>Ga0265338_10004765_pt1 | contig 18132 bp, 20 predicted proteins | sample 42126metaG_FD_193579 | JGI IMG/M metagenome (GOLD analysis project Ga0265338, IMG submission 193579) | Rhizosphere microbial communities from Carex aquatilis grown in University of Washington, Seatle, WA, United States - 4-21-26 metaG | ecosystem: Host-associated > Plants > Roots > Rhizosphere... | reverse complement strand
TAGCGACCGCCCGGCTTCGGCTTCAGCGCGTCCAGCACCTCCGCCACCATCACCGGTTTGTGAACGAAATCGGGCACTGCGCATTGGATTTAAAAATTCAGACCGCCTTCACTCCAAATATCTTGGCGCCCAACCGGCCCCAGGAATCTCCCCCCTGGGCCGGCGGCAAAATCGGTTCCGCCACTTCCGGCAGCGTGCGCGATTTGATCGGAACAATCTCCACATCCGCGTCGCTCAGATCGTTGTGCACCACCTTCACCCGGTCCAGCGAAAGCTCGGCCTGCAGGGGGCACCGCGCCTTTTCCGTTGTTGGCGGCCGCGCGTCGCGCCAGATTGAAATGGGATTTAATTTTTCCATCCAGCCCGGTTTGCGGGGAAGGACCTTTGCAAAAGCAGGCAATTTCTGGGTCTTGGTCCCGTCGGAAGCCGTCCGGCTTTTGACCGGTGCGGGCACCACGACCGGTGCGGGCACCACGACCGGTGCCGGCGCCACGACCGGTGCCGGCGCCACGACCGGTGCCGGCTCTACCCGGGCCGGCGGCACAAATGGATTCTTCGGTGAAATGAATTTTGGCAGATAGGAGCGGTCGCTGATGTGATAGGAAATCTCCCGGCTTCCCCCGATGATGCTTTTTCCAGTGGCCAATAATTTTCCAAGATTCATAATTTTATGTTTATTCCATCAACCTGAAGGCATCCGGCGCCAACGCCGCGTCGGCCGCCTGGACCTTCTCATAACGGTCCGGATTCCAGATTTCAAAACGGTCGAGCAACCCGACCAGCACTGCTTCATTTTTCACGCCCGCCGCGCGCGCCATTTCGTCGGGCAGACAAATCCGTCCCGCCTTGTCCACGCTCGCCTGAGCCGAGTCACTGCCAATGATGCGTTTCAAAACGACCTTCTTGGGGTCGTGGTTCGGCATCTCGTCGATGGACTGCATCAATTTCCCCATCTGCCCCGGCGGCAACACCCGCACGCAGGCCCCGACCCCCTCCCGCGGCCACAGAATGAGCGTCAACTCCCCGGTCGGCTTTTGCGGCCGCCACTTGGCGGGGATTTGCACACGCCGCTTCTCATCCACGCCATGACGAAAGCGTGAATTGTAATAGGTCGGCTCCGTGTTTTTTGTGCTGCCCATTTTATTCGCAGGAAAAATGAAAAAACCATTTTCACCCACGACGACCCACTTTTAACCACTTTAACCCACTCAAGTCAACACAAATTCACGTTAAATTTTAGGGGTTATTCAGAAGTTATTCACAACCCCCTTTTGGCACAAGTCGGAGCCAAAAAATGTCACCCTGTTCTTCCATCGGCAGACTGCTAGGATTCGGTCGCGATGCGAACCGCTGATTTTGACTTTACCCTGCCGCCCGAACTGATCGCCCAGCATCCCGCGCCTCGACGCGACGAATCGCGACTATTGGTGTGGCGACGCGACAACGGGCGGGTCGAACACCGGAAATTTCGCGAGCTGTTGGAATATCTCCACGCCGGGGACGTATTGGTCTTGAACGATTCGCGTGTCATTCCCGCGCGCTTACGCGCCACCCAGGCCGATTCCGGCGGCCGGTTTGAAATTTTGTTGGTGGAGGAAAACGCCCGCAACGATTGGTGGGCGATGTTGCGTCCCGGCAAACGCGCGCGCCCGGGCACGCCCCTGGTTCTCCAGGACACCCAGGGCGGTTCCACCGCCATCCGCGCGACAGTCCTCGAAGTGAACGAAGCCGGCCATCGGCGGCTGCAATTCTCCGGCACGCCGGACCTCAACCAGGAGCTGGAACGGCTCGGTGAAGTTCCCCTGCCTCCCTACATCACGAGGCGCAACCCAAACGAAATGAGTGAAGACCGGGAACGTTATCAAACCGTGTTTGCCCAAACCGGCGGATCCATCGCCGCCCCGACAGCCGGCTTGCACTTCACCCCGGAATTACTGGACCAAATCCGCCGCCGGGGTGTGCAGGTTTTTTTCGTCACGTTGCACGTCGGTCCCGGCACGTTTCTGCCGGTGAAAACCGGGGTGCTGGCCGGACACCGGATGCACGAGGAAGGGTTTGAACTGGGCGAAGAAACCGCGCATGCCTTAAACGCAGCGAAGGCCGCTGGCCGCCGCGTCCTGGCCGTGGGCACAACGACCGTGCGCGTGCTGGAAAGTGTGGCCGCGCAAAACGGTGGAAAACTTGTGAAAAACTCAGGAAAAACGGGTATTTTCATCCATCCCCCGTTCCGGTTTCAAATCGTTGACGGACTGCTGACCAACTTTCATTTGCCGCGCTCGACCCTCTTGATGCTGGTGAGCGCCTTTGCCGCACCGGAGGCGACGCGGGGGCGCGAGCTGACGTTATCCGTTTACGCGGAGGCGATTCAGGCGGGTTACCATTTTTACAGTTACGGCGACGCCATGTTCATTCTTTAGGTTTCCGTTTCGGCTTTTTCGTTCTAAGTTGAAGCGGCGGTGGACTCAAAGTGAAAACCAATAAATCGAAGTTCCCCTTCGTGCTGGTGAACATGGCGATGACGGCGGATGGAAAAATCGCCACCGCCAATCGCGCCGTGTCCTCCTTCACCAGCACCCGTGATCACGAGCACCTGCTCGAACTGCGGGCGACGGCGGACGCCGTCATGGCCGGGGCCCGCACGGTGGATTCCGCCCCCATCAACCTCGGCCCCGGCCCCGCCCGGTACCGGCAGAAGCGGCTGCAACGCGGACTGGGCGCATATAATCTGCGGGTGATTGTCAGCCGTTCGGGTTCGATCAACCTCCGCGCCCAGGTGTTTCAGCACCGGTTCTCGCCCATTATCATCCTGACCACCCGCCGGGTTGACGCCCGGCGGCTCAAGGAACTGCGCGCACTGGCGGACGTGGTCAAGATCTGCGGCCGGAGCGAAATCAATTTTCGCGCTGCATCCCGCTGGCTGCGGAAGCGGTGGGGGGTGAAACGGCTGCTCTGCGAAGGCGGCGGCGAGTTAAACGATGCGTTGTTCCGCGCAGGTTTGGTGGATGAACTTCACCTCACCCTGTGCCCGAAAATTTTCGGCGACCGCCGCGCGCCAACCATTGCGGATGGCCGCGGATTCAGCCATTTGGCTGCCGCGGAACGGTTTCGGATTAAATCCGCCCGACGAATTGGTGACGAGTTGTTCACCGTCTTTGAAAGAACCCCGCGGACGTGATGGCATTCCGTTGCCATCCCAAGAAGTCCAAGTCGTTTTAATAATTCTCATTTCTTATACACATCAGCGTATTGGCGTGCGCATGACAGGTGAGATTAGGCACGAAAAATGCGGATTTGTTGGTATATTTAATATAATATCATTGACTTGCTATAAGATTAAATTAAAATAATCTATGACTTCTCTCAAACACGGTCTCAACGACAAGTAACATTATGAAACATAAAACAACCCATATCATTTTGGCCCTGACAACCGCTTGCCTGCTGCCGCATCTGGCATCCGCGCAATTGCATATCACCGAAGTGGAATCCCAAGAAGCCGGCGCAGGCGCCTTCAGCAATCCTCAAGACTGGTTTGAATTGTCCAACTTTGGCGGCAGTTCAGTGAATATTACAGGCTACACCATGGACGATAATTCGGACAGTTTCGCCTTGAGCGTTGCGTTGCAAGGAATTACCACCATCGGCGTCGGGGAATCTGTGGTTTTCTTTGAAAATACCGGAACCTCGCTCACCGCCGCGGATTTCCGGAATTGGTGGGGACCTGGTTTGAGCTTTTCAGTGCAGGTTGGCACTTATTCCGGTTCTGGAGTTGGTCTAAGTTCCAGCAGTGATCAAGTCAATATTTTTAATTCGACCGGCACCGAGATAGACGGTGTCAATTTCGGCAGTGCCACGAAAGGAGATACTTTCATATACGACAATGGTGCCATTGGCCGCTCACCCTCAGGTCTAAGTCAGGGTGGCGTTGGTGGCGCATTTACCTCGGTAAATGGCGACATCGGTTCGCCCGGTGTGGACACTGTTCCCGAACCCACCACCTTGGCACTGGGAAGTCTGGGGCTGGCCACCCTGGCCTGGCTGCGTCGTCGGCCAACCCGAGTCGCTTAAAACCACGAAGGAACAAATCACCGGCGCGCGGCAAGACCGCGCGCCGCTATTTTTTCGTCGAACCGGCCTGCGCCTCCACCCATCGTGCAAAAAGCCACAACAAATCGCTCAAGCGGTTGAGGTAAATCACAATTTCCGGATTCAGCGGTTCCCCTGCCTCCTTTAAGGCGCACACGCGCCGTTCCGCCCGGCGGCAAACCGTTCGCGCCATGTCCAACGCGGCAGAATTCATGGTCGCGCCCGGGGTTGCCCAGCCTTTGAAACTGACACTCTGCGCCTCAACTTCCCGGACGAGCGCGTCGAGTTTTACCGTCATCGCCGGTGCCACGACCGAATAACCGTCTTTCACATAACGCGGCAAGTCTTCCGAAGCCACGGCCAGTTCGCCCATCAACGTAACGAGGTCATTTTGAATCGTCGGCAAAGGGTCGCTTATAAAATTATCTTTGGCGGTCGCGCGCGCCAGACCGAGGGCGGCGTTCAATTCATCCACCGTGCCGTAGGTTTCGACGCGGGGATGGTTTTTGGGGACGCGCCGGCCATACATCAACGCCGTGTTACCGTCGTCACCGGTTTTGGTCACAATGCTCACGGCGACAGCTAATCCACGAAAGGCAGGTTTGCCAAGCAGAACCCGCCAAATATTTCAACTCCTTCATTTGTGGTCACCGGCCATTCCAATCAAATCCCATCTCAAAACCTGTCGCTCACGGCGGGATGCATACCGGGCTATTTTCCCACGCCCGATGATTTCTTTACGGAAGGCCCGCTGCCGGACTTTCCCGGGTGATGATTAACCACCGGCAAGGCGGCCGGCGGGGGTAACGTCAGCTTTTGGTAGGCGAGAATGCCTTTAACAATTGCTTGCACCATCTGGTGGCGGTAGGCGGCAGTATAAATTTGTTTACCCTCGTACGGATTGGTCATGTAACCACCTTCGATCAAAATCGCCGGCATCCGGGCATCACGCAACACGGCAAAGCGGGCGCGCCTTACGCCACGGTCCTCCGCATCTAAATTCCCCACGAGCGATTTTTGGATCTGATAGGCAAACAACAGGCTTTCCCCCTCGTCACGGTTTGCGGGAGTCGGGCCGTGATCGCTCCCCTCACCGCGCGCATTGGTGGAACTCGCGCCCACGGGCGTGATGCAATAGGTTTCGGGACCTTCCACTTCACCGCGGGCTTCCTCGGTGGCATTGAAGTGCAGACTCACAAACAAATCCGCACCCCGCTGGTTCGCCAGCGCGGGACGGTCGGGCAATTCAACGTACGTATCCTTCGTGCGGGTCAGGATGACGTTGAAACCGGCTTCCCTGAGCTGGTCCCGTAACTCCGCCGCCAATGCCAGCGTATAGACCTTTTCGTAATGCCAGCCAACACGATTGCCGGTGTCCCTGCCGCCGTGGCCCGGATCGAGGCAAATGGTTTTGATGGCCGCCGGCCGGGCATATCGCGCCGGGAACATCAACGGGCGGATGGCCGCGTCGAGGTCGAATTGCGCCACCAGCGCCACGCCCTTTTGATTCGCAATGGGAAATGACAGCGCCACCTGAATGCCGTTGATTTCCACGTAATGTGAATCCACGCCAAACACCAGCCGGGTGGTCCGGTTGGTGGCGGCCATTTCGTCGCCGTGCTTGAGCCAGACGCAATGCAGACCGTTCGCCCGCGCCCAATCCGCAATCGGCACATAGTTCTGGCCGTTGAAGCGAAAGGCCCCGGATGGGTACGTGCCGGCGTGAACCAACATTGCTCCCATCAACAAAAACAGCGGCCCGAAAAAATTTCTCACGATGACGCAATCTGCAATCCGCCCAGTTCCAGCTCAAGAGAAATATGATTTTGACCCGCGCTTCTCCGGGCCGCCACCTTCGCGCATCGTTCAAGCCCCGGCCGGCCAATGCGGCCGGGTATCCTGGCGGCGGATTGCATTTCCCACCCCCGCCATTTACTTAAAGTTTGATTTCCGGCGCCAATCACCTTTCAATGCGGCAGGTTTTTATCAGGACATGAACATTCACGAATATCAGGCCAAACAATTGCTCGCGCAACATGGCGTCGCCGTCCCGCTGGAAATCCCCGCCCGATCGCTCGAAGAGGTCCGCAGTGCGGCTGGAAAAATCCTGGCCGGTGGCAGCGCAAAGGTCGTGGTCAAATCACAAATTCACGCGGGGGGACGCGGCAAAGGCCTGTTCACGAGCGGTTTTCAAGGCGGCGTGAAGGCGGCGGCCTCGGTGGAGGAAGCGGTTTCCCTGGCGGGCAAGATGCTCGGCAACGTGCTCGTCACCAAACAGACCGGTGCGGATGGCCGGCGCGTGCAAACCCTGCTCGTCTCCGAAGGCGCGAATATCAAAAAGGAATTTTACCTGGCCGTGCTGCTCGACCGCGCCGTCGGCCGCCCGCTCGTCATGGCCAGCACGGAAGGCGGCATGGACATCGAGGAAGTCGCCGGAAAAACGCCGGAGAAGATTTTCAAGGAATGGGTTGACCCCGCCGTCGGCATCCAGCCGTTTCAGGCCCGTAAAATTGCGGCCGCGCTGGGGCTCAAAGGCGATTTATTCAACGCTGCCGCCCGGTTGGTCACCGGCGTTTTTAAAACGTGGTGGGAATGCGACGCGTCCCTCGTCGAAATCAACCCCCTGTGCGTCGTGGCGGCGCCCGATGGCAAGGAGACCGTGATGGCCCTGGACGCCAAGATTTCAATCGATGACAACGCGCTTTACCGGCACCAGGATATTCAGGAGATGCGCGACCTGAACGAGGAAGCGCCGCTGGAAATCGAGGCCAGCAAATTCAATCTCAATTACATCAAACTTGATGGGTCCATCGCCTGCCTGGTCAATGGCGCGGGCCTGGCCATGGCCACCATGGATATCATCCAGCACTTCGGCGGCAGCCCGGCCAATTTCCTCGATGTGGGCGGCGGCGCGAGCAAGGAACAGGTGACGGCCGCGTTCAAAATCATCCTGCAGGATCCGCACGTGAAGGGCATTCTGGTGAATATTTTTGGCGGCATCATGGATTGCAACGTCATCGCCACCGGCATTGTCGCGGCGGTCAAGGAAACGCACTTGCACATCCCGCTGGTTGTCCGGCTGGAAGGCAACAACGTGATGGCCGGCAAAAAAACCCTGGCTGAATCCGGTTTGAAACTCATCACCGGCGATTCCATGGCCGATGCGGCGCAGAAGGTGGTCCAGGCGGTGGCCGCCAAGTCGTGACTCAAGGAATTTAAAACGCAATGTTTCAAGACGAGGGGGACATTCAGGCCACCAAACCGGCGGGGGACGATTCGGAACCGTACCGGCGGCTGATTGAATTGCAGAAACAGATGATTGGACTGGTTCAACAACACGAAAAGACGAAGCGCGAGTGCGCCGCCTTGCGCGCTCAATTGTTGGAGGAAACGGCCGGGCCGCGGCGGAGTTTGCGCCAGGGCATCGGCCGGCTATTGGCCGGCGCGCTCCGGCGCGGCGCCACCTCCTGGAAACCTCGAGTGGAAAGCCGCTCGCAACCGATATGATCACCGAAATCGCATTTACCGGAACTCCCGTCACCGACATCAAACGCGCCCGCGCCTTTTACGAAGGCGTCCTGGGCCTCAAGCCCACCTTGGAATCCGCCGGCGGTATGTGGGTCGAATATGACGTCGGCACCGGCACGCTCGGCATCGGCTGTTACGGCGATGCCTGGAAACCGTCGCCGGACGGAACCTGCATTGCCTTCGAAGCGGATGATCTGGATGCGGAAGTTTCCCGGCTGAAGGCCCGCGGCGTGAAATGTGCCATGGAACCCATGGACACACCGGTCTGCCGGTTCGCCATCTTCTGCGACCCGGACGGAAATAAAATCATGATTCACCAACGCCAGGCCGGCTGATCGTCAATCGTAAATCATAAATCCGAAATCGAAAATCAAATGTCCATTCTCGTCCAACCCGACACCAAGGTCCTGGTCCAGGGCATCACCGGCAGCTTCGGCGCCAAACACGCGCAGCTCTCGATGGATTACGGCACGCAGGTCGTTGCCGGCGTCACCCCTGGCAAAGGCGGCCAGGTCTTCGAACACGGCGGCAAAAAGGTGCCCATCTTTGATACCGTCGCCGAGGCAGTGAAGCAAACCGGCGCGACTGCCTCCGCCATTTTCGTTCCGGCGGCCTTTGCCGCGGACGCCGTCCTGGAAGGGGTGGATGCCGGACTGGCCGTGGTGGTGTGCATCACGGAAGGCATTCCGGCGCGCGACATGATTCGCGTGAAGCGGGCCATGCAGGGCAACACCTTGACGCGCCTGATTGGACCGAATTGTCCGGGCGTGGTCACCCCGGGTGAAGGCAAGGACTCTCACGGTGGTTGTCGTATCGGAATCGCGCCCGGTTACATTCACAAACAAGGCCACATCGGCGTCGTCTCCCGCAGCGGCACGCTCACTTATGAAGCCGTCTGGCAGCTGACCTGTCGCGGCGCGGGCCAGAGCACCTGCGTCGGTATCGGCGGTGATCCGGTCCCCGGCCTGTCGCACCTGGACGTCATCAAACTGTTCAACGAAGACCCGGACACGCACGGGATCATCATGATCGGCGAAATCGGCGGCAGCGCCGAGGAGGAGGCTGCGGCCTGGATTAAAGCGCATGGCAAAAAGCCCGTGGCCGGATTCATCGCCGGCGCCACCGCGCCGCCCGGACGCCGCATGGGTCACGCCGGCGCCATCATCAGCGGTGGCAAGGGCACGGCGGCGGCAAAGATGACGGCCTTCCGCGATGCGGGCATTGGCGTGGCCGCCACGCCGAGTGAAATGGCGGACACCCTCTTGAAAATGATGTAAATGTCGTTGAATCCTGAATCGTTACGTCGTTAAATCGGTTTGACGGTTCACCGGTTCAACGGTCTTTGTGGGCATCATTGATTTCATCCTGAACCTCGCCGGCCTGTTGTTGTGGCTCAACTGGCGCTCGCTCCGCTTCGACCCGCTCGGCCAACGCACACCGGCGACGCTCATTGGCACGCTGCGGCGGGCCGAGCCGCAACGGCTGCGGCGATGGCATCTGCCGGCGGCCCTGGGCGGACTGCTGTTTCTGCGGGCCGTACTCTATTGGCAAATCGGCTCGGGCGTCGGTTGGGCGGCGGGAAAACTGAATCTGGGTGTCATTGAACTCTCGTTCCGCAGCGATCATTTCAGACCCATTCTGTTGTTTTCCTTTTTTAGCTTCGGACTGACGCTGGGGGTGTTCTATCTCTGGCTGTTGTTGTTTTCCATTTTGGACGGGCCGGAACCGTTTCACCGCCTGGTGCGAATGCAATTGGGCCCGATTGACCGCTGGCCGCATTGGTTAAAACTCTCCCTGCCACTCGTCCTGGCAGCGTGCTCATGGTGGCTGGCCAGCTGGGTGTTGGCCTGGCTGGCCATTGTGCCGCCCCCGGTTTCAGCCGCACATCGGATTGAAGAGTCGCTGATCATCGGCTTGGGAAGTTATCTGGCCTGGAAATTTGCCGCCGGGGTGCTGCTGGTCCTGCATTTGTTGAACAGCTACATCTACTTCGGCAAACATTCGTTCTGGCATTATGTGGGCGCCGAGGCCCAAACCCTGTTGCGGCCATTGCGGGCCGTACCGCTCCGCGCCGGCAAAGCGGATTTCGCGCCGGTCGTGGGAATCGTGCTGGTATTTTTGTTCGCGGAACTCGCTGAACGCGGTCTGGCCACCCTCTATGCGAGGTTGCCTTTTTAACCTTTAAACGAGCCGTTCTCGGGCGCAGGCTTCGTTTTCGGCAGTTTGACGGTGATGGTGGCCCCGGAACCTTTGGTGCTTTCGATGGAAAGCGTGCCGCCGTGCAGCCCAATCAGGCGCTTGCCGATCGAAAGTCCCAGTCCCAGCCCCTGCTGTTCGTGCATTCTGCGATCGAACTGCATGTAAGCCCCGATGCGCGTAATCTGTTCGGTGGAAAACCCGCAACCCTGGTCGCTGACGGAGAAAATGGCCACGTTAAAGGCCTCGTGCAGCTTGACGTGCACGGGCGTGCCGGGTTCTGAAAATTTGAAGGCATTTTGGACCAATTCATCCACAATTTTTATGAGATATTCCTCGGCCATGGGCACGGCAACGTCCGACAATTCAAGGGTCAAATCCCGGGAACGATTGGCGTGCGTCGCCAGCGCATTTGCCTGCTTTTCAATCAACGGAACCGGATGTTCCGTCTGCCCGATCCGGAGGGCGTTGATATTTTTAGGGTCGCTGGCGACCAATTCGAGCTGCGCGTAGATCAAAAAGTTTTCAATCAGCCGTTCCAATCGCCGGCCCGACTGGTGGATCACATGGCCCATTTCCGCGACTTCCGCGGCCTTGAGCGTGGCGGTGTCCGTGGCCAGCATTTCACCATAAGCCAGAATGCCGTTCAGGGGCGTACGCAGTTCGTGCGGCAGCATCAGGCTGATGTTGTCGCGCAGGCTGGCGAGTTTGCGTTCAGCCTCATCGCGCACGGTCTGGGCCTTTTTCAGGCGCGCATCCACGGCGGCATACAGCGCGTCCGTGGTAAAAGGTTTTGGCAGATAATCGTCCGCGCCCAGTTCCATGCCGTGCCGCATGCCGGCGTTGTCGGCCAGCCCGGTCATGAGAATGAACGGAATGGCGGCGGTGGGAGCCTCGTTGCGCAGAGACGCCAGCGTGAGATATCCGTCCACCTTTTCCATGTTGATGTCGCACAGGATCAGGTCGGGCAGCTCCTTCCGCGCCCGCTCAATGCCATCCGCGCCATTGGGAGCTTCGATGACTTCGAAGCCCTTTTGCTTCAGCGCCAGATGAATCATCTCGCGCAGCCATTCTTCGTCGTCGATTACCAGGATTCTTTTCACGGTAAGTATGCCCCAAGTTCAGCACGAATCATGCCTTATCCCCCGCCCAGTCGGACGTATTTCCCCGGTTTTACAACCGAAACCGGCGGTGGCCCCTACTTCCGCTCTTCCAAAGGCACATAATGATTCAGCGTGCGCCCGGTGTAGACTTGCCGCGGCCGGCTGATGCGGCTCTTCGTGTCTTCCATGATTTCCTTGTAATTGGCAATCCAGCCGGGCATCCGGCCGATCGCGAAAATCACGGGGAACATCTCCACCGGAATACCCAGCGCGCGCATGATGATGCCGCTGTAAAAGTCCACGTTGGGATACAATTTGCGCTCCACAAAATACGGATCCCGCAGCGCCGCTTCCTCCAGATGCTTGGCAATGTCCAGCAACGGGTCGGCCACGTTCAACTTGGACAGGACTTCGTCACACGCCTCTTTGATGATCTTGGCGCGCGGATCGTAATTTTTATAGACGCGGTGGCCAAAGCCCATGAGCCGTCGGCCGCTGTTTTTGTCCTTCGCCGCGTTGATGAATTTCGAGCCGTCGTCGCCTTCGCGGTGGATTTCCACGAGCATTTCAATCACCGCCTGGTTGGCGCCGCCGTGCAATGGCCCCCACAACGCGCACACGCCGGCCGACGCGCTCGCGAACAGATTGGCCTGGCTCGAGGCCACCATGCGCACGGTCGAAGTCGAGCAATTTTGCTCGTGATCCGCGTGCAATAGAAAAATCAAATCCAGCGCCTTCACGATCTCCGGTTTCAATTCGAAATCCTCATACGGCGTGGAAAACATCATGTGCAGAAAGTTGGCCGTGTATTTGTAGGCTTTCTTGGGGTAAATCAGCGGCAGACCGCGCGATTTGCGGTACGCATACGCCGCAATCGTGCGCACCTGGGAAATCAACTTGGCCGCGTAAACGTCAAACTGATTCGACTTGCCCCAGCGCCAGTTCATGAGTTCCTCGTCAAAACAACTCGTCGCGTTGATCATCGCCGAGAGAATCGCCATCGGATGCGCGCCCATGGGAAAACTCTCAAAATGATACTTCATGTCCTCATGCAGGAATTGATATTCCGTAAACAGGTCGGAGAACTTCCGCAACTGCGCCCGCGTCGGCAGGTCGCCATAAATAATCAGATAGGCCGACTCGATGAAGGTGGATTTCTCCGCCAATTCTTCAATCGGAATGCCGCGGTAACGCAAGATCCCCTTTTCGCCGTCGATGAAGGTGATTTTGCTGACGCACGAGCCGGTGTTGCCGTAACTCTCGTCCAGCGTGATATAGCCCGTGTTCGCGCGCAGGGACGAAATATCCACCGCCTTCTCGCCTTCGGTGCCTTCCAGCGTCGGCAGCGAATAGACTTTCCCTTCCAATTCCAGTTTTGCCTCTTTGTTCATGATGTCGTCATCGTCGTTTTCGACAATTTGTGGTCAAACGCGCAAATTGGCAAGGCGTGAAAGTGGAATTTTGGGGAAATCCCGGCGCCGATTTCGCTGGTGCGGCGTTCAACTTTTTGACTCAATCCCTGCACATCCATGAAACGCTGGGCCGCCCTCACCGTCCTGCTCTATGCACTCGCCCTGCTGCTGCTGACCGTGCCGGTCATGGCCACCGCCTTCGGCGATTGGGCCAAAAGCGGCAAAAGCATCGGCTGGCTCGGCGCCCTAAAAACCTATTCCTACCTGGGTTATTGGATCTGGTTCGCCGTGCTCGTCGGCGGGCAGGCGTTGCTGCTGTTACTGCCCATCCATATCGCCGAACGCCGGCTGCCGGCGCGACGCCCCTTGAAACTGCCCGTCATCATCGGCGCGTTTTTTCTGGCCAATCTTTTTATTGCCGGGGTCTTTTCCCTACTTTGCGCCATTTTTCGGGACGGAGCCTTTAAGCTGTTTGATTTGCTCAGTCTTTCGACGACCTTCAATGCCCCCTCTGCCAATACAAATGATTCCGGATGGGGCATCGTCGGAGGGGCGATGCTGATACTGGTCGGTTTCTGGATCATTTGGGCCATTGTCTTCCGGAACTTCGCCAGACAGGACGAACCCGACGCACTCCTCAAACGGCTCACCCGCTGGCTCCTGCGCGGCAGCATCCTCGAACTCCTGATTGCCGTGCCCAGCCATGTCATTGTGCGCCGCCGCGACGATTGCTGCGCGCCTGCCGGTACGTTCTGGGGCATCGCCACCGGCATTTCCATCATGCTGCTCTGCTTCGGTCCCGGCGTTTTCTTCCTGTTCGTCGAAAAGTTTCAACGGTTAAAACCGAAGGACGCCAGCCCGGATAAATCGGCGAATTGAACGATTGGTCCCGGCAAGGTGACCGAGCGCCGTCGGCGCGGCATATTTGTAGAAATTGGTCCCAAAACAAATTTAAGCTCCGTCAGGAGCGACATTGTTTGGTTCCGGAGGAACCTTCGAAAATAGCCCGGCGTTTCAACGCCGGGAAGGATTGAAAACACGTCGCATCCCGCAGGGACGGCTGAAATGAAACGCTTATTCCAGTCGTCCCTGCGGGACTTATCGTAATCACGCCGCGTCCCGGCGTTAAAACGCCGGGCTATTTTCAAATCGTCCCTTCGGGACGGAGCGATGCGCCCGCATCGTTTTTGGCACCAAAAACCTGCTGGACAGAAACCTTAACGCGAAATAAAGTCAAAATCATGAAACAGGATAAGCTGCAATACAGGCTTTCCATTCTTTGTGAAGCAGCATCAGGCCCACTATGAAAACAAAGCCATTCGTTTTTTTGCCAATCATCCTTCTTCTAACGTGTTGCTCCAGACATTTGGCATTTTATGAGCCAGAACTGCAAGCCAATGACCCACGCACTACGGGCGCGGTACAGGATGTTCGTTGGGGTTACAACGGCGACCAACTCTTGTTTGTAATTTTCCAGACAAGCATAAATGGCGAGTCGCATACCGAAGGCAAAATCACTCCCATTCCTGCCCCAAAGAACGCCGATGTATACGTACCGCATTATGACCATTGGATTGAGTTGCCCGATGGGACTCGGAAGGACTTGCCCGGTTCACTGACGATGTTTCAGTACGATTTGGGTGGAGCATTTACGAGCCGGCCGATTGATGTGACTCTGGATGAGTTCCGGGGGTGGATTGCGTCGCGTCCTCAGATTTACTCGATCGAGAAGCTGGAGGATTTTGCGGCGCGGCAGCAGAAGCAGAGGTGACTCGCTGTATGAAGATATTGCCAATATGAGGATAGGCTGCATACTTCTTTTACCAGCTTCGCTCCTGGGCATGAGATTTTAACTTTTCTTTCGCCGGTTCCAGCTTACTTTGCGCGAACGCAAATGGCTCTGAAACTGTTCAATACGCTCTCACGCTCAATTCAGGAATTCGTTCCGCTTGACCCAACAGGGAAGAAGGTCGGTATGTATTGCTGCGGACCGACCGTCTATGACTTCGCCCATATCGGCAACTGGCGCACGTTCGTCTTCGCCGATCTCGTCCGCCGTTACCTCGAATTCAAGGGCTACGCCGTCACCCACGTGATGAACATCACCGACGTGGAGGATAAAATCATCAAGCGGGTTAGTGAAACCAAGACGTCGCTTCGCGAATTCACCGGGAAATACGAGACGGCGTTCTTCGTGGACCTGAAGACGCTGAATTGTCTCGAACCGCATCAGACGCCGCGCGCCACCGGGTATATTGCCGAAATCATTGCGCTCATCGAAAAACTGGTCGCCCGCGGCATCGCCTACCAGGCCGCCGATGGTTCGGTTTATTTCAGCATCGAGAAGTATCAGGGCTGCGGCTGCACCTATGGTCGGTTGCTCAAGCTCAACTTCGACGAACTCCGCCCCGGCGAACGCACCCGGAGCGATGAATACGCCAAAGAATCGGTGACCGACTTCGCGCTGTGGAAAGCGCGCGTGCCCGAAGACGGCAACGTTTTCTGGCCCAGCCCCTGGGGCGAAGGCCGGCCGGGCTGGCATATCGAGTGCAGCGCCATGAGCATGAAAGTGCTCGGCGAAAGTTTTGACCTGCACCTCGGGGGCGAGGACCTGAAATTTCCGCATCACGAAGACGAAATCGCCCAGAGCGAAGGCGCCACCGGCAAACCGTTTGCGAAATACTGGCTCCATGGGGCGTTCCTGCTCGTGGAAGGCAAGAAGATGAGCAAATCGCTTGGCAACTTTTTCACGCTGCGCGATTTGCTGGCGAAAGGTTTTACCGGACGCGAAATCCGTTATCTGCTGCTCACGGCGCATTATCGCGAGACTTTCAACTTCACGCTCGATGGCTTGCAGGGCGCACGTACGGCGCTGGCCCGGATTGATGAGTGCATTTCGAAACTGCGGGACATTTCGTCGTCAACCTTCCCCGGGAGCGCCGGCTTCCAGCCGGCGAGTTCACCACCGAAGGAAAATCCACCCGCCGGCAGGATGCCGGCGCTCCCGGCAGCACTTCAACACTTCAGCGATTCACTCGATGAAGATTTGAACATTTCCGCCGCGTGGGGTGCGGTTTTTGAATGGATTCGTGAATTGAACCGGCGCATGGCGGAGAGTTCGTTAAGCACGACCGACGCAGCGGCGGCCCTGGCGGCCTGGAACAAAATCGATTACGTGCTCGGCATTGGCACGCCGGCAGAAGCCGAAGCTCCGGCGGAAATTGTTGCCTTGCTGGCAGCCCGCCAAGCCGCCCGCCAGGCCAAAGATTTTAAAAAGTCGGATGCGATTCGCGACGAGTTGAAGGCAAAAGGCTGGACCATCGAAGACACGACCCAAGGATCGAAGCTGAAGAAGATTTAAACACGAATGCCCGAAACAGAATCCGGCGAGAAATTTCTTTCGTGTGTTTCAGGTATTTTGTGGTTTGATTCGTTGTGCCAATCGTAAATCATCAATCGTAAATCATAAATGGCAAGAGGCCTGTTCATCACATTTGAGGGCACGGAAGGCTGCGGCAAATCCACGCAGATTGAACTGCTCGCCAAAACGCTGCGCGTGCTCGGCTACCGCGTCCACATGCTGCGCGAGCCGGGCGGCACGCCCGTGGGCGAGGAAATCCGCCACACCCTCAAGCACAGCAAGGCCAACGTGGCCATGACCCCGGAAACCGAATTGCTGCTGGTGAATGCCAGCCGGGCGCAGCTCGTCCGGGAAATCATCCGCCCCGCGCTGGCCGTCGGCGAGGTCGTCCTGTCCGACCGTTTTTATGATTCGACCACGGCGTACCAGGGTCATGGCCGGGGACTCGATCTGGCGCTGGTGAAAAGCGTGATTGATGTTGCCGTGGGCGACACCCGGCCGGATTTGACCCTGTTTCTGCAAGTCTCACCCGAGGTCAGCGCGGAACGGCTGCTGTCGCGGCAATCCACCCTGCCCTTCATCCGCGACCGGATGGAAGAAGGGGACCGGAACTTTTTCGCCCGCGTGGCCAAAGGCTACGAGGCCATTGCCGCCGCCGAACCCCGGCGCGTACATGTGGTGGACGGCGCCAGCTCCATCGAGTTTGTCTGCGCAAAAATCTGGGAACAGGTGCAACCCATCCTGCCGCGCGTCGGGCGTTGGTGAACAAACTTGCCGAATTCCCGGCAACGAATACGTTGGCAACATGAATGAAGGCAATCTGAACGAAATCGAGGAAAAAATCCGCGAGGCGAAGTCCATCAGCCAGGAACGCAAACGCGAGCTGCTCCAATTGCTCGGCACGCTGAAAGCCGAGATTGGCCGGCTCTCCAAAACGCACGACGAGCAGGCGCAGAGCATCGCCGGTTTTGCGGAGCTCTCGGCCCATGAAGCCACGCGCCGGCAACAAAATCCGGATTCATTGCGCCATTCGCTGGAGGGACTGCGGTCGTCCGTGGAGGGTTTTGAAAAATCGCACCCGCAACTCGTCCGGATCGTGGATAGCATCAGCAACATGCTGTCGAACCTGGGGATCTAATTGTGGGAGGGACGGCGTGTCGCCGTCCCTGACTGCTCGTAAAATTGGGGACGCCGACACGGCGTCCCTCCCAAAATCCATCAATCCTCCTTCGGCTCCAGCCTGGCAATGGCCACCATGATTTCATCCGCGATTTCCTGGTAAATTTCCTTCAGCCGCGGCTTGGAACAGCTCTTCGCCTCGGCGCGCCATTTCTCAAAACTCATCGGCCGGCCGTATTTCACGGTGATCCGTTTGGGGCGCGGAAATGTTACGTGCCGCCCAAACGCTTCGTAAGTGCCAAAAACCCGCACCGGCACGACCGGCGCGTTGGATTTGATCACGACCAGTCCAATACCCGAACGCGCGGGCTGTAAACGGCCATCACGCGTCCGCGTGCCTTCTGGAAACAGAATGATGCCGCCACCGGCGAGCAGCCGGTCGAGAATCGCCTTCAAGCCCGCCGCACCGCCGCCGTCGCGGTCCACCGGCACGGCATTCCACGAACGCAGGAGCGCGCCGATGCCGGGAAATCGAAACAGGCTTTCGCGGGCGAGATAATTGATGCCGCGGCTCAACCCCGCGCCCACCAGCGGTGGATCCAGGAAACTCGCGTGGTTGGAGGCCAGAATCACCGCCCCGGTCCCCGGCACACGTTCCGGATTGAAGACCCGCCAGCGAAAATACGTCGCATAGCATGCGCGAAAAAAAAGCCAGCCGAGCCGATACGAGAAATTCATTGTTCCGCCAGCCGTTTCCTGACCTCCGCAATGATGAGCGCGCTCGTCTGCTCGGACGTCAGGTTTGAATTGTTGATGACCTTCGCCCCCAGCGGAACCATCAGCGGGGCGACGGCGCGCTGGCTGTCGCGCTGGTCGCGCATGGCCAGGTTTTCCCGGACGCCGTCGGCGGCGCGGCGGCGCGATCGTTCCTCCAATTGGGCGTCCAGATAAAATTTGAAATCCGTTTCCGGAAAAACATTCGTGCCGATGTCGCGGCCTTCCATGACGAGATTGCCGAACTGCAGGCATTCCCGCTGACGTTTGACCATCCATTCACGCGCCTTCGGCACGGCGGCCACGTGCGGCACGGCGGCGCTGACATCGGCAGTGCGGATTTCCTTCTCGGGAAAATAGCCGTCCACCAACAATCGGGCCGCGCGCAGGCCGCCGGTGTCCACACAATGCAGGACGGCCTTCCACTTGCGGCACGCGGCGGCGACGGCTTTGGCGTCCGACACGTCGATCCGGTGGCTGAGGCAATACCACGCCAGCGTGCGATACATCGCCCCTGTGTCCACGTAAACACAGTCGAGTGCCCGGGCCACCA
>Ga0265338_10004764_pt1 | contig 18133 bp, 16 predicted proteins | sample 42126metaG_FD_193579 | JGI IMG/M metagenome (GOLD analysis project Ga0265338, IMG submission 193579) | Rhizosphere microbial communities from Carex aquatilis grown in University of Washington, Seatle, WA, United States - 4-21-26 metaG | ecosystem: Host-associated > Plants > Roots > Rhizosphere... | reverse complement strand
CGAAGAGTTGCGCCCGATCTATGAAAGCGCCGAACGGGTGCGGAGGTTGGTTTCACACCCCTGGCTCATCGAACAGGTAAACGCTTCCGCTCCGGAGAATAGTGCAATTACGTGCTAGAACGGGTATTACAAATTCAAACACGCGAATTCTAATTTTTATATGTTTCGCTGTGATGACAGTAATTCCTCTTATTTTGCTATTTGCTCAAAGAACACAACCAAAGAAATAGACAAAAATATGTAAATCAAAAAAGTCGGGGTATTAGTCGTTATTGTCGCCGTCTCATTAGTCCAATTCGTTCGACGGAAACTGGAAATCAACGCGTTGATCCGCTTTGGACTCTCACGATAAACGGGATTTTGCGATGGGGAGTCTCAGGTAAAGCGTCCTTTTTTATAATGTATGAAGTTCGCGGCTAGGCTATTGTCGCGCTGTGAAGTCGCACGAGGAATATGATTTAGCCGTCATTGGCGGAGGCAGCGGCGGGTATGCCGCAGCGCGATGTGCCGTGGCTGCGGGTCTCAAAACCGTCGTTATTGAAGGAGGCGATGAATTGGGCGGGCTTTGCATCCTGCTCGGTTGCATGCCGACGAAAGCCCTGTTGTACGCGGCGGAAGTGTTGCACCTGGCCACCCACTCCGAAGCGTGGGGCATTCGCGGGGAGCCAAGTTTTGATTTCGCGAAGGTCATGGCGCGAAAGAACGCAATGGTCAGGGAGTTTGCGGATTACCGCGCGCAACAGCTCACCGGGGGAAAATTCGAATTTATTCGCGCGAAAGCGCGGTTCCTTGACCCGCACACGGTTGAACTCAGCACTGGACGAAAACTGACCGCGAAATATTTTGTGATCGCCACCGGTTCGGTGGTGGCGCCGTCTCCCCTGCCCCAATTAAACGACGTTGGTTTTCTCACCAGCGACACCGCTCTTGAAATGACCCGGCTGCCGCGCTCCATCACGGTGCTGGGCGGCGGGGCGGTAGGATTGGAATTTGCGCAATTTTTCGCCCGGTTTGGCGTGAAGGTCACCTTGATTCAGCGCAGTCCGCATGTTCTCCATGAAATGGATCCCGATGCCGCGGAAGTGATTGAGGGCGTGTTCCGGCGTGAAGGAATTACGGTTTACACGAATACGAAGTTGACCGATGCCCGCCGGCTTGGCGGCCTGAAGGAAGTATTCTTCGAGCACGAGGGTGAATCCAAGCGCGCCTTGGCTGAGGAAATTTTCTATGCCCTCGGGCGTATTCCCAATGTGGCGGCGCTCGCTTTGGATAAAGTTGGCGTGCAGATCGAGTTCGGCCGCATCGTGACCAACCACCAGATGCAAACGACGGCGCCGCACATTTACGCGGTCGGCGATTGCACGGGGCTGCACGAAATCGTGCATATCGCGATTCAGCAGGGTGAAACCGCCGCGCACAACATCGCCCATCCCGGGCAACTGAAGTCGATGGACTATCGCCTGCTCACGGAAGTGGTGTTCACGGACCCGCAAATTGCTTCGGTAGGACTCACCGAAAAGCGCGCGCACGTTCGTAATATTCCTTATCTGACGGCTAAATATCCGTTCAACGACCACGGCAAATCGCTCATCATGGAAGCGAAGGATGGTTTCGTGAAACTGCTCGCGGAACCGCAGACGGGCGAAATCATCGGTGGGGCGTGTGTCGGTCCGGTGGGCGGGGAATTGATTCATGAAATCATCGCGGCGATGCACAAACGCATGACCGTTCACGAACTCGCCGCCATGCCGCACTATCATCCCACGCTGGCGGAAATTTGGACTTATCCCGCCGAGGAATTGGCGGGTCAAGTGACTTTGTAACCGGTTATTTGCCAGCCGGAGTATACATCCCCTTGGCCATTTTCATACCCATGGCTTGGAGGTCCCGCTGGGTCTTCAGATGGTCCGCCAGGGCGGAGAGTTGGGCCGGGGTCAAAATTTTCTGCGCTTTGGCCAGGACTTGTTGATCGAGCCGCTCCTGATCCGCCAGGAATCGATCGATGTTCTCCTGGGTGAACATGGCGGAAATATCGCCGTTGGCGCCGGCGTTTGGCTGATTCAAGCTGGAAGTCCAATTGAAGTTGTTACGCGCGTCACTCATCTCCTGGATCAATTGTTCCTGCTGTCCCGGCGTCAAGGCATTGGGCGTCCCGGCAAATTGATCGCTGAACTGGTTCAGGATCGTCCGATCGGCAATAGTGCTTTCGTACGATTTATACGCCGCGTAATTCGCATCTCCGAGAAATTGTTTGATTTGGTTTTCGGATTCATCGGTCTGATCCTTGACCTGCTTCGCCAAATCGGCGCGTTGCGTGGCATCCAGGCTGTCGTCGAGCATGGAAAGACCCATGTCCGCTCCGGCGAGCATTTTCTTGCCAATAAGATCTTTGAAAGCCGTGGTCTGTTCCGGCGTCAAGTTCAGCTTTTTGTATAACTCGGCGTACTGCCGATCGAGGATGGGGCCCAGGTAGGCCTTCTGTTGCGCCTTCATCATGTCGCGCATCTTCGGGTCCTTCAACATGCTCATCGCCGCGTTTAGCGGGTTGTTGGTCTTTTCCTCGTCGAGAGAAGCCTTCAATTCCGCGGATTTCCTGGATTCCGCAACGGCGACCGTGGTGCTTTCGGCGAGGGTTTTCTGGAGAATTTTTGATTTCGTCTCAATCGACGCGGCCTTTTCGATGGCATCACTTTTTTCCTGCAACTCCGCCTGGAGCGCCGCGAGTTGCTGCCGGGTTTGGGAAAGTTCGTCAGTCTGCGCCTTCAACTTTTTGGATTGTTCAACGCCGAGGATTCCGAGCGCAACACACGCGAGCATGGCGATGACGAGAATTGTCGTTTTCATATGGGCCCCTTCGCACCGATATTGGTTAAACCGGGCAAAATGACAATCCCAAACTGGAATCAAAACGGTTTTTCCCCATGCTCGTCCCTTGATTCGCACCGGCGCGGACGCCCGATGCCGTCACCAGCAATCTTATTGGCGAACGCGATGGTTCCCGGTAAGTTGAATTCGGATGACGGATTCAATTGAGTCGCTGGGAATCATCGCGGGAAATCGTTCACTGCCGCTGTTGTTTGCGCAACAAGCGCGCCGCCTGGGCGTGAAACGCCTGGTGGTGGCCGCCTTCGACGGCGAAACAGACGCCGCGCTCGCGCCGCTGGTCGATGAGATTGTCTGGCTCAAGGTGGGCCAGCTTTCGAAATTAATTTCCGTCTTCACCGACCGTGGCATCAAGCAATGCGTTATGGTGGGCCAGATTGCACCCAAAAACCTTTACGACGTCCGGCCCGACCTGCGCGCGATGGGCCTGTTGCTTCGCTTGAAGGAGAAAAACGCGCACACGATTTTCGGCGGTATTGCGGATGAATTAAGAAAAGACGGCGTGGAATTGATTGATGCCCTTCCCTGGCTGCAACCCCTGATGCCCGCGAATGACTTCCAACTTGGTCCAAAATTGAGCGCAGAGCAAAAAGCGGACGTCGACTTTGGATTCAAGATCGCCAAGGAAGTGTCGCGGCTGGAAATCGGGCAGACAGTGGTGGTCAAAAAAGGCACGGTGCTGGCGGTGGAAGGGTTTGAGGGCACGGATAAATGCCTGGCACGCGGGGGTGAATTGGCCGGGAAAAACGGCGGCGGCATCGCGGTCAAAGTGGCGAAGCTGAATCACGATATGCGCTTCGATATCCCCTGTATTGGCGCGCAAACGCTCGAGACGTGCGCCGCCTCGGGAATTTCCGTTCTTGCGCTGGAAGCGGGAAAAACTCTATTGCTAGAGCGCGACATCTGCGAAAATTTCGCGGTTAAGAACAAAATTTCTGTCACAACCATAATTTAAAATTTTAAACCACCGATAAACACGGATGCACACGGACAAGGGAAAAGCCATTGATAACATTGGACGCCTCGGCGCGCAGGGAGTGACCTGCCCCGCCGGCCCGGTTTTCAATCTGTGTTCATCGGTGTTCATCGGTGGCGAAAACGCCTTTTATCCGTGTTGATCCGTGGTTAACTCTTATGCTTACGTCTCACGAACTCTTCGGTTTCATGTCGCCGGCTTTGGCCCACGACATTATTACCTTCACTTTCGAAAACGAAAAACCGACCTACCGCGCCACGTTGAATGCCGTGGCCGAATCCCGCCATGTCCGCGGGGTGTTCCTGGAACGGCAACCAAAGGCGCAACGCCACGCGACGATGACCGCCTCGCTGGCCAAGCCCAACCTGGAAATGGCCGCCGGCAACCTGATTCGCATCTGGCTCCTGAAGAAATACAAGTCCATGCTGGCGGATTTTTTGAACACGCTGGAGATTAAAAACGAAGACGGCGTGGTCGAGGATTTGCCCGCATCCATGGACGACGCCAGGCTCAAGACGGCCATCGACACGTTGCTGGCGAAATATCCGCCGGAAGCGGTGGCCGTTTATCTGAACGCGTTCAACGACATGAACGAGGCCAACTGGTCGAATTTAAAGGCGCTGCTCGAAGGCGATCCCCGATTGCAATTGGGCGCGCACGCCTGAACGGTTTTTGACGCCACCCGACCGTTTGCTTCCGGCGAAATATTTCTCGCGCGGGGCCAAGGCTTTTGTATCGTAGGTTTACTTGGGCAATCGCTCAATTCGAGGAAAGGCAACGAAAATGGAACCCAAAGCTGATATTGCACTGATTGGTCTGGCCGTGATGGGCCAGAATTTGATTTTGAACATGAATGACCACGGCTTCACCGTGGTGGCATTCAATCGCACGGTCGAGAAGGTGGACCAGTTTATCGCGAACGAAGCCAAGGGCACGAAAGTGATCGGCGCGCATTCGATCGAGGAAATGGTCGGGTTGCTGAAGCGACCGCGCCGCGTGATGCTGATGGTCAAAGCCGGCAAGCCGGTGGACGAATTCATCGAGCATCTCCTGCCGCACCTCGAGCCCGGAGATATTATCATCGACGGCGGCAATTCGTTGTTCGAAGACACCGCCCGCCGGGTGAAATATGTCGAGAGCAAAGGGCTGCTTTATATCGGCACGGGCGTCAGCGGCGGCGAGGATGGCGCGCGCCATGGCCCGAGCATCATGCCCGGCGGTTCACCGGCAGCTTGGCCGCACGTTAAGGACATTTTTCAGGGCATCGCCGCCAAGGTGGACGATGGCGTGCCGTGCTGCGATTGGGTCGGCGAAGGCGGCGCGGGCCATTACGTCAAGATGGTACACAACGGCATCGAGTACGGCGACATGCAGTTGATTTGCGAAGCTTACAGCATTTTAAAAAACGGCCTGGGCATGACCCCCGACGAAATGCACGAGGTGTTCAAGGAATGGAACGGCGGCGAGCTCGAGAGCTATCTAATTGAAATCACGCGCGACATCCTGGCCTTCAAGGACACGGACGGCCAGCCGCTGGTCGAGCGCATCCTGGATACCGCCGGGCAAAAAGGCACGGGCAAGTGGACCGTGCAAAACAGCGCGGATTTGGGAATCCCGATCACGCTCATCGCGGAAGCGGTGTATGCGCGCTGCGTTTCCGCGCTCAAGGACGAACGCGTGAAGGCCGCTAAGAAATTGAAAGGGCCGAAGCCGACGTTGCCGCAATCCAAAAAGGCGGAAGCGAAGAAGGAATTTATCAATAACGTCCGCGACGCGCTGTATTCATCCAAGATTGTCAGCTACGCCCAGGGTTACATGCTGATGCGCGCGGCGGCGAACGAGAACAAGTGGAACCTGAATTACGGCGGCGTGGCCCTGATGTGGCGCGGCGGATGCATCATCCGGTCGCGGTTCCTCGGGAAGATCAAGGAAGCGTTCGATAAGAATGCGAAACTGGCGAACCTGCTGCTGGATGATTATTTCCGTGGCGAAATCAAACGCAGCCAGAAAAGCTGGCGCAACGTGGTCTCCGCGGCATTCAAGCGCGGCATCCCGGTGCCGGCGTTCAGCACGGCGCTTTCATTCTACGACAGCTATCGCAGCGCGCAATTGCCGGCGAACCTGTTGCAGGCGCAGCGGGACTATTTCGGCGCGCACACCTACGAACGCGTGGACAAGCCGCGCGGTGAATTCTTCCACACCAATTGGACCGGCCACGGCGGCACCACCGCGTCGGGCACGTATACGGTTTAAGCTGAACCCTGCTGTTGAAATTGAAACGGGGAGCGCGCCCGCCTCAGCCGGAGTAAAGGCGCGCCGTCGCGGCTCACACAAGCGCTCGAAATTGACCGACCGTTTAGCCTCCATACGGTAGCAGTTGTGAAAGACCGGAATTTGCTTAACCGCAGATAGTGGATGAACACAGATGAAGGGATTTGGCAGGACTCACCTGCCTGGTGAATATCGCGTTTTCGCCAAGTCGTTCTGCATCTGCGTTTATCGGCGTTCATCTGCGGATGAATTGTCTGAAAATTCTGAGGGGTGGAATTGGCAGACACGCAGGACTTATGATACTTCTTAGACCCACGCGGAACCACTCGTAAACAAAGGGAATTCTGTTCCTTCCGACTTTGACGAAACGACCCTGCCGGACGGTTTTGGCCTAAATTTTCGCGCGCAGGATACAAAACAGATGTGTCGAAGTGGGTCCATCTCGTTCGCCCCGACAGCAACCCGGCTGGCACGGCGATATGCCGTGTCATAGAGAGAAAATCGAATCGGAGATTAATTATGGCTAGGAGAACGCGCTCAAGCGCCGGAGTTTTGCGATCCAGTCGGCACAAAACATTTCTGTTTTGGAATGGAAAGTGGCGGGCCTCCTAAATTGACGTGACCAGACCCGGGAAATAGGTTTGCCATGGCAAAATGCGATGGATTTCTAACAATAATTGTTCATCAAAGCCCCTTAATCTTCACGTGCTTAAACCGATGGCTTTCATGGAGATCTCACCCTCCGCCATGATTTGCATAATGTCAATTATCTGTGCCTAAAGCACTTCTTAAAGACGAACCGGCAGCTCGTATCTCGGGAGATTTCGCGATGCCATTAGAAAGAGTGGTCGCCTGAGTGAAGAACTTCAGCCTTTCACCGGGATGCTTACTGAATCAATTTATGAAAAACTGGACTATCAAAAAGCAGATCACCGCTGGCCTTGCAGCTATCGTTGTGGGGATACTGGCCCTCGGATGGATTTCGGTTTATTCACTCCATCGCACAGCGACAAAAATTCGCGTGGCTGAAAGTAAGGCGCGTGTGGACGGCGCACTTTACAACGAGATCGTGCAAGGCAAAGATGTGCTGGCCGACGTATTACCGCCGCCCGCTTATGTTCTTGAGTCGTACCTGGTAGCATTGCAACTCACGGACGCTAGTGACAAAGCCGAAACTGACAAATTGATTGGGAAACTGACCCAGCTCCGGAAAGACTTTAGCGACTCCCGAGCCCGCTGGACACACGACTTACCCTCAGGGAAGCTAAAGGAAGCCTTTACGAAATCCATAGAGCCTGCCGCCAGATTTTACGACATTGTCGATAATCAGTTCATGCCTTGTATTACCGCTGGAGACAGGGCTAAAGCAAAGGAAATTGCCGGGACGACTCTGGCGCAGAATTACAATCAACAACGGGCGGAAATTGACAAAGTAGTAGCTTGCGCCACCGAGCTAAATGCTTCTCAAGCCAAGGAGCTTCAAAATATATTGAGCACCAGCGAAAAAGAAGTTTCTGCAGGAATCGGATCGGCTACGATCCTCACCATTGTCGCAATCCTATCAATCGCCCTGCCGGTCGGTATTTTAGGAAGTCTTTTCGCCGCCAGTATTACCAAATCTCTTCTTCGTACCGCAGAGAAAATAAACGAGGGAGCGTCGCAAACTTCTTCCTCGTCAGAGCAGGTCAGCGGCGCGAGCCAGAGCCTCGCTGAAGGAGCCAGCGAACAAGCCGCATCGCTTGAGGAAACCAGTTCGTCGCTGGAAGAAATGGCCTCGATGACCAGGCGCAATTCTGAGAGTGCCCAAAAGGCCAACGATCTTGCTAAACGTGCTCGCGAGGCCGCGGACAAAGGTGCGGGCGACATGCAGGCAATGGCCACGGCGATGGAAGCCATCAAGGCGTCCAGTGACGACATCGCAAAGATAATCAAAACCATTGATGAAATTGCCTTTCAAACCAACATTCTTGCATTGAACGCCGCGGTTGAAGCTGCACGTGCCGGTGAGGCAGGCATGGGTTTTGCCGTGGTCGCAGACGAAGTGCGCAATCTCGCCCAGCGCAGCGCTCAGGCAGCCAAGGAAACAGCGGGTAAGATTGAAGGTGCGATCGCCAAGACGACCCAGGGAGTAGAAATCAGCGCAAAAGTGGTGCGGGCGTTGAATGAGATTGTCGGGCAAATCCGTCAGGTAGATGAGCTGGTCTCGGAAGTTGCTGGGGCTTCACACGAACAAACGCAGGGTATTTCTCAAATTAACACAGCTGTCAGCCAAATGGACAAAGTTACGCAATCCAACGCTGCTAATGCGGAGGAAAGCGCCGCCGCAGCCCAGGAACTCAACGCCCAGTCCGCGACGATGAATGAGTCGGTCACAGAACTGCTTCAACTCGTGGGCGGTCGGGGTGAATCGGTGAAGACGAAACCGGCTGCTCCGACATCACGTATGACGGCAGTCCGTGCGGTCCGTCCGGGGGCCGACCGGCGTACGTTGGCAAGCGTCAATGGGATGTCCAGAAAGTGAAATAAGCGTATTACGAACGAAACGGCGTCACCAAAACGTGCCTTTATTGTCCGTTCCACCATAATTTCACTTTCAATCATATAATGCCCGGGAGGTATACTGATCGATCAGATATTCAGGTCCTAGCTTGCGAAGGCTAACGGTTCGTACAAAAAGGGGCTGTGATAGGGGTAGGTTCTCACTATCTGCAAAGCATCCGCGATACAGCTGGATACGGCTGGGGCTGAATCCCCATTATTTTGCAGGCGGAAATGGGATAAATGATTGGGAAATCATGAATTACGAGGCAGTGGAAGAAACCATTAAGGCCGGGTATCGCGAGGTTTCATCCCAATATCGAAGCGACGATGAGATTGAAGTTACCACCGCAAATCACCAGCGGATTAATGCGACCTTGCAGCGCATCTGCGTCTCCTTTCCGCATCCAATCCATGCGCTCGAGGTTGGTTGCGGCACGGGCCGGAATTTTCATTGCCTGACCAATGTCGAGGAATTGACGGGCATGGATATTTCCGAGGATATGTTGCACGCGGCGGAGACCGACCCGGTTCGCAAGGAGACGATTTCCGTCAAGCGGATCAAGTTGATTCGCGGAAATGCTTACCTGGCTTCGTTCCCGCCCGAGTCGTTTCATTTCATATATTCACTCGGCATGTTTGGAAACGGCTGTCCGGTGACGAAGGAGATTTGCGACCGCTTTTACGATTGGTTGAAACCGGGCGGAATGGTCTATTTTAACACGGTGGATTTCGCGGGATTGCCGTGGTGGTACCGGGCCCGGCGCCGGACCCGGGATTTTGTTTATCCTATGCTCACGCGCGGCCTGAAAAATGTCCTGGACGAACGGGAATCACGACAGCCGTGGTTTTCGATGAATCGGCCGCAACTGGAAGAGGTGTTGCGCGCGACGAAGTTCAGGGTATTTCAGGTGGCCTCGCACGTCTGCAAATCGCCGTTGTGGACGGGACGACACCTGGAGTGCATTGCCAGCAAGGACGCTGCGTAAACCTGCTTCAAACGCCGAGGTTCACGCGGCCGGTTGAGCGGAGGGACGATAACCACTCTTCAGCAGCGCGTCGTGCAACTCAGGCATGTGGGTTTTGGTAGTGTCAAACGTGACGGTGGCTAAAGCAGCCTGGCGATCCACGCGGACTCCGGTGACACCCTTCACGCCGCGCAATGCCTTTTCCACCCGGCGCACGCAGTGGTCACACGTCATTCCTTCAATGCCGATATCGTGCGTTTCCAAAACACTCGCGCCAGCTATATTTTCATGTTCGTTCATAAAATTCTCCGATCTGTTTCATAGTCGCACATTGAAGCCGGCAAGCAAATCACTCAATCGGGCGCATTGCACCTCATGGCTCAGGCGTGTAGTTTGGCGTGAATGCCGGATATTGTGCTGACCACACTGAACGCGAAATACATTCATGCCGCGTTTGGCTTGCGCTATCTCATGGCCAATCTCGGCGACCTGCAATCGCGCGCTTGCATTGCGGAGTTTGACATCAACCAACGGCCGGTGGACATCGCCGAACAGTTGCTCGCGCGGAATCCGCGAATCATCGGACTCGGAATTTACATCTGGAACGTGGCGCCCGCGACGGAGGTGATCGCAACGTTGAAGCGGGTGCGCCCGGACATCGTCATCGTGCTCGGCGGGCCGGAGGTGAGTTATGAAACGAACGGGCAAAAGATTGTCGAACTGGCGGATCACGTCATCACCGGCGAAGGCGATTTGAAATTTGCGGAAGTGTGCGCAGACTTGCTGGCAAACAAGCGTTCTCTCTCCTCAAACCCTGAATTCCTTCATACCTCGGCCCTAGCCTCTCTCGGCGAAGGAGAAGGAGACCGGGCGCGGCAGCCTGGTTTAAAGTTTCCTAAAATCATCCCTGCGGAGTTGCCGGATTTCTCGCGGCTGGCGTTGCCTTACGATCTTTACACCGAAGACGATATTGCGCACCGCATCATTTATGTCGAAGCCTCGCGCGGGTGCCCGTTCACATGCGAGTTTTGCCTGTCGTCGCTGGACGTGCCGGTGCGGCAGGTTCCCCTGCCCGCTTTGCTGCATCAACTGCAGCGCTTGCTTGATCGCGGAGTGAAGCAGTTCAAATTCGTTGATCGCACGTTCAACCTGAACGTGAACGTGAGCAAAGCGATCCTGGAATTTTTCCTCACGCGTTATCAACCCGGGCATTTCTTCCATTTCGAAATGGTCCCGGATCGGCTGCCGGAAACGTTGCGCGAGTCCATCGCGGCTTTTCCGCCCGGGGCGTTGCAGTTTGAGGTGGGCGTCCAGACCTTCAATGAGGAGGTGGGCGGACTCATTAAACGGCGGCAAAATTACGATCGGCTGGAGGAAAATTTCCGCTTTCTGCGAAGCAAAACCGGCGTCCATATTCACGCGGATTTAATCATCGGCTTGCCCGGCGAAACGGTGGAGAGCTTCGCGGCGGGGTTTGACCGGCTGGTGGCGCTTGGGCCGCAAGAAATTCAAGTGGGCATCCTCAAACGATTGCGCGGCACGCCGATTGCGCGGCACGACGGTGAGTGGGAAATGGTTTATAATCCGCATCCGCCCTACGAGATTTTGCAGAACAAGCTGATTGATTTTGCGACGATGCAAAGGCTGCGCCGGTTTGCGCGCTACTGGGATATGGTGGGCAATAGCGGCAATTTCATCGCGAGCACGCCGTCGATCTGGCGGGACGGCTCGCCTTTCCACTGCTTCATGCGTTGGAGCGATTGGCTGCACGCGAAAACAAAGCGCACCGACAGCATCGCCCTGATGCGCTTGATGGAACTGCTGTTTGAATTCCTGACGGTTGAAACCGGGCAGAACCCGCGGCAAGTGGCGGAAATAATGTGGAGCGATTACAAACGCGGCGGCCGCCATGACAAACCGGGATTCATGAAAGACTATCTGCCGGTTGAGGCAGACAAATCAGAGTTGAAGAGCAGAGCCACTTTACCGAAACGCCAGGCTCGGCATTTGGTTTAAGGAACGCAAAAGTTCGGTCACTTGTGCTGCTCGGCGAGACGGACCATTTTGTCGAATTCAGCGTTGCCTCCAAATCTTTCGTAATTGGTCGTCGTGAGTTTTGGAAGGATCGCATTCAAAGTGTCCCATTGTTCGGCCTGATACGCGTGCAGAGCGTAATCGCTATAAACCTGGGTCTCTTCCGGCCTCATTTCAAAGAATCGGTCATAGGCGCTTTTCATGTCGCGCCACACCTCGGGTTGTTTCCAGTAATTGGCCTTGGCAGCGCCCTGGAGCCTCAAGTTGATGTCATTATGCGCGAGCACAAGAATGAGCGGAACATTGCCTCCCCAGTTTGTGGAGTAACCGCATTCGCGCCCAAAGGCCAACTGATCTTCATCGGACCCGTACCATTTGGGATCAAGAAAGTTCATTTTGTGACTGCAAGCCTCGTAACTATTCGTATTGAGGTCCATGGCGCGCTTGAACCAAATCTCCATCTCCTCGCGGCCGCTTCCCTGCCCGAGGACTACTGTCATCATCTGGATCGCGATGTTGGGCTGTTTCGGATTTAACTTCCATGCGTGCTCCAAGGCTTCGCGGGCAACAACGAGATTCGTTTTGAAACCCTCCCAACCTTCCGCCGTGACCTTGTCCGCGGTTTCACCGGTGCGGGCATTCCATGCCAAGTCGATGTAATGGTTGCCTTTGAGATACCACGGCAAATAATCGTCCGACGAATTCTTCATCAAGGACTTCTCAATGGCATCATAAAACATCGTTTTATTGTAAAAGTCGGTGCGTCCTCCCAAATCCAAAGCCTGTTCGGCGATATCGGACGCCTCCCGGGGTGGAATGGTTTTGTCGTCCAACACCGTCTCCACTTGCGCCAGTAAAGTCGTCAGCAACCCGTACGATTCGTCGCGCGCCTGAAGGTTTGTTTTCGTATCATAGGCGTAATAGTATTGATCGAGCGCCCGGCCCGTTGCGTAAAACTTTCGCACTGGCGGATAAGCGCTCCCGTTAAGATCGTGGGCCGCTGAATAAAATCGTTTGGCAAATTCCTCTTTGTTGTTGGACCGCGGCATGGCAAAGCGAATGTAAAGGTAAGTGACCAGCGGATCCGTGCAGCCGGCGTTTACCGCCGTAGCGGCGTTTGTGGTTACAACGTCAACCCAGGCTTCATCCGGAAGGTCGTTCGCTCGCAAATGGGCGAAGGCGGTCAGGCATTTCCGGGCGGAATCGTCCCATTGGGGATTCCGGACGCCCACTTTTTCGTAGGCGTCGACCGTCGTATTGAGATTCCACGAAAGCAGTTGTCCCGCGACATTTTGTGGTGACGCGGGGGCGTTTCGTTTACACCCCGTTTCCGAAGCCGCCAACAGGATAAGTGCCGGGTAAAACGCCAGCCAGGCGCATCTCAAAAACTTCCGTGGGGTCATGCCCGCAAGCTACCAAAAGTCGATTCGCCCGGTCAACTTTCGAAAGTTGAGAACCGCGCGGCGTGGAAAAACTTGATGTATAAGCTCCGAAATGTACTATCGCGGCATGAAATTTTTTGCCGCGATAGCTGCGTATCTCGTCATTGCCCTGATTCTGGGAGTCGGAATCTACGAGGCCGTGCAGGGCCATCTTTGGTTCCTCGCGGCAGCCGTGGTAGTTTACGTCGTCGCCTTTTCCAAATTGGGCTGCCTGCCGTCCAGCAAATCACACTGAACCGCCTCACGGCTCAGTCGCGGCCGCGGCCCAGGAAAAATCCGACGACGCAGCCAACCACCGCCGCTACCGCCACACTCGTCCAGACATTATCATGGACGTAGTCGTCGGTCGCCTGGCAGGCGTTGCGGGCCGTTTCGGTTGCCTTTTTCTGAAAATCCTGGAGCCTTTCAGTCACATCATTTGTATTCATAGGATTCAATGTAGCAGGCGAAAGAAAAATCGCAGTGGGGCAGCTACCCCAAAATCAATTGATTCATGCGCGCAGTCATTCAACGGGTCTCCACCGCGACCGTAACCATCGGCGAACGAGTCAAAGGCGCGATTGCCGCGGGTCTGCTCGTTTTCGTGGCGATCGAGGAGGCGGATGCGGTTGAAGACATCGAATGGCTGAGCGGAAAATTGTGCGACTGCGAATTTTTAACGACGAAAACGGCATCATGAACCGTTCCGTTCAGGAGGCGAATGGCTACATCCTGCTGGTGAGCCAGTTCACGCTGTTCGCGAGCACGAAAAAAGGAAACCGGCCTTCTTACCTTCGCTCCGCGAAACCCGAGATTGCAGTCCCTTTATTCGAAAAATTTCTGGCGCGGCTCATGCAGGATCTTGGCAAACCCATCCAAACCGGTGAATTCGGCGCCGACATGCAGGTCAGCCTCGTCAACGACGGCCCGGTGACAATTATTATCGATTCGAAATCGCGCGAATGACGCAAGCAGATAGAGACGCGGGACGCCTTTCCTACGGTTTTAATTAGCCGGGTTAAAAAGGACCCGGCCGCTCTGATTTGTGCCCAGAAAATAGCCGGCGCCAAAGTTTTGATTTTGCAGGAACACGCCCGCGAATGGAATTTTCGCGTTGTTCGCGGGGTTCATAATGCTGCCATTGAATGTCCCGTTCGACGCGCTCAGCTTCAGCGTGGCCCCGTTCGTGCCCGAGGCGCCGGTTCCGTTCACGGTCACGCTGGTATCGATCGGGTGCGAAAGGTTGCCGCCGGCCAAACTCAGCACGCCGTCGCTGAAACCCAGCAATGGCACAGCCGCTGCGTTGTAAATGGATCCCGTGGCGCGTGCCTCCAAATCAAAACCGTTCGGGTAATATTTCGCGCTCGGCACCGAGCCTTTAATCCAACTGACATTGCCATCCACGTTTGTCACTTCTGAATTCGTGACCAGAAGCCAGCCGATGATCTGACCCTGCCCGCGGTACAACGAGGCGTAAAAAGGCCATTGGCCCCTCGCCGAAACGGTCGTGCTTTGTGAAAGCTTCGTTCCGTCCGCCAGCGAACCAGTGAATTTGACTTTTCCGGCGGTGGTTATATTTGCGGTGCCGTAGCCTCCATCCGCCGGACCGCCGCTCGAGCCTGGGAAAGAGATCGAGTAGCCGGGGAAAAAGAGGGTGTAGTTCCCCGCGAAAGCGACGGTGCTGCCGACGTTCGCCGCCTGATAGGCACGCAAATCAGCGGTCCAATTGCCGGGGTCGCTTACCGTGCCCGTGAGGACATCGGGTTGGTCCAAATCAACATTCAACGCCAGTGTGAGCGTGGAAGCGCCTTTTCGCGCCACAGCGTTTGTCCCCGCTCCGAACACGCTGAATATCCCGCTGAACGGGAAAATTGTCGGTCCGAGCTGCAATTTACCGCTGTAAGAACCCGCAGCCGTCACATTCAGGGAGATCGCACCCGCGCTTCCAAGTTCGACACCGCCGGATTCGTAGAACAATCCGCTGTAAGCCGCCGCGACGGGCGAATAGGCCGGCGTATTTGTCGCGGTGGCGTTGTAAATCACCAGCGCGAAATCCTGGTCCAGGGCAGGCGCTTCATTGGGCACGCCGTCGGAATTGATATTGGCGGCAGTGATCACCACGGTAAATTCGCCGGTCGCGCCGGCAGGCAGGAAAACGCTTTCCACATTGTTTCTGGCGTCGGCAATTCCGCCGGTCTTCGAGAATTGCCCGCTGAAAACATTCCCTTTGTAGGTATTGCCGCCAATGATGACAAGTAAATCGAGGTTGTTGTTGTAGGCGGCTCTCGCGGTAGTGCTCCCGGGCGCATCGGTCCACGCCAGGGTCACGCGGAACGGCTGGCTGGCATCCACCACGTGTCCGACGAACGCCCGCCTTTGGCCGGTGCCGGTGAATTTATCCGCCGTCGCCTGATCGCGAAGGAACCGCGATACGCCATCAAACGCCACGCCGAGATTTACCTCGCCCATGCCCTGGCTCGGCGACCACAACTTATCGTCGGCGCTCACGCCCGTCAGGTAACGCGCGGAGTTCATCAGGAAAGCTTTGGTCATCGCGGGGCTGGGAGGGGTGAGACCGTCGTTGATGAAATATTGGCGAACGAGGGCGCAAGCCCCCGCCACCACCGGAGTGGCATGGCTCGTGCCGGAGGATACGGTGTAAAACTGCTGACCGAGCGGGAAGAAATTATTCGGGTTGCCCGGCAATCCGCTGCCCGGCAACGCACAAACGCCCTGCGAATCAAAACAGGGAATGGCCGAACCCAATCCCAAAGGCGACGGGGCTGGTGAGTTCTGGGGAACACCGCCGGTGACATGAATGCCCGGCGCGACCAGGTCCGGTTTCATGCGACCATCCGAGCACGGTCCCCGGCTGGAAGAGCAACTGATGTCATCCGCGCTGGAGGCCCTGGCGTCGCTCTCATTGCAAGCGTCGATGCCGTTGGTAGTGTTGCCGCCATTGTTGATCGATAGCGAGCGCACGTTGGCTGCGGCACCCACCGTGATTACATTCTTTGCGGTTCCGGGCGAATCGATTCCTCGAGTTGATTTGGTTCCGGCACATGGGCCCGCATTGCCGGCGGCAAACGCAAAGGTCATTTCCTGGTTGCCGACCATGGTCGATTGAGAGTCCCGCACGAGTTTATCGTAAGTCTGAGCTTCGAAATTGTAATGCCCGCTTACGTCCGAACCCCAGCTGTTATTGCTGACGCGCGCGCCGTTATTGTAAGCGTCGGACGCCATCTTGCCGTAATCGGGACTGGTGAAATCATTATTGGGAACGCTGTTATCGAAAATGACGGAGGAGCCCAACTTCACGAATGGACAAACGCCAACTCCGTAGCTGTAACCGTCGGCATCCCGGTGTTGAGGCCCGGCGAACCCGTCGTAATTGGCGATGATGTGACTGTTGAGCGCACCGTGCCCATCGCAGCCCGCCGGCGTGCCGCCGGGATTCGCCGCACCTTCGATGCGCGCATAGACCAATCGACTGGGCTGCGCCGTGTCCCCGCCGGGGTAAAGGCCGAAATGACCGGGATTCAGAGTGCCGTTGTCGATCCCGCTGTCCGCGACATCCACCACAAAACCGGAGTCGTCGAACTGTTGTTGCGTAAATCCTTTGCTGGCGAGCCACGCCAGATAACCGGGGCCGTCCGGCTGGGTGCCGGTAAGATTGCCGGCGATGATTTGATCCTGGCGTTCGTCGCGTTGCTTCGGCTGCACATACGGTTGAATCGAAATCACGTCCGGCTGCGCGGCGAGGGTGTCCAACTGATCGGATGGCAATGAAACCACCAGGTTGCGATAAGGGTCCGATTGATAATCCACCTGTACCGGCGCCGTTTTCAACCGGTCGATCATCGCCAGGGTCGAGGCGTTCGAGTTTGTGTCGGCGATCAATTGGATCGCAAAAGCGACGGCCTCAAATTTTCCATCGCTTCGTCGGGCAACCAGCGCGCGAGCGTCGGGATGCACCTTTAAATCACGACCATATTCACCCTCCCATTGGGCGGCGTCCAAGGCCTTGGCCCAAACCTGCATTTTCGCCAAGGCGGCGGCGTCACCGTAGACGAGATAGGCATTTTCGGGAATATAACTGACGATCTCCACGCCGTTTTGTTTCAATTCCGCGAGCCATCGCGGCTTGATCGGACCGGCGAATTGCACGAGGTGCAGCCGCTTGCCCGCGAATGAGCCGCTGGCTTTGCGGAGGGCTTTCGCTTCCGGCGCCCTCGTGTCCAGGTCGCGCACGTTGAGGCGAATTAAGTTCCATTCGTCCGCGACTTCCACGCGATTACTGACGCCATTCGACAGCAGCGCATCGTCCGCGCTGAGCACGCTGAACGTTCCATAATCCCCGATCACTTTGGCGCCCTGGGCGACCAGGGCTCGAGTGAGGACCGGGTCTTCGACGCGCAATTTGTGAGGAGCCGCCAGCACGGGGCAACAAAACGCGAGTACCAATAAAAAGTAAGTGTAAATTTTCAAAACGTTACGGGTTGAAGATGAAGCAGCAGAAATCGGCCCCTAAGAATTTCGCTCTCGGGCGATTTCCTGAAATCCTAGACTCATGGATGCGAAGTATGCCGCGTTGGGAGGAAAAGTCAATTTCCAGACGTCTGGTCAGGGCAGAACCATCACACGATAAAATCTCTGCGCGTCCGGCAGGGTCGAATCGCTCTGGCTGGCGGTCGTGCCCGTCGCCGTAACGTCCGGCGGCAGGTCGGTCCAGTTGGTGTCCGAAAGCGTTGTGTTGTATTGCACACGATACGTTTGCCCGGAAATGGCGCTCCAGGTGAGCGTCAGCAGGTTGTCGGATACTACCGGGGAGGAAAACGTCGGCGGCGGGGCCACGACGACCGTGAACGATTTCGCGTCACTCAAATTCTGGGAATTCACCGCGGCTGGATTCTCGTCCGTGACCACCACCGTCACCGAGTTCGTGGTGTTGGCAAACGAACTGTCCGGGGTCCAAACGAAAACGCCGTTTGTCGCGTTAATATCCGATCCTGCCGGACCCGGTGGATACAGACTGAAAGTCA
>Ga0265338_10004762_pt1 | contig 18138 bp, 21 predicted proteins | sample 42126metaG_FD_193579 | JGI IMG/M metagenome (GOLD analysis project Ga0265338, IMG submission 193579) | Rhizosphere microbial communities from Carex aquatilis grown in University of Washington, Seatle, WA, United States - 4-21-26 metaG | ecosystem: Host-associated > Plants > Roots > Rhizosphere... | reverse complement strand
GCGGCGAGCAGGGAGAAGCAAAGCGGCGGCGTCACCGACCTCGCATTCCGTCCGTCTATCGTCTATCGTCGATTAACGATGAATGAGATGACAGGCCCGCTGGAGCGGGCGACGGCGGCGGAGTACGCGTCGTGGTTCCGGGCGCTGGCGGACGCGACGCGGGTGCAGATCGTGTCGCTGCTCGCGCGGCGCGGTGAGCCGATGACGGTCGGGGCGATCACCGCCGAGCTGGAAGTCGGCCAGTCAACGGTGTCGGAGCACCTGAAGGTCCTGGCCGGCGTGCGGTTCGTGCTCGCCGACAGGCAGGGGACGGCGGCGTATTACCGGATCAACGAAGCATGCGTGCGGTGCTTCCCGTCCGCTGCGGACATCGTCATGGGCCGCCCTGTCCCGGCCGCGCCTGCCTGCTAATCCCGTGATCTGGAGGTATCTCGTGCCCGATGACGTTGAGCGGGTCCGCGCCCTGGTCGTGAGCCGTTACGGACGGCTGGCGGCGGCGGCCGCCGCCGGGCAGCGGGTCACCGACGCCGGTCCCGGCGAGGCTTGCTTCGGTGCCGCCGCCTACGACGACACGACGGGGCTGCCTGAGGCCGCGCTACGGGCCAGTCTGGGGTGCGGTAACCCGGTGCTTGTGGCGAGCCTGAGCCCTGGGGAGACCATGCTTGACCTCGGGTCAGGAGGCGGCATCGACGTGCTGCTCTCGGCCCGGCGGGTCGGCCCCTCGGGGCGTGCCTACGGCCTGGACGCCTCGCCCGAGATGATCAGCCTGGCCCGCGCGAACGCCGCCGCCGCGGGCGCCCAGAACGCGGAGTTCCTGCTGGGGAGCATTGAGGACGTCCCGTTGCCTGACGGGCACGTTGACGCGGTGATCTCCAACTGCGTGATCAACCTGTCGGCGGACAAGCCGCGCGTGCTCGCCGAGGCGTTCCGCGTGCTGCGGCCCGGCGGGCGGCTCGGGGTGAGCGACGTCATCGCCAGCGACGACGCCGACCCCAGTGAGCGGGCCGCAGCCGAGCAGCGTACCGGCTGTACCACCGGGACGGTGACCGAGCGCCAGTACCGTCACCAGCTCCTGGCCGCCGGGTTCACCGGGATAAGCATCGTGCCGACCGCGGATGCAGGGGGCGGCCTGTCCGCGGCCGTGATCCGGGCCGAGCGGCCCGCCGCCCCGCCCGGCATGTTGATTCGGCCGATGCGGGCCGCCGACTCCGGCGAGGTGCTGGCGATCTACCAGGCAGGCCTGGACGCCGGGCAGGCCAGCTTCGAAACGGTCGCGCCGGCATGGGAGGCGTTCGACGCCGGGAAACTGCCGCTGCACCGCTTCGTCGCCGCCGAGGCCGCCTCCGGGCGGGTGCTCGGCTGGGTGGCGACCTCACCGGTATCGGCCCGGCGCGTGTACGCGGGAGTGATTGAGCACAGCGTTTACGTCGACCCGGCGCGGCACCGCGCCGGCATCGGCTCGGCGCTGCTAGCCGCGCTGATCGGGTCGTCGGAGGCGGCCGGGATCTGGACCATCCAGAGCAGCGTGTTCCCCGAGAACACGGTGAGCGTCCGGTTGCACCAGAAGGCGGGGTTCCGGGTCGTCGGCACCAGGGAGCGGGTCGCCTGCCATCACGGCCGGTGGCGGGACACGGTGCTGCTGGAACGCCGCAGCAGGATCACGGGCGTCAGCTGACAAACCGCAGGCGCGGGTTCACGATTGGCGTGCGTGGCGTGTCCAGGCCTGGGCGCCCATCTGGACGGCGTCCCAGGGGGAGCCGAGCGGCGGGGTGTAGGACAGGTCGAGGTCGCTGACCTCATCGACGGTCATGCCGTGGTAGATCGCGGTGGCGGCGATGTCGATCCGCTTGGCGACCTCGGCGTGCTTGTGGCCGAACAGCTGGACGCCGAGGAGGCGACCGGTGGCGCGGTCGCCGGTGAACCGCATGGCGATCTTGTGGCTGCCGGGGTAGTAGGCCTTGTGGTCGTCGGCCTGGAACGCGACGGTGACCGGGTCGAAGCCGGCCGCGATGGCCTCGTGGTCGCGCAGGCCGGTGCGGGCGGCGGCCTGGTCGAAGATCTTGACGACCTGGGTGCCGAGTGAGCCGGCGAACTCGCGGTGCCCGCCCGCGGCGTTCTCCCCGGCGACCCGGCCCTGCTTGTGCGCGGTCGTGCCCAGGGGCAGGTAGGTCTCGCCGAGCAGCCGGTGGTGAGTGGTCACGCAGTCGCCGGCCGCGTAGACGTCCGGCAGGCCGGTCCGCATGGCCCGGTCCACCTGGATGGCGCCCCGCGCGCCGAGTGACGCGCCCGCGCTGACGGCCAGGTCGGTCTCGGGGCGGACGCCGGTGACGACGAGGACCAGCCCGGCGTGCACGGATACCGGCGCGCCGCTGGCCGTGACCGCGTCCACTCGCAGCCGCTCGGGTGCGCCCGGCTCGGCGCGGGCGATGCTCTTGACGTCGGTGCCCGTGTGCACGGTGACCCCGTGCTCCTCGAGCTGTGCGCGGACCAGGCGGCCGAGTTCCCCGTCGACGGTGGGCAGCACCTCGGGCAGCCGCTCGAGCTGGGTGACGGCCAGGCCCCGGGCGGACAGGCCGTCGGCCATCTCCAGGCCGACGTAGCCGGCGCCGACGATCACCGCGCTGCCGGTGCCGGTCTCCTCCAGGGTCCGCATGATCGCGAAGGTCTCGTCCATCGTGTGCAGCAGGTGCACCCCGTCCGCGTCGCCCAGGGCGTCAAGCCCGGCGACCGGAGGCCGGACAGGGACGGCGCCGGTGCCGATGACGAGCTGGTCGTAGGACATGACGTCCGCCGCGCCGTCCGGCCCGGTCAGCTGGAGCGTGTGGCCGGCCACGTCGACCTTGCGGGCGGTGGTGTTCAGGCGCAGCCGCATCCCGGCTGCCTCCAGGTCGGCGTAGGTCCGGTGCGCGAGGTTGCGCCAGTGGGTGACCTCGCCGGAGACGTAGTAGGGGATGCCGCAGATGGAGAAGTTCGGGTAGGCGTCGGCCACCACCACGGTGACCTCGGCGCCCGGGTCGACCTCGCGGGCGCGCAGCGCGGCGCTGATGCCCGCGTCGCTGCCCCCCACTGCCACCATGTGCATGACCAGTACCTTCCGTTGCTTGCTGTCCGGCTTAACGGGCCACGGGCGGTGGCACTTGACGTGCGCCGTCCGCCGCCGAGAGGCCGTTGGCTGACTCGTGCGGGACGACGACGCTGGCCGCCTGGGCCGGGGTGAACTTCGGGTAGAGGAACCTGATGAGGATCACTCCGGCGATCCCGCCGCCGATCTGGGCGGCGATGAACACCGGGGCGGACGACGGGGCGATCCCGGCGAAGCTGTTGGAGAACATCCGCCCGATGGTGATCGCCGGGTTCGCGAAGCTGGTCGATGAGGTGAACCAGTAAGCGGCGCCGATGTAGGCGCCGACCGCCGCCGGCGCGGTGGCCGCCCGGCCGCTGCGGGCGAGGGCGAAGATGACAAGCAGCAGCCCGGCGGTCGCGATCACCTCCGACAGCGCGTGCGGCCCGCTGGCCCGGTGCTTGGCCGAGATGGACACCGCCGCCTGGGCGAACATTACGTTCGCGGTGACCGCGCCGGTGACGCACCCGGCGACCTGGGCGGGCAGGTAGCAGGCGGCGTCCCGCCAGGAGATCCCGCCGAGCGACGCGTCGGCGAACGAGACCACCGGGTTGAAGTGCGCGCCGGAGACCGGCCCGAACATGAGGATGATCGCGAACAGCCCGGCGGCGGTGGCCGCCGCGTTCTCCAGCAGCGCAAGGCCGGTGTCGGACGGGGACAGGCGCTGCGCGGCGATCCCGGAGCCGATCACGATGGCGGCGAGGAACGCGCTGCCGAGGAACTCCGCGGCCAGCCGGCGCGGCAGGTCAGGTGCACTGGTCACGGCAAGCCATCCTGTCGTATCATCCTTGCTCAGTCAACATTGACTCAATAAAACTTGACTTAAATGCCAGGTGGCTTCAGGTGGCCGGAAGGTGCCGCCCAGGCCAGGCGGCGCGCCCGGGACGGCTCGCACCTGCTGGTCGCGGGGGCCTCGCGCTGCCGCGGCGGCCCGGTCCCGGCCGCCGGCAGCAGGCCCGGCTGCATGCTCAGGAGGCGGCCAGCCGGGGCGCGAAGCGGCCGACTCGGCCGGCCAGCTCGGCCAGCGCCGCGTCGAAGCTGCCCGGGTCGCCAGCCGGGACCGGGTCGGGGACGGACCAGTGCACGGCGGCCAGCTCGCCCAGTTCCTCGTGCGCCAGGTCGCAGACCGTCACGACCAAGTCTCCCTCGTCCAGGAGGTCGCTGACGTGCCGGGGCCGCAGCCTGGGGAGCGGCAGCTGATGACGGACGGCGGCATCGACCGCGCCCGGGTCGATCCGCTCGGCCGGGCGGGTGCCCGCCGAGACCGCGGGCACCGGGCTGGACCGCCGCCACAGGGCGGCGGCCAGGTGCGAGCGGGCGGAGTTGGCGGTGCACACGAACATCACCCGCCGTGCGGACCGGCCCGGCGGGCCGGCCAGCCCGTCCAGCGCGCCGGGCACGAGCCGCAGGTAAGTGCGCCGCCGGTCCCCCTCGGACCGGTGCCGGGTGACCAGGCCCGTCTCCTCCAGCACGCGCAGGTGGTGGGCGAGCAGGTTCGACGGCATCGCGACCATCCCCGCCAGCTCCGACGGAGAGGCGTCCCCGTCCGCCAGCGCGTCGGTGATCGCCAGCCGCGCCGGGTCAGCCAGCGCAGCGTGCACCGCCGCCCGCCGCTCCAGGCTCATCGTATCCTCGCTGCTCATTGACTCAATCGTGACTGAGGCAAACCCATCATGTCAAGCCGGAGGCGCCCGAGCCAGGCCAGGCCAGGCCTTTACCGCCAGGCTGGCCCGCAAGCCGCCGGCGGCGGCCCCCCTAGGTTTCGATCTAATCAGTAATTATTGAGTCAATCTTGACTGAGAGAGATTGCGTTGTCAGGATGGGACCACGGCCGGGGTGCCCGGCCCGCGTTCGACGCCCTTCCCGGCGGTCCCGCCACCGGGGCCGCGCACGGGACGTCCGCCGGGTCCCGAACCGCCGCGCTCACCGCGTGCACGGGCGCCGCGACCAGCACCACCCCGCCGCGCGCCGCGGCCGTGACCGACCTGGCCGGCGCCGGGTCTACTTTCGACGCGCCGTTCTTCAACCTCGCGTTCCCCGCCTACCAGCAGGCCCATTCGTCCACCGCGATCAGCTACGACGCGGTCGGCAGCAGCGCCGGCATCACCCGCTTCGCCGCCGGGCAGGTCAACTTCGGCGCCACCGACGTCCCCGCCAGCCCCGCCGACCTCGCCGGCGCGCGGGGCGGCACCGCGCTCCAGGTCCCCGTCGACCTCGGCGCCGTCGCCGTCGCCTACAACGTGCCGGGGCTCAACGGCACGCGGCTGAAGCTCACCGGCCCCGTTCTCGCGAAGATCTTCCTCGGCCAGGTCACCAAGTGGAACGACCCGGCCCTTGCCGTCCTCAACCCCGGCGCCGGGCTGCCCGACGCCTACATCACCGTCGTGCACCGCTCCGACGGCAGCGGCACCACCTACATCTTCAGCAACTACCTGTCCCAGGTCAGCCCCGCCTGGGCCAAGGCGGCCGGCACCGGGCGCAGCCTGCGCTGGCCGGCCGGGACGGGCGCCGACGGGAACGCCGGCGTGGCCCACGCCATCGAGACCATCCCCTACTCCATCGGCTACGCCGAGACCTCCTACACCCGCGGGAACGCCCAGGGCTACGCCGCCATCGCCAACCGCGACGGCAACTACGTCACCCCGACCCCGGCCGCCATCGCCGCCGACGCCGCCGCGAAGCCCGCCATCAGCGCCCAGGACTTCTCCATCGTGAACCAGCCGGGCGCGGCCGCCTATCCCATCAGCGGCTACAGCTGGGTGCTGATCTCCGCCCGCCAGCCCAGCGAGCCTGCCGGGCAGGCCCTGGTGTCACTGCTCAGCTGGCTCACCCACGCCGGCCAGTCCTACGCCGCCAGCCTCAGTTACGTCCCCATGCCCGCCGCCATCGAGCTGCTCGCCTCCGCCACCCTCGCCCGCGTCACCAGCCCCGCCGGAAGCCTCGCCAGCTAACCGGAGGCCGCGCTCTAACGGCCGGCCTCCGCCGCCGGGATGACCGCAGCTGCGGGGGTCGTCCCGGCGAGTGCCGCGCCGGCGGCGGCGACGGCGGCGAGGATGACGAACATGGCCGGGTAGCTGCCCGCCGCGGCGGCGATGCCGGCTCCGGCGAAGGGCGCGACCGCCCCGGCAGCGGTCACCGGCGCGTTGAACACCCCGTTGAGGACCGCGTAGCGGCCTTCGCCCCACTGGTCAGCTACCAGCGTGGCCTCGGTCAGCGTGAACACGCCGCGGACCGCGCCGGCGATGACGGACGCCGTGACCAGCAGCGCGGCCGGGCCGGGAAGCAGGCCGAGCAGCAGCGTGACGGCAGCGCCGCCGGCGATGATCACCGTTGCCCGGCCCCGGGTGCCGGTGCGGGCGTCGAGCGCCCGGTAGCAGAGCCGCCCGGCGACCTGCCCCGCGCCGCCGAGGCCGAGCGCCCACGCGGCCAGGCCCGGGGACAGGCCGCGGCCGGTCAGCAGGGGCACCAGGTTGACCAGGGCGGCGTACTGGGCGAACGCGCACAACGTCGCCGCCGTGAGGAGCTGGAGGAACGCGCGGCTGGCGATCACCTGGCGGTCGGCCGAGCGAAGTGCCGCCTTTTCCTCAGACAGCAGGGCAGGCGAGTGACCGGCCGGCCGGGGCGACCGCGGCGGCCACGGCGGGCGCAGCGCGAGCGCATGGGCGGGGATGGTAACCGCGGCGAGCACCGCGGCGAGGATCAGGTAGACCTCGCGCCAGTCCACCTGCCCGGCCAGGGCGGAGGTCAGCGGCGCGAAGATCGTGCTCGCGAACCCGGCGGCCAGCGTCAGCGCGGTGAGCGCCTGGACCCGCCGCGGCCCGTACCAGACGGTCAGCGCGGCGAAGGCGGGCGGGTAGAAGAGCCCGGCGCTGGCTACCCCGGCGGCCAGCCAGGCCGCGGCGAACCACCAGTACGACGGCGCCGCGGCGATCCCCGCGACGGAGACCGCGGCCAGCACGCTCGCCACGGTCATGACCGGTCGCGGGCCGTGCCGCTGCAGCAGGCGCCCGGCGGGGATGCCGGCTGCGGCGCCCGTGAGGTTCCCGGCCGAGTACGCCGCGGTGACGGCGGTGCGGGACCAGCCGGTCGCGGCCGTGATCTGAGCGGCCAGAACGGGGAACGCGTAGTAGATGACCCCGTAGCTGACGATCTCGGTAACGCACAGCGCGGCCAGCGCCCGCCGCAGGGAACCAGGGGAGGCAGCGGCGGCGCCCGGCTCCCCGCGGCGGTTGCGGAGCACGCCGGTCAGCGGGCAGCCGGGGCAAGGCCGATCTGCAGGACCTGCGGGGCAGCAACGCAGCAGCCGCCCGCGCCCGCGCCGTCCGGGTCGTCACGCAGGCCCGACCCGGAGCAGACCCCGGTGTCGGGCAGCACGAGCTCGCTGCGGGCGGCGGCCTCATGGTCCCCGGCCAGCTCCGCGGCGACGCTGCGGACCTGCTCGTACCCGGTCATCGCCAGGAACGTCGGGGCCCGCCCGTAGGACTTCATCCCCACCAGGTACAGGCCCGGCTCCGGGTGCGCGAGGTCCCTCGCCAGGGTCGGGGTAGCCGTCCCGCAGGAGTGGACGTTCGGGTCGATGTCCGCGGCGATCCGGCGCGGCGCCTGCAGCACCGGGTCCAGGTCGAGCCGCATCTCCGACAGGAACGACAGGTCCGGGCGGAACCCGGTCAGCACCACCACCGCGTCGGCAGGCGGCAGCTCCCGCCCGTCCTCCGCCACCAGCCGCGCCCGCCCGGCGTCCACCCGGATCCGCTCGGTGCGGAACCCGGTCACCAGGCCGGCGAGCCCGTCGTCGACAGCCTGCCGGGCACGCTGGCCGAGAGCCCCGCGCTCGGGCAGCTCGTCGGCGGCCCCGCCGCCGAACGTGGCCCCGGTGACACCGCGCCGCAGCGCCCAGGTGACCGTCGTGCCCGGGTTCGCCTCGGCGATCCGGGCCAGCTCGATGACCGCGGTCGCCGCGGAATGGCCGGACCCGAGGACGACCGTGTGCCGGCCGGCGAACGGCTCCGGTGCCCGGAAGTCCGGGATCTGGTAGCGGACCAGGGCGGCCGCCGCGCGCTCCCCGAGCGCGGGCAGCCCGTCCGCGCCCGCTGGGTTCGGCCGCCGCCAGGTTCCCGACGCGTCGATCACGGCCCGCGCCTCCAGCCGTTCCTCCGCGCTGCCCGGGCCCGTGACGTGCACGGTGAACGGCTGGGCGTCGCGGCCGGCGTCCACGAGCCGGTCCCGCCCCTTGCGCGACACGCCCGTCACCCGCGCGCCGTACCGCACCCGGCCGCCCAGCGCCCCGGCCAGCGGGGCCAGGTACTGCTCGATCCACTGCGCCCCGGTGGGATAGCCTTCCGCCGGCGCCGCCCAGCCGGACGGCGCGAGCAGCCGCGCCGCTGCCTTGTCCACCAGCTCCGGCCACGGCGAGAAGAGCCGCACATGGCCCCACTCGGCCACCGCTGACGCCGGGCCGTCCCCCGCCTCGAGCACCAAGGGCTCAAGGCCCCGCTCGCGCAGGTGCGCCGCCGCCGCCAGCCCCTCTGGCCCGGCCCCGATCACCACAACAGGCAGGTCGCTCATGACTCTCCGTCTCTCCCATCCAAAAATCTCGATGCATCGAATATTCTCGATGCATCGAGATTTGTCAATCGGTATGAGAGGATCAGTTCATGGCAAGCGCCCCCCTCCCCCTCCTGGCCGGCGACCTGGCGTCCTGCTGCCCGCCCTCGGCCGGCGGGGCGCTGGACGAGGACGCGGCCGAGCGGCTGGCCCGGGTGTTCCGCGCCCTCGGCGACCGTCACCGGGTGCGACTGCTCTCGCTGATCGCCGCGTCCGAGGGCGGCGAAGCCTGCATCTGCGACCTCACCGCACCCGTCGGCCTGGCCCAGCCGACCATCTCCCACCACATGAAGCTGCTCGTCGACGCCGGCCTGGTCACCCGCGACCAGCGCGGCAAATGGGCCTACTACCGCGTCGTCCCTGGCAGCCTGGCCGCCCTGGACGGGATGCTGAACCTCCTGTTCGCAGACCCGGACACGCCGCCTGGGTTCCCGCGCTGAGGTTCCTGGGACGGCTGCTGCCTCGACCCGGCCGGGGCGGCATGGCGGTTTCCTGCTGGCCGCCGGTCAGGTGCTGGCGGCATGGCGGTAGCTGGCGATGGCGGCGGGGACGGTGACGGCGAGCAGGCCGGCCAGCGAGAAGATGGCTTCGAGGACGGGCCGCGTCGTGGGGCCGCCGAGGCACAAGGCGCGCAGGGCGCCGGTGATGACGGTGATGGGGTTGGCCTTGGCGAAGGCCTGCAGCCAGCCGGGCATGGTGGCGACCGGCACCAGGGCGGAGCTGGTGAAGAACAAGATGATGACGGGGAACAGGCCGGCCAGCCCGGCCGATTCGGGATCACGGACGGCGAGGCCGAGCAGCAGGTTGAGCCAGGAGAACGCGACCCCGGTGACCACGGCCAGGGCGACGGCCGCGAGGGCAGCAACGGGCCCGGCGTGGAACCGGAACCCGACGGCGGCCCCGACGGCGATCATCAGGGCGACGACGAACAGGTTGCGCAGCGCGTCGGCGGCGACCCGCCCGGCCAGGACCGCGGCAGCGGTGATGGGCAGGGACCGGAACCGGTCGATCATGCCGGTGGCCAGGTCCTCGGCGATGGCCACGCCGGTCTGGGAGGCGCCGAACCCGATCGCCAGCACGAGGAGGCCCGGCAGCAGGTAGTCGATGTAGTGAGGCACGCCGGGTGCGTGAATGGCCCCGCCGAAGGCGTAGGTGAACAGCAGCACGAACAGCACCGGCTGCACGGTGGCGAAGACCAGCAGCGTCGGGACCCGCACCAGCCGCCGCAGGTTCCGGGCGGTGATGACCGCGGTGCTGGTCAGGACCGGAACCGGCCTGCCCGGGCGGGCGTCCGCCTCGGTGGCGGTGACGGTGCTCATCGGGCGCCCGGCGTGCCCGGTGCCGCCTGGGCTGGTCCAGTGGGCGGGCGGCCGGCGGGCGGGCCGGTGTAGGCCAGGAATGCTTCTTCCAGGGTGGGTCTGCGCAGCGCCAGCGAGGCGACCTGCAGCCCGGCGGCGGCCAGCCGGGCGGCGACCTCCGGGAGGATGGCGGCCCCGTCGGCGACGGGAAGGATAACCCGGCCCGCTGCCTCATCGACGGCTGGCTGTGCGGTGCCGAGGGTGGCCAGCGCCCTCGCCACCCGATGGGGGTCCTGGCCGGGCGGGGACTGCAGGTCCAGCCGGTCTCCTCCAGCGCGGGCACCGAGCTGGCCGGGCGTGCCGCTGGCGATGACCTTGCCGTGGTCGATGATGACGATCATCCCGGCGAGCCGTTCGGCTTCCTCGATGTACTGGGTGGTCAGCAGCAGGCTGGTGCCCCTGGCGGTCAGCTCGCCGAGCAGCTGCCACAGCGCCAGGCGGCCCCGGGGGTCCAGGCCGGTGGTCGGCTCATCGAGGAACAAGACGGGGGGCGCGGCCAGCAGGCTGGCCGCGACGTCCAGGCGGCGGCGCATGCCCCCCGAGTAGGTGCGCACCAGGCGCCCTCCGGCGTCGGCGAGCTCCAGGGTGTCGATCAGGTCTCCGGCCCGGCGGCGGGCCTGGCGGCGGGTGAGCCCGTAGAGCCGCCCGATCATGACCAGGTTCTCCTGGCCGGTCAGGAAGGGGTCCACCGCCGCGTACTGGCCGGACAGGCCGATCAGCCGCCGCACCGCTCCCGGGTTGCGGGTCACGTCGAACCCGGCCACCCAGGCCCGCCCCCGGTCGGGCCTGAGCAAGGTGGCCAGGATCCGCACCGTCGTCGTCTTCCCCGCGCCGTTGGGGCCCAGCATCCCGAGCACACCGCCCGCCGGCAGCTCCAGGTTCACCCCGTCGAGCGCGGTGACGTCACCGAAGCGCTTGCCCAGATCCTCGGCCACGATTACCGGGTCCGCCATCCCGTCGCCTCCTCGCCACCCGCGCGGAGAACCCGGCTAGGTAGGATAACTACTTATGGCTGTGTGAGTAGGATACCTACTTATGAGGGCGGATGCGCAAGTGCTCAAGGGGCACCTGGACACGCTGCTGCTGGCCAGCCTGGAAGGCGGGCCCCGGCATGGGTATGCGGTCAAGGAGGCGCTCCGGGCGGGCAGTGACGCCCGGTTCGACCTGCCTACTGGCACCATCTACCCGGCGCTGCGCCGCCTGGAGGCCGCCGGGCTGGTCAGCGGCACCTGGGCGGAGGCCGGCGGGCGGCGGCGGCGCATGTACGAGCTCACCCCATCCGGGCGGCGGCGGCTGGCCGGGGACCGCGCGGCCTGGCGGGACTTCGCCTCGGCGGTGACCGCCCTGCTGGAGCCGGCCCGATGAGCGCGCTGATCGACGACTACCTGGCCGGGCTGCGCCGGCGACTGCCCGCGCCGGTTGCCGAGGAGGCAGCCGCCGGATTGCTTGAGACCTACGAGCACCACCTCGGGACGGGAGCTGGCGACCAGGAAGCTGCGCGTGCGGCGGTGGCCGAGTTCGGGGACCTGGAGATGGTGGCCGGGGAGTTCACCCGCCAGGCGCCGGGCCGACACGCCGCCCGGCTTCTGCTGGCGACCGGGCCGGTGGCCGGCTCGTGCTGGGCGGCCGCCATGATCGGCGGCCGCGCCTGGACCTGGCCGGTGCCGGCCACCGCGCGGCTCGTCTTCGCCGGTGTCCTGCTGCTGGCAATCCTCGCGCTGCTGGTGGCCGCAACCAGCCGGCACAGCTACCAACGGACCAGGCTCGCACTGCTGGCCAGCCCTGTCCTCCTCGCCTTGGACATGACCGCGATCACCGCCGCCTTGCTGGCCGCACCAGCCTTGACCTGGACGCTGCGCGCCGCCGTGGCCGTCAGCGTCGGGCGGATCGCGTTGAACGCCTGCACCCTTCCCCGCCTCACCACCCGCTAAGGCCAGGGCATAGCGATCTGGCGCAGGACAGTCCTTGCCGGGGTCAACTCTGGCGGTCAGCCCTCTGCGGACTTTGCTGCGTGACCTGGCCCGACGTTGGGTGACGGCGGCAGCTCCCACTGCGTGGCCATCTTGTCTGCCTGGTCGGCAAAGGCCTGCCAGCGCTTGACCTCCGCCCGGTAGTCCAGCCGCGAAGGCTGCCTGACGATGTAAGCCTGCCGCTCCAGCCGGGCGGCGGACTCCAAGGCTCTTTGCTGCAATTCGCGGGCCGTGCGAGCCATGCGCTTCCTGAACGACGCCACGGGATCTGCGGGGGAACTGACCACACTCGCCCGGATGTCGCTGATGAGCTGGTCAACCTCGTCGGCCGCGGTCGCTATCCGGTCACCGGCGGGGCCGTCTCCGACGATGCTGCGTGCGCTGTCGAGTTGCTGCCCGACCGAGAACAGTCGGCTCGCGAGGTGGCTGGCGAGCTCGGAGAACATGGGACGCGGACCTGCCGCCTCCAGTGACTCCTGTGGGTCCTGGCCGTCAGCGTCGCGTACGGCCATCACCCGCGGCTCGCGGCGGCGACCGTTGTGCGGACCCATTTGTAACCCAGCGCCTTATGCGGATGCGAAGGGGCGGAACTTGCCTCTCACCTGGATATCTGCGTTGTGGACGGTGTCTTTGACGCCCTGCCAGAGGTGCTTGCCCCGAGGCCACCCGCCAGATTTCCGCGGAGCTGCCTGACATCCGGGTTCTCGTGCTCACCATGTACGAGGACGACCAATTCGTGATGGCAGCCATCCGGGCGGGAGCGAGCGGCTATCTGCTCACGGGCGCTAGCCAGCAGGAGATACTCCGTGCAATCCAGGCCGTGGCCTCCGGCGACGCCCTGTTCTCCGCGGCGATCGCAAAACGCATCGTCGCGCACCTGAACCAGTCACCGCCTGGCACCCTGGACCGTTCCGTCCGCGAGCTAAGGGCACTGGACGGCCCAGGGCGCCTGTTCCGGCCTGCGCCGGCTCGTGGGCGCCAGCCACCGGACGCTGTCGACCTACCTCACTGCGCTGCGCCGCCACGGCCTGTGGCTGGACGGGCTCGCCGAGCCGCTCCCGCACCCGGGCTGGGATCCGGCCCATGATGCCGACCGTCAGCCGGTCTTCCTCGTTGCCCGGTGCATCAAGCTTCCCTCAGCTGACATCACGCAAGTCCGTCAGTCTTTAGTGCGCAAGTCAGCTGGGGTGGTTGATGGCTTCGATGGCGTGGCGGAGGTCGTCGCCGACAGCGCGTCTCCGTCGGCGACTGGATGACCTACGCTGCTGACGTCAGCCGCCGGACCTTAAGCAAAGGCCGTGCGGGCGGGCAATGACCAGCGGTCCCGGGCCGCGCATTCCAGGAGATCACCCATGCCATCACAATCAGCCCGGCAAGCCAGCGACCGCCCGTTCTACGCTTCCTACAGCTGGGCCTACGACCTGCTGGTCACCGATCCCGTGCAACCGTGGACCGACATGGTCAGCGCCACCCTGGATGCCGCCGGGATCACGGCCCCCGCACGGGTCCTCGACGCCGGCTGCGGAACAGGGCGCCACGCCGCCGGCCTCGCCCGCCGCGGATACCGCACCGAACTGCTCGACGCCTCAGCCAGCCTGCTCGCCGTGGCCCGCGCCCGCCTCCCCCAGGCCCCCGCGTACCACGCCGACCTGTGCACACTGGACCTGGGAACCCGATACGACGCGATCACCTGCCGCGGCGTGCTCAACGACCTGCTCGACGACGCCGACCGGGACGCCGCCGCCGTCGCGCTCGCCCGCCACCTTAAGCGCACCAGCGTGCTGTTCCTCGACGTCCGCGAAACCGACGGCACCCGTCAGCGCTACGCCGGCACCCTCACCAGCCAGCGCACCGCCGGCCTGGACGACGGCCACCTGACCTTCCACGCCACCGGAACCTACACGGACGGCCTGCTCCACGTCCGTGAGCAGCACGAGCACCACCACCACGGCACAGTGGACACTGCCAGCTACGAGCTGACCATGCGGCCCTGGAGCACCGGCGAGCTGCACACCCGGCTCGGCCGCGCCGGACTCACCATCACAAGCATCCGCCCCGGTATCGGCCGCGCCACCAACGATCGCCTCGTATGCATCGCCGTGCCCACGGCCAGCCACCAGCACACACCCGAGGGTGATGAGTTAGGGAGGCATTCGGACAGTTCTGATATCTGACTGTGCCGTTTTGCGTGTCGTCGGACTTCCGGACCCGGACGGTGCGGCGGGCGCTGGACGAGACCCTGGCCGCCGCCGCGGGGCAGGCTGCGGGGAGGGGCCGGTGAAGCGCGAGGTCAGCTACCAGTGGCGGCTGCGCGAGGTCATGGCCGCCCATGGCATGTTCACCGTCACCGAGCTGGTGCCGCTGCTGCATGAGCGGGGCATCGGCCTTTCGGCCTCCCAGGTCCCCCGGCTGGCCTCCGGCATGCCGGAACGGCTGTCGCTGGCGGTGCTGGCGGCGCTGTGCGACATCTTCGCCTGCACCCCGGCCGAGCTGATCGCCACCAGGGGCCAGGACGCGCCCGTGCGGAAGGCTGCCACCGGCGACGGGGTGGTCAACCTGAACGCGCGCCGGCCGAAGCGAGCGCGCCTGCGGCCGGAGGGGTGAGCCCGAGTTGGCTCAAACTAGTGCACACCTCGGCTGCTGCGGGTGTGGGTCGGGTCCGGCGGAGGTCGTCGGCGGTGATGATCTGCTGTCTGGCCTCAGTCCACCTGCTGGCGGCGAGCGCGGCGAACACGATCGTGACGCCCCCCGAGGCACCGGGCCCGGTAAGACGCGCGTGGCGTCACCGCCAGGTTCGGGCTGAGCTGGCGAATGCCTCGGGCTCGTCTTGCAAGGGCACCACGCAGAGCAGGTGGCCGCCTGGTGCGCGCAACACGCAGGCGTCCTCCCAGCGGGACACAGGCTCCGCGCCCAGCGCTGTCAGGCGGGCAACTTCTGCCGCTAGGTCGTCAGTCTCGATGTCGAGGTGGTAGCGCGGCGCGTCGTCGACCGCCTGAATGACGGTGTGAAGACCGGGGATGGCACCGCTCAGGCCGGTGAACTGCTCATGGGCGCCGGGCCGGGCTGTGACGCCCAGTGCCGCGGACCAGAAGTCCACCGCGGCGTCGACCTGCGCGGCAGGCGTGTCGATGAGGATTCCCAATACCCGACTGCGATGCATGGAAAGCGACCGTAGCCTATCGGCTACGGACCGCGCTACTGCACAAGTTCAGCCCCCACGAACCGCAAACCAGCAGTTCAGCACGGCGTGCTCCTCAAGAACCCGCAATCGTGAGCCAACTCAGGTCTTCGCCTGCACCCCGGCCGAGCTGATCGCCACCAGGGGCCAGGACGCGCCCGTGCGGAAGGCTGCCACCGGCGACGGGGTGGTCAACCTGAACGCGCCGGCCGAAGCGAGCGCGCCTGCGGCCGGAGGGGTGAGCGCCGCCCGGCCCGCGAAGCCGCCCTGCGCCCGCTGCGGCCGCGCCATCGGCAGGAGCTGGGCGCACTGGCCCGAGGGCTACCTCTTCGCGACGTGCCGCACGCACGCGCTGGAAGCCTACGGGCCGTGCGCAGGATGCGGCGCCAGCCGGCTGACCCCCGGCATCGCGCCGGATGGCGGGCGGCTGTGCACCGGCTGCGCCGGCGGGCTGGGCGACTTCACCGGCCCGAGCTGGCGCCGTTCGCCGCAGCGTTCTGCCAGATGAAGCGGCCTCGGGGCGGGATAACCTGGACCCGCCGCCCGCATGTCCAGAAGATGCTGCGCACCGTCGCCGACCCGGGCACGCCGGTCACGGACGAGACGCTCAGCGGCATGTCGCCGCGGCGGTCGGCGGCCTACCTGCGCGACCTGCTGATGCTGCACGGCGTCCTGCCGCCCGCCGACCGCAACCTGGCGCTGTTCGACCGCTGGCTGGACGAGGCCCTGGACCGGATCAGCGAGCCCGGCCACCGCCAGGTCGTCGGGCGGTTCGCCTCCTGGCACGTCCGGAGGCGGCTGCGCGGCTTCGCCGACCCCGGCCCGGTCACCGGCAAGCAGACCCAGCAGGCCCGCGGCGAGGTCAGCCAGGCGATCGCGTTCCTCGCCTGGCTGCACGGCCGGGGCCGCGCGCTCGCGGACTGCAGGCAGGCCGATGTCGACGCCTGGTAGGCCGGCGCCTACACCGCCCGCAAGCTGACCCCCGCCTTCCTGCGCTGGGCGATGAGCAGCAAGCTCTGCCCCGGCTCGCCGCCCCCACCAGGACACCCGCAACCCGGCACCGATCAGCCAGCGGCAGCGCCTGGACCTGCTCCAGCGGCTCCTTGACGGCGAGGAGGCCGACCTACTCACCCGCGTCGCCGCCATCCTGATGCTGCTCTACGCCCAGCCGCTGACGCGCATCCTGCGCCTGACCCTCGACGACGTCTTCCACGACGACGGCGAGGTCGCGATCCAGCTTGGCGACCCGCCCGGGCCAGTTCCTGGGCCGTTCGCCAGCCTGCTGCTCCGCCACGTCGGCCAGCGGCTCAACCTAACCACCGCCACCAACGCCGACGCCCGCTGGCTGTTCCCCGGCCGCCGCGCTGGCCAGCCCATGACGTCGGACACCATCGAAAGGCGACTGCGCCGGGCCGGGATCCCCGCCCCTCCGCGGGCGCACCGCCGCCCTGCGCCAGCTCGTCCTCCAGGGCCCCGGCACCAGTCATCGCCACCATGCTCGGCTACAGCCACGACGGGACCGCGCAGGTCGCCGCCGAGGTCGGCAGCCCGGGGAGCCGATACGCCCCCGGCGACCACGCCCGGCCACGAACAGCGAAGGGAAGCTCATGACCGCCTCGCCGCTCCCGGCCGCGCTCCGGGCCGGAGCCGAAGGACTCTACGCGCTCGAGGCTGCGACCGGGCTTGATCATCGCACACGGCAACATGGCTCGCTCGCACCGGCGACTTCGGCCGCTTCATCCACCGCGGTTTCGGCACAGCGGCAATCGACTGGGAAGCCGCCATCGACGCCCTGCAGGCCGACAGACTCCCATGTTCGGCCGGGGAACGCAGGATGCTCAACCTCGCGGCCGGCCTAGCCGACCGGGCACCGGTCAGCCTGGGCGAGGCCGTCACCGGCATCGATGACCGCAATGTTGATCTCTTGCTCAGGGCGATCCGTCACGCCGCCGGACGCCGCGAGTTCCCTCGCTAAAAGGCGTTGGCAAGGAATCGTCACCAGTGGCCATATGGGCTGACGGTCACCACGCAGCTACTGACCCGCAATCCCGTCGACGTGGGGCCTTCTGCGCGAGACACTGCAATCGTGATCAGGGGATTGCTGCTGGACTTTTACGGCACGGTGGTCGAGGAGGATGACGAGGTTATCGCGTCGATCTGTGCTCGCGCGGCTGACAGCGGGTTCGGGGCGGTCACGGCGGAGCAGGTCGGTGCCACGTGGTGGCGGGCGTTCCAGGCCGCCATGGGGCCTCCCCGTTCCGGCCGCAGCGCGAGATTGCCGTCGCCAGCCTGGCTGCGGCGCTGAGCGCAGCCGGATGTACTGCGGATGCGGCCGTACTGTGCGAAGATCAGGTCCGGTTCTGGCGGACGGCTCCGCTGCGGCCCGGTACGCGCGCCTTCCTGGACAGCGCTGACATGCCTATCTGCATCGTGTCCAACATCGACCGTGCGGACCTGGAGGCAGCGCTCGCTTATCACGGGCTGTCATTCACTGCCGTAGTCACCAGCGAGGATGCCGGCGCGTACAAGCCGTCGCCGCGGATTTTCCGGCAGGGCCTGGCGATGCTCGGGCTGCGGGCCAAGGAGGTCGTGCATGTCGGAGACTCGCTGACCGCGGACGTGGCGGGCGCTCAGGCAGCCGGGATCGCCACGGTCTGGGTTAACCGCCGCAACCGGCCAGTGCCTGACGGCATCGGCTCCACCACCGTGATCGGCGATCTCGCAGGCCTGTCGGCACAGCCGCCACCAGTGCGCTGAGACCCTGCAGAAGCTCGCTGACTCGTCCCCGAGTGGAGACAGAGTTCTTACCAATGCCCCGCTAACCGAGGACTGGGGTTTGGGCCGCTATACGTGACGGTCGAATCCGCGAGGTCACCAGTATCCCACCTCATGTGGCCCGTGGCTGCC
>Ga0265338_10004761_pt1 | contig 18148 bp, 15 predicted proteins | sample 42126metaG_FD_193579 | JGI IMG/M metagenome (GOLD analysis project Ga0265338, IMG submission 193579) | Rhizosphere microbial communities from Carex aquatilis grown in University of Washington, Seatle, WA, United States - 4-21-26 metaG | ecosystem: Host-associated > Plants > Roots > Rhizosphere... | reverse complement strand
AGCGACGCGAGGAAGGTTGCAATCGCGCCGCAGCTGAACGCACGGATCTTGAACAGCGACAGCCGGAACATCGGCTCCGGGGTTCGCAGCTCAACGATCGCGAAGACCCCGAGCAGTGCCAGTCCACCGAACAGCAGGACGAGCGTCTCCGGGTTCGTCCAGCCCATCGCGTGGCCACCGAAGGGTTGGATGCCGTAGGTGATCGACACCAATACCAGGATCAGGCCGACGGCGAACGTCAGGTTCCCCCACCAGTCGATCTTCGCGGGATGCCGCTCGCCCCGCTCCTCCAGTTTCCAGTATGACCACACGGTGCCCAGCAGTCCGACCGGCACCGACACCAGGAAGACCAGCCGCCAGTTGATCGGGCCGAGGACGCCGCCCAGGACGAGTCCGATGAACGAGCCGGCGATGGCGGCCACGGCGTTGATCCCGAGGGCCAGTCCGCGCTGGTCATGGGGGAAGGCGTCGGTCAGGATCGCCGCCGAGTTGCCCATCAGCAGCGCACCGCCCACGCCCTGGCCGATCCGCATCGCGATCAGCCACATCGCCGCCTCGGAGCCCTGTATCCAGGTGATGGAGAGCAGGATCGAGCAGACCGTGAAGACCGCGAACCCGATGTTGAACATCAGCACGCGGCCGTACATGTCGCCGATCCGCCCGAAGCTGACCACCAGCACGGCGGTGGCCACCAGGAAGCCCATCATCATCCACAGCAGATAGCTGGCGTTCCCCGGTAGCAGCGGGTTGAGGTGGATGCCGCGGAAGATGTCGGGCAGCGCGATCAGGACGATCGAGGAGTTGATCGTCGCCATCAGCATGCCCATCGTCGTGTTCGACAGGGCGACCCACTTGTAGCGGTCGGAGCGCTCAGGCATCGGCCGCCACCCCGGCCGAGAGCTCGGCCAGAAGCGTCCGCAGCCGCCGTCGCTTCTCGACCAGCTCATCCTCCAGCTCCTCGAGAGCGGCACGGCGGTTGCGGACAACCGAGAGCTGGGTGTCGATGTGCTCGCGGGCGGCGTCGAGGATGTGCGTGCGCTCGTCCTCGTCGCGCGGGTCGCCGGTGTGCCACCGCTCCCGCAGGTCGGCGCGCGCGGCCTCGGCGTCGACCCAGGCGCGCAGCTCCTCCAGCGAGAGGCCGAGCAGCTCGCGCAGCCGCAGCAGCTCACGCATGCGGGCCTCGTCCTCGGCGTCGTAGAGGCGGTGGCTGCCCTGTTCCCGGCCGCGGTCGGGCAGTAGCCCGAGCTCCTCGTAGTAGCGCACCGTGCGGGGCGTCGCGCCAACCCGGCGCGCCAGCTCCCCGATGCGGAATTGTGTCTCGACCGTAACCACGACCCTCCCCGTAAACCTTACGTGCACGTCACGTTAGCACCACCCCGGTCGGCGTGCTCCGGATCCCGTATCGTCACCTGCGACCGAGAGCAGGAGGCCCGATGTCAGACACCGTCAAGCTGGAGTTGCCGTTCGAGATCGCGGAGTACCGTGACCGAGCCCGCCGGGTGCGCGAGCGGATGGTCGAGCGCGGGGTCGACGTGCTGTTCGTGACCAGCCCCCCGAACCTGCTCTACCTGACGGGGTTCCACTCGATCTGGTACCCGCCGCGGGCGCCGCTCGGTGCCGTCTTGCGGGCGGACGACGACCAGCTCCTGTTCGTCGACTACGAGCGCCACGAGCACCTGGCACGGGCGCTCGCCCACTTCGACGAGGCGCGCTTCTTCCGCTACGACGACGCGGTCGACACGGTCGCGGGGCTGCTCCGGTCGCACGCCGGGGCCGACGGCGTGGTCGGCGTCGAGCGGTGGAGCGTGACGCCCGGCGCCCCGGTGCTGGATGAGCTCTGCGCCCGGCTGCGGGCCGCCGGAGTCGGCGTCTCCGACGGCGACTGGATCGTCGACCACGTGCGCCTGGTGAAGTCGCCCGCCGAGCTCGTCTACGTGGATCGAGCCTCCAGAATCGTCGACGCTGCATACGCATCATTGCCTGATTTCGTGCGGCCTGGGTGCACCGAGCTCGAGATCGCTGCGCACATCGACCAGGTCATGAGCGAGCACGGCGGCGAGCGGGCGGCGATCGAGACGATGGTCTCCGCAGGCCCCGAGGTGTGGGCGCGGACGCACTCGGCGCCCGGCCGCCGGCCGGTCGAGGACGGGGACGTCATGTACGTCGACAGCTGCGGCGTGGTCGAGCGCTACCACGTCGACGTCTGCCGCACGTTTGCCATCGGCCGCGACAACCCGGGTGCCCGCGAGATCCTCGACTACACGGCCGGCAGCGTGCTCGAGGTGCAGCGCGGCGTCCGCCCGGGCGACCCGCTCGACGTCGCCCAGCGGATCGGCGAGGACTACGTCTTCGCCCGCTACTCGCCCGAGCAGGTGTGGTGGGTCGGTGGCTATGCGCTGGGGCTCGGGATTCGCCCCAACTGGGTCGGCCACACCTACCTCTCCAACGACGCCTGGGAGCCGTTCACCTGGGAGCCGGGGTACCTGACCAACTACGAGAACATCCTGTTCAACCGGGAGGGCGGATTCACCGCCAGCTACATGGAGAGCCTGCTGATGACCGAGCACGGTATCGAGGTGCTCTCGAAGCTGCCGCGCACGTTAACAGTGCTGCCCGGGTAGCCGTTCGTGGGCGGCAGGCGGCGCTCGCCCGGCCGGCAACCGATGAGATCCGGGACGGAGTGGGGTCTCAGGGAGACGAGCGGCGCAATGCCCTGAAGATCCACGACCAAGGAGTTTGGCGATGCGGAAGCTGATCGCGTTGGTGTTCCACTACTCGATCAACGGCCTTCTGGCTGACGAGGGCACCGAGTACTACCGGTTCTGCTTCGAGCTGCTCGACCAGGCTGGTGGCGCGAGCCAGGATGACCAGTCACTCCACTTTCTCCGGAGCGCCCACGCGCACATCATGGGCCGCACGGCGTACTTGGGCATGTCGGAAAGCCTCCCGGCGAACCCTGACCATCCGTGGGCCGACATTCTGACCGCCGGGCGCAAGGTCGTCTTCTCCCGAACGCTGAAGACGGCCGACTGGGCCAACACAACCATCGCTACGGGTGACACGGCACACGAGATCGACAAGCTCAGGCAAGGCGGCGACGGCCACATCGTGGTGTGGGGCGGCGTCACCCTCTGGCGGTCGCTGATGTGGCTCGACCTGATCGACGAGTGGCACCTTGGCGTGCACCCGTATATCGCCGACCAGGGCACCCGGCTATTCGAGGACGCTCCCGAGTCCTACCGTCTCGACCTGGTCTCCAGCAATGCCTTTCAGACCGGAGTGCTGGAGCTGGAGTACCGGCGACACCGGTAGCCGGGCAGAGCGGTCCGCATCGGACAGGTCTAGCGCCGCAGCTGGCGGCCGGTGGCGAAGTTGGTCAGCTCCGTGCCGCCGTCATGCAGGGTTGCCCAGCCACCCTCGAACTCCAGGGTGGCAAGCGCGCAGGTGGGGAACTTGCCGGCCGCCTGGATCGCGCGGCCGTCGCCGGACAGCCGCATCGCGAGCTGCTCCAGTCCCGGGTTGTGGCCGATCACCATGGCCGCGTCGACCCCGTCGTCGACCTCACGCAGGCGGGTCAGGAGCGCGGAGTCGGTGGCCGCGTAGATGCCGTCCTCGATCTCGACCTCGGCAGAGGGGATGCCCGGGGCGATCAGGTCGAGCGTCTGTCGCGTGCGGACCGCCGACGAGCAAAGTACGAGCGCGGGCGCTTTCTCCAGCGTTCCCAGGTGCTCGCACATCGCCCGCGCGTCCTTGCGCCCGCGCGGCGCGAGCGGCCGGTCGTGGTCGGCGACGAGCTGCTCGTCCCAGCTCGACTTGGCGTGGCGTAGGAGGTACAGCGTTCTCATGGTCGATCCCCGTGGTGGAATCAATCATCGAGCCCCCGGGAGGCGTGTTGCCTCCCGGGGGCATCGGCTCATCGCGTCACTAGACGCAGGGGTTGTCCTTGATGGCGCTGGCCAGGTCTCCGAAGAAGTACCCGGACGGGTGGCCGTACTGAAGGTCACGGCCATAGGTGACGCCCTGGTTCATCCGCCCGAACGCCCACAGGCACTGACCGTTGATGGTCATATGCGTGAAGTACGGGTAGAAATGCCCGGGGGCGCCTGGCGGCGGAACCCGGCACCCGCTCAGGGTAGAGGGGCCGCAGGTGAGCACCTCGCTCGCGGCGGCGTCGGTCTCGAACTGGATCTGCGGGTACTTGGCGCCGTTCGTCGTCGGCTGCTGCTGCAGGAACGGCGACGGATCCCGGTTCGGGGTCAGCGAGTTCGGCCAGTCCGGCCAATACGGCGAACCGTCGAAGTCGAGGTCCCCGTTCTGGGCGAACGCGGCCACGCAGCCGTTGACAAGGTCAGGCGCTGTGTGGCCCTTGTGGGTGTCGCCCTTCGGATAGCAGGGCGAGCTGCTGATCTCCGGGTTGCTTCCCTTGTCCGGATCGGTCGAGCTCTCGTACGGCCCCTTGCAGATGTTCCAGAAGGTGTCGGTGAACGGGCCCAGGTTCAGCGGCGTCGTCTTGGTGACCTTCGTGCAGGCTTCGAAGTGCCCGATCTCGTACTGCGTGACGATGCCCGCCTGGAGCGCCGCCCACGGCACGATGTTGCCGACCTTCGCGGTGCTGTACTCGGGCTCGAAGTTGAACGGATGGCCCGAGCAGTCCTTGAAGCTGGTGTTCATGAACCCGTTGTGGGCCGACGCGATCATGTAGCCCGTCTGGTGGGTTGTCAGGTCGGTAACTCTGGTCTCGAGCGCGTGCCCACCTCCGGACAGCGGCGCGTCGAAGACGTGGACGCTCAGCTTGTCGCCCGGGTTCATCAACAGCGTCTGGCCGTTGGGCGTGTGGCTGGCGTAGTTGGAGCGCTGCGGGCTCGGCGGCCCCGTGGGCACGCCGTCGCGCTGCAGGAACGCGAACTGCTGTGGTTCCTCGCAGTTGGCGTTGCAGTCCTCGAAGCCGGCCGTGCACTCGAGGCTGTCGATGGTCAGGGCGCCGCACCAGTGGGTGTTGTCACAGCTGATGGCGTCGGTAACGGGCGCAAACCCCGGCGGATAGAACTGCAGCTCCATGAAGGCGCTGCCGCCGCCGCCCTGGTCGTACGTGGGCGGGTGCGTTGGAGCGTTGCTGTCGCTGTTCGGCTTGCACGGCGAGAGCGGGTAGGAGTTCGGGTCGCAGATCGGCATGCTGAACCATGGGGCGATCGACAGCTCGAACCAGTGGGTGACATCCTTGCCTGGCGTGGCAACGGTCGGAACCGCGACCGGGTCGCGGGGCAGGTTCTCGACCCAGGTGACGTTGTTGCTCGAGCCGGGTCGGCTCGACAGGAACCGCAGGCTGGGCTCGTCGTGCCCGATGTAGTGCCCGTTGTCATAGAACCGGCCGGGCCGGCCGTCGTACACGGTCCGCAGGTCGGTACAGCTCGACGTGCGGCGCGCCGTGGTCTGGATTCCACTCCAGCCGTTGCAGTCGAGCTCGCCGACTGCGTTTGGGCGCACGCCGGCGGCGTCAGCCGCCTTGTGTGTCGCCCGGGTGGCGGCCGATCCAGCTGCGGCGACTGCGCCAAACGCAATCGCGACGACAGCAAGCACGGCCAAGGTCCGTCGTACCATCTAAGTCCCCTCCGGTCTCAGAGCAGGTGGCAACGGCTGCAACCTACTCCCCGTGTGCCGTGCAGTCAACAGTCCGACCTGGGCAGGTATCTGGGCTTACGCTGCGGTGCGGGCCGACCCGGCGGCGCCCGGTTTGACCCGCTCTGTGGCGCGTGAGACTATCCCGCCCGGCTCGGGGCGGTCAACCACACCGCCGAACACGCCGGCTCTGGATGATGGGGAGGGAACAATGCTGTTGCTGGCCAGGAAGCTCGCACCCGTATTCGTCATCGTCTTCTGTGCGCTGGGCTCGCAGCCGGCGCTCGCCGCCCATGGGCCGGCAAACGTCCGCCCGCCGCAGGCGTTTCCGGTGATCGACGCCCCGGCCGTGCCGAGCGGGCCGATGACCTACCACGGCGGTCCGGTCCAGCTGTCGACCAAGACCTATGCGATCTTCTGGAAGCCGGCCAAGCTCCAATCAGGCGCGGCGGCAAAGTATGCAAGCGGCTACACCAAGCTGGTCACCCGCTTCCTGAAGGACGTGAGCGGTTCAGCCTGGTACAACGTCGGCACCCAGTACTACCAGGACATCAACTCCCAGACGAGCTTCATCACCAACACCTCCAAGTTCGCCGGCAGCTACACCGACACGACGCCGTACCCGACCGGCAAGTGCTCGACGTTCTACACCGGCACGGATTGCCTTCTGGACTCGGACATCGAGGCGGCCGTCGGTCGCGCAATCACCGCCAAGGGCTGGAAGGTGAAGCCGACCTCCGAGTTCTTCGTGTTCACCGCGAAGGACGAAGGCTCGTGTTTCAACGCGTCGGAGAACGACTGTTCCTTCACCGACTACTGCGGCTACCACACCTACAACAGCATCACGGGCAAGCAGGTCTACTACGCCAACATGCCCTACCTGGTGAACACGAACTACACCTGCGCGGTGGCCGGCCAGCCAAGCCCCAACGACAAGCCCGCGGCCGACTACGAGATCAACGTTCTGAGCCACGAGGCGATGGAGACTCGCACCGACCCCGAGATTGATGCCTGGTATGCCAGCAACAGCAGCGGGGAGATCGCGGACCTGTGCGCCTGGACGTTCGGTAGCGCCGGCCTGGACGGCGGCCTGGCCAACGAAGAGCTGAACGGCCACTTCTACTACATCCAGCAGGAGTACTCGAACGCGAGCACGTCCTGCGTCCAGACCTACCCATAGCAGCCGGCTCGCCGCCAGCCTCGAAGCGCCGCCGCCGCATTGTCCCGGTGGCGCTGCCATGCCGTCCGAAACCGCTCACGTGACTTCGGCTACGAGCATTGACTCCTGCGAAACGGTCGTCTATAACCGCGCAATCCCAGCCCAGCGGAAGGAGTGAGGCCTGATGGCGACCGAAACCTTGCCGAGCGCGCCGGAGGCAGCCGGCATCAAGGGGATCGAGGTTCGCTCGATCGACTGGGTTCCCGAGAACGAGCGCCACGGGAAGCTGTGGCACCAGCTCCCGCTGTGGTTCCTGGGGAACTTCCAGTACTTCTCGATCCCGATCGGCTTCGTTGGCCCGGCCTTCGGCCTGTCGCTCTGGTACACGATCCTCGCCGGGACGCTGGGCATCCTGATCGGCACGGTCTTCATGGCCTTCCACGCGACGCAGGGCCCGACGCTCGGCCTGCCGCAGATGATCCAGTCACGGGCGCAGTTCGGCTACCGCGGCGTGATCATCGCGCTCTTCGCCGTGCTCTTCACATACCTGGCCTTCAACGTCGCCGACCAGGTGCTGATGTCCGAAGGGCTGAACGGCACGTTCGGCTGGAACAAGAACGTCATCGCCATCGTCACCGCGATCGGCGCCGCGCTGCTGGCCATCTACGGGCACGACTGGGTGCACCGTGTCTTCCGCGGCCTGCTCTACATCCTGCTGCCCCTGATGACCATCATCACGATCGGCGTGCTCACCGGCCACGCCGGCTACGTGCCCAGCAAGGCCAGCTTCGGGTTCAACTGGACGGGCTTCATGGCCCAGCTCTCAGCGGCGGCCGCGTACAACATCACGTATGCGCCGTACGTCTCGGACTACTCCCGCTACCTGCCCAAGAACACGGCGCGGGGCAAGCTCATCGCCTCGGTGTTCGCGGGAGCCTCCACGCCGGCGATCTGGCTGATCGCGCTCGGCGCATGGCTGGCGATCCGGCTGGGTGCGGTCGACCCCCTGGTCGGGCTGCAGACGGCCGGCAACAACATGTTCTCCCACCTCGGATCGGTCACGGCGTTCGTGTCGGCGACGGCCCTGGCGGCGACCATGGGCATGAATGCCTACGGCGGGATGCTCACCACGCTCACCGGGATAGACGCGTTCCGCAAGATCAACCCCACTCGCATGGTCCGGATCGTGACGATCCTGGGCCTGACGGTCATCTGGTACGTGGTCGCGAAGGCCATCACGACGAACGCCGTGGGCGCGGTCTACGGCTCGCTGACGCTGATGCTCTACCTGCTGGTGCCGTGGACGGCGACGAACCTGATCGACTTCTTCTTCGTCCGCCGCGGCCACTACGCGATCACCGACCTGTTCCGGATCGACGGCATCTACGGAGTGTGGGCATGGCGGGGCCTAGTTGCCTACGCCGTCGGCTTCGCGGTCGAGATCCCGTTCATGTACATCTACAACCTGTTCACATTCAAGACCTACTACGAGGGACCGTTCGCGAAGGACCTGAACAACGTGGACATCGCGTGGATCGCAGGACTGATCGCCACGTCCATCACGTACGTGATCGTCACCCGGAGCTTCAACCCGGCGTCCGAGCAGGCTGCCATCGAGGAGAGCGAGCGCGAACTGGCGGCCGCCTCAGCTCCAGTCACGGTATGACCGCAGGCGGCGGCAACGGCGCCCGGCCGGGTGTCCGGCTGGGCGCCCGGCTCCGCCACGCCCGCGAGCAGCGGCGGCTGTCGCTGGCCGAGGTGGCAAGCCGCACCGGGCTCAGCAAGGGCTTCCTGTCCCGGGTCGAGCGCGACCGGACGAGCCCGTCGGTCGCCTCGCTGCTGGCGGTCTGCGAGGCGGTCTCGCTGCCGATGGAGCGCCTGTTCGCAACGCCTCCGGTCAGCCTCGTCCGTGCCGCCGACCGGCCGCAGGCAGACCTGCCGGGCGCCGCAGTGGTCGACACGCTGATCACGCCGCCGCACGAGTCGCGGGTGACGGTGCTGGAAACGCTGGCCGCCCCGGCCGGCTCGGGTGGCGAGGAGCTCTACTCACTGCCCAGCGAGTGCGAGGTGTGCTACGTGCTGGAGGGCGCGATCGAGCTCGACATCGACGGCACCACCTACACCCTCGAGCGGGGCGACGCGATCACGTTCGGCGCCGCCGTCCCCCACACGTGGCGGAACGTCGCAGAGAATCGCAGCTCACGGATCTGCTGGGTGATCGCGCCCGCGCTGCCCGACCCGCGCAGCCAGCTCGAGTCGCCGGACGCCGCCAGCACCACCGGGCCGCCCTAGGGCTTCTTGACGGGCGGCATCACCAGCACCGGCAGGTGGCTGTGGTTGACCAGGCCGTGCGAGACCGATCCCAGCACCGCTGACTGCACCGTGCTCAGCCCTCTCGCCCCGACCACGATCATCTTCGCGTCGTGCTTTTCGGCGAAGTCGAGGATGCAGCGCCACACGCTGCCCATGTCCGAGACCACGTGCGGCTGGGATCCCTCGATCAGAGCCGCGCCTTCGTCCGCGATAGAGGAGGCCGCGTCCTGCGCGGCGGTGTCCACCTCGTCCACAGTGTCCTGCGTGAGGATCGCGTTGGGGACTGCGGCGACGGTCGACCAGGCCGACTTCCACACCGTGAGCACATACGCCGGGCCCGGCCGCAGCGCCTTGGACGCGACCAGGATCGCCTCGCGGGCATGCTCGGACCCGTCATAGCAGTAGACGACCGGCTTGTTGTCAGGTTCGCTCATGTCTGCCTTTCTGGAGCAGGTTGAGGACGCACTATGGCCCTTCCTGGTCGCGACGGCGGAAGCCGGCTGCGCCCGCCCCGGCGGTCACCACCCCGATCGCCGTCATGATTGCAGCCGCGCGGAAGGGAAACGCGTGGACGGGGACGAGTCCCAGGTGCCGGAACGGCGACAGGTCGAGCGCCCAGGTCGGGGCGCTGACGACGTCGCCGACCACGTCCCAGGCGAACGCTGCAGCGATCAGGCCGTAGCCGGCGAACGATGCGATCCGTGGCGTGAAGCCGAAGGCGAGCACCGAGAGGCCGAGGAACAGGAGCGCCGCCGGCGCGCAGTTGAGGCCGGCTTCGATCAGGCCGCCGAGAGGGACGTCGCCGCCGGCAACCCATGCGCCGGCCCAGGCCAGCAGTCCCGCCTCGATGCTGAGCGCCAGGGCGAGAGCGACCGCCAATCCGATCCTTCCGCCCAGCCACCGGATCCGGCTGAGCGGTACTGCAAGCAGGGTCTCCAGCCGCTGGTCGGCTTCTTCGCGGCGGGCGGCGCCGACCTGCTGTGCCATTCCCAGGCTGATGATGAGCGCGAAGATCAGCATCACGAACGCCAGGTAGCCGGTCGGCGTCACCAGGTTCGTGAGACCCAGCTTGTGCAGCTCCTGCCTCAGGCTGGCGGGGAAGGACGCCTCCGAGAAGCTGGTCGCCAAGGATCCGATCACAAATGCCATGGCGCCGACGCCGATCACCCACGAGGCCAGCGTCAGCGACTCGATGCGAACCGTCTGCGCGGCCGGGGATGACATCAGCCGCAGGTGCGGCTCGGCGCGGTCGCGCACCTGGAGGATGCCGGTACCGACGTCGCGCCGGGTGACGAGCAGGGCCGCGATCGTCCCCAGGGTGACGATCAGGAGGATCGAGGGGATCAGCGCTGCGGGACGGGAGCCGGTGAACGGGTGCGCCTCCTCCGCCCAGCCGAGTGGCGTCGTCCAGCGCAGCCAGCCCAGTCCGCTCCTGGTATCTGCGGCCACGCGGAGCAGAAACAGCACCCCGAACACCGGCATCGCCACGGAGTAGGCCGAGCGCCGCGTCGGCATCACCTGTGACACCACCGAGCCGATGGCGACGAAGCAGAGGCCGCACAGCGTCAGCACCAGGCTCAGGTACGCGGACCCGCCAACTGGCAGCCGCGTGACGACAAGTGTCACGAACAGCGACAGGCAGACCACAGCCATGCCCAGCGCCGCCGCCAGCCATCCGCATGTCAGGACACCGCGCCTCGTGGTCAGCCCGGCAAGGACGACCTCCATCCGCCCCGAGTCCTCCTCGCCGCGCAGGTCGCGCACCGACAGCACGATCCCGAACAGGGCGACCAGCAGCGCAAGCGTCCCGCCCACCCGCCAGGCCGCGTAGCCCTGGGTCGTCAGCAGGTTGCGCGGCTCGCCGTAGAACAGCCGCAGCGCCGGGCTGTTGCCGAAGCTGGCCGTGAGGCCGATCCGGTCGGCGACCGTCGGGTAGGTCGCGCGATAGCCGACGACCTGGGCGGCGCCGTAGAAGGCGAACAGCAGCGCCAGCCCGATGGTGATCCCGCGCGACGAGGCAAACATGCGCCAGGTCAGCGGGCGTGCCGCGCTCACTCCGCCTGCCCGGTGTAGTGGTGCAGGAAGATCTCCTCGAGCGACGGCTCGCGGGTGCGCAGCGTGACGATGTCCTGTGACGAGAGCGCCTGGAGGAGGGGTGCCAGGTCGCCTGACACCTCCACCCGCAGGGTGCCACCGTCCACGGCGACGTGCTGGACGCCGGGCACGTGGCTGACGTCAGGGGGCGGCCCTGCGAAGGTCCCCTCCACCGTCTGGAAGGCGAGATGGCGGAGCTGATCGAGTGTGCCCTCGTCGACCAGCCGACCGTCGCGGAGGATGCCGACCCGGTCGCACAACGACTCGACCTCGCTGAGGATGTGCGACGACAGGAAGACCGTGGCGCCGCCCGCCTTTGCCTCGCCGATCGTGTTTCTGAACGCGACTTCCATCAGAGGGTCGAGGCCGCTGGTCGGCTCGTCGAGCAGCAGCAGATCGGCCTGTGCCGACAGCGCAGCCACCAGCTGCACCTTCTGGCGGTTGCCCTTGGAGAGCGAGCGCACCTTGCGGTCGGTCTCGAGCTGGAAGCGGTCGAGCAGCACCTGCTCGTACGTGCGGTCGCGGTGCCGGCCCTGGCGCAAGCGGCCCAGGAACTCGAGCGTCTCAGCGACTGTCAGGGAGGGCCACAACGCCGGCTCGCCGGACACGTAGGCCAGGCGCCGGTGGGCGGCTACGGGATCGGCCCAGGCGTCGATTCCGAACACCTCGACCGTCCCGCTGGTCGGGCGATGCAGGCCGAGCGTGAGCCGAATGGTCGTCGTCTTGCCGGCGCCGTTTGGCCCCAGAAAGCCGTAGACCTCGCCCCGGCGGACGGCGAGGTCGAGCGCCTCGAGGGCATGGGTTCGGCCGTAGTGCTTGGTCAGCGCTGTGGCGCGAACTGCGATGTCGTCGGTGGGTTGGGTACTCGTCGGCAAGGCCTCCTGACTCGGGCCGATGCTAGCCGTGCTACATGTAGCCCGTGTCCGACCACGTCATCCTTGCCATCGACCAGGGGAGCTCGAGCACCCGCTGCACCGCCTTCGACGAGGGACTGCGGACGCTGGGGACGAGCAGCCGGCCTGTGGCGACCCTCCGTCCGGCCCCCGGAATGGTCGAGCACGACCCGGCGGACCTGCTGGCCGGCGTGCTCGACGCCCTCGCCGAGACCCGCGCTGCACTGGGCGGCTCGGTGGCCGCGGTCGCCATCGCCAACCAGACCGAGACGTTCCTGCTCTGGGACCGGTCGACCGGCAAGCCCGTGACGCCGGTCGTCAGCTGGCAAGACCAGCGCGCGGCCGACCTGTGCGCCCGGCTGGCCACAGCGCCGGGAGCCGACCGGGTCGCGGGCATCACCGGGCTCGCGCTCGATCCCACTTTCTCGGCGCCCAAGCTGCGCTGGCTGTTTGACGCCGACCCGGAGCTGGAGCGGCGAGCCGGCAGCGGTGAGCTGCTGTTCGGCGACGTGGCCTGCTGGCTGGCACACCGGCTCTCCGGCGGGGCGGGGCACCTCACCGAGCCCTCCAACGCCTGCCGCACGCTGCTCCTCGACCTCGTCGCGCTGGACTGGGATGCAGGCCTCATCGACCTGTTTGGCGTCCCGCGCGAGGTGCTGCCCGAGATCCGGCCCTCCGACGGCGCGGCGCTGAACACTTCCGCGGAGGTGGCCGGGTTCGAGGCGCCGGTCGCGGCCATGCTCGGCGACCAGCAGGCGGCGCTGTACGGACAGGGGTGCACGCGGCCGCGGATGGCGGCCCTCACCCTGGGCACCGGCGCCTTTCTGTGGCTGAACGTCGGCGCGGCCCCAGCCCAGCCGCCCCAGGGCGTGCTCTCGACGGCGGCCTGGCAAGCCGGCGGCGACGGCGCCACCTACGCGCTGGAAGCCTTCGGCGCCAACGCGGGCAACGCGCTGGCGGTGCTGCGCCTGCAAGGCCTGGCGCCCGAGGAGGGAGCCACGGCCGCGCTCGATTGGAGCCGGCCGCACCCGATCGTCGTACCAGCGCCGGCCGGTCTAGGCACCCCGTACTGGCACGGCGCCGACCGGATCACGGTGCTGGGAGCGACCAGCCAGACGTCTGCCGCCGACCTCGCGACCGCCGGGCTGGTGGGTGTCGCCCACCAGATCGCCGATGTGCTGGAGGCGATAGACGCCCAGGCCACGGCCGACGTGATCCGGGTCGGGGGCGGGCTGGCTTCCTCAGACACGCTCGTGCAGGCGGTCGCCGATCTGTCGGGCGTCACGCTCGCCCTCTCGCAGGTGCGCGAGGCCACCGCTCGCGGAGCAGGCGCGATGGCGGCTGCGGCCTTGGGAGTGCTCGACCCCGGTGCCGAGCCCGGCGTGAGCAGCCGGGTCGAGCCACAGCTGGACGACCAGGGCCGGGCGCGTGAGCGGGCCCGCTGGCGCGAAGCTGTCGCCGCCCACACCGCCTGGGAGGATGGCGCATGAACGACGGTGCGCTCGGACCCGCGACCCGCAGCACCGCTCTCGGGCGCGTCGCCTCCGAGGAGTTCGACGTGCTCGTTGTCGGAGGAGGCATCACGGGCGTGGGGATTGCGCTGGACGCGTCGGCCCGTGGGCTGTCGGTTCTCCTGGTCGAGGCCCGCGACATCGCCTCGGGCACGTCCAGCAAGTCCAGCAAGCTGATCCACGGCGGCCTCCGCTACCTGGAGATGCGCGACTTCGGCCTGGTGCGCGAGGCGCTCCACGAGCGGCGCCTGCTGCTCACCCGCCTGGCGCCGCATCTGGTGCGCCCGGTGCCGTTCCTGTTCCCTCTCCACCACCGAGGCTGGGAGCGGCCGTACCTCGGCGCCGGGCTCGCCCTCTACGACAGCATGGGCGGGGCGAGTCACCTGCCGCGCGCCCGCCACCTGTCGCGCCGAGCCGCCCTGGCCGCCGCCCCGGCGCTGCGTCCCGACTCGCTGGTCGGCGCCGTGCACTTCTACGACGCCCAGGAGGACGACGCACTGTTCGCCGCCTACGTCGCCCGCACGGCGGCGGCCCACGGCGCGGCGATCCTGACGCGGACGAGCGTCACGGACTTTGCGCGGGACGAATCGGGACGGGCGAGAGGCGCAGTCGCCCGGGATGCCGAGACGGGGGCAACCCTGCACCTGCGCGCACGGCACACCATCCTCGCCGGCGGCGTCGGCAGCGACCGCCTGCTGCAGATGGCGACCGGTAAGCCGCACCACGACCTGCGGCCGTCCAAGGGCGTCCACCTGGTCGTGCCTCGTGACCGTATCGACATGCGAAGCGGCCTCTTCATGCGCACCGAGAAGAGCATCTTTCACGCCATTCCGTGGGGTGACGGCCACTGGCTGCTGGGCGATACAGACACCGATTGGAGCGGCGACTCAGGCGCCCCGGTCGCCACTCGTCCGGACGTCGAGTACGTGCTCTCCAAGGTCAACAGCGCGCTGCTACAGCCGCTCACAGCGGACGACGTCTGCGGGGTGTTCGCCGGTGTGCGCCCGCTGGTGGCGGGGGAGGACAGCGCCGACACGACGCGCCTCTCTCGCAGCCACCGGCTGTTCGCGCCGCTGCCGGGGATGACCGCGATCGCGGGCGGCAAGTTTACGACCTACCGGGTGATGGGCAAGGACGCCGTCGATGCCGCGGCGCGGGACCTGGGCAGCGTACCGCCGTCGACGACCGATCGGCTGCCGCTGCTGGGCGCCGAAGGGGCGCCTGCCGGCGCGGCGTACGACCCGGCGAGCGGGCTCGGCCGGGAGCAGTTTGCGCGGCTGATCTGGCGTCATGGCAGCTGCGCCTCGGAAGTGCTCACCCTGATTGCCGCAGACCCCTCGCTGGCCGCGCCGCTATCCGGTGATCCTCGCCACGTCGCCGCCGAGGTCGTGCACGCCGTCACACACCAGGGGGCGCTCGACGTGGACGACGTGCTCTCCCGACGCACGCGGATCTCGATCGAGGTCGCCGACCGCGGCCGCGCCGCAGCGCCGGAGGTCGCGCGATTGGCCGCCGGAGCGCTGGGCTGGTCGGACGGCCGCCGCGAGGAGGAGCTGGCTCGCTACCTGCGGCTGCGTGACGCCGAGGCGGCCGCCGAGTCATCGCCCGACGAGGCAACGGCGCAAGCACGCTACCGCGAGGTGCTGGACGACGTTCAGGCCCGGGCGCCCGGGTCGTAGGCAAGGCGCAGCAGCCGGCCCTCGGCGAACCGTTCGGGACGCAGCTCGGAGACGTCGATCGGTGACTCCCGGTCGGTCACCTCGGCGGCAACGACCTCGCCCACGGCAGGCGACAGCTTGAACCCGTGGCCGCTCCAGCCGAAGGCCAGGTACAGCCCCTTGATCCCGGGGCACCAGCCGATCATCGGGTTCCAGTCGGGCGTCACGTCGTATGGCCCGGCGAACCCGCGCACGATCTCGAACTCGGCCAGTCGCGGATAGCGCTCGGCGAGTGCGGCCCGGACGGCCTCGGGGTAGCCGGGCGACATGCCGTGGTCGCAGTCGTCCGCGCGCTCGATACCGTCCGGCCCCGCGTAGGCGACCGCACAGAACTGGCGGCCGCGGTCGGGCCGCACCACCACGTTGGTCACCGCGTCGGAGCAGACGGCCGAGGGCAGCGGCCCACCCGGCCGGCCGCGCACGATCAGCACCTGGAGGCGCCGCAGCTCGACCGGCTGCCGCGCTCCGAGCGGCTCGAGCAGGTCGTTGCCCCACGCGCCGGAGGCGAGCACCACCCGGCCGGCCGCCACGAATCCCTGGTCGGTGTCGATGCCGGTGACCCGCCCGTCCTCGACCCGGATCGCGTTGACCCCGACGCCCAGCCTCCCGTCCAGGCCGTGGGCGGAGGCGGAGGCGTACCAACCGAGACACATCTTCTGCGCGTCGGCGAAGCCGCCCTCGGGCTCGTAGGCGGCGCCGGTGATTCCGTCCAGCGACAGCTCGGGCTCGACCTCCGGGATCTCGTCAACGCCGATGAACCGGGTCTCGAGGCCGATGCCCTGTAGCATCTCGACGTTGCCCCGGCAGGCGGCTTCGAGACGCTCGGGCACGGTCAGCAGATAGCCGCAACGGACGTAACCGGCATCGGCCACGCCGACCCGGTCAGCCCACTCCACGATCGTGCGAGTGCCTTCCATGGCCAGCCGTGCCGTGACGGCGTTCGAGTAGTGGCGCCGCACCATCGAGAACGAGCGGCCGGAGTCGCCGTCAGCCGGCGCGCCGCGATCGAACAGCACCGTCCGGCCCTGGCCGTCGCGGCAGAGGGCGTGGGCCGTCGCCAGGCCGACGATTCCGGCCCCGACGATTGCCGTGTCAGCCGCGCCGCTCACGCCGGCAACGCTACCACGGTCTGCCTGCACCGAATCTAAACCATTTCCAAACAGTTGCGTTTTGGTCTGGTATTCGGTACGGTCTGACACGACGCCCGATGTACGACTATGGCTTCTTCAGCTACGAGTCGAAGGAAGACTTCCTCGACCGCTCTCGGGAGTACTGGAATCCCGACAAGACCGACTTCTGGCAGGACGCCGGGGTCGATCTCGTCATCGACCGCCGCGAGGGCTACTTCTTCTGGGACATGGCCGGCCGCCGGCTGATCGACCTGCACCTGAACGGCGGCACCTACAACCTCGGCCACCGCAACCCCGAGCTGATCGCCACCATCGAGCAGGCGATGCAGCGGTTCGACATCGGCAACCACCACTTCCCGGCGCTGGCCCGCACCGCGCTGGCCGAGGCGCTGGTCAAGGCCTGCCCGCCGAACATGCAGCGGGTGATCTACGGCGCCGGCGGTGGGGAGGCGACCGACATCGCGATCAAGACCGCCCGCCACACCCGGCAGCGCCGAAAGATCGTCTCGATCCTGAAGGGCTATCACGGCCACAGCGGCCTGGCGGTCGCGGCCGGCGACGACCGCTTCTCGAAGCTGTTCCTGTCCGATCGGCCGGACGAGTTCGCCCAGGTCTCGTTCAACGACCTGGGTGAGATGGAGGCAGCCCTGGCCGGTAACGACGTGGCCGCCGTCTTGCTCGAGACGATCCCCGCTACCTACGGCTTCCCGCTCCCCGAGCCCGGCTACCTGCAGGGCGTGAAGCGGCTCTGCGAGCGGTATGGGGCCCTCTACATCGCCGACGAGGTGCAGACCGGGCTGATGCGCACCGGCGAGATGTGGGGCATCACCAAGGCCGGCGTCGAGCCCGACATCATGGTCATCGGCAAGGGCATCACCGGGGGCATGTACCCGATCTCGTGCGTGGTCGTGTCAGAGGAGTGCTCCGCCTGGCTGAAGGAGGACGGGTTCGGGCACATCTCCACCGGCGGCGGCGCGGAGCTCGGCTGCGTGGTGGCGCTGAAGGTGCTCGAGATATGCAGCAGGCCGGAGGTGCGGTCGATGGTCGCCTACATCGCCGATCGCTTTGGCCGGGGGCTGCGCGAGATCCAGGAGCTGTACCCGGACTGGTTCGTGGGCATCCGCCAGGACGGCGTCGTCATGGGCCTCGAGTTCGACCATCCGCAGGGCGCCAAGATCGTCATGAAGCACCTCTACGAGAACGGCGTGTGGGCGATCTTCTCGACGCTCGACCCGCGAGTGCTGCAGTTCAAGCCGGGCATCCTGCTCGGACCCGAGCTGGTCGACGAGGTGCTCGACCGCGCCGAGGTGTCGATCGGCCAGGCGCTGGCCGAGCTCCGCTCCGGCTCGGCGGTGATGGCCGGATGAGCACCCAGGCACCCGAGGCCGCCGGCGTGCCGCGCGCCCGGATGATGCTCCAGCGGGCCCACTGGGCCGCCACGGCGTTCGCCGGGTTCGACCCCGACCGGACGCGGCGGATCGTCGAATCGGTCGCCGAGGCGGCATACCAAAATGCCCAAAGGTACGCCGAGTGGGCGGTCGAGGAGACCGGAATGGGCGTCGTCGAGCACAAGCGGCGCAAGAACGAGGACTGCTCCCGGGGTGTCGTCGAGTGGTACGGCGGCCACGACTACGTCTCCGCGCGCATCGATCCCGAGGCCAAGATCGTGGAGCTGCCCCGGCCGGCCGGTGTGGTGCTGGCGCTGACGCCGTCC
>Ga0265338_10004760_pt1 | contig 18148 bp, 12 predicted proteins | sample 42126metaG_FD_193579 | JGI IMG/M metagenome (GOLD analysis project Ga0265338, IMG submission 193579) | Rhizosphere microbial communities from Carex aquatilis grown in University of Washington, Seatle, WA, United States - 4-21-26 metaG | ecosystem: Host-associated > Plants > Roots > Rhizosphere... | reverse complement strand
TCCTGAACAACGGCTTTAATATCGGGGAGCGCCAGAAGTTCACGGAGAAGGAGCGCGTGTGCCTGCCGGTGCCGCTCTTTCACTGCTTCGGTCTTGTGCTGGGAATCATGGCGATCGTGACCCACGGCGCCACCGCGGTGGTGAACGAAAGCTTCGATCCTCTCATGGTCCTTGCCTCTGTCCAGAAGGAGCGCTGTACGGCCCTGTACGGGGTACCGACAATGTTCATCGCTGAGCTCAACCACCCCATGTTTCCGATGTTCGACCTTCGCAGCCTGCGCACGGGGATCATGGCAGGCTCCCCGTGTCCTGAGGAGATCATGAAGCGCGTCATTTCCGACATGCATGCCTCCGAGATCACCATCGCCTACGGCCTCACTGAGGGCTCGCCGGTCATGACCCAGACCTCCACCGATGATCCGCTGGAGCTGCGCGTCTCTACCGTGGGCCAGCACCTGCCCGGCATCGACGTGCGGGTCGTGAGCCCGGACTCAAACCGCGCGGTGCCGGCGGGAACGCAGGGCGAGGTGGTCTGCCGCGGGTATAACGTCATGAAAGGGTACTACAAGCTCCCCGAGGCCACCGCGCAGGCAATCGACGCGGAAGGATGGCTGCACTCCGGGGATCTCGGCACCGTGGACGCGAACGGCTATTTCAGGATCACCGGCAGGATCAAGGACATGATCATCCGCGGCGGGGAGAACGTGTACCCCCGGGAAATCGAGGAGTTCCTCCTCACAATGAGCGGTGTGAAGGACATCCAGGTGGCGGGCATCGCCAGCCCGAAATACGGGGAGGAGGTCGGGGCGTTCATCATCTGCAAAGACGGGGCGTCCCTGTCGGAGGAAGATGTACGCGATTTCTGCCGCGGCAGGATCTCACGATTCAAAATCCCGAAATACGTGTTCTTTGTCGGCTCGTATCCCATGACGGCGAGCGGAAAGATCCAGAAATACAAGCTGCGGGAAACAGGGCTGGCGCTCCTCGGGGAGCGCGGCGTGCAGGTCGTATGAACGAAATCCGCTCCCCGCGCCGGAGCGATGCTCCTCACCCTAGAACTTGAACACGCCCAGAAGCGCGGTGGTCATCCACGGCACATAGGTGATGACCAGGACCGCGGCGAGCATGACGAGCTGGAAGGGAATCACGTCCCTGTAGATCTGGATCACCGGCTTTTCGAACCTGTAGGAAGCCAGGAACAGGTTGAGGCCGAGCGGCGGGGTCACGTACCCCAGCTCGAGATTGGCCAGGAAAATGATCCCCAGGTGCACGGGGTTGATTCCATACGCCACGGCCAGCGGAGTAATGAGCGGCACCACGATGGTGATCGCCGAAAAGATGTCGATGAAGAATCCCTTGATCAGCAGAACCAGGTTCAACAATATCAGGAACACGTAGGGCGAATGCACGTAGGCGCGCAGCCACTGGGTGAGCTGCTGGGGGATCTGGGCATCCACGATGTAGTAGGACAGTCCGCTTGCGCACGCGAGGATGATGAGGATCCCCCCGAGAATGACGACGCTTTTCAGGAACACGGCCGGAAGCTGGCGGACTTTCAGGTCCCTGTGAATCACCACTTCCAGGAAGAGCGCGTAGATCACGGCCACCGCTCCTGTCTCCACCAGGGTTGTCACGCCGCGCAGGAACAGAACAAGGATGAGGACGGGCAGGAGGATCTCTCCGAGGGATTTCCAGAGCGCGGAAAGGGCCTGCCGGAGATCGAGGGCGGTGCGCGGCACCTTGTCTTTCCGCGCCCTCCATATCCCCATTGCGGCGAGGCTCAGCACGAGAAAGGCGCCCGGCAGGATTCCGCCGACGAACATCTGTTTGATGTTGGTGAGCGAGACGACGCCGTAGAGGATCACGGGCAGGCTCGGCGGGAAGAGCAGGCCGATGCTTCCGGATGCCGTCAGCAGACCCCGGCCGAACCGTTCGTTGTATCCGCCGCCCTTCAGGATGAACAGCAGCAGTGTCCCCACGGCGATGATGGTCACACCCGAAGCTCCGGTGAAGGTCGTGAGGAACGCGCAGATGAGGATGCTCATGAGGGCAAGGCCCCCGGGAAGCCAGCCGAAGAGCGTGCGGAAGAGCCCGACAAGCCTCTCACCGGACCTGCTTTCCGAGATGATGTAGCCTGCCAGGGTGAACAGGGGGATCGAGGGAATGACGTCCCCTGTGATCATCGTGAAGGCCTGGTTGGCGGCGGTTTCCAGCGCGCCGTCCGCGTGAAGGAAGAACAGCAGCGCAAGGCCGCCGACCAGCACAAAGATGGGCCCGCCCAGGAAAACGCTCGCGATCAGGAGGACGATCAGAGGCAGGTACAGAGCGGAGAGAACCGGTCCGACCGCGGCCGCGCCTGCAGGCCCTGCCGTGGAAAGCCACACGGCGGCGTGCGATGCGCCGGGCAGAAGCACCTGCAGGGCGCTGACAAGGGGCATCCACCCGATGACCGCGCCTGCAGGCACCCCCAGCAGCGCGATCCATCTGCGGCCGTTGCCCGGGGCAGGCGTGAGAACGAACCGGAGGGTCATGAAGGCGAAACCGACGGGCATGATGAGCGCCGCGATGCGGATGGGGATGAACCCGACGCGCTGCGCAGGGTCGAAGCCGGAGAGCACGAACGAGAGTGCGGAGACGGACTGCACGGTGCAGATGGCCACTGAAACGAAAGAAGTGCCTGTCGTCACCCACAGCCGTGCTTTCTCCGGAATGCGGTCGATCCCGATGCTCAACGACAAGTGGCTTTTCTCCCGGGTGGTGATCATTGCGCCGGCAAAGGAGATCCACAGGACGAGGTAGCGGACATAGTCGTTCGATGCGCGCAGGGTGGGAAGACCGACAGCGCGCGCAGCGATGGTCAGGGCGAGAATCAGGGTGATGAGGATGAGCAGGGCCGGTGTAAAGGCGTTTTCCGCCGCCCGGCCGGCGCTGCGCAAACGCTCTTTCAACATCCCCGTGAAGGTACTCGCCGCCGCGGGGAACTTCAAGCCGGCAGTACCCGCAGCCGATAGCCGACGCCCGGTTCGGTGACGATCAGCTCGGGCATCTGGGGATTGGATTCGATCTTTTTCCTGAGACCCGTGATATACACGCGCAGGTAGTTCGTTTCTTCATCCGTGTTCGGGCCCCACACCTCCCTGAGGAGCTGGCGGTGGGTGAGAATCCGGCCCGCGTGCTGCACGAACAGCCGCAGAAGCCCGTATTCCGTGGGTGTCAGCTTCACCGGCTCCCCGGCCACTTTCACTTCCCTTTCCAGAAGGTCCACGGTGAGCCGGCCTGTGGCGAAGACCGCCTGAGCCTCCTGGCCCGCATGGTGGCGGATGGCCACCTTCATGCGGGCCATCAGCTCGCCTGTGTTGAAGGGCTTGATGATGTAGTCATCCGCCCCGGCGTCAAGGAGACGCACGATATCCTCTTCCGAGTTCCGCACGGAGAGGATGATAACGGGGAGCGTGGACCATGACCGGAGCTCTGACAGGACCGCGGTCCCGTCCTTGTCCGGCAGCCCCAGGTCCAGCAGGACGAGGTCCGGCTTCTTGCCCAGGACCATTTGCAGACCTTCCCCGCCTGTGGCAGCCTCGTGCACAGCATATCCCTGCTTTTCCAGCGTGACCCGCAGAAACCTGCGGATCTGGATCTCGTCATCTATCACCAGGACGCTGGTCACATCGCCTCCGGGCGCGCCGCGGCCGCAGCGGGGACAACGCTGTCGGGCAGGATGATGCTGATGGAGAGACCACCCTTGCGGTTGACGTACGCGGCGATACGCCCCCCGTGCGCCTCCACAATACCCTTGCAGATCGAGAGACCCAGTCCGACCCCGCCGGTCGCCGCTCTCCGGCCCCGGAAGAAGGTGTCGAAAAGGTGGGGCAATTCCTCGGGAGTGACCCCGGGACCTGCGTCCGCCACGGTGATTCCCACCCCGTTCTCGATCTTTTCGACGCTCAGCTGGATCGGCGTGCCGGCCGGAGTATGTTTCGCTGAGTTGGTGAGGATATTGGTAAGAACCTGCACCATGAGGATGAAATCCATGGATACTGCGGGAACCGATTCGTCGATGCTGATCGACAACGGGTGATCTTTCGACTGCCGCCGCAGGGCGTCGGCCACAACGGACACAAGATCGAAGATATCCGTCTCCGATTTTTTGAGCCGGAGCATTCCCGACTCGAGCCGGCTCATGCTGAGCAGGTTCTCCACGATCGCGTTCAGACGGTCCGTTGCGGTGAGCGTTTCCGCAAGGAGCAACCCTCTTGTCTCGGGGTCTTCAGCCGTTGCGGCGTCCATGAGCGCGGTGATTGAGCCCTTGATCGCGGTGAGCGGCGTGCGCAGCTCATGGGAGACCGTGTTGAGGAGGACCCTGCCCAGCCTCTCCGATTCGCGTGCCATGAGGTTCCTGCGGTTCTCCTCCGACAGGAGCTCTCGCTCCATGGAGACGGCAAGGGACCTGCCGAGCATCTGGAGGGAATCCTCATGGTCCTTCGACCATGTCTTTCCTTCCGCCAGGTTGATACCCAGAACCCCGACCGCGGAATCAGGGGTCAGCAGCGGAATGTAGTGGAACCGCGCCATGTGCAGCGTGTCCGTGTACCTTCCGCAGGGGGTGCGGCTGTCAAAACACCAGCGCGCCACGCCGAACTCCTTCTCGTCGATTTCCACGGTCTTCATTGTTCGCGCGTTTCTCTCCAGCCCACCCGTCTCATCCCTGAGGAATACGATCATGTCGGCTTCTATGTAACGGGAGATGTATTCCAGTCCTGTGAACACGATGTCGGACAGGGTGTGGTGGACGGAGAGCGCCTGGGAAAAGTTCAGGAGCAGAGACAAACGGCGTGCCCGCACTGAGAGCATCTGCTGGTTGGCCCGAATGCGCGACATGAGGAAGGCCAGCGCTGCGGCGGTCACGAAGAAAAGGAAAAACATCAGCACGTCCTCGAGCTTGCTGATGGAGAACGTGAAGCGTGGAGGGATGAAGAAGTAGTCCCAGAGCAGGGCGCTCAAGCCCGCAGAGATCAGCACGGACATCCGATTGGTGAAGAACGCAACCCCGATCACCGAAAGGAGATAGAGGATCGAGACGGAGCGATAGCCGATCACCGGAAGGGCAAGAAGGCTGACGCCTGTCACCACTGCGATAGCAATGAGCATTTTGGCAATGGACGCACGCTCGGGTCGCAGGTAGGAGGAAAGAGTCATGCGAGGCCTGGACAGGGTTGCCCCCTTCTCTTGGACCACGGCCACGTCGATGTCACCGCTCATTCTCAGGAGATTCTCGGCAATGCTCCGTTTGCGGAACAGGCGGGCCCGGGCGATAAAGCCGGACTTGCCCACCACAATTTCAGTGATCGCGTTGGCCCGCGCATATCGAATAACGGCAAGGGACACATTGTCCGACGGGATCGTGACCACCGCCGCTCCAAGGGAGCGTGCGAGGTTCATGTTCTTCCGAAGGGATTCCTGCGCGGTCTCAGCAAGGGGCGCGCCGGTCTCCACGTAGAGGACCGTCCATTCCGCCTTCAGGTTGAAGGCTCGCTGCCGTGTCCAGCGGATAAGGTGCGCGGAGTTCGGGCTCGGACTGATGGCAACAAGGAGGCGTTCACCCGACAGAGGGGAGGCCCGCTGGCTGTGCTCCTGGGCGTATGTTGCAAGCTGGTGGGTGACAAGGAGAGCAGTGTGGCGCAGGGCCATTTCCCGCAGAGCGGTCAGGGTGCTCTTTTTGAAAAAGTTGTCCGCGGCCGACTGCGCTCTTTCTCCGAGGTACACCTTTCCCTCGGCAAGACGCTTCAGGAGCTCTTCGGGGGAGATGTCGATCAGCACGACCGTTTCTGCCGTGTCGAAAACCGAATCCGGTATCCGTTCCGCGATCGTGATGCCGGTGATCTCTTCCACGGTGTCCGCAAATCCTTCCAGGTGCTGCACGTTGACCGTCGTGAATACGTCGATGCCGTGCTCGATGAGCTCCAGGACATCCTGGTATCTCTTCCTGTTGCGCGCCCCGGGGGCGTTGGTATGGGCGAGCTCATCCACGAGCACCAGGCCGGGCCTGCGGAGAAGGACCGCGTCGAGGTCCATCTCCTGAAGTATTTTCCCCTTGTACTCCAGGCTCATTCGGGGAAGAACCTCGATTCCCGCGGCGAGCTCGTCCGTCTCTTTTCTCTGGTGACTCTCCAGGTAGCCGATGACCACATCGACGCCTTCTTCTTTTTTCTGTCTTCCCTCTTTGAGCATGGAAAAGGTTTTACCGACCCCCGCGGCCATGCCGAAGAAAACTTTGAGCCTGCCCTTTCCGCTTTGTTCTCTCTCCGCGACCCGCAGAAGTGCATCCGGATCCGGACGTGCTTCATCAACCATCGACGTTCATCCTTATGGGCAAGAGTACAGCGGGCAATGGATTCTGGAAAGAGGTGCAGCTACCGGGTTGCCCGTTGAAGCGCCTGATACGCAGCAGAGTCCCGCACACTTTTATTGCCGGCAGCCAGATCCAGCGCCTTTCTTCCTCCCCGATTCTTCGCGTTCGCGTCCGCTCCCGCATCGAGGAGAAGGCCCAGCACTCGGGGGTTGGCGTTGAACTGCGCGGCGAGCATGAGCGGCGTCATGCCTGTCTCATCGGCCGCGTTCACCGCTGCCCCCGCCCCAATGAGCACGCCGAGCACCTCCTCGTTCGTATTGTGCTGGGCGGCCATCATCAAGGCCGTGGTTCCGAAGAAGTCCCTGTCCTCCACCCGGGCACCGGCCTCCAGGAGCGCCCTCTGGATCTTCGCGCTCGTGTTGGAGCGCGCCGCGTACAAGAGCGGGGTATCCTCTATCGAATCCCTCTCCCCGACCTGCGCTCCTGCCGCAAGGAGCACCGACACCACGTCGGGGTCCTGATTGCCCGCTGCCGCGGCCATGAGCGACGTGACGCCGAGCCTGTCACTCTGCGCCGCACTCGCCCCCTCTTTGATCGCCGCTACCACCTGTTCCAGGGTCCCCACGGCGGCTAGATCGTAAAAGCTGGCCTGGGCGGCGAGCAGTGAGCCGAGAAAGAGGAGCACCGCGCATGCCGCGGGCCTTTTCATTTCTGCGCGGGGAACGCCTCGTCAAGCGCGAGGTTCAGCCGGAGCACGTTGACGCGCGGCTCGCCGAGGAATCCAAGCTGCGGAGCCTCCTCATACCGTCTTACCAGCGCGAGCAGCTGCGCCGTCTTGTCTGCGGACAGGCGCCGCGCCGCCGCCACCCGCGGCACCTGGATCTCCGCCGCCTCAGGGCTTACATGCGGGTCCAAGCCGCTGCCGGAAGCGAAGAGCATATCCATTGGCGGCTCACCGGCTCCATAGGCTTTCTGCCAATCCGCCTTGTTCTGGGTGTACGCCTTTTTCAAGTCCGCACTCGTCCACCCCCAGTTGCTCGCCCCCGAGGAGGACGGATCGTACTTGATTGCGGATGGTCGGGAGTGGAAGTAGGCGTCAGTGGAGAAGTCCTGTCCGATCAAGGAAGAGCCGACTACCTTCCCATTCCTCGTGAGGAGGCTTCCCTGGCTCTGGTGGGGGAAGAACACGGTGCCGACCCCATACATGAGCAGCGGGTACATTCCGCCCACCACGATTGTCCAGAAGATCGTGACGATGATTGCCGTTCGTACTGGTTTCATACAATTTCTCCTATCACGCAAGGCCCATCGCGTGGACCAGGAGGTCGATCGCCTTGATGCCGATGAATGGGGCGATGATTCCCCCCACACCATAGACGAGAAGGTTCCTTCTCAGGATCCGAACCGCCCCGATTGCCCGATAGCGCACCCCCCGGAGTGCCAGCGGGATCAGGATCACGATGATGAGCGCGTTGAAAATGACCGCCGAAAGCACCGCGCTTTGCGGAGAGGCAAGCTGCATCACGTTCAACGCCCAAAGCGGTCCAACGCCCCCCGCCACCGCGTACAAGCCGAGGAACATGGCCGGCAGGATCGCGAAGAACTTGGCCACGTCGTTTGCGATGCTGAAGGTGGTGAGCGCCCCGCGCGTCATGAGTTGTTCCTTGCCCACCTCCACGATGTCGATGAGCTTGGTGGGGTTGGAATCCAGGTCCACCATGTTGCCCGCCTCGCGCGCCACCTGGGTGCCCGAGCTCATCGCCACTCCCACGTCGGCCTGTGCGAGGGCAGGAGCGTCATTTGTGCCGTCCCCGATCATGGCTACCAGGTGGCCGTTTTTCTGCTCGGCGCGGATGCGCTCCAGCTTTGCCTGCGGCGTGGCCTCCGCGATGAAGTCGTCCACACCCGCTTCGGCCGCAATGGTAGCGGCTGTCAGCGGGTTGTCGCCGGTGATCATGATCGAACGGATGCCCATCAGACGAAGGTGGGCGAGCCTGTCCTTGATTCCTCCCTTCACCACGTCCTTGAGGTACACAACTCCCAGCACCTCGTTGTTGCGGGCAACGGCCAGCGGTGTCCCCCCTTCGGCAGAGATATGGCTGACCTGGCTGCTCACTTCCGCCGGGAAGGTCCCTCCCGCGGACATGATCCACTCCTTGACGGCCTCCGCCGCGCCTTTCCTGATGCTCTTCCGCTGGTCGCTGAAATCCACGCCGCTCATGCGTGTCTTGGCAGAGAAGGGCACGAACCTGCCCCCGATCTCTGTCATGCTCCCGGCCTTGACTGGATAGTTCTTCCGGGCAAAGTTGACGATGGATCTGCCTTCGGGGGTCTCATCCGCAAGGGAGGCGAGCAGGGCCGCTTCTGCAAGGCTGTTCTCCTGCACCCCTTTTGCGGGGTAAAAGGCTGATGCCATCCTGTTCCCCATCGTGACGGTGCCTGTCTTGTCCAACAGCATCACGTCGATGTCGCCGGCGGCGTCAACAGCCCGTCCGCTCAGGGCGAGCACGTTCTTTTTTATGAGCCTGCTCACGCTGCTGATGCCGATGGCGGAGAGAAGTCCTCCGATCGTCGTCGGGATGAGACAGACGAGCAGGGCGAAAAGGACCGCCGTTGTGATGAAGGCGCTCGTGCCTGACTGCTTCACGCTGTAGTCGGAGAAGAACCACAGTGTGCCCACCGCCGCGAGGAAGATGATCGAGAAGGCGGAGAGGAGGATCAGGAGGGCGATCTCTCCCGGGGTCTTCTGCCGGGTAGCGTTCTCCACCAGGCCGATCAGGCGGTCCACAAATGTTTTTCCCTGCTCCGCGGTGATGCGAACGACGATTCTGTCGCTGATGACCCTGGTTCCGCCCGTGACCGCGCTTCGGTCACCGCCTGATTCGCGTATGACGGGAGCGGACTCCCCGGTGATCGCCGACTCGTCCACACTGGCGATTCCCTCGACCACTTCGCCGTCGCCGGGGATGACGTCACCGGTTTCGCACACCACGCGATCATCGACCTTCAGCACGGCGGAGGCTACACTTTCCTCGTTGCCGTTGGAAAGCAGGCGTCGTGCCAGCGTCTTTGTCCGCATGGCCCGCAGGGCGTCCGCCCGGGCCTTGCCCTGAATCTCAGCCATGGATTCGGAAAAGTTGGCGAAGAGGACAGTGAACCACAGCCAGATTGCGATCTGCAGGTTGAACCCGTTGAAAACCCCCCGTACCAGGCCGGCGATGAACACCACCGAGATGAACACAGAGCCGACCCAGACCATGAACATGACCGGGTTCCTGATCTCCACGCGGGGATCAAGCTTTCGGAAAGCCATCACCGCCGCGCGGCTCAGGATCGGGAAGCTGAACAAGCGTATTTCTTTTCTCATATCCGGCTCCTTAGAACACCATGCCCTTGAGCATCAGGAAATGCTCCAGAACGGGCCCCAGGGTGAGCGCGGGGAAGAAGTTCAACCCCGCGAGAATGATGATCGTGATGATGAGAAGGATGACGAACGTTGTGTTGTTTGTCGCAAAGGTTCCCACGCTGGGCGGGATGGGCGTCTTGGCGCCCAGGCTGCCCGCAATGGCAAGCACCGGCACGATCACGACGAACCGGCCGACCAGCATGGCGAAGGCGAGGGTGACATTGTAGAAAACCGTGTTTACGTTCAATCCCGCAAATGCGCTTCCGTTGTTGCCGATCGTCGACGAATAGGCGTACAGGATTTCCGACAACCCATGAGGGCCTTGGTTATTGAGAGAAGAGAGTCCGACTTTCGTGACGACGGCGGCGGCCGCCAGGAACAGGATCGTCACGGTCTGGCCAACGATGGCCAGGACGGAGAGCTGGACTTCCCGGGACTCGATTTTCTTGCCGATGTACTCCGGGGTACGGCCCACCATCAAACCCGCGAAAAACACCGTGATGAAAACGAACACGAGCATGCCATACATTCCGGCGCCAACGCCGCCGTATACGATCTCGCCCAGCATGATGTTGATAAGCGGTATCATGCCACCCAGCGGGGAAAAGCTGTCATGCATCGCATTGACTGAACCGTTGGACACCACCGTGGTGGCCTCTGCCCACATGGCGCTTGCGGGGATACCCAGCCGGACCTCTTTTCCTTCCATGGTTCCGTGGCCGCCTGTCATGGAATTGAACCCGAGTTCAGCGACCAGGACCACGACCATTCCTATTGCAAAGACCGCCGTCTTGGCGGCGAAAAGTGCCCGGCCCTGGCTCCTGTCTTTCACCATGCGTCCGAATACAAACGGTATGGAAACGGGGATGAGGAGAATGGCGATCCATTCAAGGAAGTTGCTGAAGGGCGTGGGGTTCTCAAAGGGGTGTGCGGAGTTCACTCCGAAGAATCCTCCGCCGTTGGATCCCAACTGCTTGATGGCGATCTGGGACGCGGCCGGGCCCATGGGAAGGATCTGGTCTTTCCCCTCAAGGGTGACCCCATGCACGTAGGAGGAGAAGTTCTGCACCACTCCCTGCGACATGAGCAGGACAGTGAGTATCAGGGACAGGGGGATGAGAACGTAGAGCGTGGTTCGCGTGAGGTCCACCCAGAAGTTGCCCAGCCCCGCAGCTCCCGGTTGTTTCGCCCCCTGGGCGAACGGCCGGTTCCTGATCCCGCGGATGAGCGCCAGCGCAGCGGCCATGCCCGTTGCCGCGCTCAGGAAGTTGTGAACGGCCAATCCCGACATCTGAGAGAGGTAGCTGGCGCTCACCTCTCCGTTGTAGGCCTGCCAGTTTGTGTTGGTCATGAAGCTGACGGCCGTGTTCAGGGCGAGGTGCCAGGTCATGTTGGGGATGTGCGCGGGATTGAGCGGCAGCCATTGCTGCGTCATGAGCAGCGCCATGAGGCTGATGAACCCGAACGCGTTGAAGATGAGGAGCGCGGCGAGGTACTGCTTCCAGTCCATCTCGCGCTCGGCACGGATCCCGCTGATCCGGTAGATGCCTCGCTCAACCGGCGCCAGAAATGAAAGGATGTGCCGTTCCCCCTCGAAGACCCGGGTCATGAACTTCGCGAGAAACGGGGCGAGAGCAAAGACGATGCCCAGGGATACGAAAAGTTGCACCCAATTTGCCGTGGTCATGAATGCCTCCTAGAACTTGTCCGCACGGACGATCGAGTACACCAGGTACACGAGGAGAAACACGCCAAGGATGCCCGCGATGATCAATTCGATACTCATGCCTGAATCATAGGGAGGCCGGGGTCAAAAGGGAATTTTGACTGCGCTAAGGTTTGGACGGTATACGTTAAGAATACGCTAAGAACTGCGTGAGGAGCCGACCGGAGGGGAGAGACCGCCCCGCTCCAATTGAACTCCCCGTCCGTACGCGGTATACATAGCGTCATGCCGACCTCCATCCGCGCGGTGATCTTCGATTTTGGAGGTGTGCTGGGCCTGCCGCAGGACCCTGCGAGGGTCGCGACCATGGCTTCGTTGTGCGGCCTTTCGATGGAGAAGTTCCAGTCGGCGTATCGCCGCGACAGGTCCGAGCTGGACAGGGGCACCCTCCCCGCCGAAGAGTACTGGGGCCGGATTCTGCAGACCGCGGGGGTCGCAGCCGACCCGGACCTGATTGCGCGCATCGAGCGCGAGGACTCATTGGGCTGGACAGGCATCAATCAGGCTGTCGTAGACTGGGGTGCCGAGCTGCGGGCAACGGGGTACATCACGGCGATCCTCTCAAACATGCCTGAGGCAAAGCTTTCCTTCATGCGCTCTACCGGCTCTTTCGGCTGGATCAACGAGTTCCGGCCGGCCATCTTTTCCTGCGACTATCTCCTGGTGAAACCCGAGCCCGAGATTTACCGTCTTTGCCTGGAGAAGCTTGCCGTGGATCCCGGTGCGTGCATCTTTCTGGACGATGTGCTGCAAAACGTGCAGGCAGCTCGGGACCTCGGCATGCACGCGATCCATTTTCGCTCCCCGGCCGAGGCGGTTTCTGCGCTGAACGGGCACTGGGGGCTTCCGGTTACGGCACTCAAGGGGGGACGTCAATGAATGAAAAAGTGAAGAGTGACGGGAAGCCGCGCCTGGGCTTTGGCCTGCGCCTCAAGATCACGCTCACGTTCCTCGTTGTCGGAGCTGTCGTGAGCGGGATTCTGGCATGGTCGATGTACCGCATCCTCAACGAGGGGTTGTTGAGCCAGGTCCAGACCCGGGTTCTGGACCTGGCGCAGCTGGGCAGCCGGCTCGTCGACACGGATGCCCTTGCGCGGCTGGTGAGCAGGATGAGTCCTGATCTCTCTCCCGAGCAGGTGGATAAAGTGGAAAGCTCGGTGGACTATCGCACGGTCTCCGATGTGTTGAACCAGGTGCGCGGCGTGGAACGCGAGCTCGTCCACTACATCTATCTTTTCGCCCCGACGGCCGACCCCAACAACGCGCTCTACGTCGTGGACGGGGACGTTCTCGCCGACGATGCGCGGCAGAAGGCAGGTGAGACGGTGGGAGACATCTCGCATTTCGGCTCGGCTTTCGACCTCAGCACTTTCCCCGTGCCACGCCGGGTCCTGGCGGGAAAGCATCCCCTCGTGGAGGACCACTGGTCGTATGATCCTGATTTCAAGGTGAACTCGATCTCCGGCTATGCACCTCTTTTCGGCCGTCACGGAGAGCTGCTTGCTGTCCTGGGGATCGACATGGTGGACACGGACGTCCGTCTCATCCTCTCCAACGCCACGAAGATCGCGCTGTACGTCATTGCTGGCGCCCTCATCCTGACCGTGGCGAGCTCGATTCTCCTCGGCACATTCTTCACTCGAGGGATCATCTCCCTTGACCGGGTCGTACGCACTTTCGACGGGAAGAACCTCGACATCCGGGCTGACGTACACTCGCGCGACGAGGTAGGGAGACTGGGAGGCAGTTTTAACGCAATGGCGGACACGATCCAGCAGTACAGCATTCGGCTGGAGAACCTCCTGGTCGCCTACGGGCGATTTGTGCCCCACGAGCTCCTCCGCCTTATCGGCAAAGGAAGCATTCTGGACGTGAAACTGGGAGACCAGAGCCAGATGAACATGACGGTTCTTTTCTCAGACATCGTCGGATTTACACGGCTCTCGGAGACCATGACCCCGGAGGAGAACTTCAATTTTCTCAATTCATATCTGGGCAGGATGGGACCGGAGATCCGCTCCCACCGAGGCTTCATCGACAAATACATCGGCGACGGGATCATGGCGCTGTTTCCCCAGACCGCAGACGATGCACTGGCGGCGGCGGTAAGCATGCACGAGAGGCTGAGGGAGTACAATGTGCACCGTCACTCGAGCGGATATCAGCCCGTCGCGATCGGGGTGGGCGTGCACGCCGGCAACCTGATGTTCGGCACCCTCGGGGAGCACGCGCGCATGGACGGCTCGGTTATCTCCGACACGGTCAACCTGTGCTCCCGGCTGCAGGGCCTGACCCGCGTCTACGGGTCCGCGGTCCTGACGACCGGCCAGACTCTGAAGGCTCTGAAGGACCCTGCACGGTTCCGCTGCCGGTTCATCGATCGGGTGAGGGTCCGTGGACGCAAGGAACCGATCCTGCTCTTCGAAGTCCTGGACGCCGAGCCGCAGCGCCAGCGGGAACGGAAACTCTCCTACAGGTCCGATCTGGCGCGGGCGCTTCGCCTCTACTACGGTAAAGAGTTCACAAAAGCGTACGTGCTCATTTCCGAGCTCTTCGAACGGAACCCGGAGGACGAGGTCCTTCGCGTCTATCGCAAGAGGTGCGAGCTCATGGTGAATCTTGGCGTTCCCGATAACTGGCAGGGTGTTCAGGAGATCGACGCTCACGACTAAGTTCTGTATTTCTTTACGCAGCATAATAATGTGGAAGTACAACGAATCGTGATGAATCAATCAATTTTTTTCACGCTATATTGACATTTTCATCACGAAATGGTATCCATTATATTGTGAATTAGTTCACAATATAAAAAATCCCACATCATATTGTCGCAAGGAATTCTTTCAGGGGGATTCTATGGAAATGACGCAGCAGGCAAGACCATTCGAAGAAGTGATCGCCAAATATCCAAAGAGCCGGGAACATCTTATCTCCATTCTGCAAGAGGTCCAGGCAGAGTACGGATACCTGTCGAAGGAGAGCATCAACAGGATTTCAGACTATCTGGGTCTGCCCTCTTCGAAGGTCTTCGGCGTGGCGACTTTCTACAACCAGTTCAAGCTCAACGCTCCAGGAAGGATCCAGGTGGCAATCTGCCGTGGAACGGCCTGCCACGTGAAGGGCTCGCTGAACCTGCTGGACAGCTGCCGGCAGCTCCTCGGGATCGAGGTGGGCAAAACCTCCAAGGACGGTCTGTTCTCCCTGGAGACCGTGGCCTGCCTCGGGTGCTGCTCCATTGCCCCGGCGATGATGGTCAACGGAAGGTTCTTCGGCCGCCTGGACAAGAAGATGCTTGAAGAGCTGATCGAGAAGTGGCGCGCCGCGGGGAGGGTCGAGGAATGAGCAAAGTATTTATCGGCATGGGGACCTGCGGCCTGGCAACGGGCGCCGGACAAGTGAAAACCGCGGTCGAGAAATGGGCCGCGGCCCGCGCCATCAACGTGGAGATCACGGCCACGGGCTGCATCGGCTACTGCAAGGCAGAGCCCATCATGGATGTGGTCACCGAGTCAGGTCACCGGGTTTCCTACAGCAATGTCACCCCCGAGGTCGCCGGCTTCATTTTGGACGAGGTCCTTGTCAGGAAGAACTACAGCCTGGACGGGCTCCTGGGACAGTTCAGAAACGGAAAGTCCCCGCTCCCCGGCATTCCCCTGATTGATGAGCACCCCTATTTCAGGAAACAGGTGAAATACGTGCTGCGCAACTGCGGCGTAATCGACCCCGAGTCCATCGTCGACTACCGGGCACACGGCGGCTTTCAGGGTTTCGAAAAAGCCATCGGGATGACACGGGAACAGGTGATTCAGGAAGTCACCAGGTCCGGGCTTCGAGGCCGCGGCGGAAGCGGGTTTCCCGCAGGCAAGAAGTGGGAGCTCGCTCTGGCCTCCAGGAACGAGAAGAAGTACGTGATCTGCAACGCGGACGAGGGTGACCCCGGCGCATTCATGGACCGCTCGATACTTGAAGGGGACACCTACGCGGTGCTCGAGGGCATGATGATCGCCGGGTATGCCATCGGGGCCAACGAGGGCATTATCTACTGCCGCGCCGAGTACCCGCTCGCAATCGAGAGGATCAGGAAGGCCATCGAGGTCCTGAAGGGCGAAGGCCTGCTGGAGAAGCCGGTCGGCCCGTCCGGTTTCCAGTTCAAGCTTCGCATCAAGATGGGCGCAGGCGCGTTCGTCTGCGGCGAAGAGACCGCACTCATGGCCTCCGTGGAAGGAAGGCGAGGCATGCCGCGTCCCCGGCCGCCGTTTCCTTCCGTGGAAGGTCTCTTCCAGAAGCCCACGATCGTGAACAACGTGGAAACCATGGCCAATGTTTCCCACATCATGCGGGAAGGGGCCGAAAGCTTCTCCTGCATGGGCACCCAGAACTCCAAGGGCACAAAGGTGTTCGCCCTCACCGGAAAAATCACCAACGCGGGGCTCGTCGAAGTTCCCATGGGCATCACCCTGCGCGAGATCGTCTTCGACATCGGCGGCGGCATCCCCGGGGGCAAGGCGTTCAAGGCCGTGCAGATAGGCGGACCCTCCGGCGGGTGCATCCCGGCAGATCACCTTGACATCCAGATCGACTACGAGTCCCTCAAGTCGGTCGGGGCAATCATGGGATCGGGGGGACTGGTGGTCATGGACGAGGACACGTGCATGGTGGATATGGCCCGCTACTTCCTCTCCTTCATCACCTCCGAGTCGTGCGGGAAATGCATCCCCTGCCGCGAAGGCACACAGAGACTGTATGAGATCCTTGATTCCATCGTTTCGCCCTATTCCAGCATGAAGAATGAAACGGAGAACCTCCTGCGGTTCAACCGGGTCCTCAACATGGAAGGCCTGGCGCAGGTGATCAAGGACACCTCGCTCTGCGGTCTGGGCCAGAGCGCTCCCAACCCGGTCCTTTCGACCCTGCGCTTCTTCCGCAAGGAGTACGAGGCGCACATCTACGACAGGAAGTGCCCCGCGCACCAGTGCAAGGGCCTGCTGACCTACTCCATCGACACAAACGCCTGCACGGGCTGCACCCTGTGCGCCAAAAAGTGCCCGAGCGCCGCCATCGTGGGGGAGAAGAAGAAGGCCCACTACATCGTGGATGAGAAATGCATCCGCTGCGGGACCTGTCTGGATGTCTGCCGCTTCGGCGCGGTGTCGGTGAACTGAGAAGACAGAGAAAGAAGGAACGACATGGTCACTTTTACGATCAATAACAGGAAGCAGCAGTCAAAGCCGGGAGCCACGATCCTCGAAGCTGCCCAGGCGGCCGGGGAAAAGATCCCTACCCTCTGCCACATCAAGGACATCTTCCCCAGCGGTGCCTGCAGGATGTGCGTCGTGGAGGTCAAGGGCAAGCCCAATCTCACACCCTCGTGCGCGTTTCCCGTTGAAGAGGGCATGGAAATCCAGACGCGGAGCCCCCGGGTCATCAATGCCCGCCGGACCATCATCGAGCTTCTTCTGGCCAGCCATCCGTTCGACTGTCTCACCTGTCCGAAGAACGGCTATTGCGAGCTGCAGTCCCTGGCCTCGGAGTACGGAATCGACAGGGTGCCTTTCCAGGGAAAGACCCGCCACCACTACACGGACTTCTCCTCCCCGTCGATCATCAGGGAGCCGGACAAGTGCATCCTCTGCGGACGGTGCGTGAGGATCTGCGAAGAGATCCAGGGTGTTGCGGCTATCGACTTCACCCATCGCGGCTTTGACACGATGGTTCTTCCCCCGTTTGAGATGGACCTGAGCGAGACGACGTGCGTGAACTGCGGTCAGTGCACGCTTGCCTGCCCGACAGGCGCACTGCACGAGGTGCGGGCCCTGGAGAAGGTCATGCAGACCCTGCAGGAGGGAAAGAAGTACCTAGTGGCGCAGGCTGCTCCTGCCATCCGGGTTTCTCTCGGGGACTTCTTCGGGCTGCCGCCGGGGACGAACGTAACGGGCAAAGTGGCGGCCGCGCTGCGGCGAATCGGCTTCCGCCAGGTGTTCGACACTGATTTCGCCGCTGACCTTACTATCATGGAAGAGGGGACCGAGCTCGTGGAGAGGATCAAGAAGGGGGAGAACCTGCCCCTCTTTACCTCCTGTTGCCCGGCGTGGGTGAAATACGCGGAGATCTATTATCCTGAGCTGCTGAAAAACATCTCCACCTGCAAGTCTCCGCAGGAGATGATGGGCGCCACGATCAAGAGCTACCTGGCAAAGAAACAGAATATCGATCCGAAGGATATCTTTGTGGTCTCGGTCATGCCCTGCACTGCCAAGAAATTCGAGGCGCAGCGGCCCGAGCTCTCCTCGGAGGCAGGCGTCGCGGACGTCGACGCGGTGATCACCACCCGGCAGCTCAACAGGATGATGCAGATATTCGGCATCGACTTTGCAAGCCTTCAGGAAGAGGAATTCGACAGGCCTTTCGGGGCGCCTACAGGCTCGGGTGACATCTTTGCCGCTTCCGGTGGAGTCATGGAGTCGGCCCTCCGCACCGCCTACCACCTGCTGACCGGAAAGGACCTGGCAAAGGTAGAGTTCGAAGACGTGCGCGGCATGAGCGGGGTGAAGGAAGCCCGGCTCACGATCGGGGACCGGACGCTGAAGATCGCCGTCGCAAACAGGCTTTCCAATGCCCGCCAGATCGCGGAGAGGGTGAAGGCAGGCGACTCGCCCTGGGACTTCAT
>Ga0265338_10004758_pt1 | contig 18160 bp, 13 predicted proteins | sample 42126metaG_FD_193579 | JGI IMG/M metagenome (GOLD analysis project Ga0265338, IMG submission 193579) | Rhizosphere microbial communities from Carex aquatilis grown in University of Washington, Seatle, WA, United States - 4-21-26 metaG | ecosystem: Host-associated > Plants > Roots > Rhizosphere... | reverse complement strand
TTGATGGCGACCATGCGGTCATTGCGGGCGATCAGTCCGGGATCGTTGACGTAGGCGGTGGGGTGGAATTCGAAGATGGGATTGTTGTCGACGAAATCGAAGATGCGCTTCGTGCCCAGGATGAAGCCGACAATGATCTTGCGGGGCTTGAAGTTCTTGCGCTCCCCGGTGATGACTCCGGCTTCGACGAGCGGGATGACGCCGTCGGAGACCAGTTCGCTGTGGATGCCGAGGTCCTTGCGGTCCATGAGGAGGGGCAGAACTGCGTCGGGAATTCCGCCGATGCCGGTCTGAATGACTGAACCGTCCTCGATGAGGGTGGCGACGTTGCGGGCGATGGCCACATGCAGGTCGGTGGTTTCGTGTTTCTTCATCGCGCACAAGGGGCGTGAGAATTCGACGATCACGTCGAGATCGTTAACGTGAATGTAGCTGTCGCCATACGTGCGCGGCATTTGGTCGTTGACCTGCGCGACGACGAAACGTGCCTGGTGTGCGGCTGTCAGCGTAGTGTCGACACCAACGCCAAAGCTGCAAAAGCCATGTGAGTCGGGCGGCGAAACCTGCACAAGGGCAACATCCAGCGGCATGGCCCCGGATTCGAAGAGGCCTTCAATCTCGCTCAGGTAGATGGGCGTGTAGTCGGCGCGTCCTTCGTTGATGGCGTCCCGGACGTTCGCTCCGATGAACACGGCGTTATGGCGGAAGTGTCCTTCCATTTCGCGCGAGACGTAGGGCGCAGTCCCCATCGTCATCATGTGGACAATTTCCACGTCCTCGACAAACGGGCCGCGCTTCATCAGCGCCTCGACCAGCGTTTCAGGCTCCGCACATCCAGGCTGGATGTAGACGCGCATTCCGGACGTCACGCAGCGCAAGGCTTCATCGGGTGTCCGTAATTTCTTCTTGTAGTCAATTTGCCAGGACATCGCTTTCCCTTTCTCTTTCCGTATTGCCCGCGTTTCTAGTGGGCCCCCGTTCGTACTGGTGGCAGTTCGTGCGCAGACATCGCGCGTTCGTAGCCCACCGACGCGTAGTAAATTGCACGATCAAAAAATTGGTCGAGGAGTTGCAGCATTTCGAGTTCGCCGAAAGCTTCAATCGGACGCTCGGGCAGAGATTCCTTTTGTAGGAACTCCCACAAATTCTCTTTCGTCAGGACAATCACCCAAATCAGTTCGCTGATCGGGACACCCTGATGGACCCGGCGCGTTCCGATTTCTTCGTAACGCTGTTCGATGTCGAAGGACGCATTTTTCCCAAGCAGCCACTCGCCCAGGTGACGGTAGATTTCATAGACGCAGTCCTTCAGGTCCTGTGGAGCCACGTGACGGTAGGAACGGGTCAGTTCGGACTCTTGAACTTTCGTCAGAAGCGCGGCAGCAAGTGTGTCGGAGTGTGTCTCAATCAGGCGGACGAGTTTGTAAGCTAGCATCATGACCGCTTCCTCATGGCCAGTTTCGACCCCACTAGCATGAGTCGCGCGTGATAGTAGGCACACCAGATTGTGATGACTGTCACGTTGTTAAATAATTGACAGACAATAACTTACATTCACTGCCCTACATTACCGACCAACCGGCCGGACGGATGGAAACGCCTCCGGCTCCAACACGGGGGGTGCAGGCGCTGCTGGTTCCGGCCGTAATATTTTCACGGACCAGCATCTGAGCTAGAATCGTTCAGAGCTTTCGGGGTCGTTTTTACCAAAGTCATGGTTCGAGCAATTTCAAATCGGGGTTCTTTCGGGAGAGTGCTGTGTGTGCTTTCGATCGCCCTGGTGTTCGCGATGGGTGTGGTGCAAGCGGTCCACGCGCATCCGGAAAACTCGACCGCATCGCACCACGTTTGCTCGGTTTGCTCCACGGCACACGCGGGCCTTAGCGCCCAGACTGTTACGGCGACGCAGCTCGTCCTCCTTGCAGCGCTCGAAATGCCCGCTGCCGAGCAGGATGGCATCTTCCGGCCTGCTACGACCCAGTTCATTCGTCCTCCACCCTCGTTTTGATCCTCAGCTGAACTCAAAGCGCTGATCTCAATCGGCGTTTTTCCATCACGCGATCAAAACAGAATCGCCCATGAACTATGGGTGGAGGAAATTATGCCTTTCTTTCATAAGAGCTGGCTGGCTGCGGCTTTGGCGGTCTACTTCGTAGCAAGTGTTGCATCCGCAAACGGACAAACGACGTCGGGCACGATCAGCGGCACAGTAGTCGATCCATCCGGCGCCGTCGTCGAAAACGCGATCGTTCAGATTCATAACCCGGTTAGTGGACTGGACCGTTCCGCCAGCACGGACAGCAAAGGGGATTTCAGTTTTCCCAACGTTCCCTACAATCCCTACCACTTGACCGTGAACGCATCTGGGTTCGCCCGGAACGTGCAGGATGTGGAGATCCGTTCGGCCATTCCGGTGAACATAAAAGTCAGCTTGTCGCTGGCGGCAAACTCCGACACAGTCACGGTGGAAGCGGGATCCGACCTCGTGGAAAACGATCCCACCGGCCACACGGATGTCGATCGTGGATTATTCGACAAGCTTCCTCTCGAGAGCCAGTCCTCTTCCGTCAGTTCTCTTGTCACACTCGCTTCGCCCGGAGTGGCGGCGGATTCCAACGGGTTGTTCCACGGCATGGGCGACCATGCATCGAACTCATTTTCTGTGGACGGCCAGCCCATTACCGACCAGCAGAGCAAGATCTTCTCGAATCAGATTCCCGTCGATTCGATTGAATCTCTCGAAGTGATCCCGGGCGCACCACCCGCTGAATACGGGGGCAAAACAAGCCTTGTCATCGTGGCGACGACTCGTTCGGGGCAAGGCGTGAAAACTCCGCATGGCAGCATCAACGCTTCGTACGGTTCCTTTGGGTCTTCGAACGTCGGCTTCGATCTGGCGTACGGAGGCGACAAATGGGGCAACTTCATTTCGGCCAACGGATTGAACACGAGCCGCTTTCTCGACCCTCCCGAGTTTCAGGCGATGCATGATCACGGCAATGAAGCCAACATCTTCGATCGCATCGACTACCAGTTCTCCACCGCGGATTCGATTCATCTGAATCTTGGATTTACCCGTTCCTGGTTCCAGACCCCAAACTCGATTGACAATCTGCACCTCGGGCAGAGTGATCCGTTTGGCAACCCGCTACCCGCAACGGATCAACGTTCGCAAATCAAAACTTTCAACATTGCGCCAACTTGGACACGTGTGATCAACCCCAACACGGTGTTTACTCTGGGAGCCTTCGTGCGGCGGGATGAATACAGCTACTTTCCCAGCGATAACCCTTTCGCAGATGTGGGGCCGGCGAACCTTCAGCAAGAGACAATCTCACAGTACCGGACGCTGGCGAATGCAGGCCTGCGCGCCTCTTTGTCATATGCAAAAGGCATTCACAACATCAAGGCAGGAATTAACTACGGGCAGACGTTCTTGGATGAGAATTTTCAGCTGGGAATTGTCGCACCCTTGCTCAACGCGCCTTGTCTGGATGCCAGCGGCAACCCAGTCGCTGGTTTTACAGATCCGACGCAGTGCGGGGGCGCGGGCTTGTTCCCAAATACAGTAGCGAATCCACTGGCGACTAGTCCGTTCAATCCTCTACTGGGTTGCTATGACCTGACCCGTCCGACTCCATCGCCGAACGACAACTGCGCTGGAACGAACAGCACTCTTTATCCATTTCGCGGTCACACTGACGTGAAGGAGACGGGGCTGTATATCCAGGACCAGATTACCAAGGGCAATGTCTCGCTCAATATTGGAATCCGTGGTGATTTGTATAACGGATTGGTTACTGCCCGGCAGGCCGAACCTCGAGTTGGTCTTTCCTACAACATCAAGCCCAGCAGCACCGTGCTGCGAATCTCTTATGCCCGGACGTTGGAGAGTCCATTCAATGAGAATCTCGTGCTGGCCAGTGAAGGGTGCAATTTTGATGTAATCGCGGCACTCATTCCCTGCGTTCCGGCGCCGAACACTCCCGGCTATCGCAACGAATTCCACGCCGGACTGCAACAGGCTTTTGGCCGTTACGCCGTTGTAAGCGGCGATTACATCTGGAAATACACGCACAACGCCTACGATTTCAGCGTGCTGGGCGCAACGCCCATCACATTCCCGATCGGGTGGCACAATTCAAAGATCCCCGGATACGCCATTCGCGTAAGCGTTCCGGAATTTCATGGCTTCTCGGCGTTGGTCGTCATGTCGAGTGTGGCGGCTCGTTTCTTCCCGCCGCAAACGAGCGGGCTGGGAACGACTGTGGGTCAGAGCGGCCTGCCTTTCCGCATCGACCACGACGAGAAGTTCAACCAGACAACTCACTTGCAGTATCAGCCCTGGAAGGCCGGCCCGTGGCTTGGTTTCAACTGGCGTTATGACAGCGGCCTGGTCGCTGGATCGGTCCCCTTTGCCACTGACACTACAACTCCAGTTGACTTAACTGGATTAACGGCCGACCAGCAGTTGCAGGCAGGATTGTTCTGCGGCACGCAACGGCCGACACTCAGTGCTCCACTGACCACCTGTGCACCATCTCTCTACGGTTCGACACTGGTCAGCATTCCCGCGCCGGGTACGGAGAATGATGATCACAATCCTCCGCGCATTGCTCCCCGAAACCTGTTTGATCTGGCGCTGGGGGACGACAACTTATTCAAAGGCGAACGTTACAAGTGGAGCCTGACCTTGACCGCGATCAACGTCACCAACAAATTGGCCTTGTACAACTTTCTGTCCACTTTCAGCGGCACGCACTACGTCACACCGCGCGCTCTGACGGCGCAGCTAGGCTTCCATTTCTAGTGATTGGTCGAGGTAGTTCTACTGTAGCTTTGCGTACTCAGCTTTCGCTTCGTGCAGGAGCGGCAAATCGGGGTCCGCGTCTTTCCAGGCGGCTAAGAAGTTTTGATAGGCGATACGCGCCTTGGCCGTATCTCCTTGTTTCTGGTAGACGCGGCCTGATTCCAATTGCGCAATCACGATCAGGGGGTCAGGGCCGCCCAGGGACTTCAGGTCCTGAATCCGCTGAAAATCTTGCTGCGCTTCGGCATACCGCCCTGCTTGTTCATAGGCCATGCCACGGCTGTAAAGAACGCCAGTATTCGCGCGCGCATAGAGGGCCGCGGTATTGAAAAGGTCAATCGCTTTGGCTGGATCTGACTTCGAAGCATTGGCGGGCATGAGGATGGCGAGCCCTCGGATCATCGGAACGGCTACGTTTTGAGCAATGGTGTCATTGGGGCGGGTGTGCTGAATCTCGTCTGCCAGTGCGAGGGCCTTCTGTTCTTGCCGCGTGATAGCAAGAACCGTTGCCGCATTCCACTTCACGTTGAAAGTCTGCGATAAACGGAGAGCCTCATTGGCATGAGTAACTGCTTCCGTCCGATGGCCGACCAGCGCTTCCAGGGCGGCGGTCTGGGTCTCAATACCAGCTCGCCCCTGCAAGTGCAGGCGATCGAGAGCCGCCGCCACCTGATCGGAAAGATCGCGGGATTGGCGCACCTGACCACGGACGCTGGCCAGACCGCTGCGGAAACCTAAAACCACAATCTCGGCGTCGGGTGAGCCAGATACGTTTTGCAGGTCCTTCTCCATGTCAGAAAATTTTCCATCGGCCCAATCCAGGGACGCCATCTGGGAATGGAGGCTAGGCGGTGCGATCTTTCTCTGAAATGCAGTATTGAGCGTCGCGCGAGCCTCATCGACCCGGTTCAGGCCGGCATAAGCGACCGCCACATTCTCGTAGCCGCTGACCATGTCCGGATCGAGGTCGACAGCTCGCTTGGCGTTCGCAAGTGCGTTATCGAATTGCCCCAGATTGTTGTAAATGCTTGCGAGGTTGTTAAAGGGGATGGCGTCGCGCGGATAAGTTTGCTGAAACAACTCGAGCGCCGTTATTCCCTTGTCGAGTTGGCCGTTGTCGCCGTAGTAGTGCGACATGATGTAGAGCTTTTCGCGTTCGCTCGCCCGATCGCGAAGTTCGAAGGCCTTTTGGCGATTTTGCTCCGATATCTCAGTTTGTCCCAGATTGTTGTAGACGGCGCCAAGGCGCGCATAAGCCATGGCGAAATTTGGATCGATTTCAATCGCGCGCTGGTAGTTGGGAACGGCTGCCAGTTCATCGCCGACGGCATGCTTGGCATCCCCAAGGCTGAGGGCCTTCAATGCATCGAGCGATGAAGTTGTCGCCTGGGAAAGAGACATGTCGTACTTCTGCACCATGGCCAGCGATTCGCCCATCTGGCTGCGGAGCTTGGTAGCCGCGCTATGCAGGGCATTCAAAACGTCTTCTTTGCGTTCCGCCTGCGCCTGCTGGCGGCCGAGCGAATCTCCGGAAGAAGCATTCGTCGCTTCCAGCGTAACTACATACTGGCCGCCCACGCTGTCAATGCTGCCGCTCAACATGGCCTTGATGCCGTCGCGAAGACAAATTTCGCGCCCCACATCGGCGGTAATGCGATCGGTGACATTGCGCCCCATGAACTGCAATGTCTGATGGATCTTTTGTTCCGGGAAAACGTTCAGATAGGGGGACTGGCCGAGGTCCACGGCGAGAGCCTTCTTGAGAGTGCCGTCGAAAACGGGATCTGTCGTGGTGTTTACGAAATCCGTAATCAGGATCGAATCTTTCTCGGTGAGCGCGTGGCCCCGCCGCGCCAGGACAAAGGCAACACCAGCCGCCACGAGCGCGAGAATCACCGTCGGAATCACCCAACCAGGAAGCTTGCGCTTCGGCGCCAAAGGCCGCCGCAGGGAAGGGTTTGATGAGGTTGCAGCCAGGATTGCGCCCGACTCCGAATCCCGCTTGAGACGTTTCAGGTCGGATCGCACTTCGGCCGCGCTCTGGTAGCGGAGATCGCGGTCCTTTTCAAGCAATTTGTTGAGCACATCTTCCAGGTGAGGTGGAAGATCCGGGTTCAGGCGCAGGGGCGATGCCGGAGGCCGGTTCAGAATCGCGTCGAAAATTACAGCCGATGTGTCCCCGCGGAAGGGGATCGCGCCGGTCGCCATCTCGTAGAGTACGGCGCCAAATGAGAACAGGTCGGTGCGAGCATCGAGATCCTTCCCCCGTGCCTGCTCCGGTGACATGTAAGCCACGGTTCCGACAGTAGATCCCGGGCTCGTGAGGAACGGTTCGTCCACGGTGGCAGCCGACCCGACCGTGGCGGCGGACAACATGGACGACTCGCTGGCGCGCTTGGCCAAGCCGAAGTCGAGGATCTTGGCCTGGTGGCGATTCGTAACGAAGATATTCGCGGGCTTGATGTCGCGATGGATGATGCCCTTGGAGTGCGCTGCATCAAGCGCATCCGCAATCTGGGTCCCCAAGTCGAGGAGCTGATCGAGTTCCATGGGTTGGCCGTGAATCCGGTTCTTGAGGGTTTCGCCCTCAAGCAGCTCCATGGCGATGAAATGGCGGCCGTTATCCTCGCCGACCTCGTAGATCGTGCAGATTCCAGGATGGTTTAGCGCCGAGGCGGCCCTGGCCTCGCGCTGGAATCGCTCGAGCGCCGCCGGATCCTTTTCGGTTTCTGGAGGTAGAAACTTCAGCGCAACGTGGCGGCCCAGGTTGATATCTTCCGCCTCGTAGACAACACCCATCCCCCCACCGCCCAGCTGCGAGAGGACACGGTAGTGAGAGACGGTCTGGCCGATCATTGGGGAAGAGCACTCCTGGGGGACACCCATGTTAGGCCCCGCGATTCGGGCAAGTCAAACTGCGACTTCTCCCTGTCTATACGATGTCGCATTCAAACAAGTTCAGCTTAAAAATTCTGTTTTCTGGATGCGTTTTCGGGCAGCTCAACAAATAACGATTTGAAAAGGGCGGATGAAATTTGGGGCCGATCGAACAATTCTCGGAAATGGCTGGTATGCGTTGCGTTCTTAAGCAAGAGCCGTTGCGAAGCGCCACAGTCGCCCTTGTTAACTCTAAGTTATTGTTTCTACGAGAGTATTCCCAGCAATCCAAATGTTACGGCGATTTCGTTCGAAAAACAGCGATGCAATTCTCATCAAAACGCTGTTGATGTTTTCAGCAGAATTTTCGGCCCTCGAAAATTGTCCCTCTTGAAACTTTATTTTTTTCAAGCACTTGGGTGCATTTGAAACCCAAAACGTTCGACCTGTGTAGTTTGGCACGAGGGGTGCCTTTAGCAAGAGTGGCGAGCGGCCTAAAAACGAAAGAGCCCTCGAACGAAGGTGGGTTATGACAGTCATTCTGGTTCTCCTAACATTCGCGACTTTCCTCTTGATCGATCACTTTCACAGCCAGAAGCAAGTTGTTGTGCAGCCCGTTGTGGTTGCGGCGAAGACCGAAAAAGCAGCCCCGAAGGTGCCCGGACTCGTCGGTGGCTTCAATGTTCCCGAGAATTTGCGCTATCACCCGGGTCACACCTGGGCATTGAGCGAGAGCCCAAGTCTGGTGCGGGTTGGCATGGACGATTTTGCATCGAAGCTGGTTGGCAAAGTGGAGCGCATGACGCTGCCGCAGCGCGGACAGTGGATCCGGCAGGGACAGAAGATTGCGACGTTCTTCCGCGACGGCGCCGCGGTGGACATGGTTTCTCCGATCGAAGGCAGCATTGCCGATGTGAACGACAAAGTCTCGCAGGATCCAATGCTGGCGCAGAAGGATCCCTACGGCGAAGGCTGGCTGGTCACAGTGCAGTCTCCTGATGCCAAGACGAACTTCCGCAATCTGCTTGGCGGCGCACTGGCCCGCTGGTGGACGGAAGAGTCCTCGAACCGCTTGCAGCGCAAGATGCCGATGTTGTGCGGCGCTCTGGCGCAAGACGGTGGCGTGGCGGTGGGCAATCTGGCCGACCAGATCCCTGACAAAGAATGGGCTTCCATTACAAAAGAATTCTTCCTGTCCTAGGCCGCATTGAGAGCTCCCGTTTGAGCACTCGCCAAGCATCTTGATCACCACCGCCCGGAATAGTCTCCCGGGCGGTGGTTTTTTGCGTCCGACCGCACTGCCCAGAGCCGCAAAAGGAGGCGTCTTGTGAGGCTGGCGGGAACGCAGAATCCGTTGATTTTCAGTACAATTTCGCAACACTTCATGCTCGTTGTAACGAGGGTCACTCGTACCTGTTACGGAAGTTTATCTCCAAGTATCCAAAAGCTTTCCTGCCCGTCCCGCGCCTGTTATCAATGATTCTTCCCCTGCTTTTTCTCCCGGGACATGGAGCCAGGCTTCCCGGACAGGAGTTCTGTCGGAGAATGAAAAATCGCCCTCAATCATGGAGGGATATGAGCCTCGCGCCGCGGGCGTTTATCACCGTGGTGGTGCTCTGCGGGACAATTGTGCTGACCTACACGGTCTTGCACGGCCGCAGCCAGAATCCGCTCAAGTTCCTTTGCTACCTGGCGATCGCTCTGGCGGCATCACGCCTCAAGGTCAACTTGCCCGGCATTACCGGCACGATGTCGGTGAATTTCCTGTTCCTGCTGCTGGGCGTGCTGGAATTGAGTTTCTCGGAAACCATGGCGCTGGGGTGCGCGGCCGTGGTTGTGCAATGTTTCGACCGCGACCGTCCGGTTCCGATTCAAGTTGCATTCAACGTCTGTTCGACCGCGTTGGCCATTGCGGCCACTTTCAGCGCTTACCGATATTCGCTTTTGCATCGCGCGGTCAGCAATCCATCGACATTGCTGTTCCTGGCAGCGTGCATTTACTTTGTCGCGAACACCCTTCCTGTTGCCACCGTCATCTCGCTGACCGAAGGCCGCTCGCTGCGCAAGATCTGGTCAGACTGCTACTTCTGGAGTTTTCCGTATTACCTCGTAGGAGCGGGTGTCGCCGGCATGATGAGCTGGCTGCATGACTTTACCGATTGGCAGACGTCACTTTTGACCCTTCCGGTGGTGTACCTGATTTATCGCTCGTACCGTCTCTACCTGGGCAAACTGGAAGATGAGAAGCGCCACGTGGAAGAGATGGCGGACTTGCACATGCGCACGATCGAAGCGCTGGCGCTCGCCATTGAGGCGAAAGATCAGACGACGCACGATCACCTGCAGAGAGTGCGTGTTTATGCCGTGGAAGTAGCGAAGGAGCTCAAGGTTGATCGGGAAGGCATGGAGGCCTTGCAAGCCGCTGCCTTGCTGCATGACATCGGCAAGTTGGCTATTCCCGAGCACATCGTCTCGAAACCGGGCCGCCTGACGCCGGAAGAATTCGAAAAGATGAAGATCCACCCCTTGGTGGGTGCGGAAATTCTGGAGCGGGTGCGCTTCCCCTATCCAGTTGTTCCCATCGTGCGCGCGCACCACGAGAAATTTGACGGAAGCGGTTATCCGATGGGATTACGGGGAACGCAGATTCCGATTGGCGCGCGCATCCTGGCGGCGGTGGATTTTCTGGACGCCCTCGCTTCCGACCGGCAATATCGCCGTGCGCTGCCTTTGGATGAGGCGATGGCCCGTCTATCGGACGAATCCGGCAAGTCCTTCGACCCGCAGGTCGTGAGTGTGCTCCAGCGGCGGTATCGTGAACTGGAACAGCTGGTTCACGAGCGCACGGATAACCTCGGCAAACAGAAGTTGTCCACGGAACCCAAAGACAAAGCTACGGAAACGATCATCAACCCCGGAATTGAGCCAGCGGCCGGTTTCGAGGCGCAAGGCAAGCGCCCGTCCCAGGACCGCAATTTCCTCAGCTCGATCGCAGCCGCACGCCAGGAAGCGCAAACTCTGTTTGAGCTCAGTCAGGATCTGGGTGCTTCGCTCAGTCTAGGTGAAACGCTTTCTGTGTTTTCAGTCAAGTTGCGTCGCGCGATGCCTTACGATGCGATCGCGATTTATGTCCGTCACGGGGACGAACTTGTACCGGAGTACGTGAACGGCGACAACTTCCGTCTGTTTGCATCTCTGCGGATTCCCATCGGGCAAGGTCTCTCCGGTTGGGTAGCTCAGAACCTGAAGCCAATCCTGAATGGCAACCCATCGGTTGAGCCCGGCTACCTCAACGACGCTTCCAAGTACAGCACGCTGACGTCGGCGCTGGCAGTTCCTCTTGAAGGACTGCAGGGCGTGGTCGGAGTCGTTGCCCTTTACCACGCCGAAAAAGACTTCTTTACCTCCGACCACCTCCGCATTTTGCTGGCGGTCAGCTCGAAAATGGCGCTCGCCATCGAGAATGCCCTCAAGTACGAACAGGCGGAAAACTCGGCCGTCACCGACTACCTCACCGGTCTTCCCAATGCGCGTTCTTTGTTCCTGCAACTGGATCGGGAAGTGGCCCGTTGCAAGCGCGACAAGAAGTCGTTGACGGTAATGGTCAGCGACATGGATGGCTTCAAGCAGATTAATGACCGCTTTGGGCACCTTGAAGGCAATCGCGTGTTGCGGCTGTTCGCACACTCCCTCAAGGAAACCAGCCGCGATTACGACTATGTTGCGCGCATGGGCGGCGATGAATTCGTCGTCATTGCGCCGGGCTTGACCCCAGAAGCCGCCTCGCGTAAGGCGGAGCAGATGCGAGAGCTCGCGCAGCAGGCCGGCAAGGAAGTTTGCAATGAGGACATCCTGTCTTTGAGCGTGGGCAAGGCTGTGTATCCGGAAGATGGGCTGGACGCCGAGAAGCTTCTCTCCGAAGCCGACAAACGCATGTACTTGCAGAAGCAAGCGCAGGCCACGCGTACCAATCGCCGTCTTTATCCGCGTGTGCACGGTCGTCTTACCACCGAAATTGCCCTGGATGGGCAGGAACGCGCGATGCTGGGTATCGTCACCAACCTCAGCCTCGGTGGCTGCTATGTCGAGACCAGCGGAATTTTGCTGCCCGGGACGAAAGTGGCATTAACCTTTTCCCTGGACCGAACAAACGTATCCATCAAGGCCGAGATTGTGCGCATGGACATGGGTATCGGAGCGGCGCTGAAATTCAACGAAGCAACGCACGATGTCCGCACCGCCCTGCAACGTATCCTGGAGCAACTGACGAGCTCAGAAGCGACGGCTGATAAGAAGCGCAGTCAGAACGCAACCGCGGGATCGTTCTAATTTCCGGTTATTTAATCTAGGCAGGTATCGCCAGCGGTCGAATCTGGACCAGCGGTGTGGTCGTACGGGGTTTCGATAAGCCCTGTTTCAGCATATTCGCAGTCGCTACACCCGTTCGATAAAACGACTTTTCGCAGTCAGCTGTGGATGGTCCCCGCATGCTTCCTTCCATATAGGCCAAACCAGGGCAGCGCGAACAACTGCCCACGTGCGAGCACGACGAGCAGGTCGTCAGATCCTTTGCCTGAATCGAACGCACCTCTTTCAGTTCCGGCGAAAGATTCCAGATATCCATAAATTTCTGCTGGCGAACGTTGCCGCTGGGAAGCGGGAACTGCACGCAAGGGAAAACGTCGCCGTAGGGTGAGATGTAGCAGAACGAGTGGCCCGCGCTACACGAGTAGCCTTCGAGGTCCTCTTCGGAAGGCGGTTTCGGCGGTGCGCAAAACTCTTCCTGGTTCGGGACCAGCGCCGGACTGTGGAGGACGGTTTCCAATTCCTCTCCGGGAATTCGAAGCGCCAGAACCGACGTATCGCCGTCCATCATCGGAGTGATCGTTGGATCCAGCGTGTATTGCACGCCCAGGTCGGCCGCTAACTTTTGTACGCCGTAGTGATCGTTCAGGTTGGCGGTCATCAGCACATTGGCAATGGCGACCCGCAGGCCCTGGTCGTGCAGAAAGCGAATTGCCCGGATCGTGCGCTCAAAGGAATGTGGCAGCTTGGTGATGGCGTCGTGAACTTCAGCGCGATGCGAGTAAACGCTGATCTGGACGGAGTCCACGCCCAAGGCTCGAATCTTTCGCGCCTCTTCAATGCCGATCATGACTGCGTTCGTCTTGATCTTGACATTGAACAGCAGGCTCCTCGCGTACGCGACCAAGTCCATAAAGTCACGCCGCAGGAAGACCTCACCTCCGCTGAATGTCAGAAAGAACACACCCGCTTCAGCCAACTGATCGAGCACGCCCTTAATCTCGTCGGTGGTCATCTCGCCATGATCGTCGTGATCCAGATAGCAGTGCACGCAACGCTCGTTGCAGCGGTACGTGACGTCCATGTGGATGGCGAGAGGGAGACCGAGGTTAAAGGCTTTCTGCCCGACTTCTGCCATCAGGCTCATCGGGAATCCCTTGGGGAAAGCGGCTGATCGGAAACCAGCAAGATTCCATGACCGGAGAGCTCCGCGACGAACTGTTCTGCGTCGGCCTGAGCTTCTTCCGGAGTGATTTCAAATTCCTGGCAAACCTTGTCACGAACGATTTCCCGCAAAGGCGTGCGGCCATCCGCAGCCTGCCAGATCGCCGTGCCCACTTCATTCAGCGTGAAGAAGGTCGAATCCGCCGAATTCATCACCATCATCTCTCCCGCCAGCATTCGGGCGGCGATTGACGAGCTGCGGGCGATATAAGTTTCAGACATTCACAGGTACCCCTTCAAAGTGACGAACCGTGTCCCACACCCTGTCATCAGGATAGAACGTCAGGAGGCGAATCGGAACTCGCGCCACAAAATCACAAGCGCTGGCCAGAACCTTTTCGACCGACTCCGGGTCTTCCGCAAAAAAAAGAATATTCCGCATCAGGCGCCGAATCGCATCGGTCGGCGGCAAGCCCTCGACGCAATTTCCCGGACCTTTTTCCAGGAAGAACAAGGCAGAAATGGGAGCATGGCAGTTTTCGCCCGCTCTTTTTAACTCGCCGGCAAAGGGTGTACCAAACGCTTGGTAGCCATCGACTCCGGGCCGGATGTAAGAAACTTCGTCGGTGAGCAGCGTAACGTCCGCGGGCGCGAGCCGTGTCATGGTCGTTTTTCCGGCGCCTGAAACACCAGAAAACACAAAAGCCTGGCTCTCACAGATCGCGCTGGCGGCATGTAACAGAAATCCTCCGCGCTCGGCCAGAATCAGGCTGTGGAGGATGCGCAAAACCGAATCGAGAGAATACGGATTTGCATTCTGGCGCACGGAACCGGTTCGGCTCTCGGGATTCCAGCGGGCTTGGAAATCTCCACGTTCCAACAGCCACTCCCGTCCCTGGCGGCGCACGCGAGCGTCCTCATCGGATACGAGGCCCCCTTCAGTGATGTCAAAATCCAGCGAAAACTCGGGGCGCGCGGTACTGAGGAACCCGTCGTAGCGTCGAAGCAGAAGGTCGAAGAAACGCGCGTTATCGGTTGACAGGGAAATCGGGACACCACCAATTTCGACGCATGCGATTTTCTTGGAAGTAAAAGTCATGATGTGCCTATGTCAGCGGCTCCCACTTCAGGAGCGCCGTTCGCCGCCTGATATGCGCGTGATCGACGTTCACGCTGGCTGTAAAGTTTCAAGGCCGCGCGGCGTGCCGGCCCGCAATAGCAGAACAAATATCCAATCGCGCGCGACCAGCGGGATGCAGCGAGTGAGCGAATATTGCCCTGGCGACGTACCAACTTGCCAACCAATTCGTAGTCGGAAAATTCCGGATCGGCGCCGGGCATCGAGTCGCCGCGCAGGAGAAAGCCGTTGGGCGGGCGAAGAGCCAGTAATCGATGGAGGAAGAAACGGCCTTCGCGAAGGGCGAGTACGATCTCCCCGGGCGAAACTTGTTGAACAGTGCAACTCTGGATCTCGGCAAGGTCACCGGGCCAGAGAGCCGGCAACATACTTTCTCCGCGAACTCTCAGGCGGAGGGAACCGCTATCCCGTAAGACTTCCGCAGCCAGGGCAATGCGTTCCTGGTTCCACTCTGCGGACCCGGGACCCGGAATAGCCAGGGTCAGGAGGTCTTTCTCGAGGAATTGCATACGGGGTTGGTGCCTGCAATCTTGCCACACGCCAGAGCGGCGGTTTCGAAGACCCGTTCGTAACGGAACGAAGGTCTTTTATAGACTTTTTTGTCTCTTACGGCACCGCTCGATTGAGTCTGTTTTTCTTCCGGGGTGTATTTGTCCGTCATAGTTGGTCAGGCCTTTGAAGGCTGGCTTTCCCCCAGTGTCTTGATAAGTGTAAACGCAGTGTACTACAGGGTTTTGGCGGTGCCAATATTGCTTAGTTCACTTTTGAAGGATACGAATCGATATCACTAATAGGAGGAAAGAGTTCCGAACTGGCGGGCGCGCCGCAAGCTGAGTGACAGGCCTCCTAGAGCCATCGGAAGCAAGATGATGCCAAACGCAGCCAGCACAGCCAGCGTCGGAGCCATCTCGCTTACCGACCTTCCTTCCAGCAATGCCCCGCGCATTCCGTCGATCGCATACGTAAGAGGAATGGCGCGCGACAGGACCGAGAGTGGATGCGGCAGACTTTGCACCGGGAACAGCGTCCCGCTGAGAAACCAGAGTCCAGACCCCATGAGCCACACCATCGCGGACCCCTTTTGAAACGCGACCTGAAACGTGGCGGCGATAATTCCCAGCGAGAGGGCGATTACTAGAGATAGAGCCAGCACAACCAGGCATGAAAACGCGTTGGCATGGATGGCCGCGCGGAAGACAGTCACTCCGGCCACAAGATACACGGCGAGATTGGTGAGACTACCGCCAAAAGCGGAAATGGAGCTCAGGATTACAAGCTCGGCTGGCGCCGTTGAAGTGGTCATCAGGACTTCGAGCGTGCCAGTTTGCTGGGCCTCCTGGACCGTGGTGAGGAATGCCTGCGCACTCATGACAAAGAAGGTGTAGACGCCCGTGCCCACGAGGAGGAACGGGAAGTATTCGACGCCATTTGGGCGGAAGCCCGGGCCGATCGCGCGGGAAAGATAATAAAACGCGGCCAGCTCAGTGAATACTCCCAGCAGGGTCACAGCGAACCCGCTGCGGTGGCGAATCGCAGTCAGGAAATCACGTCGCAGGATGGCGCCGAGCTTGTCCAGAGTTGAGTTCATGAAGCCGCTCCCGCCCTGTGAAGGGTCTGGACACCGTCGATTTCTCCGGTCAAATGGAAGTAGAGCGAACGTAAATCCTCGGCGCTCTCGCCGGACCTCAAAGAGCGATCTGCCACCAGTTCGCCGCGGTGCAGTAGCAGAAGACGGTCCGCTAGGGCCGCAGCCTCGGCGAAGTTATGCGTTGCAAGGAGGACAGTTGTCTCTCGTCTCGCCAGGGATCGAATCGTCTCCCATAGCTGAGTGGTCGCGGCAGCGTCGAGGCTGCGTGTGGGTTCATCCAGCAAGAGCACATTAGGACGTTTGACCAGCGCCCGCGCCAGCCCAAGCCGCTGGTACATGCCGCTGGAAAACTTCATGACCAGCGTGTCCGCTTGCTCCTCGAGGCCCGTATCGTTCAGCACTTCTTCGATTCTCAAGGGCCTCTCATTTCGAGAGACTTCGTCAAGAGTCGCGAAGAAATCCAGGTTCTCACGCGCGGAAAGGCGGGGGAAGAAAGAGCGTTCATTGGCCACAGCAATACCGACCTGCCGCCGCACTTTGCCGGCGTCTCGCCTGGAATCGAACCCTCCCACGCGCACTGACCCTGCATCCGGTAGGAGCATGGTTGAGATTAACTTGAGCGTGCTCGTTTTTCCGCTTCCGTTCGGGCCGAGGAGGGCGACCACTTGACCTTTTGAGGTTGCGAACGAAACATCCCTCAGCGCAATCGTCCGACCAGAACGCTCCTGGCCCACCCAGTTAAATAATGCAGGGCGGTGACGAAACATCTTGTCCACGGATTCGAATACGATTTCGTCCATCAGGTACGCCTTGGAGTCTCTGTATTATAGTTCCCAGTCAGACCACACTATTGAGGCAGAATTCCGCAGGGCTGCTTGATCGCGGCCCCAACATCTCCCATGAGCCAGCCTTCTCTGTTGTCTCCCGCATTGAGCGTTCCGTCAGAGGGAGGTGAAGGGTTCGATCTGCTGTGCGCATGCGCCACATCCCAGCCATCTCAGGCGCAGATCGCACGCATTGCGAACTGGGATCGCACGGCGGTCGACTGGCCCGATTTTCTGGGACTGGCTGAACACCATGGCGTTTTACCCCTCGCCGCGCGCAACCTGGGCCAACATGCAGTCGGAATTCCGCTGGACGTTGAGCGATCCCTGCAGTCTGCCTATCATTCGAACCTCCGGAGGAGCCTGTGGTTTGCTGCAGAACTGGCGCGGATTTTGCAACATTGCAAGAACAAGGGGCTGCAAGTACTTCCTTACAAGGGGCCACTCCTGGCACAGTCCGCATATGGAGATCTTGGATTGCGAAGTTTTTTCGACCTCGATTTTCTGATTTCTCCCTACGATTTTGTCCGTGCTAAACAGGTTTTCTCGGAAATTGGATACAGGCCATCCCAGGAAATTCCAGCCGCGATCGAACGGCTGTGGCTGCGGACGGGCTACGAACGATCGTTTGACGGCGCGGCGGGGAAGAACTTGCTTGAGTTGCAATGGAATCTGTTACCTCACTTCTATGCCGTCGATTTTCAATCCGCCGTCTTTCGGATGGAAGACCTGCTGGCGCGAGCAAGTCGAACGCAGCTGGGGGAAGACGACGGAATGATGGAAAGCCCATGCCTTTCGCCGGAGGATTCTTTGCTTGCTTTATGCCTGCATGCAGCCAAGCATCTGTGGGCGCGGCTGATCTGGGTCGCCGATATTGCAGAGAGCGCTCGCCGGCAGTCTGTGGATTTTGCAACGGTGGTTCAGCGCGCACGGTTGATGGGAATCTCGCGGGTCGTAGGCGTCAGCTTTTCACTGGCTGAGCAATTACTGCGAATGCCAATTCCTCCAGCCGTCCGGGACGCAGCCAAGGGGGATCCCGATGTCACGCTGCTAGGACAGGAGTTTGGCGTTCGACTGGCGCGGGGCGCGAACTATGATTTCAAATCCACGGAGTATTTCCGGAAAATCCTGAAGTTGCGGGAACGGGGAAGAGATCGTCTCCGCTATCTCTGGCGACTAGTTTGGACGCCGGGGCCAGGCGATGTTGCTGTGATGAAGCTCCCAGAAGCTTTGTTTCCGCTTTACCACGCCGTTCGGATCGGACGCCTGTTGCGAAAAGTTGTCTAGAGATCGGCTCCTTGCACTTTGATTGTTCAGCCTCAGTCGTCTTCCGAATAAACAAAAGCTGCGCCGCTCGGACAAATTATCGCTCGGAGCGCTCTTCGTCTTCATAAAGATTTAACAGCTACCGTTTCAGTTCCGTATTGTCAGGACAGGTGCTGCACCAGGCCGCA
>Ga0265338_10004755_pt1 | contig 18166 bp, 12 predicted proteins | sample 42126metaG_FD_193579 | JGI IMG/M metagenome (GOLD analysis project Ga0265338, IMG submission 193579) | Rhizosphere microbial communities from Carex aquatilis grown in University of Washington, Seatle, WA, United States - 4-21-26 metaG | ecosystem: Host-associated > Plants > Roots > Rhizosphere... | reverse complement strand
CACAGACTCGGTGACCCACAAGAGGGGCAGGTAACAGGGTTGCGGGCAAGAACCGCCGCACAGAGGGGGGCGATCCGCAGTGTGAGGTCCGGCCCGAGACCTGCCCCCCAAGCCCATTTCACCGACAGATCCATCTCGCCGCCATAGGGTAGGTACCTGACCCAAAACAATCACCCCTGCGCGAGTTCCCCTGAGTCCTCTGTGGCTGAGAGCTTTCGCTTCCACCTTACTAACCCCACCCTCACCGCTTCTTCGCCCCCAGCTTCCGATTAATTTCCCCTGCAAACTCAATGAAGAAATTCAGCAGAGCCCCATACGCCGCCTGACCCACCACCGCCCGCCCACCTTCCGCAAACGCGTTCCGCGGATGCGGCTTCCACGCCGTCGAAATCAATCCTCCCCCAAACGCGCCCCCATACAATGCCCACTGCGGACGCAACTCCCGCTCGCTCCGGTTGTAAGTGAGAAAATTGCGCAGGATCGCATGCCGCGTCCGCAGCGCGAACCCGCTGCACCCGCACCGATCGTAGCGCGGCTCATATTGCAGCATCGCATTCCCCAGCGCCGCCAGGCTGTTCGCCGAAATGAATTGCCCCTCGCGCGACGCGAACCGCTCCGAATAGCCACCCAGTCCTCCGCCCCACTGCGATGGCGAGTCGCGCGCCTGATCAATTCCCGCCGCAAACATTCTCTTCATATACGCGCCCGGCGTCGTCAGCGTCTGTCGCAGATAAATATCGCGTCGCTGTTGCACCGTCAGTGGAACCATATGCCGGCCCTTGCCGACATAGACGCCAGTAAGCCACCCGCTCTCCCAATCGCGCGCCTTCCCCAACGCAGCCTGGCCCATTTTTTTCGTGGCATCCGCCGCCTGCCCCGTCACTTCTTTCGTCTTATCCACAACCGCCTGCGCCGGGTTCGACCCTTCGTTTTTCTTCTCATCCTTCGGTTGTTCAGTCTGAGGACTTCCTTGCTGCGCAGGAGTCTGCTGACCCGGTTCGTTCTGCGCCCGGGCCTCTAGTGAAGGGATCGCCAACAACCCCAGCAACACCGCAATCGGACAGACTCTGCCCCACCTGCCGCTCATCACGATCCCCAAGCTCCCACCCTTCTGCGCTCTCAGCGTCCCCAGCTAAACCAACCTCAGCAGAGTTCTCGAGTGAGAGTTCTCGAGTGTCTGCTCACCCTTGCCGTCTTTGTGACAACTGGCAACCCGCAACTGCTCTCGCTAGATTCCTTTCGATGCACTCCCTCTACAACGTGTTGCCGGACAAAGCGTTGACGGTCTCGCCGCCCTCTGCTTCTTCAACACGTATTACTGCATCGCCGCCATCGTGTTAGTGCAGATAAACCACGCCATCGCCCCAGGATTCTGCTGGGGCCTCTTGTCGCGAAAGTTGTCGGAAGAGTGACTACTGCCTCGAAGTGGTGTGGGAAGGCCACGGCGTCGGCCGTGTCACAAGAAGTCTGGAACCATGCGGGCTCTAGCCCCTGGGTTATCAACTGACGGTATTCGGTACTCGCAAAAGGGGAACTGGTAACTATCCCCTCTCAAACGCGTGCTTCTTCTCCAAATTTTCCACCGCGGCGCGCCGAGCGGATTCAAATCGCTCTGCCTGATTCAACAGTCCCTGCGTAGCCTCGGCCCACTCGCCCTCGATCCGCAGCAAGCCCTGCGCCGCCACGAACCGCGCCGCCACCTCAAGCAAGTGCCCCGGTGTAGTCTGCAAATACTGCGCCTCCGCCGGATCCCCAATCCACACCCGTCCCGATTTTCCGTCACTCGACCCCAGCTTCGTCTCCCAATAGACTTTCTTCTCGATAAACTCCGCCATCGCTTCGTCGGTGGCCTTGCCAAACACCCACTGCCCCCGCTTGAAGTCGTAATGACGGCTCGAGAATGCCACCGGCAACAACTTCCCCGACTTCAAAAACTCAATCTGCCGCCGGTCCACTTCCTTCCGCAGCGCGTTGATCACCGGAGCCTCCGCATCCTTCGGCTCCAGCGAGGGCATCACCTCCCGCACCGTCTGCGACAGATTCACCGCCACCGGCGCGTGCAGCCCCTCCGAACCTTCCAGCCGGATGTCTCCATGCAGCACCCAGAAGTCCGCTCCCGACGTCGACTGATGAAACGGCCACTCCAACCGCACTGTCAGCGGCAGCCCGTTCAATGTCACCCAGATTGTCTTCCCTTGCTCCTGCATCATCTCCGGTATCCCTTGTCCTCGATTGTCCTAGCTTGATGATCCCCGCTGATTGTCCGCTACATGGCTTTGTCATTCCGAACAAAGTGAGAGCCTGCCCTGAGCCGAGTCGAAGGGAACCTGCTTTTCCCTGCCGAACTTCGCCCGCAATTCTACCGGCCGTGCCTACTTCCCATCCAGCGTCGACCGCACCTTCAGCGCCAGCTCCACCTTCCCAAACGGTTTCTGCAGCAGCTTCACGCCCGGCTCCAGCACCTTGTGCTGCACCACCATATCGTCGGTGTAACCAGTCATGTAAACCACCCTGATCTGTGGACGCTTCCGCAACATCGTCTCCGCCAGTTGCCGCCCGCTCAGCCCCGGCATAATTACGTCGGTCAGCAACAAGTCCACGCTATCCCTGAATTTCTCCGCCACTTCAATCGCTTCTTCCGCGCTCGACGCCACCAGCACTCTATATCCGTATCCTTCCAGAAAGATGCGTGTCAGCTCACGCAGGTCTGGTTCGTCCTCCACAATCAGAATGGTCTCCGTCCCGCCGGCCACATTGTCCGCCCCAATCCGCGGCGGCGCCTTCCGCGGACGATCCTCCTCCCCGGGAAAATAGACCCTGAACTCCGTGCCCCGCCCTACCTCACTTCGTACCTGAATGCTTCCTCCGCTCTGCTTCACAATCCCGTATACCGTCGCCAAACCAAGGCCGGTCCCCTTTCCCCTCGCCTTCGTCGTAAAAAATGGCTCGAAGATGTGCGACAGGGTTTTCACGTCCATTCCATGCCCGGTGTCGATCACCTTTAACCTCACATACCGTCCCGCGGCCAGCTCCAAAGCGCGCCCGTACTCCGCGTCGACTTCGATGTTCGATGTTTCCATTACGAGTTTCCCGCCGTGCGGCATCGCATCCCGCGCGTTGACCGCCAGGTTCATCAGCACCTGCTCCACCTGACCCGGATCCACCTTCACCGACATCAGTGATGGATGCAGCCCCGCAACCAGCTGGATATCTTCCCCAATCACGCGCGCCAGCATCTTCTGCACATCCGCCACCGCTTCATTCAAGTCCAGCACCTTCGGCTGCAGCACCTGCTTGCGGCTGAATGCCAGCAGTTGTTGCGTCAGCGATGCCGCTCGATCCGCCGCCCGCCGTATCTGCTCCAGCCCGTTGCGTGCCTCCTGGTCTGCACCCGCCAGCAGCAGTTCGCCGTGCCCCATGATGATGCTCAAAATATTGTTGAAGTCATGCGCCACGCCGCCCGCCAGCCGCCCAATCGCCTCCAATTGCTGAGCGTTCCGCAGCTGCTCTTCCAAATGCATCCGCTCCGTCACGTCTCGCGTGATGCCCCACGTCCGCACCCAATGTCCGTCCACCACCATCCCAATCATTGTGTTCCGAAAAATCTTCTTCTGCCCCTGCGCGTCCACCTCGCGCGATTCCTGGTCGGTAATCTGATACCCCGATCGGATGAAGTTCTCCATAAACTGCTGCGTCACCGGATCGTTCAGCACAAGGAATTCCGACAGCCTCTTCCCGATCAACTCTTGCGCCGATGCCCGCCCGTACATTCTCGCCATGGCATCGTTGCACTCCGCCATGGTCCCGTTCTTCCGCCCCAGCCTCAGTTGCTCATCCCATGGCAAGTTGCACGGAACCGGTGGCTCGTACTCCATCCGAAAAATTCCTTCGGAACTCTGCGCCACGAACATCCGGTAACGCTCTTCACTCTGCCGCAGCGCCTGGTCCGCCAGCTTCTGTTCGGTGATGTCAATCATCATCCCGCGCGTCAGCCGCTTCCCCGTCTCCGGATCCCTGACGATCACCGCCTCATCCCGCAGCCACACCTCCCGCCCATCTTGCCTTCTCATGCGATATTCCACCTGGAAAGCTCGCCCTTCCTCCCAGGTGTCCTCCAACATCGCAACCGGATAATCCTCCGGATTTAGGTGATCCCACCAGAACCGTGGATCCGACAGGCAATCCTCCGGGATGTATCCGAGAATCGTCTGTGCCTGTGGGCTGAGATATAGGAACGGCCCCATCGCCCCCGCCTCCGCCACATAAGAAATTGCCGGGACGTACTCCACCAACTGCCGGTACTTCGCCTCGGCCTCCTTTAGCTTGGCCGTCGCCCGTTTGCTTTCCACCTGCGCGCGCAGTGATGTAACACCGTATGCGAGCGTGTTCGCAATCTCCGCCAGAAGCTCCACTTCCGAATTCTCGAAGGAACCCGCTTGCTCCGAGTAAATCGCCAGCACGCCAAAAGGCGTGGCCGCGACCCGCAGCGGCAACGCAATCATCGCCGCGTATCCTCTCTCCAGCGCGGCCTCCCGCCACGGCGCAAATTCGGGATTATTTTCCGTATCCGCAACTACGCAAATCCGGTTCTCCCGGATCGCCCGTCCCGCTGGTCCACGCCCCGCCGGAGTGTCCGACCACCTTATCTCGATCTTCGCCAGGTATCCCCGGTCATCCCCTCCATGCGCTATCGGACGCACCGTCTTCTCTTCGTCCTGCTCCGCGTAGCCAATCACCGCCAGCCGGTACCCGCCGATTCGCACGATGATGTCGCAGATCTGATCCAGTAGTTCCTTTTCGCTGGCCGCCTGCGCTTGCGCCTGGTTGCACGCCCGCAGCGCCCGCAGCGCGCGGTTCAGCCGCCGAAGTTCTTTGTGGATTCCACTCTCAGGCAATTCCGAGCAGGAGTCTTCCGCGAGAGGTGAGAACGAAGACGAAGGCGACGTTGACGGATTTCCCGACGGTTCCGCCACCGAGCCCTTCGCCCGGCCGGAGTTCTCCTCCGAAACATGAGCCGCCCCTGATGGCTCGTCGAACTGACTTTTCCCCTCGGTCATGGCGCGAGCCGACCCCTACTCCTGCCTTCGATTTCTCTTTTTCAGTAGTGTACAGGTTCCCCGCCGCGCCAACTCTCAAGAAACTACTTTCTGTTCGGATTCCGTATTGTCCAATCCCCGTTTCGCAGACCCCTCAATATCCTCTGTGACCTCTCTGGTGAACCCGTCATTCACGGCAGGGGAATGTTCGCCGCCACGATTCCACAATCTAGGCGGCTCTGGCGACCATCTTTCCCAACACGTCCTGCTCCACGTATGCCCACGGAGTCTTTGCATCGTGCGTGAAAACGGTCAGCCACTTTGCCGGCACCGCTCGCGCATAGTAGCGCTTTCTGCTCTCGATGGTCTGCAGCGGATACAGGTCGAATGCCATGCCCCAGGTGATGTCGATGTGCGCGGTCGTCGGAATCAGATCGGAGATGTAGCACGCGGTTTGCCCCTGGCTCTGCACCAGCACGCCCTGCATACTCGCCGTGTGTCCGGCAAAGGTCTCGACCGAAATTCCCGGGACAATTTCTTCTCCGCCCTTCAGCAACGTCATCTGCCCGCTCGCAACCAGCGGGTCGTAGTTGTCCGGGATATAGCTGATGGCGTCGCGTTCGCTGGGCCGCCGCGCATATTGCCATTCGCCCTCAGGCGCGTAATATTTCGCTCGCGGGAAGGTCGGGACGATCTTTCCAGCACTGTTTCTTACGGTGTTCCACCCGCAATGGTCGAAATGCAGATGAGAATTGATGACGATGTCGACGTCCTCGGGGGCGATGCCGCCGGCCGCGAGATTAGCGAGCAGCTGCGCGGGCTGTCCGTAGAATTTGATCATGCGCTCGGAGAGTTTATTGCCCATGCCGGTTTCCACCAGCACGGTGTGTTTGCCCGTGCGAATGAGCAGTGAATTAAGCCCCGTGGTGACATAATTCCTGTCGTCAGCCTGGACCTTGCGCGACCACATGATCTTCGGAATCACCCCAAAGAACGCCCCGCCATCCAGGGGATAAGTTCCATCCGAAAAAACGCTGATTTCGAAGTCGCCGAGCGTGAGCCGATGCATGAATTTATCTTGCCACAGTCACTCTTCACCACAGAGGCAGAGAGTCATGAGAAGAGTAAACCCTAGAATTGGCTTCCTCTGTGTCTCTGTGACTCTGTGGTGAGCGGGTCGTGACAAGTAAGTTACTGGAAATCCACAGCCTTGCCCTCCGGTCGTGTGACATCTGACCTTGCGCTCTCCGCCAGAGTTCAGTCATGATGCGCTCGGCGGCGCCGTGGCCGAGAACCCCGGAACGCTCCCCAAGCGCTTTGTTTTCAAGATTGTGAACTCTAACTCTTTGGCGCTCAAGATTTTGCAGACACATTTTGCAAACCCCGCTCCAGTCGCGGCTTCGCAAGGAGGAGGGGGAGGGGGCGGGGGTACTAACCAGTAAACTCGCTGATTTCAGCAGTCCGTTTTGGGAATCTCGCGACGTTTTTTCCGGTACATCCGCGCATGGACCGTTCCGCACTTCTCGCACATCTAATGTTTATCAGTTAATTAATATTGAGAAAGAGATTCCAATGATACAGATTCGTCCAAGCCAGGAGCGCGGTGGCGGAGACCACGGCTGGCTCAAAACTCACCACACCTTCAGCTTCGCCGACTACTGGGATCCGAAGTGGATGGGATTCCGGTCGCTGCGCGTGATTAACGAAGACTGGGTTGCACCCAACACCGGATTTCCGACGCATCCGCATCGCGACATGGAAATCATCACCTACGTTCTTGAAGGCAAGCTTGAACACAAAGACAGCCTTGGAACCGGATCGGTGATTCTTCCCGGAGATGGCCAGCGCATGACCGCAGGCAGTGGCATTCGGCACAGCGAGTTCAATCCGTCGACGACCGACGCGGTGCATTTGCTGCAGATTTGGATTCAGCCGGAGAAGGCTGCGCTCGCGCCGAGCTACGAGCAGAAATCCTTTCCTGAACAGGACAAGCGCGGCAAGTTTCGATTGATCGCTTCGCGCGATGCCAGCGATGGATCGGTGAAGATCAATCAGGACGCGAAGCTCTACGTCACTCTGCTGAAGCCCGGAGACGAAGTCACGCACGAGCTCGGCACAGGACGTCACGCCTGGCTGCAGGTGGCGCGTGGCGCAGTCGAATTGAACGGAAAGAAACTCGCCCAAGGCGACGGCGCTGCCATCAGCGATGAGAAGAAACTGATCATCAAAGGGAAAGAGGACGCCGAGATCCTGCTCTTCGATCTGGCGTAAGAACTAAAACCAACTCATTGTCATCCTGAGTGAGACGTTTTTTGTCTCGCGAAGGATCTATGCAACCCGCTGTCGCTGAGATAATGCATAGGTCCTTCGCGGTAATAGGCCGCCGCTCAGGATGACAGACTTTTGCAGCACTTTACCCCATGCAGCGTCCAGCAGGCGTGACTATGATTGCGGCGCTCTTTTGTCTGGCCGCGATCTATCTATGGACGATCGCGGTCATCAAACTCCTGGCGCCCGATGCGATCTCGCTGATGAACGGAGCGCCACTCATGTATGGACTGGAGCTCGCTGGTCCATACATGGCGTTGCTGATCGGAGCTGGCTATGCAGTTGTTGGTTCGGGATTACTTCGCTTGCACAATTGGGCGCGCTGGGCTGCGATGGCGGTGATGGTGATTGCGGTCGCTGCTCTCGTACCGAAGATTTCGATGGCAGAGTTGGGTGTTCCGGTGTTCTGGTATGGTTTGCAAATTGCCCTGCGCGTGGCCGTCGGCTGGTACATGGCGCAGGCGCCTGCGGTCCTGGACGCCTTCGCCGGGAAGACACAACCATAGCCACGGATTTCCACGGATACTTCTTCAGCATTTGGGTCATCCGTGAAGATCCGCGAGTTCCGTGGCGTTATTCTTCGTGCAGCTCGCGAATCCAGATATTGCGGTAGCGGATCGGATCACCGTGATCTTGCAGTTGGAGCGGCAATTTTTCGGGACCCTGTTTGTAAGGAGGACGCTCGCCGTGTGCGGTCGGCCCAGTGAGCTCAACGTTGTCTTGTACGAGCACTCCGTTGTAAAGGACCGTGACCCGCGCCGGACGCGTCAGCTTGCCGTTCTTGAAGCGCGCGCCGTGAAAGATGATGTCGTATTGTTGCCACTGCGCGGGAGGACGCGAGGCGTTCACCAGCGGCGGATATTGTCCGTAGACCGCTGAGGCCTGGCCGTCGGCGTAAGTCTTGTTCTCGTAGGAATCGAGCACCTGAATTTCGTACAGCCCATGCAGAAAGACGCCGCTGTTGCCGCGCTCCTGGCTCTCTCCCGAACCAGGCGAGGGTTCGGCGAATTCCACGTGCAACTGGCAATCGCCAAAAACATCGCGCGTGGAAATGTATCCGGTCTTGGCCACGACTTCCATATAGCCGTTCTCGACCTTCCACTGCGCGGGCTTGCCGTCCTGCCCGACCCAACGTGAGAGATCCTTGCCGTAAAAGAGCACGACGGCGTCGGATGGCGCGCCGCCCGGAGCATCCTGGGTGCTCCCGGTTCCGGGAGTGATCACGGGAGGCAGCGGGCGGTTGAGATCGTGGATTTTCCATTTCATGGGGGCTTGTGCGGCAGAGAGTTGGACAAATGAGATCAGAATGACTGTTGCGACTGACGAAAATGTTCGAGTCATGAGCGGCCCCTCGCGCGCCGAAGAACATGATACTCAAACGGCGGTGGCTTGCAAGGATGGCATAGAATGATAGCCGCAAAATGCGGCGACCTCTCGCAGTTACGGCGATCGGCTGTTTCTTCCTCCTTGCGGGTGTTTATCTCAGTGCAATCAGTGCGGTCGTCTTGATTGCGCCAAGTGCCCGTCAGACTTTGCGAGAGGTACCCTTTGTTTCTGTGCTGAGACTGGTGAGTCCTTACGTGACTCTGATCGCTGGGACTGTCTGGGCGATGATTGCTTGGGGACTTTTTCAGCTGCGCGATTGGGCACGCTTTGTAGCCACTCTAGTGCTGGGAGCTGGCGCCGCATGGATGTTGGTGACACTGCTGCTTCATCACCATTCAATTTGGCGAACACTTCTTGCATATTTCGAGGTTGTCTGGAGATTGGTTGCGGTGTGGTACCTACTCGCGCCCTCGACAATAGATCGCTTCCACACGAGAGAATCTAGCACTCCGTTGAGTACACTCTAGATCCTCTCGCTTAAGCAAAGTCTCACCGCTTGGCCTTCGTGGACTCTTTCTGGCCGACACGTGGACTGACTTCGAACGTCATCTTGCCGGCCTTCTTGTCGGCGTCGACGATGACGTGATCGCCGTGCAGGACTTCGCCGTCGAGAATCTTCAGCGCCAGGGGATCCTGCACCAGCTTCTGGATTGAGCGCTTCAACGGGCGTGCTCCGAAGTTCGGGTCGTAGCCTTGCGTGAAGAGCAATTCCTTCGCGGAGTCGGTGAGCTCCAGCGAAATCTTGCGGTCGGCCAGCAGGCGCCGAACGTCTTCTAGGCGGAGCTCGATGATCTTGACCAATTGGTCTTTGCCGAGCGGAGCGAAGACGATGATGTCGTCGACGCGGTTCAGGAACTCGGGCTTGAAGTGCGAGTGCAGCAGGGTCATAACCTGCTCGCTGGCCTTCCCGAATTCCTCGGGCGTGCGCACGTGATCCGACTGCAGGTAGCTGGAGCCAATGTTCGACGTCATGATGATGATCGTGTTCTTGAAGTCGACTACGCGGCCTTTGCCATCGGTCAGGCGGCCATCGTCCATCATCTGGAGGAGGACGTTGAAAACATCGGGATGTGCCTTCTCGATTTCGTCGAATAGCACCACCGCGTACGGACGACGGCGAACCTGTTCGGTAAGCTGTCCGCCCTCTTCGTAGCCAACATAGCCGGGAGGCGCGCCGATCAGACGAGCGACGGAATGCTTCTCCATGTACTCGGACATGTCGATGCGGAGCATGGCGCGTTCGTCATCGAAAAGAAATTCGGCGAGAGCGCGGGCGAGTTCGGTTTTGCCAACGCCCGTCGGGCCCAAGAAAATGAAGGAGCCGATGGGGCGTTTCGGATCGCTGAGTCCAGCGCGCGAGCGGCGAATCGCATTGGCAACGCGCTCAAGCGCGGGATCCTGGCCGATAACGCGGAGGCGCAGGCGCTCTTCCATGTTAACCAGCTTCTTGACTTCGCCTTCGAGCATCTTCGAGACGGGGATTCCGGTCCACTTGGAAACGATGCTGGCAACGTCTTCTTCGTCGACTTCCTCTTTCAGCATGCGCTTGCCGCTCTGGCTCTCCATTTGCTTGCTGAGCTTGGCCAGTTCGTCTTCGGCCTGGCGAATGAGGCTGTAGCGAATTTCGGCTACACGCTGCAGGTTGCCCTTGCGCTCTTCGGCCTGCTCTTCGGTCTTCAGCTGTTCGATCTGTCCTTTCAGAGCGCGAATGCGGGAGATGAGATCTTTTTCTTTCTTCCAGTTCGCTTTCAGGGTGTTAGATTTTTCGCGAATCTCGGCGAGTTCCTTCTCAATCACCCCCAGACGCTCCTTCGAGTTCGCATCGTCTTCCTTGTTGAGCGCTTGCTTTTCGATTTCGAGCTGCGTGGCTTTGCGTTCGAGCTGATCGATGTCGGTGGGAAGCGAATCGATTTGAATGCGCAGGGACGCGGCCGCTTCGTCGATTAAATCAATCGCCTTGTCGGGCAGAAAGCGGTCGGAGATGTAACGGTGCGAGAGCGTGGCAGCGGCGACGATAGCAGAGTCTTTTATGCGAACCCCATGATGCACCTCATATTTTTCCTTCAGACCGCGCAAGATGGCGATGGTGTCCTCGACATTGGGCTCGCCGACAAAGACGATCTGGAATCGGCGTTCGAGGGCCGCATCTTTCTCGATGTGCTTACGGTATTCGTTGAGCGTGGTGGCGCCGATGGCGCGGAGTTCTCCGCGGGCGAGGGCGGGCTTGAGCATGTTGGAGGCGTCGATGGCGCCTTCGGCGGCTCCGGCTCCGACGAGCGTGTGCAGTTCGTCGATGAACAGGATGATTTGACCTTGCGAATCCTCGATTTCCTTGAGGACGGCTTTGAGGCGGTCTTCAAATTCGCCGCGATACTTGGCGCCGGCTAACATTGCGCCGAGATCGAGTGAAACTACGCGCTTGTTCTTGAGCGTCTCGGGGACATCGCCGGAGATGATTCTTTGCGCGAGGCCTTCGACGATGGCGGTCTTGCCGACGCCAGGCTCGCCGATGAGCACGGGATTATTTTTCGTGCGGCGGGAGAGAACCTGGACTACACGGCGCACTTCTTCATCGCGTCCGATGACGGGGTCGAGCTTGCCGCGACGGGCCTGCTCGGTGAGGTCGCGGGCATATTTTTCCAGCGCCTGGAACTTCGCCTCTGGATTCTGATCGGTCACTTTCTGTGATCCGCGAACCACGGTCAGCGCCTTGAGGATTGCGTCATATTTGGCGCCGTGACGGGCGAGGATCTGCTGGCCAACGTCACGCTTCAGATGCGTGATCGCCAGCAGCAGGTGCTCGGTGGAGACGTACTCGTCTTTGAAATTAGCGGCTTCTTTAAAGGCCTGTTCGAGCAGTTTGTTGACTTCGGTCGACAACGTCGGCTGCGCGGCTTCGCCGGACAGCTTGGGAAGTTTTTCGAGCTCGCGATAGATTTCGCTCAGGACCGCTTGCGGACCAATGCCGATTTTCTCGAGGACTGGCGGGACGATGCCTTCCTTGTCTTCGAGCAAAGCAGCCAGTAGATGGATCGGCTGCATCTCGGGATTGCCATGCTCGGAGGCGAGCTGGCTCGCGCGCTGGACGGCTTCCTGCGCTTTGACGGTAAATTTATCGAAACGGACGGGCATGGGAAAACCTCGATCTAGTAATTGAGAAATTCAGTAATTGAGTAATTTGAATTCAATTGTTGCGCTTGGCTTCAAATTAGTCGATTTCAAAATTTCCAGCTTCAAAAATAATGGGAGGCGGGCATTTCTGCCGCCTCCCGCAGACTTCAGGGGTTAAAGCCCGCATGAGCCTCGTCGCTTACGCGGCTTTGCTGGGGCCTTTGGCTTCGACCTGCTTCTCACTGGCGACATTCACCTTGATCTGCTTGGGCTTGGCTTCCGCCTTCTTGGGCAGCGCGACCTTCAGGACGCCCTTGTCGTAGGTCGCCGAGACATTCTCGGTGTCCACGGTTTGGGGCAGAGTGAAGGTGCGAGTGAAGCTGCCGTACTGGCGCTCCACGCGGCGGTAGTTCTCTTCTTTTTCTTCTTTCTCGATCTTGCGTTCGCCGTGCACGGTGAGAGTGTTGTTCTCGACGCGGACGTCGATGTCTTTCTCGTCGATTCCGGGCACTTCGATCTTCAAAGAGACCCTGTGCTCGTCTTCGTAGACGTCAACGGCGGGGGCGAAGCTGGATGTGGTCAGTGAGTCGTCCTGGCCTTCACCGCGGTAGGACTCGCGAAATACGCGATTGATGCGGTCCTGCAGGGTGGCAAACTCACGGAACGGTTCCCAACGGGTTAGTACGGTCATGGTAAATCCTCCTTCAGAGGTTTGTTTGAGTCAGAGATTTGGTCGCGGCCTTAGGCTGCGGTCAGTTCATTGGATGCTTGATTAGCATGAAAGAATCATAAAACATGAGTGTGTTATTGTCAAGTCTTGCAAAATGCTTTATTTCATCATGTTACAGACGCGATGATGCATTTCAGGTAGGCCGTTTCGGGGACATTCAGGAGAATTGGGTGGTCTTTGGCCTGTCCGCGGACCTCGATCAAGCGGAGGGTACGGTGGGCGTCCAAGGCGGAGCTAGCAAGCATTTCGAGGAAGTCGGACTGGCTGACATGATAGGAGCAAGAACAGGTGACGAGAATGCCGCCGGGTCGGAGCATCTTGAGGGCGCGCAGGTTCAGTTCCTTGTAACCGCGGAGGGCGGCGTCGAGGTCGCGCTTGGATTTGGCGAAGGCGGGCGGGTCGAGGACGATGACGTCGTAGCGGCGGTTGGAGGACGCGTAGTCCTTGAGGAGGTCGAAAGCATTCGCCTCGATCCATTCGATTTCTCTCCCGCTGAGCAGCTTGTGGTTCAGCGCGGTGTTCTGATCGGCGACTTCAAGGGCGGGACGGGAGCTGTCGACTCCGGTGACCTGGGAGCAGCGCGGGGCGAGGTGGAGGGCGAAGCCTCCTTGATAGCAGAAGACATCGAGGGCTTCCCCGTGCGCGAAGTGCCCGGCAGCAGCGTAGTTTTCGCGCTGGTCGAGGAAAGCTCCGGTCTTCTGGCCTACGAGGGCTTCGTAGTGGAACTGAACAGCGTTCATGGTGAAGGTGGTTCCGGTCTTCTCACCCTGGAGGAGACCGGAGGCTCGCGGTGGGAGCGTTTCCAGTTCGCGCACGCGCGGGTCGACACGCTCGAGGATTGAAGCGGGACTCATGCGTTGGGTGAGTTCGGAGATTACAGTCTCGCGGGTCAGCTCGGCATCCATTGGTTGCGTGAGGATCTGGAGAGAAAGGATGTCGTTGTAGCGATCGACGATGAGGCCGGGCAGGAAGTCCGCTTCGCTGAAGATGACGCGGTAGGCGTCGGTGTCGTGGACCAGGGACTTGCGGTAGGTGATCGCAGCGGCGATTCGCTCCCGGAGAAGTGTTGGCAAGTCTGCGACTGGCTCGGGAGAGATCATGCGAATCGCGATTTGCGAGGAGCTTGAATAGAGGGCTGAGCCCAGAGGTTTTCCGCGATGGTCGGTGACAGCGACCACGGAGCCGGGGAGGACTCCTTCGGCGGAAACAACATCGGAGCGGTAGACCCAGACGTGGCCGGCTTTCAGGCGAGTAGTTCCGCGAGGAGAGATCTTGATCTTGGGGAGAGACGGGGTCGGGGGCATCATGACATCTTAACCTCAGGCGCTGTCGAGCTTCGCTCGACGGACAGCCGGGGCGGCTGTCCCCACATTCTCATCTGCCTTCACATTTCCTGGATTGCTCAGCTGGCGGCTTGTTCGGTGGGAGCTACTGGGACGGACTGCTTTACCCGGGAGCCGGTGGTGGCTTCGTGGCGGGCAGCGTCCAGGTCGAACTGGAGCGCGTCGAGGACGACCATGGGGAGTTCCGCGCCCCAGGAGTCGAGTTCATCTTCCGTCCAGGAGCCGTTGAGGCGGAGGGCTCCGGTGATGTCTTCGGGAAAGGCCTGGCGGTAGTCGCCTTCGCGGATGAGGATGTCGCCGATGAGGCGCCCGGTGTGAATCTCGTAGACGCGGCGGCTGGCTTGGCCCTTGGCGTTGGTCAGGCAGAGGAAGACTTCGCCGGCTTCCGCGAACTCGGCGCGGTAGTACCACGCCTGAGAGGCGTCGATCTTAGGATGATGGCGCTTGGCGCGCGTGGTTGAGGGCTTCACGTCGGCAAGTTCGTCGGCGGCATTGAAATAGAGGATGCGCTGGCAGGAGTCGCACACGACGGTCTGCTGGCCGGACCGAACTTCATTGTAGGTCTGGGGCCGCAGCATGACACGGCAGGCCATGCACTGGTGCTCCCGAACTTCGGAGAGGCCACTGCCGCGGAACTTGGCCACGCGTTCGTAGTGGCGGAGCAGGTCTTCGTTGACGCTGGTGCGAATCTGATCGCGCTTGGCGCGCCATTCAGCCAGAAGCTTTTCGTCTTCCGCGGTACGCTGGCGAGCTTCCTCTTTTTCTTTTTCGATCTCGGCGGTTTCGGCTTTGAGCTCGGCCTGGGCGGCCTTGACTTCCTTGTCGCGGGTGTCCGCGTTGAGCATCAGCTCGAGAATCTTATCTTCGTTGGCGGCGATTTCTTTTTCGGCGAACTGGATTTCATGCAGCAGCGCTTTGTACTGGTCGTTGGTCTTTACGTCAAGCGACTGGTCGCGATACTTCGAGATTTTGCCGCGGAGGTCGTTGATCGCAGTGTCGTACTTGCGGCGGGAGGCTTCGTCGGCTTTAACGCTGGCTTGCGCTTTTTCGAGCTGGGACTTGGTGCCTGCTAATTTCTGTTCGATGACCGCGACGCGCTTGGGGAATTCGGCGATTTCGTCCTGCAGACGGCGGATTTCCTTGTCCGTCTCTTGCAACTTCAGCAGGTTTTCGATGTCAGGAAGCATCAGGCATTGTCTGCATTGATTCTAGCATGGGAATGCGCATGTTTCGGGCTCCGGGAACGAGATCGGTTGCTGGCGGCGGCTGCAAGAATCCACGGGGTTCGGGAACCTGGCGCTAATTCAGTCCCTGCAACAGGTAGAGTTCCGAGAGCTGGCGCAGGGTGTTGTAGGCGAAGTATTTGCCGTCGGGTGTGGTGACAACGCGGGTGATGCCGAAGCCGCCGGTGGGGTCGCGCATTTCCAGTGTTCTGACCAGTTGCCGATCTCCATTGTCTAGACGAATGCGATAGATAGCTGCAGTCATGCCGTTGGGATCGGCGACAAGAACAGCGGTTCCATCGCTGGTTGCCTGAATCACCCGGTCCTGGGGCTGGAATCCTTTGGCCTCGCGGGCCGGCAACGCCGTGTCGACGGGGATAAGATCCGGGATGGGTTTGTTGCCGCGCACGACCAGAAACCTGCCATCGGGTGTGACCGTGCCGCGGCTGCCTTCGGGCGCCAGAGGCTGCAACTTGCCCGATGCTGGGTCAAACAAATAATCGCGCACTTGATGTCCCGCTTCGTTACCAACCACTACGATCCGACGGCTGTCAGGAGCGAATCCCAGGGGCTGAACGTTTTCCAGACCAGGCGGTTTTAGTTCAGTGGTCTCACCCGCGCCTGTGGGAATCAGCCAGGAACGCACCGGAGCGCTGGGAGTAAACGCCAGAGCCCATTTCTGATCAGGCGAGAGAGCGACGGCGTAGCCCTCGCCGAGGCGCACTGCGGCGGAGCCATCGGTTTTTCGCAGAAAAAGTGTGCCCAATGAGCCTCCGCCCTTTCCTCCTTCATGGAAAAGGACTTGCTTTCCATCGTTGGACATGGCGACTAACACGGCGCGATCAAGCCAAGTCAATTCTGTTTCCGGAGCGTCTTTGGAAGCAGTGAAGAATATCTTGCGTTCGCGATCATCGATGGCGATGATGGCCGTGCCATCGGGGGAGACGTCGTGCAGGGTCAGGTCTCCCGGAGCGGCGGCGAGCAGACGGAACGTGCCGGATAGCGTAACCGCCATGAGGCGACGGGCAATGGTTGTGGTGGTGGGATCGGCTGTGAACCATACTTCGTCATTTTTCGGCGACCAGGCGAGCCCGTAGAGGCTGGCGAAATCTCCGAAGGACTTGGCATTGCCGCCATCCGAATCGACGATCGTGACTGAGCCTCGATCATCGCCCCTGCCGGGATGCAGGCAAAACGCGATCCGGTTGCCGTCGCGGGAGATGCGAGGCTGGCTGAACCAGGCCGGTTGCGCCGCTTTGTATACGACCTTGCCCACGGGATACTCGATGTGGCTCTCTGTGCCGACGGTTCGCACCACCAGCAAGTTCGATCCATCGGGCGACCAGTCGGACCATTCCACGTTCTCCAAGATCTCGCGGGGAGCGGTTCCTCCAGTAAGGGGTGTGCGCCCCAAGGTGCCGATAGTGCCGAAGAAACCCTGAAGTCCCTTCGGCTTCAAGGAGACCGAGAGCTCTCCGGTGGACGAGATGCCGAACAGGTCGACCTGACTCAGTCCGACGGGGCGGGATTCAATGCTGTCCTGCCGCGTGGAAAAAAGTTCCGGATCGCTTCCACCCCACGCCGCGCTGTAGATGACGGTGCGATTGTCTGGTGCAAAACGGGCGCTCAGGACCGTTCCCTTGCGGAAGGTCAGCTGGTGGTACGTGACCTCGGAGGATGGCTTTGCCTTGTGGCCGAGCGTGTAGCCCAAGCCCGCCGCCAGGATGACGAGCAGGGCAGTGAGCGGCAGATAAAAGCGGCGCACTCGCTGGAAGGCGGTGGGCTTGGCAATCGCTCCGGCAGAAGAACCGGAGTACAGAGACAGAGCGTCAAGATCAAAGGCCAGATCGCGAGCGGACTGAAAGCGCTGGTCGGGATTTTTTTCGAGGCAGTGGCGCGTAATGCGGTCCAGGGCGGGAGAGATGCCGCGATTCAACTCCGTAAGCTCGGGCGGGTCTTCCTTGAGGATCGCCGTCATTGTCTCTGCCGATGTGTCGCGGCTGAAGGCGCGCTTGCCGCTCAGCATCTCGAAGAAGATCGCGCCGAACGCGAAGATGTCGGAACGGTGATCGACTGCAATACCGCGCACCTGCTCGGGCGACATGTAGCCTGCGGTGCCGAGAACCTGCCCAGCCTCGGTAAGCACAACGTGTGCGGACGTTAGCGTCTGTCCGCTGTTGGCCTCAGACGCACTCGACGCAATCTTGGCCAGACCGAAGTCGAGAATCTTTACGCGCCCATCTTTTGTGAGGAAGATGTTCTCGGGTTTCAGATCGCGGTGGACGATGCCCTTGTCGTGCGCTGCGGCCAGTCCATGTGCAACCTGGATGGCGAATTCAATAGACTTTCGCGGCGACAAGACTCCGCCCTGCAGACGTTCGCGCAGAGTTTCCCCTTCCAACAACTCGCACACCATGTAGGGCGCGCCATCGTGAGTTCCGATGTCATGGACAGCCAGAATGTTGGGATGGTTGAGTGCCGCGACAGACCGTGCTTCCTGCTCGAAGCGGCGCAGGCGGTCTGGGTCGGCCGAGAATAGCGAGGGCAGGACCTTTATGGCGACGATGCGATCAAGCCGGGTATCTTTGGCTCGGTACACTTCTCCCATTCCGCCGGCGCCGAGCGGAGCGAGAATTTCATAGGGGCCGAGTTTCGTGCCAGCTGTGAGCGCCATGGGTGCGCGCCATTATAGCCGAGAGGGCGGGCTGCGCTGGGGGAGTCAGGTGTGTCGCCCGCCAGTGCGGTGTACACTCGTGGGTTCGCGCGTTGTGGGTCTGCGACTACTAATTCTTACCTGCGAGGTTGCTTCGTGAAGAAACAGATTTCTATCCTGTCCTGCTTCGTCCTGCTCGCATTGATATACGCCTTGTTCGGCCCCGGAGTAGCGGGAGCGCAAACTTCGCCTGCCAAGGCTCTGACGATTGAAACGCTCTATCAGCCAGGTGGCTTGGGAGGGCGCGGGCCGGAAACGATGGAGTGGAGTCCGGATGGAACCAAGCTTTCGTTCGT
>Ga0265338_10004754_pt1 | contig 18166 bp, 17 predicted proteins | sample 42126metaG_FD_193579 | JGI IMG/M metagenome (GOLD analysis project Ga0265338, IMG submission 193579) | Rhizosphere microbial communities from Carex aquatilis grown in University of Washington, Seatle, WA, United States - 4-21-26 metaG | ecosystem: Host-associated > Plants > Roots > Rhizosphere... | reverse complement strand
CCGGGAAAAGAGTTTTAATGATGTTACCGTATTTTTTTGCCGTCTTTTCAAATGTATCGAGCGTTTCGTTGAACAGCCTGCCGGTGTCGAGTGTGAAAATATCGACCGGGAGTTTCTTTCCGGCGAGAATATGCGTGATCACCTGGTCTTCCGCTCCAAACGACGTCGTGAACACCGATTTCATCCCTGGCAAGGCCGAACCCAATAGAATAATCTCATCGACGGAAAGGTCTTCCGCCCGGGCGTTCAGTTCCGCCAGCTCATCTGCCTGTATTTGTTGTGTGCTCATCGCCGCAGCTTATGATTTTGAAAATGAATGGTATTCCGTAATGCCGACATAGACTTCCGACCCTTCGGTGAATCCGCTGGTGAATGAAACTCCCTTCGGAACATGCGCGATGACATGCTTCCCTTCTCCGATGTGGAGCGTCAACTCGATCAGCGGACCTTTAAACCGCGTTTTTGCGATTGTCGCTTTCACGTGATTTTGCTCAGGCGCCGAACTGACATACACGTCGTTCGGGCGGAAATAGATCCGCATTTTTTCTCTCAGCGGATATCCGTTCACCGAAAAATTTATCGGCCCCCAGCGGACCAGGTGAGGCTCCGAAACTTCGGCTTCGATAAAATTACTCTCGCCGACAAATTCCGCGACGAACGGCGTGAGAGGCCGGTCGAATATTTCCCTCGGCGTTCCTTCCTGCTCGATGCGCCCTTTGTTCATGACGAAAATTTTGTTGGCGATCTCAAGCGCCTCGTGCTGGTCGTGCGTGACGAAGAGCGTGGTGACATGTGTCTGTTCATGAAGCTGCAGGATCCATTTTCTCAACTCCTCACGCACCTTCGCATCAAGCGCGCCGAATGGTTCGTCGAGCAAGAGGACTCTCGGGCGGGCGGCAAGCGCACGAGCTACCGCAACGCGCTGACGTTGTCCGCCGGAGATCTGCGAGGGATAACGATGCTCCAGTCCCTTTAATTGGACCAACTCCAGGAGTTCGTTGACCCTTTCCGTAATTTCACTCCTGGAGACTTTTCTCACTTTAAGAGCGAATGCAATGTTCTCATAGAGCGTCATATGTTTAAAGAGAGCGTAGTGCTGAAATACAAATCCAACGTTCCGCTCTTGCGGAGACGAGAGCGTTGTTTCTATTCCGGTCAGGTGGATCTCCCCTGTATTCGGAATTTCCAACCCGGCAATGATCCGCAGCAGGGTGCTTTTGCCCGACCCGCTCGGTCCGAGAATGGCGATCAATTCTCCGGTTTCGACATTAAAGCTTACGTCGTCGACGGCAGTAAAGCCGTTGAACTTTTTTGTGAGATGACGTACCGCGATGCTCATAGAGTGCCGGTAAATGACTGGGAATTTGTTGTCGATGCCTGGCGGCGGATCTTTATTTCTGCAACTTTCTTGATGATTAGGGTGACCACGGCAAGGAACGTCAAAAGGGACGCAACGGAGAACGCCGCGGTAATATGGTATTCGTTGTACAGGATCTCTGCCTGCAGCGGAATCGTGTTCGTCGCCCCGCGGATGTGTCCCGAGACCACCGAGACCGCTCCGAATTCTCCCATCGCCCGTGCGTTGCAGACGATAATTCCGTACATCAATCCCCATTTGATATTGGGAAGCGTGACCTTAAAAAAAGTCTTCCAGCCGCTTGCGCCGAGCACGACGGCGGCTTCTTCCTCTTCCGTACCGCTTAATTGCATGATTGGAATGAGCTCGCGCGCGACAAACGGAAACGTGACAAAGATCGTCGAAAGGACGATTCCGGGAACGGCAAAAATTATTTTGACGTTGTGCTCGTCCAGCCATCTTCCGAAAACTCCCTGTAAACCGAAGAGGAGGACGAACAGCATCCCGGAAATCACCGGCGATACGGTGAACGGCAGATCGATCAGGGTCGTGAGCACATTCTTCCCAGGGAAATTGAACTTGGCGATCAGCCATGCCGCTGAAATTCCGAATACGACGTTGAGCGGAACCGCAATTGCCGCAGTGAGCAATGTTAGTTTGATCGCTGCCAACGCATCGGGAGTCGTGACGGCCATGAAATATGCTTCGGTCCCTTTTTCAAATGCCTTCACGAACACAAGTGCCAGAGGCACCGCCAGGAACACGACGACAAAGAGCAATGAAATGCCGATAACGATCCATCGTACCCAGCGAGGCTCGGAAAGCCTTGATGAGCGCGTAACCATTAGGTCGTGCTCGGGTAGCTTGCCCGCCGCGTATTGAAGGCCTATCATACGCTGCTCGCTTTCCTGTTGATTCGTGCCTGCAGCACATTGATGATCAGCAAAAGAATGAACGAGGCGACAAGCATTGTCACCGCGATCGCTGTGGCGCCGGGATAATCGTACTGTTCCAGCCTCGTGATGATGAGAAGAGTTGAAATCTCCGTTTTCATCGGCATGTTTCCCGCGATAAACACGACCGAACCGTACTCGCCGAGCGTTCGCGCAAAGGCCAGAGCGAAGCCGGTCAATGCCGCGGGGCGGATCGTGGGGAAAATGATCCGCGATACGATGTACCAACGGTGCGCTCCCAGGCTGGCAGCAGCTTCCTCGACATCAAGTTCCATCGCCTCAAGGACCGGCTGCACGGTCCGAACAACAAACGGCAGGCCGATGAAGATCAGGGCAACGGTAATGCCGAGCGGAGTGTAGTCGACTCTGATCCCGAAGATTTCGAGATATTGTCCGAACCAGCCGTTCCCCGCATACAGCGTTGTCAACGTTATTCCAGCCACGGCCGTCGGAAGGGCAAACGGCAGATCGACAAAAGCATCGACGATCCGTTTCCCCGGGAAATCGTACCTCACGAGCGTCCACGCGAGCAATACGCCAAAGATAATGTTGACGCTCGCCGCGGCAAACGCGGTTCCGAAGCTCAATCGAAACGATGCAAGCACCCGCGCACTTGTGATCGACCCGTAAAATTGAGCCCACGTCAGATCGAACGTTTTAAGGAACAGCATCGAAACCGGTGTCAGCACAATAAGGCTCAGATAAAATACCGTAAACCCCAGCGACAGGCCGAAGCCTGGAAGAACACGGCGCTTCCTTCTTTGAGGAAAAATATTTTCGATCGCTTTTGCCAGAGCCATTTCAGCTGCTCATTTTTTGATTTCTTAAATTACGGTTGATAGATCTGGTCGAACGTTCCGCCGTCGGCGAAATGCGTTTTCTGCGCATTTCGCCATCCGCCGAAAACCTCGTCGATCGTAAACAGTTTTAGTTTCGGAAACTTGTTCTCGTATTTTGCCGCGACAGACTGCAGACGAGGGCGATAAAAATTGCGTGCAGCAATTTCCTGGCCTTGCTCCGTATAGAGGTACTCGAGGTACGCCTGCGCAACTGCGCGGGTCCCCCGCTTATCGACGACTTTGTCCACGATTGAAACCGGCGGCTCGGCGAGAATGCTGACATCGGGAGCAACCATCTCAAATTTCCCCTGGCCTAGTTCATTGACGGCGAGAAAGGCTTCATTTTCCCACGCGATGAGAACGTCGCCGATGCCCCGCTCCACGAATGTGATCGTTGAACCGCGCGCACCCGCATCGAGCACGGGGACATTTTTAAACAGACGTTTGATGAAGTCTTTCACTTTGGATTCATCTCCGTTGAATTTTTTCAGAGCGTATCCCCATGCCGCAAGATAGTTCCACCGGGCCCCGCCCGATGTTTTGGGGTTCGGCGTCACGACCGTGACGTCGGGGCGGACGAGATCGTCCCAGCCGTTGATCTTTTTCGGGTTTCCTTTGCGGACAAGAAACACGATCGTCGAAGTGTAGGGCGTGCTGTTGTTCGGAAGTCTTGTCTGCCAGTTCTGCGGAACAAGGTTGGCTTTCTCGTAGAGCGCGTCGATATCGTATGCCAGAGCAAGTGTGACGACGTCCGCCTGCAGTCCATCGATCACCGCACGCGCTTGCTTCCCCGATCCCCCGTGCGACTGATCGATCGTCACGACCTGGCCGGTCTTCTCTTTCCAGTATTTTGCGAAACTTGCATTAAAATCCTGGTACAATTCACGCGTAGGATCGTAGGAGACGTTAAGCAGCGTAACTTCTTGCTGTTGAGCGGCGGCGGGCGATGCAAACACCACGGCAAAGCTGCTCAGCACAAACACTATTCTTGATATTTTCTTATAGAACGATTTCATCGTCATGATTCCTTTTTCAGAATTGATATGCAATAGTTAAACGTGCTGTGAGCGACGCATCATACGCTACGCTCGACGTGTTTCCGACCGCAGGCTTGTTTTCATAGGTTTCGTATTCGATGTTCGGCTGAATGAAGAAATTCTTGTCGGTTTTCCAGCTGAGCGCAGCAATGACCAGATTGCGAGAATCGCCTTTCACGTTGGCGTTGGTATTCGGGTCGAAAAAATCGTACCGGAGAACGGCCGCCAGCTCGGTCACAAAATTGTACGAGCCAAAAACCGAATACCCCTGTCCTACAGCGCTTCTCGTCGCTGTTCCTGCAACGGGAGCGTTTGCCGCATTCTGCGAAAATATTTCAGCGCCGATATTGTAATTGTCTTTGACGCCGTACCACGCAACAAGAGAACCAGTTGCTTTGTCATTGTCACTGATCGTGGTTTTCGCCGGTGCCAGGGCTGCATAATCGCCGGAGACCGCAACCTGAAAATTAGCAAACGGCGATGCTTGAAGATTGAGGTAATAGCGTTTATATTTGTCGGTTTCTACGGCTGTGTTGGAATTGTTGCCGATCAAAATCCAATAATTGTAGCTCCCTCCCTGGTCAATGCGGCCTTTGAGCGAAACGCCGAGGTCGCGCGTCGCCACATAGCCGCGCAAATCTTGTTCGGTTTTTTCCAATGACCGGTATCCCCATGCAGCTTCGGAAACCGCAGGAGCCGGAGTGGGCTGTTCGCCGAACGTCAGGTCGCTTCCTGAAAAAATTCCTTTCAACGTTACGTATGCATCCTTCACGAACAAGTTGTTGGTCCCGTTGGTCGCAGCTATTTGATCGTCTTCCAGCCGAAAACGCGTCGTAAGTTTTTCCGAGATATCATCGTCGAACGTCAAATAGAATCGGCGAAGCTGAAATCCGTTGAAGTTTTTCGCATTGCTTGCCGCTGGAATGGCAGTGTTCGGGAGTGCCGGGCCTTTTGTTCCGCTCGTGTCGCGCGAAACGTTATAGAAATAGTCACCGTAGACGACTCCGCTGAATTTCGGCTGCCCCCATGCTGATGGCGGCAGTGCTTGCTGTTTCTGTGCCGCGGCTTCCTGGTCGAGTTCGCGAAGGCGCTGCAATATTTTTACCTGCTGAGTCAGCTCCTGCAATCGGGTTTCGATCGAGGTATTGTGAGAAGTGCTATCCTGTGCAACTGTAATATTCGTGAGAAAGAAAGAAGCATTCGCGAGAATAATTGCCGTAAAAAATAGTTTCAGGGTCTTCATAATTTTCCTTTTTCGGTTAGAATATTCTCCATTTGAGACCGCGAGAGAAATTGAGGAGAATCTAAGTGAATGTTATTTTTATATGAGAATCGAATTTGGATTTTTGATTAGCGTTTTCGTCGACCATGCAGAAAAGTGTAATGACACACACTTTTCACAATGGATACTTCGATGGCTGCAGTGATAGAGCTATACTACTATCGCAGCGATCGTCAACGAAAAATGAATGAGAGAAAAACGGCTGGGGTCAACAACAACAGAGGTAATGCCCGTTGAGGTACGGAGCATCGTGCTGCAACGCTGGTCTGCAAGCGTAGAATAAATGAAGATTAGAACCGTTTGACATTTGGAAGTGTGATTGTATTTTGACAAACCCCCTTTTTAGCCGGCAAAGTCTAAAAAGAGTCAGAGATGAAAAACATGGCAAATGATCTCTCCAGATAAGATAACATTCTGCAATTTATTGTCAAGTCGTAAACGGAAAAAAGTACGGCACATGTTCCTTCGCCGCAATGGATCCGTGAGATCGACTTTCTTTTGTTATTTGCATTGCAGCGTTAAACGGATTCTCTATTCCATATGTCAAACGGACAAGGTTGCAAAACACCCTCTTCCCCGCTCACAATGTAGGAGTCATGAAGTCATTCTGAATTGATACGATTATCAGCAATCAAGACCAAAATTCGGAAGAAACTTTGTGCCGCCGTCTATCAATCTTTTCATTCCCGCAATTGTAGAAGAAACCGGACCGAGCTCTTCGGCTGAAAGCCGCCGGCATGCACTTCTTTGTGCCCATCCTCAAAATCATTCATGGTTTGTATGAAAATACTCAATCGGCGCATTCCGTCTCTGCAACTTCTTTTCTTTGTGATCTACGTGATCCTTTCTTCTGTCATGGTTTTCACTCCGATCATCATCACCGGATCGGTTCACGTTACCAAGAAGTTCATCATCGATGAAGATGTTACGGAAGTCATCCTGCTGGGCGTTCTCTTTGCCCTGAGTCTCCTCATTTTTAGGCTTTACCGGAAAGAGGCCTCCAAGCAGGCTGAACTGATTGACAGCATCAAAACCGACAAGAAAAAGGCCGACGAAAGACTTTTCGCTTCGCTTGAGTATATAGGGAAAGTCAACGTCCAGATCGAGCAGATGAAATCAATATTTGAAACGACGAACGCGTATCCGGAAACAATGAATGAGTTCAAGAGAGCAGTCCATTTTTTGAGCGACCGCGTTCTTGGAATCGTCAATACGAATTGGGTGTTGTTCAGAATCGTGAACAGCGATACTCATAGAACCAATTATGAGTGTTTCGAAACACGGGAGGGGTTCGTGTGCCGGTATCCGCACGTCAGCAACAAAATGATTGTTGAAGAACGGTCCGACTCACCTTTCACCGCAGTCGTGTCAAATCCGCACAATTTCAATTTTCTCGTTTTCTGCGCCATGCCGGTTGCAAGCATCAATAATGACCAGCGGGTCTTTATTCAGGCGATTATGAACGAGATCACGATGTTGTTTATTATCCTGAATTCCTCTCATGCCAAACTTGGCGGCAGAATCGCCGCAGGGAACAGATCCAGTACGATAACCGAAGTCGTGCAGACCATGCCGCCTTCGAGAAACTGAGCTCATTGCAGATGCCCGTGACGTATCGGTTCGACGCCAACATCATTATTATTGAAATGTTCGGCGAATACACAATGAACGATGTTCGCACTACAATTATCAATTCGTTGGACGGTGAGGGGGCAGGAAGGCGATCTTTCCTGCTGTTCAATTTTGGCGAATCTCGAAGCATGGTCGTTCGATCTTCGGAGGAGATCAACACGATGGTGAATTTCATTACGTCGTTAGCGAACCGGTTTGGAAACCGTCTTGCATTCGTATCATCCTACGAACTGCCGTACGGTCTGATGCGTTTCGTTGCTGTTAAATCAGGAAAGTGTGGAATCGATTCGGAAGTGTTTCGTACGTACAAAGAAGCGCGGGATTGGCTCCTTTCATAGTATCGGCAGCAAGAGCTGCCTAGCTCGTCAAATAATTACTTGACCGCAAAGGACGCTAAGAACGCAAGGTGTTTTCAGTTTTTTCACAAAAACCCCTGGTGACCTTTGCGATTCTTGCAAAAGATCACTTCTTGGGGATAATGTTACCGCGCTGGAGAGAAGCGGGCTTTAATGTGGAATGCTTTTTCGAAGAGCTCTTTTTTCCTGTTTGCGCCCCAGACTTCCAGCTCAATTTTTGCTCTTTGCGACCGCCGCAGTTTGAAATGCACCGTTGACCGCGTACGCCGGCATCGCAAGCTTTTAATAACAGAGAAATGCGTCCGGTCCAATCCGTCCGCAATACGGAGGATCGCCGAGAGCTTCACCACGATGTCCCGTTCGTCGGCATTGAGCTTGGCAAATCCTTCGTGTCTCATCTTGGGATGACTTTTCCTGTGGTACCGCGCGATGTTTGCAATGATCTCTTTTTCATTTTCCGTGAACCCGAGCAGCTCGGAATTCCGGATGAGGTAGTACGAATGCCGGTGGTGCTGTGCATGCGAGACGAATAGTCCGACTTCATGGAGAAGCGCGGCTGCCTCAAGATAGACCCGTTCATCCGAGCTCAGCTTGTGGAGGGGAGCTGTCTGGTCGAAAATATCCAGCGCCAGCCGGCCAACCTGGTGAGCGTGCACTTTTTCGTACCGAAAACTCTCTGCAATGTGAAGGACGCTTGTATACCGGATATCGTGGAAATGGTCAAACCTCTTCTTTCTGTGGTACTTCTCGATAGTGTCGAGGATGATCCCCTCGCGGAGCGCATATTCAGAAATGGTCATCCGCTTAACGTCCAGCGCCCGGAACGCTTCCTCAAGAATGATCACCCCGGCAACAATGATGTCCGCCCGGGCCGGGTCGAGCCCGTCGATGCCGGCACGGTCATCTGAATCGTTCTTATCGAGAATGATGTCCGCAACCTCTGAAAGCTCGTCGCTCGAAAAGGTAAAATTATTAATAGACGCCTCCCCCTCTTCATCTCTTCGCAGCCTGATGATCTGCGCAATATTGGTGATCGTCCCCGATGTTCCAACGGCGATCTCATAATGATTCTTGCGGGCTGCGCGCGCAATCGGACTTAACGTCCCCCGGACAAATTGGCGGCACTCACGGATGGATTTTGAAGAAGTCTTGCCGTCTTCAAAGAAACGCTGCGTCAATCGTACGGCTCCGAGCTTCAGGCTGTTGCTGTACAGGATTTTTCTTTGATGCCCGATAAGGAACTCGGTGCTTCCCCCTCCGATGTCCACCATCAGGTGCTTCTTCTTGAAAATCGGCAGCGCCTGGAGAACTCCAAGGTGAATGAGCCGTGCTTCCTCAAAGCCCGAAGCAACCTCGATCGTAATTCCTGCCTCCGTTTTTACGCGGCGGAGGAATTCGTCCTGGTTCAACGCCTCGCGGACCGCGCTCGTGGCGATCGCCCGAATGGGCGCACGGTACGAATCGGCGATCATCTTGCACCTGCGGAGAGCAAGGATCGCGCGCTCAACGGCGCTCCCCGTAAGGTATTTCATGTCGGTGGAACCTGAGCCAAGGCGCACTATTTCTTTTTCACGTTCGAGGATCGTAAAGCTGCCGGAGTCGGGATAGACCTCGGCAACAAGGAGATGGATCGAATTGGTGCCGATGTCAATGGCGGCGAGGTTTTTCTTCAGATTCTTCATCTTCGAGGACTGCGAGTATTCCTTGTTTTAGTGCACGGTTGGTATCTTCATAACTCTTTGCTGCATCGACCACCTGGAAATTGAACTCATTGGTCATCCGGTCGAATTCTTTCAAGATAAGTTTCTGGTACTCGACAAAACTGTCGTAGAAATCGTCACCAAGCCGCATGTCCATTCCTGATTCCCAGTAATCCAACCCCTCTCCCGACTGCTCCACCCAGTACCGCTTATGCAGCGTTTGACTGTTGATCACTCGTGGGATCAAATCCTCTATGTTGATGCGCATATAAAAAACGGCATCCGGCTCTATTGCAAACCCGAACACTTTCCTGATCCACTGGCGGTCGCCCCCCCTCACCGATGAGCGCGCAAACGCAGTATGGATATAGCGGTCCGCGAGGACCACGAAGCCGGCCCGGAGCGCCGGGATCACTTCGTGCTCAAGACGGTCAGCAAAATCTGCGGCATATAACAGGCTGAACGTATCGAAATTCAGCGTGTGGCCGGACTTTGCCTCGTTGATGGCTTTCCCCATCAACGGCGACCGCGTCCAGCCTGTCGTCGTAACGCCGTAGCCCTTCACCTCCAGCCATTTCTTTAATTCCTCAAGCTGGGTGGATCGGCCGACGCCGTCCGTCCCTTCGATCACGATGAGCTTGCCGGTCAGGTCGCTGACGTCGACGTACGGAAGCCCGTTGCCGTAAAATGTTTTCTTTTTATGCGACATAGACATTCTCCTTCTTCTGCAGGAACGGAGTCGGTTTATAGTCTTTTAATCTTTCGCGTACGATATCGCGGATCAGGCTCTGCTGTTTCTGTATCGAATCCGTCGCATCGATGACCGTCAGTCCGTACTCTGCTGAGATTTTGTCGTACTCTTCGAGGATCTTCGACTGGAATAATCTGAAGCTCTCTCTCGGGTCGTCGCTCAATCCGAGGTCCATGCCGGCTTCGTGGAATTTCAGTTCCACTCTTCCGTTCAGGATGCGCTTCAGCGAAACTTCGATCGGGACCTTGAAATAGAACTGGATGTCCGGCTTCACTGCAAAGCCGTAGAGATTTCTCACCCATTCCGGATGGACGCCGCGGATCACATCGCGTGCGAACGCAGTGTACACGTAGCGGTCGGCGCAAACGATCATCCCTGCCTTTAATGGAGGAATGATCAGATGTGCCAATCGGTCCGCGAAATCTGTCGCGTGGAGGATGCTGAACGTCGTCGGCGTGAGAAGGTTTTTTTTCTTCCCTCTTTTGATGGTCTCGTTCACGAGCGCAGAGGAATTCCATTCCGTAAAAAAAACTCTGTAATTGGAATTCAGCAGCCACTTCTGCAGAAGCTCCAATTGAGTTGATTTGCCGGATCCGTCGATCCCCTCCACGATAATGAGGATGCCGGGGTACGGACGAGGTTGGTCGAAAAGTCGGGCCATGCGGTTGTCCTATCTTATTTATTTGAGTTCACGAAGTTGTTTCGGCTGCAGATGCCAGTGAAGCGTCCCCGCTCCCCGCGGCGGCATGCTCGAGACCTCGATGCAGCAGAGCGCTCCTTTTTTGAATTCGATGATGGATTGTTCGGAACCGAGCAGCGCTGATGCGAGAAAACCGAGATCGGGTTCATGTCCCACGATCATGATGTGGTCAAGGTTCTTGTACTTTGCGAGATACACCATCAATTTTTTCGCCAGGCTCCCGGGGAGAAGTTCTTTGCAGACCTCGATCTTGTGATCCGCCCCCAGAGCATCCGCTGCGATCTTTGCCGTATCATGCGCGCGGATGAGGGGACTTGTCAGTATCACATCGATGGTACCGATGACCGTCGCGATGCCGCGCGCGCCCTTGCGCATCTTTTCCTTTCCGTCGTCCGTCAGAGGCCTGTCGTCGTTCAGAAATCCGGCGGTTCCCCGTTGAACGGCGATGCCATGCCGTAAAATATAGATGAACAATATCTTCTCCGAAAATATTTTTTGCTGAAGTTAAATAATCTAAACGGGCTCATGGAAAAGATAGAAGCCGTCTCAAGCCAACTCCGTACGGTCATCCTGAGCGGAGCGAATGCCTAAGGCATCCCTTCGGGAGGATCTACGACACTGAAGCTTCCCAGATTGACTATGCAGAGTAGTCATAGATTCTTCACTACGCTTCGCTCCGTTCAGAAGGACAATAATGGCTCTTCATCGTTCTAGAACGATTTTGGCTCTCATTTCTACATTTCGCCCTGTACAAAGCATATACCGAAGGCATCCCTTCGGGATGGTCTGCGAACCTGACGCCCGGAAGGTCGCATGCAACAAAAAAATTCCCATCTCTTAAATTTTGACCATAGACTGTACGACCCGCTGCTTGAAATTCTCCGCATCCCAACGCGAGATGAGAAAGCATGCTTCGTTGAACATCGTCAGCCGACGATTCTGCTCCGCATGAATCAGGTCGGCGAGGGCTTTCGTCCGGATTCTGTCGGCCGGGTCGGCAGTCGCCCGGTTGAACGAGCGTATTTCACGGAGCTGGACGTTCAGCGCGGGAATATTCACATCGCAATCGTGAACCTGACCAATGACGTCAAGCAGCTGCTTCACTTCCCTGAGGCAAACCGAGAATTCGTCGCCGAATGCCTCTTCAAAAAACTCCATTGCGTACCGAAGCGTCTTCCCTGCATTCCTCATTTTGTGCAGTTCCTCCTTGAGCCTCGGATGGCCGAGGACCCGGTTCCGGTATGCAAAAAAGCCGTCGAACAGGACAGGCAACAGCAACCTTGCGTTTTCACGGAAATTTTTGTTCGGCTTCAGACCGGCGGTGGTTGCCATGATCGATTCACAATGAAGACTTCACGAACGAAGCAAAAGAATCCGCGTAATTGATCTTTCTCAGAAACTTCAACTCGCGCAGCAGGTTCCTCCGGTCGAGAACTCGGGCGGTTGTTTCTCTTGCAATCAAGAGATCTATCACTTTTCGGTCGGCGGGTTCAAGTTTTTTTTTGTACTCGGAGAGCGATTCCAGAAATACATCGCGCTCTCTCACCGCTCCCAATGCCCGGATCAGGGATTGCATGCGGGCGTCGTGCTTCTTGAGCTTCTTCTTCGAAAAACAATCCCGGAAGATCTTCAACACGGCTCTCAGCCTTCGCGCCGAGACGCGCATATCGTGAAGCGCTTCAATGTCCTCTCCCTTCACCGTCGCTGATTCGTACGAAAAAGTTTCCTGAACACGGGTCAACGCGATCTTTTGCAGACACTGCTTGAGGCTCTCGTCGGGATTTAAATCCACAATTTTCCACGGTCTTGCCATACGTGCCGTCCCAATTTTGCTAAACCAAATCAAATGCGCAAGGTCTTACAGCCGCTCGAACAATAAGAAATTGTTAAATTTTCAGGCAAATGCCCCCACCCGCGGTGCCGCGCTTTGGCGAAAATCCAGCCGATAATGGGATGGACGAAAGGCATGCATTAGGGACCGATTCCAGCCTACAGTGAGGAGAACGCGAACGACGAACGTAGCTCGATGCCCCATAAAGGAACGCAAACTTCTCTCTTACGACTTTAATGAGAAGCTGAACGATGTTCCTTCACCCACTACGCTGTGCACGTCAACCTTGCTGCCGTGAGCCTCAACGATGTGTTTCACGATCGCAAGCCCCAGTCCTGTTCCGCCTACTTCGCGTGATCTGTCTTTGTCGATCCGATAAAATCGCTCGAATATCCTCGTGAGGTGATCCTGAGCAATTCCCGCGCCCGTATCGGTTACGACAAACCGGATCTTGCCCTCCTCGGGTGCGGTGGAAACGAGAACCTCTCCCCCCTCCCTGTTATACTTGATCGCGTTATCGATCAGGTTGCTGAGCACACCACGCAGCCGTTCCTTATCCCCAAATACTTCTGCCTCATCGCCTGTCTTCATCGACAGGCGAAGTGTAACGTGCCGTTGAAGCGCAGCCTGTTGAAAATCGTTCACCACCAGTTCAAGGAATTCATTGACGCGAAAATATCTGAAACTCATCTTCATTTCCCCCGACTCGATCCTCGAAATATCGATAAGGTCGTTCAACAGCACGTTGAGCCGCGCGGCATGGGTGGATGCCTTTTCGATGAAGAGCCGGTTGACGGCAGGGTCGTCGACGGCGCCGTTGAGAAGCGTTTCCAGGTAGCCCTGGAGCGTGAAGATGGGCGTGCGAAGTTCGTGGGACACGTTGCCGAGGAATTCGCTGCGAGCGCGCTGCAGTTTTTTCAGTTCCACGATATCCGCTTTCAGTTTGTCCACGAGTTCGTTGACGGCGCGCGCTACATGGCCAATTTCATCGTCAGTCGTTGTTTCAATATGTTTCTCGAGATCGCCGAGTCTGATCTTCTCGACGTTCTCTGCGATGGCCACCATCGGGCGGGAAATTCTCTGAGAGACAAAAATGCTTACGCCGATGATGAGCGTCAGCGTGATGGCCCCCGCCCAGACGATCTTCCACCGGATGACATCGACATTCTCTCTCATCTCTTCCATGTGGGCGCTGACGCGGATGAACCGGACATCTTTCATGGAGGGCGACGGGACGGAATCGCGGTATTGTTTTGCAACGTAGAGAAAATCTCTTCCCACAGTTGCGCTGTGACGGATGTTCGTGCCGATCGTTTTCGACAGCGCCTCCTGTATTTCCGGCCGGAGCAGATGATTTTCAAGCGTCGACAGTCTGTCGAACGGAACGTCCGAGTCAGCAACGACTGTTCCATCCTCCGCGACAAGCGTCACCCGGGCCCCAAGTACGCCGGCCAGATGCTGGACCGAAGCGGCACGCGCCTGCGGGTCAGTAAAATCTCCGACCATGAGAAGATGATGCACGACGTCAGCCTGCTGTTCGAGTTGATGGACCAGGCGGTCTTCGAACAGCGATTCTATCTCGAGGCTCGAGATCACTCCCACCGCGGCAATAATAACGACGGCGAGAATTAAATACGTGAGGGTTATTTTTGTCTGGATGCGTTTCATGCTTACGCTTTGAACCGGTAGCCGACGCCCTTTACGGTCTCGATCATCTCGGCAAATTTTCCAAGCTTTTCCCTGATCTTCCTGATGTGAACATCGACGGTCCGGTCTACAACGAAAACGCCTTCTCCCCACACCGCATTGAGCAGGACATCCCTCGAGATCACTCGCCCGCGGTGACGGACAAGATAGACGAGCGTCTCAAATTCCTTTTTGGGAAAGACCAGCGCCTTTGCTCCGAGTGTAACGGTATAGTTCGGCACATTGATCTCGAGATCTTCGATTCTGAGAATGGAAGATGCCTCGGCAGCCTGGTCCTCCTTTTTGTCTCTCCGCATCGCGGTACGCACGCGAGCGATAAGTTTCTTGATACTGATCGGCTTCACGATGTAATCCTCAGCGCCGAGTTCGAGCCCGATCACTTCGTCGATCTCTGAACTCTTGGCAGTCAGGAAGAGCACGGGAATCGACTTCGTCTTTTCCACCCGTTTCAGCTCGCGCAGGACGTCGAGGCCGTTCATCTCCGTCATCATGATGTCGAGGAGGATCAAATCCACATGCCGCTTCACCTGCTCGAGCGCCTGCTTTCCATTCCGGGCGGTGAAGACCTTGTATCCCTCTTTTTCAAGATTGTATTGGAGCATCTCGACGATATCTTTTTCATCGTCGACAACGAGAATATTTTTTTGCATTGCGCGGATTCCGGATTATCGTGAAATGTTGTAGGGGTCGAACGTCGTGATACCGTTGAATTGTTTGTACGTGCGCAGCTTCTCAACGGGCGACATATTTTCAATGAGGGGGATCGGGCGCTCATTGTTGTAGCGGTACAGATACCGTGCCGCCTCCTGCTGAAGTTCGTCCCGTGATGAAAACGGTTTTGTCACATACGGCTCGACCTCGTCGAACCGTTTGATCCTCTCCATGAACCTGTTCACGGCAAGTTTCTTTTTCGACGGCACCTCGTGTTTGATGCCGAGTTTGCGAAGGTTCATCGTAAACGCGTGCGTCCTCGAACGGGGCTTGGAAACGCTGGCGAACGCGTTGTCGAGAGGCGTCTGAATATAGCGAATTAAAAACGGAAAATGCATCAACCCGAACTGGACAAAATCGAGCGCCGATAGCGTCGAATGACGGCCGTAGATCTTCGTAATGCGCAGGAGCGAGCATTCATCGATAGCGTTGTATTGAACAAGCTGCTGCTTCCCGTCCTGATTCTGCACGAATTTGAATGTCAGGACAACGCGGTCGCCCGGGAGAAGCGCGTCGTTGGGACGGAGTTTCCGGCGGTGAGACCGCTTGAGCTTCATGTCGACGCCGGATTTCTTCAGCAGCTTCCAGATCGCACTTTCCGACAATTCGATGTCGTACCAAATTGACAGGTAGAGCTTCAGCCGTTTCTGTCCGAATCCGGTCTTCTCCCGAAGCTCGCGGAGCCGTTGCACGATCGCCGGCGGCGTCGCACGCGGACTGTGATGCGGGCGGCGGGATCGGTCTCCGAGGCTTGAGACGCTGTTCGCAGATCTCTTGTAACGCTTGAGCCATTTGTAGAACGTTTTGCGACTGATGGAATATTTCTGACAGATCGAAGGAACGCTTTTCCTCTCTTCGAATTCCCTCATCCATTCCATGCGCCGGGCGACTGCGGTGTCGGCTTCAATCATATATGCTTCACGGAAAAAATTTCTTTGGGGGCCATGAACACGGCCCTGTCACGATGCCTTCTTCACTTTTTCGAAACGGTGGACAACCCTCGTCTCGCCGCTGGCCACGGTCGCGACAACCACGACATCCCCGTCGGATTTCAACAACAACTCCTTCGCGCGCGCGACCGCCTTCTCTTCTTTTCCTTCGACCGTTTCGTGGGCAACAGTCTTGGGGACCTCAAGATACTTGTACACCGAAACTCTGTATGTCATACGTCTCCTGACGAAATTGTATAAATATATTTTACCGATTGATGCTATGCACAACATGCTCAATACAATTCTTATCTCGCTCCTACGGAGCTTCAACGAAATGCGATCATTTGCTCTACTAATATTTCGTCCCTCCGGGACTCAAGGTCCAGGGACCTTATAGTAGGAATCGCAACAGTGAGTAGGGCTCCGCTTAGTGTCTTAATTTCGGGCATATGTCACCCGGAGTATGTCCCGCCGTACGGGATGCCCCGTAGAGCGGCATTTCGGGATTTTAACCCAATTGATGCTACGCTAAGTTCGCATGACATCATGCTGTCAAATTTCTAGAAGCTATCTCAAAAACGCTTGTTCATGTTCTTCTGAAGGAACACTGACAGATCATTGTCATTCTGAACCCTCGACGAGTCTTCTATTTACGATTCTACGAATCGTAGATTCGTTGAACGACCCTACGGGTCATAGACCCGGAGGGAGTCGTCGACCGTCGTTTTTCAAACGGGGTGAATGCCGAAGGCATCTCCCAAAGGGATCGCTTCGCGACCTTCGGGAGAATCCATGACAATGAGACACCTTGACTCTCCGAGGCTTTTATGTCATGGTTGCTTCGCGGAGTCTACCCCGCTGAAAAGCGGGGCTCAGCATGACATTGACGACTGCTTTCTGCATGGAAACCATTTTTGGGACCGCTTCTAGTAATTGAAATTAGGACGCTGCCACGCTCCGATAGGAGCGATATATTTGTAGCAATGGGCAACAACTATTGATCAAGCCCCGTCAGGGGCGACACGTGAAAAAGCATTGCGTTATACCAGCTACCGATCAGTCTTTTCTACCGACTCCCACAACAATTCGGCGATGTCTTTTACCTGGACCCGTTCGTTCGCCTCTTTAGCTTTCACGCCGTCGGACATCATCGTCATACAGAACGGACATGCGGTCCCGACCGTTCCCGCACTCGTAGAAAGCGCTTCTTCCGTGCGCTCTAAATTGATGCGTTTTCCTTCCTTTTCTTCCATCCACATTCTCCCTCCTCCGGCCCCGCAGCACAGGCCTCTGTCTTTCGAACGGGGCATTTCAGCGATGGACAATTCGGGGATAGACGCGAGCACCGTGCGCGGGGAATCGATGACGCCGTTGTAGCGGGCGAGATAACACGAGTCATGAAAAGTCACCGTCCCGCGATTCGAGCCTTCAGGCGTGAACTTCCCGGCCGCGAGCAATCCCGACAAAAAATCGGCATGATGGACAACCTCATAATTGCCGCCGAACTGGGGATATTCATTCTTGAGCGAATGAAAACAGTGCGGGCATGTCGTGACGATCTTTTTCACCGAGTACTTGTTCAGCGTCTCGATGTTCTCCGTCATCAACGTTTGAGCGAGATACTCGTTTCCCATCCGGCGCGCTGCATCCCCGTTGCACTTTTCTTCAAGGCCGAGAATCGCGAACTTCACACCCGCGTGTTTCAGCAATTTGGAGAATGCCTGCGTCACTTTCCTGTAGCGGGCATCGTACGCACCTGCACATCCAATCCAGAACAACACATCAATGTCGCCGCCGTCGGCCATGCGCGGAATATCCATTCCCTCCGCCCAATCGGCGCGGGAAGAATGGCTGAAGCCCCACGGCGAGAAGTTGCGCTCGAGATTATCGAACGTTGAACGGAGCTCGGCGGGAAAACGGGATTCGTTCAACACCAGTCCGCGGCGCAGATCGACGATCTCGTCCACATGCTCGATCATCACAGGGCATTCCTGCACGCATGCCATGCAGGTGGTGCAGGCCCAAAGCTCATCCTCGGTGATGAACTGGTCGACGAGCGTATGGCCTAACGTTTCCTGTTCAGTTTCGCCACTTGTTCCCATGGCGAGGAGCGGAGCTTTCTCCATCGTTCGGCGGCGCGTGTCTACGATAATTTTTCGCGGCGAGAGACGTTTACCCGTAAGGTTTGCCGGGCAAACGGAATCGCACCGGCCGCATTCCGTACACGTATAGCCGTCAAGCAGCTGCTTCCATGTCAGGTCGTCTACATCTGTTGCACCGAATTTCGCGGCCGACTCATCGTTGAGAGCGATCGGCTTTAATGCACCGCGGGGATTCAAGCTCGAGAAATACACGTTCGGGATCGACGTCAGCACATG
>Ga0265338_10004753_pt1 | contig 18167 bp, 27 predicted proteins | sample 42126metaG_FD_193579 | JGI IMG/M metagenome (GOLD analysis project Ga0265338, IMG submission 193579) | Rhizosphere microbial communities from Carex aquatilis grown in University of Washington, Seatle, WA, United States - 4-21-26 metaG | ecosystem: Host-associated > Plants > Roots > Rhizosphere... | reverse complement strand
CCGCGCCCGTAGGTGTCGTAGCGGTAGACGCCGTACACGTCGTGGCTGTAGCTCGCGCCGACCGCCGGGTGCTCGATCGTGATCAGGGCTGCCATCCGGATGCACCTCCTTCAGTTCCGGGGCCGGCCCGCGCCATGGGGTGGACGGCGCGGGCCGGCGTCTGCGGGGGCCGCCCCGCCCGGAGGGGGGTCCGGGGCGGGGCGGCTGCCAGGCGGTCGCGGAATCGGGGGGAACTCCGTTCTCCAACCTGACAAACATAGTCTATGTGACACACATAGACTATGCAAGTCATTTCCGGGTTTCCGGGCATGAAAAAAGGGGCCCGGCGAAGCGGGCCCCGCCTTCCTGCCAGCGCTTACGCGGTGACCGCGCGCCGCCGGGTCGCGGCCTCGACCGCGGCAGCTCCGCCCCGGCCCGTACGCCGCCACGACATCTCCAGGCTCCTGGCGCGCTGCTCCGACAGCCTCAGCTCGGCCGCCGCCTGCTTGGCTGCCACGCCGGCGTCGCGCAGCCCGGTGTACCGCTCGCGCAACGCGGCCTCAGCCGCGTCCAGCTCCTCGCCGGTGATCTCGGTGTGGCAGTGCGGGCACTCGATCGGCAGCCGGACCTGACGGCCGGGCCCCCGCCCGCCGCGTGACCCCTGGGCGCCGGCCTTGCCGCGCGCCGAGGCCTGGCCGGGCCGCTGGGCCCACCAGGCGCGGTACGTGCTCATGTACCACATGGGGGTCTGCCCGGCGGTCTCGTCCTCGGGCGGGATGTCTCCCGGGACAACCTGGCGTTTAGCGTCGGGGTGCTCGGCGTCGTGGCGACGGTGCGCGCGTGACCGGGCGTTCATGCTGTAGAAGGTCGACAGCTCGACCCCTTGCAGCGCCGCCCACACAACCGGGGTGATCAGGTCGGTGTCCGCGATCCTGGCACGGTCGGCGGGGATGTCTGCAAGGTCGTTGAGTACACCCATGCCCTGAGCATACGGGGAAACCCCGGCCCGCTGCTGCGGTACCGGGGTGTCCCCGCCGGGGCGGGCGGTCACCCGCCGATCCCCGTACGCTGGCCGCCCATCCGGTCCTGCCCGATGTCGGCGGTCCGGCCGGCTGCGGCCCCGTCCCAGTAGCCGCCACCGGTCATGCCGGCCCGCCCCTTGGTGACGAAGGGGAACTCCTGGCTGAAGATCTCGTCGAGCTTCGCCTTCCGCTCGGCGAGCATGTCCTGGTCGGCGCGCTCACGCGCCCGCTTCTCCGCCTCGCGCAGCCGGCGGGCCGCCTCGCGGATGAACCCCTCCATCCAGCCCCGCACCACGCTGTCCGGGCCGGCCACCCGCGACGCCTGGCTGTTCATGGCCAGCCCCAGTGCGGTCGACAGGACGTCCCCGCGCCTCACGTCGGCGGTGTAGCCGATCACCGTGACCCCGACACCCGGGACGATGATCGCCCGGCAGCCGATCGCCTCCGCAACCCAGTAGATCAAGCTGGCAGCCTGGTCGGCGAACGGGCTCCGGGTGACCTCGTACTCCTTGATGTCGATGTCCTCGTCGTCAGCCCTGGCCATGTCGACCCCGTACTTGGCTGCCAGCGCCTCAGCCTTCGCGCGGGCCGCCTCCCGCTCGTGATCCGAGGTGCCCTCGTGGTTGGCAATGGCCAGCAGCGCGCGGATGCGGCTCACCTGCTTGCCGTTGCCCTCAACCTCGACATTCTCTTCGGTGATCCCGAACTCTGACATTAGGGGCCCCTTCCGGACTCAGTGACCGGGCCGTCCCGATCTGATATGCATAGTCTATGTGTGTCACATATACTATGCAAGTGAATTGGGCAGGAATCTTCCGGCCTATGCCGCCGCCCGCCGCCAGCCGAGCAGGTGAGGGAGCGCTCGCGCGCGCCGCGCCCGCGCACGGGGGACGGCACCCGGCACCGCCGCGAGCCCCGGACGGCCCTCACCCAGCGCGGTGAGCATCCGCAGCACATCGCCTGCCGGCACGCCCCGCAGGTCCATGTCGACCTCAACGCCGTCCCGGCCGCCCCGCACCCGCACGTCGTGCCGGTAACCGTGGCCGCGCAGGCGCACCCGCGCCTCCCCGTACGGCACCCCCTGGACCTCCTGGTCGGACCCGGGCACCGCGGCGAGGATCGCCGCGGCGACGCGCCCGACCTCCGCGGCCGCGGCCTCCTGGGCGGCCTCAGCCGCCAGCGCCACGGCCAGCTCAGCCTCGTAGGCGGGCATCAGCCGGCGCTGAAGGTCTTTCGCGATCGCGGCCGGGTCACGGCTGATCCCGACCGTCACCGACGCCCGGTCCCGCCGCCAGGCCTGACGGTGCGGGTACACCCCGGACACCTCGACCCGCCCCTGCATGGAGAACGGGTAGGTCGGCGCGTGCAGGAACAGCGCCCGCCCGTCGCGGTGACGCAGGTGCGCGCCCCGCTCGTGCATCGCCTCGGCCCGCCAGCCAGCGCCCATCGCGCGGGCGAGCGCCACGGCGAACCGGGTCATGGTGTCAGGCACGGGCCGGCCCTCCCGGGTAGGGGCGGGTGCGGTCGGTGTAGAACTTCCAGCCGTCACGGCGGAAGTTGGCTGACCAGAGCTGGTCGGGCACCTGGTCGTAGTCGCACGGCACCCATTCCTCGGTGCCGGTGTCGAACCGCTGCCAGATGTCATCTACACGCGGGCCCATCACCCGCACACGGTGCGATGCGTACCAGGCGGGGGTGACGGCCTGCCGGCGCGGCGGCTTGCTCACGCGCTGACCTCCTCGGGCTCCGGCTCACGGGACTGCTCGCGCCACTGGGCGTACGTCAGCCGGCCCCGCTGGCCCCAGTAGGCGCGCAGCTCCTCCGACGCGAGTCGCATCGCGCGCGCCTCGCCCATCGGCCACAGCGCGATGGGGTCGACCCCGGCCGCGATCCCGGCACGGGACAGCAGGCTGCCCCGGCACTCGGCTTCGGCCCGCAGGAACTCCGCGTGCACGTACAGGTCGTAGGGCTCCCGGGCCGCCCGGGCGCGGGCCCGCCGGGCGGCCGCCGTCTCCGCACGCCGGCGCACGGCCTCGTCCGCCTCATCGCGCCGCTGCATCTCGGCGAGCACCAGGGCGCGGGCACGCTCCCGGCGCAGGTCGACGTAAGCGGCGGCAGCGTCGTGCTCGGACATCGCCTGCAGCTCCGCGGCAGACGGCACGCGCCACGTCCGCAGGTAAGCGGCCGCACGGCTGATCATCGGTGCTCCTCAAGGTCGAAAAGCGGGTTCATGCCGTCAACGGGCGCGGGGGCAGGCTCCGGGCTGGCGTCGTCCCACAGGCTGAGCTGCACCGGGGCCGCGGGCCGGACGCGGGCGTCGAAGTCAGACGGGCGCATCGAGGTCCAGGGCCGCCCGCCCGGCGGGCGCCCGGAGGCGCCCGCGGGACGGCCGGTCACTGGTCAAGCTCCTGCAGCCCCGCCGTGAGCTGGCCGAGCAGCCACCTGATCCTGGTGACAGCCTTTTCGTCGAGTCCCACGGCGTCCGCGCCCCGGCGGCCGGCCAGCAGCGCCGTCCCGTAGTAGGGCTGGCGGCGGCGGCCGAACAGGCGGGCGAGCGACGTCGCGAGCATGTTCACGGAGTCGTTGCGCATGCCCTCTTCGTCGAGCCACATGTCCAGCCCGGGCCGGAGCGCGACGACCTCGACCAGCTCGCAGCCCATCGCCCGGTACATAAACTTGAGGTGCGGGCCCGGCTTTGGCATCTCCAGCTCTGCGATCACCCCGTCGGTGGTGATCACCAGCGCGCTTCCCATCGCTTGCGCTTCCCTTCGGTAGAACCAACCTTATGTACATAGTCTATGTGTGACACACAGACTATACAAGTCAAATTGGCATGCAAAGCGGATGGATGTAGAATCGTGCCCGTGATCCCCCCGGAAACAGAAATCCCCGGGGTCACCCAAAGCGCTGAACTGCGGAAACAGCTAGCAGCGCAGGGACGCCCCGTGCTCCTCGCGTTCAGTCGCGGGAAAGACTCCGTAGCGGCCTGGATCGCGCTACTCGAAGCCGGCGTACAGGTCGTCCCGTACCACCTGTACGCAATCCCCGGCCTCGAATTCGTCGACGAGTCCCTCGCCTACTACGAGGCCTTCTTCGGGTGCAAGATCCTCAACCTCCCGCATCCCTCCCTGTTCCGCTGGCTCGCCAACGGCATGTTCCAGCCGCCCGAGCGCATCCGCGTCCTCGAAGCCGCCAAGATCGACATCCCCGACTACCAGGACGTCCAAGACCTCATCCGCGACCAGGCAGGACTCCCCGCCGACACCTGGACCTGCGACGGCGTCCGCGCAGCCGACTCACCCACCAGGCGCATGAGCCTCCGCGAGCACGGGCCCGTCCACGACCGCAAGCGCACCCAGAAAATCATCTGGGACTGGCGCAAGGCCCACGTCTACGCGGCGATCGAGCGGGCCGCCGTCAGGCTCCCGCCCGAGTACGAATGGTTCGGCCGGTCCTTCGACGGCCTCGACCTGCGGTTCCTCGGCCCCATCCGCGAGCACCGCCCCCGCGACTACGCGCGGATCCTGCAATGGTTCCCCCTTGCCGACCTGGAGTTCGACCGTGCCGCCCGCTGACCCCGCCAGGCCCCGGGCCGACACGTTCGCCGCCCGCGCCAAGCGCGAAGCCGACCGCTTCCGCCTTGCCACGGACTCCGAGTACTGGATCGCGTTCTGCTTCCGCACCCAGGCTGCACGCGACGCCTTCGCCAGGGCCGTCAAAGCGCGCCCCGACCACCGCGTCGCCGGGCAGGCCCTCCCGCAGAAACCGCCCGGCACGATCACCGCGGCGTCCCGGGCCATGCGGATGCTCATGGCCCGCTCCACCCGCGGACTCGACACCACGGCGATCCTCAACGCCAAGCCCGCCCCGGACCCGTTCGCCGCCGCTCCCCAGGGCGACGACCTCGAGCACGACTCCGCGTCCGAGCTCGACACCCTCCTCGCCGCGCTCACCGCGCCGCCGGACCCGGTGCCAGCCAACGTCCTCGACTCCCCGTGGCACGTCATCGCCTGGTGGCCCAGCCGCGACGACAAGGACGCTTGGCTCGCCGCGACCGGCTGCGATGTCCTCGGCGACAAGCACGTCGACGGCCACCAGGCCGCCTCGACCCTCGGCATCCGCCTCTAGGAAGGGAAGTGAAGCCATGATCCGACGCATCCGCGCTCGCGTGGCCAGCGCCGTCGACCGGGTTCGCACCGGCGCAGCCAGCGCGGCCGCACGCGTCCGGCCCGGCGGGGGCAACCTCCGTCGCGCCGCCAGCCCCGACGCGGGGCGCATGTCGGGCACATGAGCCCAGCAGGCGCGTCTTCGCGAGCCGCCGCCCCGCCGCTGCCGCCCCCGGGCAACCTGTCCGACGGGGCGGCTTCCGTTTGGCGGCGGCTCGCACCTCTCGTTCCCCCCGGCAAGCTCACCCCCGCCACGTCCGACCTGTTCGCCATGTTCTGCGCCCAGGTCGCCACGTGGTGGGAAGCTTCCGAACTGGTCGACGCCGCCGGGCTCCTGACGGCCGTCGCCGCCGAGCTGGCCGTCAACCCCGCCCTCGCGATCCGCGACCGCGCCGACCAGATGACCCAGAAGTGGGCACGCGCGTTCGGCCTCATGCCCGACGAGCCCGCCGCCCCTGCTGGACGGCCCGCCGGCATCCGACACCTGCGCGAAGCCTGACCCGAAGCAAAATGCTCCAGCCAGCCATCCTCGCGAACCCGGCACACGTCCCCTTCTTGCCTGCACCATCAAGGCCCGACCTGCGAAGAGCCGCAGTACTGCTACACGGGAGCTACGTGATGGCCATCACGGGACAATTCGGGCGCCTACTTTTCCCAGGTCGCCCGCTTTCTGCAATTCAGAAAGCGCCCTCTCGGGATCGCGGAACAGCTCGGGATTACGTTCCCAGTGTGCCATTTCCATCTGAGTAAGATTACGAATCACGATTGTATCCTGGACCTTCACCAGAAGTACGGACCCCACTTGTATTAGGGCATTAGGGGTCTTGTCGACTGCGGTTAGAAGCATCGCAACCGCTTGGCTTTGCGTAATATCGATCTGGGCCTGGGGCTTATCGAGAACCTGCTGTTCGAAAGCGCGCTGAAGTAGTATCAGCATTTCTTCACGTGTAGGCAGTCCAGTTGAATCCTTCTTCCGGGCAAGGAACTCCCTGAACCACGATCCTTTTTGCGGCGGGAAAGCGTAGACCTCCTCCATCCCGAAAACATGAAAGGCTTTACGCAAGGCTGCTGCGACCGCAGGGCCGGAGTCGGTTTCGGATGTGTAGACGCGAACTGGAAACCAGTGCCAGCCAATTGAATCGTCGATGACGGAGCTTGCTTCCGGCAGTGCCTGCAGTGCTTCCGCTGAGACGAAATGAATAGCGTCAGAATCATTGTCGAAAATATTGAAAACCCTCACTAGGCCGCTCATTCGGAGTGCCTTGATCATCCTCTCATCGTGCGCTATGAGTACGACCGTGCCACCCCGCTTCTGGGCCCTCTGCAACGCGCCAACTAGAACCCCAAAGCCCGTCGAGTCAGCGAAATCCACGCCTCTTAGATCTATCGCCAACCGTGTCCAGCCTCCGTAAATCAGCTCGATAGAGGATTCCCGGAGCTTCGGAGCATTATAGACTTCAAGCTCGCCGGTAGCCTCGATAACGGCAACGGAATTCGATACCTTGCGATGGCTGACGGTTAGATCCATGGAGTCAGCATACGCAACCGTCATTTGAGATACGCGGATTAGCCGATAAGTCCGTTATATGAGCTTTGGCGGGCCGATCAACTTCCGCATCCTTGAACGAGCTCGCCCAGCTCATCGCCCCCGCAGTCGTCACCCCGGTCCCCTCCCCCCGCCGTCAAGGGCCGCCCCTGCACGCAGAGGCCGGGCTTTAATCACGCCAGCAGGCCACAGGAGGGCAGACCCGTTGCCCAGGCCGATCGACGCCGCCCTCCGCGCCAGGATCATCGCCGACATCAAGGCCGGCAAGATGAACCGCAACGAGATCGCCCGCACCCACGGGGTCAGCGGGTCAACCGTCACGAAGATCGCCAAGGACGAGCGCATCGCCTTCGCCTTCGACCGGTCGAAGACCCAAAACGCGACGCGCGCGCGGCAGTTCGACGCGGCGGCCGCCCGGGCACGGATGATCGAGGACCTGTACGCCGACGCGCAGCGGTTCCGCGGGCGGGCCTGGTCCCAGTACACGCAGGTCGTGTCGGGGCCGCTCGGCGCGGAGTTCGTCACCACGAGGCTCCCGCCGCTGCGTGACCAGCAGGCCGCCTACACGTCGCTGGCGATCTGCATGGACAAGGCGGGCCGTCTGGAGGACCGCAACGGCGACGGCCGGATTGACGCGGCGCGGTCGCTGCTCGGCGCGCTGTTCGACGGGCTGAAGGCGGAGCACGGTGACCGGCCCGACGGCAGCGGGTAGCCGCCCGCGCCTGTCGCCCAAGCAGGAGAGGTCGATCGCGCAGTCGAACGGCAAGATCAACCTCTGGACCGGCTCGGTGCGGTCAGGGAAAACGGTCTCAAGCCTGCTGCGGTGGCTGATGTACGTGGCGAACGCCCCGTCGGGCGGGGCGCTGGTCGTCAGCGGGAAGACGTTCGACACGGTTTACCGCAACGTCTTCGGCCCCTTGTCGGACCCGGCGATCACGGGTGACGTGGCCAAGCTGGTCGCCTACACCCGCGGGGCGCCCACGGCGGTGATGCTGGGCCGGGAGATCGAGGTCATCACCGCGAACGACGCCAAGGCCGAGGGCCGGCTGCGCGGGCTGACCTGCGCGGGGATGTACGTCGACGAGGCGACGCTGATCCCGGAGGACTTCTGGACGCAGGCGCTGGCCCGGTTGTCGGTGCCGGGGTCGATGATGTTCGCCACGACGAACCCGGCCGCCCCGTCGCACTGGCTCCGGCAGAAGTACCTGCTACGGGCGTCCGAGACCAGCTTGCGGAACTGGCACTTCACCCTGGACGACAACCCGGCGCTGGATCCCAAGTACGTCTCCTGGCTGAAGTCGACCTACACGGGCCTGTGGTACCGGCGGTTCATCCTCGGTGACTGGTGCTTCGCCGAGGGCGCGGTCTACGACATGTGGGACGAGAACACCCACGTCGTCACCACGATCCCGCCGATCACCGACTGGCTGTGCGTCGCGATCGACTACGGCACCACCAACCCACTCCACGCGGTCCTCCTCGGCCTCGGCGTCAACGACACCCTCTACGTGGTCGCCGAGTGGCGGTACGACAGCCGCGCCGAAGGCCGGCAGCTCACCGACGTCGAGTACTCCAGGCGTCTGCGCGAGTGGATCAAGACGGTCCCGCTTCCCGCCTCCCAGCTCCGCGGCCCGAAGCCGCGGTTCTGGATCACGGACCCGTCCGCGGCCTCGTTCAAAGTGCAGCTCTACACCGACGGCCTAGCGCCGGTCGACGGCGACAACTCGGTGGTGGACGGCATCCGGCTCATCTCGACGCTGCTGACCCTGGGCAAGCTCAAGGTCCACGCCTCGTGCAAGCACCTGATCTCCGAGATCCCCGGCTACTCCTGGTCCGAGAAGCACGCCCAGGCCGGGGAGGACGTCCCGGTCAAGGCCGACGATCACGGCCTGGACGCGCTGCGCTACGGGTGCAAGACCACGCGCGGCCTTTGGCAGCAGCGGGTTCCGCTCGCTCTCGCCGCCTGACGAGTCCCCGGCCATGCCAGCCGGGCTCTTTGCGCTGCTCACGCGCTCCTTCCTGATGCCCGACTCCCCCGGAAGATGGGATTCCCCGTGCCTGTCCCCACGCCCACGATCGGCCGCACCGTCCTGGTCAAGGTCGACCCCCTGCTGAACAACGGCAGCGACGAGGCCTCCGCGGTCATCACCCGCGTCTGGTCCGACACCCTGGTCAACCTGCGGATCACCTACGACGGCCCACCCGTCCCGGCCTCCGGCCAGGCGCGGCAGGACTGGGTGACGTCCTGGCCGCTGCACCCCTCCCGCGAGGCGATGCAGGCCGCTCACGACCGCGCCCGCCAGGCCAGCGGCCACGCCCCGGTGCACGGCGCCTACTGGCCGACCCGACAGCCCGGTGACCGCCCGGACGGCCGCTGACCGCGCCTCCAACGACGGTCACGGTGAGGCCACCAGTCACGATGAACCATATGCGTGGCTATGTCCGTCACCTTTGGCAAACGTAATAGTGCTCACGCGCGCACCTTGACACATTGCGTTGACAATATGAATCACATATTGCATCCTTGCAATGCGCCGGGCGATGGTCTCGGCGAAGTGAACCCGGCAGCCTTCCGGACGGTAGGTGAGCCGGGTTTCGCGTATCTAGGCCCAGGCCGCACCAGGGCCGAGCACGGTCCGCACCTCCACGACGAGCGGCTCGGCAAGCCGGCGCCACTTCCCGCCCTTCGCCCAGCACCACGCGATCGCGTCCGGGACCGACAGCAGCGGCTCCTCGTGCGCACGGTGATGCGCGTACCGCAGCCGCTGGTCTGTTCCCGCCTTACGTAGCTGCTGACGGATCACCTCGTTGTCGCTCGCCATCAGCGAGTCGTCCTGCTCAAGCACGAGCCGCTCGGCGCGGGCGGCGAGCGCGTCATCCACGAGCTGGCCGATCGTCAGCCTCCGGGCTTTCGCTGCGTCCCGCCAGTGCGTCGCGTCGTACACCAGTGCACGGACCCCGGCGTCGGTGAGCAGCTTCATGATGCGCTTACGGCGCTCATCGGACTCATGGCGCATGTGCATCCGGCGTTGCCCCGCCATCCGCATACCGTTCACCTTCGTCCGAAGGTCGCAAACGTCGTTAGACGTCACATAAGCGGCGGCGAGCAGCAGACCACGCTGCTTCGACTCGTCCGCGAACACATGATCGGGCACGGGCCCTTCCTCGGTTACGAGGCCCGCGGACACACCCCCCGTGGGCCAGTTCTGTCAGGCACTGAAATAAACCGCGCCGCCCAGAACCCGACCCCATTTCAGGTACCCCCCCGTGGATGGCTACAGACGAGCGTAGCAAATCCCGCGCCACTACGCCCACAAGCAACGCGCCATGCCGCCTAAACCGCTGGTTAGCGCCATTTGCCGGATTTAACGGTATTGCCTTAATTTCTCGCTCCTAACGTTAATCATTGCGAATCTAATAAGGACGCTAATGCCCCAGAATCTCAGGAACACCATGATGGCCGTGATCACGGCCACCGGCGACGCCTGGCCCGTTGCGGCCGCCACCGTGACCTACGACGATCGGTACATGCCCGCCTTCCTCCAGCTCCGCGACGAAGACGGCCGTACCGTCGGCTGGGCCAGCATGGACAAGGTCGCCCTGATCCTCCGCACCGACGCCACCACGGCCGCCGTCCCGTCGCACCCCAAACTGCCTGCGGCGTCGCCAGCTCAGATCGGGGCGCTCAAGGCGCAGTCCGCGATGGCAGGCCACCCGTGAACGACCAGCTCATGACCGGGCACAACGCCGCCGGCGACACCCGGCGGGTGCGGGTCCACCGAAACTGGCTCCTCGAGTACGAGGGCTGACCCGGTGGCCCTGCTCGTGCTCCTGGGTGCCCTCACGATCGCCGGTCACCTCCTGCTGACGGCCGGGCTCGCCCAGCGCAACCGCCCGCCGCTGACGGCGGGGGAGTCTCAGCCCGGGGCCTGGTGCGTGCCGTGCAACGCCCCGGTCGCGGTCCGGGTGCCGCTCCGCTACGGCCCCGACAGCAGCGCCGCCGCCCAGACGTGGCTGACGGTATGCGCGAGCTGCGGACAACGCCGGATGCCGTCAGCCCCGGTCGTCACCCTCAACCGCCCACGCTGGCGCCCCCGCCCGTTCCTCGCCCTGGCCTGGCGGGCCCACCGCCGGGACTGCGCACGCCGCGGTGTCACCCCGGCCGGGTGCGCCTACGGGGCCTGCCCGCGGCCCGGCTGGTGGGACTGCGCCTGGTACGAGGCGGTCGAGGACGGCCGTATCCGGTGGATGTTCTGCGGGGCACGCCACCGGGCCCGCTGGCTCACCGAGGTCGCCGGGTACCCGCTGCCACGCCGCACCGGGCACCGCAGCCCTCATCACCCCTGACGCCGAACCGGGCCTACCCGTCCGGCCCGCCCGCCGACCGCCGAGGGGAGCGACCGCACCCCTCATGAGCATCGACCTCGGCCTGCCCACGGGCGTCCCCCCAGCCGGCGGCCTGCCGTACTTCACCGACCGGCGGCTGGACAACGAGCTGCCCACCGTCGCCAGCCAGCCGTGGCCGCCGACACGGTTCAACCCGGTCCAGTTCGACTACCGGGTCTGGGACGCCTGGTGGACCGGGGACCCCGACAAGCTGATGCGCGCCTACTACAGCATCGGGGCGAACAGCTCGGTCGGACGGCAGTACTTCGCGACCAGCGGCGAGTCCGGGATCAGCGCGGTACGCCCGGGCCAGTACAGGGGCGGCCTGATCGGGTCGGTGCGGCGGTTCTTCTGGGGCACCCCCACGCCACCCGGCGAGAAAAGAACGAACTACCACCTGCCCCTGGCAGGCGATCTCGCCGCGACGTCGGCGGCGCTGCTGTTCGCCCAGCCGCCCACCTTGAAGTACTCGGGCGACAGCGACGTCCAGGAATGGCTTAACGGGGCGGTCGACGCCGGGATGCACGCGAAGCTGCTGGAAGCGGCCGAGATGTGCGCGGCTTTCGGCGGTGTCTACCTGCGCGCGGTCTGGGACACGGACGTCGCCCCGCAGGCCTGGATCGACCTGGTGCCGCCTGACGCCGCGGTGCCCGAGTTCCGCTACGACCGGCTCACCGCCGTCACCTTCTGGACGGTCCTTGAGGACACCGGCAAGACGGTCATCCGGCACCTGGAAAAGCACATCCCCCACCAGAACGTGATCCTGCACGGGGTCTACGAGGGGAAGCAGAACCAGATCGGCCGGCAGGTCGACCTCACGGCGTTCCCCGAGACTCGGCCGATCGCGGCGGCCGCGACCAACGGCGTGATCGAGCTTCCCGACCAGCCCAGAAACGCATCGACGGTCGTCTACATCCCGAACTTGCGGCCCAACCGGATCTGGCGCGACCTCGGCCCCTGGGCCGCGCCGCTGGGACGGTCGGACTACGCCGGCCTGGAAACCCTGTTCGACGGCCTCGACGAGTCCTTCAGCTCGTGGATGCGGGACATCCGCCTCGGCAAGGCACGCCTCATCGTGCCCAGCTCCTACCTCGACCCGATCGGCAAGGGCAAGGGTGCGGTATTCGAGCCCGAACGCGAAATCTACTCACCCCTGAACCTGCTGGTCACGGGCGAGTCCTCGGCCGGGATGGGCATCATGCCGCAGCAGTTCAACATCCGGTGGGCCGAGCACAAGAACACGGTCGACTCCCTGATCGAGGAAATCGTCAGCCGCGCCGGCTACTCGGGCCAGACGATGGGCCTGGCCGGCGATGTCGCCCAGACCGCGACCGAGGTCGTCGCCCGGGAACGGCGCTCCCTCACCACCAGGGCGAAGAAGACGAACTACTGGGGCCCGGCCATCGCCGATGTCGTCTACGGGCTGATGACCGTGAACAACGTGGTGTTTAGCTCCCCGGTCCAGGCCGTACGCCCCGACATCGAGTTCCCCGACGTGATCCTCCCGGACGCGCTGGAACTCGCGCAGACCGTCGGCGCGCTGAGGGCCGCCGAAGCCATCTCGGTAGAGACTGCCGTCGCCACCGCTCACCCCGACTGGTCAACGACCCAAGTCGCAGCGGAAGTGCAGCGGATCTACAACGAGATGGGCCTGGACGCCATGAGCCGCGCACGGGTGATGATCGCCGGCCCGCCGACGGAATCGCTCTCGCAGCAGCTACAGGACATCCCGGCAGGCCTCGGCGCGTCCGACGTCACCCAGCAGGTCGAGCAGGACGCCGCCGCCACCGAAGACATGGGCGGCGGCAGCGGCCAGATCGAGTAGGAGGCGGCCAGTGGCCAAGCGCCCAGTAAAACGCACGGTCAAGCCCAAGGCCGGGTCCGGGCAGAAGCCAGTCTCGTTCACCCCCTTCGGCCTGCACGCCAGCCTCGGCGTCCCCAAGGGCAAGCCGATCCCGGCCGCGAAGATGCGCGCCGCCCTCAACGGCCAGCACGGGCCCAAGGCAGCCGCCCAGGCCCGGTTCGCCGTCAATGTCCTCGGCACGCCGAAACCCTCCGGGACCAGGACCGGAGCCAAGAAGGGAGCCTCACGTGGGAAATAGCGCAGGCGCAGGCACCACCCCGGTCACGCCCGGCGGCCCGTTCAAGGCCGCCGCACCCGACTCGACAAAGACGGCCCAGCACCGCCTCCCGGTCAACCGGGTCGGGCCGCTCACCCTGACCAGGCGCACCCCGACGGCCGGGGTCCCCGGCCCGGCCGCATGGGAGAACGGCCGCGACCCGGTAGCCACCCCGGCCGGCCAGCCGCCGCTCGCAGGGGCGACCGCCCGGGACGTGCACCCGTGCCCGGCCGGCCGCCGGTGACCAGCGCCCCGACGCCACCGCCCGCCAGGCCAGGACCAGCCAGGCCGACCGCGCCCCCGGCGGCTAAGCACGCGCCGCCGCCCCCGGCCGAGCCCAGGCCGAGGCACACCACGTCGGCCTACGGCGGCGCGCAGATCACCGCGGCCAGCTACCGGCCCCACCAGGACGGCCCTGTCCTCACCGCCACGGTCGGCGGGAACCCGGACGCACCCGCCCAGCGGCAGGCCGCCCCCGAGATCAGCCCCACCGTCCCCTACGCCGGCGGGTCACCGACCGGCTACGACCCCTACACCCAAGGCACCTACTGACCATGACCCGGGCAGCAAGACGACCAGGCCCACGCCGTGGTCCCCGCCCCGCCGTGGTGCTGATCGACGAGCTCGCCGATACACCCGGCGAGGCGTTCACCCGGGCGCTGGTCCCGCCCCACGCCGCCCAGGAGTGGGTCTGCGGGTTCTGCGACCGCGGCCAGTGCGGCCGCTGCTCCGCGACGGACTGCACCTGCTGCAACGGCAACCCCGAGGAGCAGCCATGGCGGCCATGACGACGGTTGAGGTCAGCGTTACCGGGGTCGAGCCCGTTCGGTCGTTCATCGGCCGCGCCTGCCGCGCCTACGCGCTGCTGCAGCAGCTTCCCCCCGGTGAGCTGAGCACGCTGCCCCGCCGGGTCGCCGACGCGGCGGAGGAACTACGCGAGGCAGTGCACGACCTGATCGGCGAGGGACTGATCACCGCCGAGCAGGTCGAGGACCTGTACCCGCATGGACACCTCTAACCCGGAACGGGACGCGATCCACGACGCGATCGCGGCGAACTCAAGCCACGTGCAGGAAACCGCCGACGGCCAGGCGATCCTCACCGGCTGGATCGTCGTGTCCGAGCGGATGGACCCCGACGGCGGCCGTTACCTGGCCCACTGCCGGGCAGCCCAGACCTCACGGTGGACCGCCCGCGGCATGATCCACGACGTCCTATTCGCCAACGACTGGGACGACTCGTAGAACAAGGCAGGCGGCACGCCAAATCAGCCAGGTAAGAGCACGAACCCCAATATTCGGGTTGCTGCCTCAACTGCTGCACGCAATACCTTTTCATGGGAGTGTGCGACATAAGCAGACACGCGGAAAAGGGCGACGCCCGTCGCCGCCCTCGCGCACTTCAGGCCCCGCCCGCCCCCAGCGAGTCCGCCCGCGCTGGGCACGCCCAGGTCGCCCGGCTCCCGACCACTTTCAGCGGGACTGGCTGCAGATCTCGATCACGGCACTCCCGAGCCTCGCGGCCGTAATCGCTCTGGTGTTCACATTCCTCTCCATTCAGGAAACGACCGCACAGATCCAAGTCTCTGTGCAGGGGCAGATCACCGACCGCTACAACGCCGCCATCACTAACCTCGGCTCATCCTCCATAGACGTCCGGCTCGGCGGGATCTACGCACTTCAGCGCATAATGCAAGACTCCCCACGCGACCAGCCCTCTGTCGTCGCCGTGCTCTGCGCATTCGTCCGTGACCACGCCAGCAACGTCGTGGGCACACCAGGCTCAATCCCAGCTCACCCGCGAACGGACATCCAAGCCGCCCTAACGGTTGTCGGCAGCCGCGATGCCGCGCACGACGGCACTAGTACCGTCATCGACCTCAGTAGCACGGCTCTCGTAGGCGCATCCTTCGCCAGGCTGAATTTTTCGACCGCGGACTTCAGCGACGCTGATCTCGAGAATGCGAACTTCTTCCTGGCGAACATCCAGGCCACGATATTCATCGGCGCCCGACTCGTCGACGCGGACATCAGCGGCGTGAACGGCGATGGCGCCCTCGTCGGCGATGCGGACCTTACAGGCGCGGTGGCCGGCGGGGCAAGCTTCCCCTCTGCCGCCTTCACCCGCTCCGACCTTACCAACGCAGATTTCAGCGGCGCGGACCTCAGAGGCGCGAACCTCAGCGAGGCGAACCTAACCAACACGGACTTCGCCGGCGCGGACCTAAGCGGCGTTATTCGAAACGAGAGGGGCCCGTGAGCAGCGCGCCGTCATCGCGCTAAACACGAGGGTCGAGCCGCTTCGTGCACGGCATGTGCGCCGGCTTCAGCACTTCGATTTTCAGATTCCCGGACGGGCGCGGTGGGGGAGCCGGGCCTGTCCGGGTCACGACGGTGGCGCGCGCAGCGGGGACCTCTTGCGGTCTTGACCCCGCCACGCCGTCAGGGAAGCCGGACCGCGTCACCTACGGGGCGTGCGCCACCGTCCTCAGTGCAAATAACCACGAATTACTGTGGCTGGTTTTCCTATTCATTGGAACCTAGCTGCTGAATCCGGCATCACCGCCTTCCGCAGCCTCATTAGTCACGTCTTTCGCGCGGCCGGTCAGAAGTATCAAGACCCTTGTAGCGCGCAAGCTGTGTTCCCGGGAGCCGTATACGGCTACCCAGCACAGGACGGTGACTAGGACGGCTAGCAGCCCCAAAAGCGCTATTGACGCTGAGATCAGGGCGATGGCGGCTGGGGTGCTGACTGCTGTGGCCCCCGCGACGGAGGCCAGGCCGGTCAGGACCCACTTGCGGATCACGTGTTCATGGCAGACTCCACGATCCCGAATCGCTAGATTATTCATCTATTGCCGACCGAAGTCGAGCGTCGCGCATCTGCGCGCGACGTGATGGCATTGATGACTAACGAATTGATCGTAGGCTCGGACGCGGACTGCGCACCCATCGGGGGGCCGGCAGTTGGCATGTAAGACAAGGGAAATCGAAGGTAATAACGATCTCGTATGAGTGGGCAGACCTTTTGGGATGTCCACGGGCTCTCATTTAAACGGCAAACGGTAGCTGAATAATAGCAACTGACCCGTGATTGCACGCCAGAGTGTCGGGACAGTGGAGGCGCCACGTGGATGCGCAATGGCCATCCCCCGGCGACGAGCGCGAAGACCGTGCCACCCGGGTCGGCGAGACCATCGGCGCGGTCTACGAGCAGGTCGAGATGGTCATCATCGCGGCGGTCGCCTCCCTGGCGCGCAAGGTCGCCACGGGCGCGCTGAACCCGGCTGCAGCCGTCCGCCACCTGTGCGCCACGGTCAACACGGCGCTCGGCCAGGCGGCACCACAGGCACGCAGGGCCCTCGAAGAAGCGATTGCTGGCGCAGCCGACCAGCTTCGTGCCACCCTCCCGCTCCCCGTGCGCACGCCGACCTTGCCGGTTCCGGCCGGCCAGTGGATGCAGCCGCTCGCCGGGATCCTCGACCAGGCCACCGGCACGGCCGCCGAGACCGCGCAGAACGAGCTCATCGCGATCACCGTCGCGCTCGGCCGGATTTTCGACGAGCCCGCGGCCGAGACCGCTGCCGGCGAGGGCCGACGGGCGATCGCCGCCAGACTGCCACCGCCCGGGCCCCCTGATGGCCCGTACGGGGCAGCGCTAGGCGAGGCGTTCGGGCGGTTCGCCCAGTTCCCCGGCCAGAGCCTCAGCTACCGCCGGGTCCAGGCCGCCCAGGTGATGCTCGACGAGCTTGCCGGCCGGGGGATCACAGGCTACACGGACAGGATCGGCCGCAACTGGGACCTGGCTACCTACTGCGAGATGGCGACGAGGACCGCGACCGCCAACGCATGGGACGACATGCAGGCCGGCCTCGCCGCCGGGGCGGGCCTGGACTTGGTGGAGACCAGCACGCACAGCACGGAAGGCTCCTGCCCGCTGTGCGTGCCGTGGCTCGGCAAGGTGCTGTCGCTCACGGGGGCGACCCCGGGGCATCCGACGATCGCCGGCGCGAAGGCGGCGGGCTGGCGGCATCCGAACTGCCGCTGCTTCTGGTTGGTGATCGGCGCCGGGTACACGGTCGACGTGACCAACCCGGTGCCGACTGGCGAGGCGGCGAGGGTGTACGAGCTGTCGCAGCACCAGCGGCTCTTGGAGCGCCGGGTGCGGACTGAGGGACGGGCTGCGCAGGCCGCGGTCACCCCCCAGGCCAAGACCAGGGCACGGCACCGGCTAGCGGCCGCCCGGGCGGCGTCGGCAGCCCACCGGGAACAGCACAAGCTCAGCATCATGGCGGTGACGAGCAAGCGCCGGGAAGCACTTCATGGGCCTCGTTGAGAGGCGCGCTGAATGAGACCCTGTTGGTCCGAGCGGCGCTGGGCGTTGAGCAGTAGTTTCGAGCCGTGGAAAACGAAACGGGGTTTTCGTGGCTTCGGGACTGGCGCGTGTGGGCTGCGATTGGCGCGGCTGCGGTCGCCGGTTTCCTGGTCGGGCTGCTCGTCTTTTTCAAGCCGTGGCGCCTGGCACCCAACCTTGGTGACGTCCCTACGTGGCTGGCGGCGGTCTTCGCCGCCGCTGCTGGGTGGGTTGCGCTAAGCCAACTACGTATCCTCCGCAAGCAGGTTGAGGAGGAGGCCAGGCGCAGTGATAAACGCGATCATCTCCTCAACACGCAACTAGCTGAATCCGAGGCAAGGTCGGTAGCCGCCAGGCGCGGGCAGGCCGAAGAGGTCAAGGTAGAGCTGACCTGGAGCTCTCCAGTCACGCTGTGGCTCATTAATAACTCTTCCCGCCCAATCGCCGACATAAAAAGCCGCCTCGTCCTGAGGTGCCCAACGCTTCCCGGACAGGGGATCCAATAGGATTCTTCTGGAAAGGAACGGGATCGAGTGGCCAGGAATCGTAGGAAGTTTTCTCCTGAATTCAAGGAGGAAGCCGCCAAGATGGTGGT
>Ga0265338_10004752_pt1 | contig 18169 bp, 12 predicted proteins | sample 42126metaG_FD_193579 | JGI IMG/M metagenome (GOLD analysis project Ga0265338, IMG submission 193579) | Rhizosphere microbial communities from Carex aquatilis grown in University of Washington, Seatle, WA, United States - 4-21-26 metaG | ecosystem: Host-associated > Plants > Roots > Rhizosphere... | reverse complement strand
CAACTTCAGTCCGTAAGGAACGATGTATGCTGCTTGCACGTTCGATCGTAATCCTATTGATACCATCCGGCGGGTGGGGTACGTTCCGCACGAACTAGCGAGTGCACAGGACAGGGACTCTGCGGCACTTGGGTTTCCGTCGTTCCGGATCGGGGGCTAGCGCTCCCGCGGAGCGCGCGCTACAGTGCCCGCGTCGCCCCGGCAACTGCCGACGGGCGCCGCTTGCGGTGAAGGGGGTCGATCCGGTACCCTGGCTGGTTGCGCCGCCGATCCGCACGCCTGCACGTTTGACGCCCATTTTCCGCTGAGCTCTGCACGTCCCCAAGGGAGGCTGTTTCTTTGACCACCACGGTCGCTTCGTCTCGCGCGCGCAAGACCTTTTCCCGGATCGAGCACGTTCTCGATCTTCCGAACCTCATCGACATCCAGAAGGCGTCCTTCCAGTGGTTCCTCGACGAGGGGCTGAAGGAGACGATCGACGACATCTCGCCGATCGAGGACTACACCGGCACCCTCGCGGTCGAGTTCGCCAGCTACGAGTTCGGCGAGCCGAACGTCTCGATCAAGGAGTGCCGCGAGAAGGACCTGACCTACCAGGCTCCGCTCCAGATGGTCGTCCGCTTCGTGAACAAGGACACGGGCGAGATCCGCGAACAGCGGGTCTTCATGGGCGACTTCCCGATGATGACCGAGCACGGCACGTTCATCATCAACGGCACCGAGCGCGTGATCGTCACGCAGCTCGTCCGTTCGCCGGGCGCCTACCTGATGGAGCCGAAGGACCCGACGAAGCAGGTCTTCACCGCGAACCTGATGCCGAGCCGCGGCTCGTGGCTCGAGCTCGAGATCGACAAGAAGGGCGTCGTCTACGCCCGGATCGACCGTAAGCGCAAGCTGCCGATCACGACGCTCCTCCGCGCCCTCCCTGCCGAGGACCCGACCACCGGATTCGCGCTCGACACGTCGACGAACGAGGCGATCCTCGGCCTCTTCGACAACTCGTCGTACATCGTCAACACCCTCGACAAGGACCCCGCCACGCGCGAGGAGGAGGCCCTGATCGAGGTCTTCAAGAAGCAGCGCCCCGGCGAGCCGCCGACGCTCGACAACGCGCGGAACCTGCTCCGCGCGCTCTTCTTCGATCCCAAGCGCTACGACCTGACGAAGGTCGGCCGCTACAAGCTGAACCAGCGGCTCGGCGTGAGCGTGCCGGACGACTGCCGCGTCCTCACCACCGAGGACATCGTCGCGCTTGTCCGCCGGCTGCTCGAGCTGCCGACGAAGCTCGGCGTGCCCGAGGACTCGAAGGACTTCGCGGCCGAGGCGTCCTCGCTGCCGCGCGCGCCGATCCTCAACGATCTCGACGAGTACGAGCACTTCGGCAACCGGCGTCTGCGTACGGTCGGCGAGCTGATCCAGGAGGCGTTCCGGGTCGGCCTCTACCGCATGGAGCGCGTCGTCCGCGAGCGGATGACCACGGAGGACGTGGACACGATCACGCCGCAGACGATCATCAACATCCGGCCGGTCGTGGCCGCGCTGAAGGAGTTCTTCGGCTCCTCTCAGCTGTCGCAGTTCATGGACCAGACCAACTCGCTCGCCGGCCTCACGCATCGGCGCCGCCTCTCGGCGCTCGGCGCCGGCGGCCTGACCCGCGAGCGCGCGCCGATCGAGGTGCGCGACGTCCATCCCACGCACTACGGCCGTATGTGCCCGATCGAGACGCCGGAAGGGCCGAACATCGGCCTGATCGGCTACCTCGCCTCGTACGCGACCGTCTCGGAGTTCGGCTTCGTCCAGACGCCCTATAGAAAGGTCGCGGGCGGCAAGGTGAGTGACGAGATCGTCTACCTCGACGCCGTCGAGGAGACGCGCTACGTGATCGCGCAGGCGAGCGCCCGTCTCGACAAGAACGGCAAGTTCGTGGACGACAGCGTCCTCTGCCGCTCGTCCGAGGGCGAGGCCGTGATGGCGGGGGCGAAGGACGTGCAGCTGATGGACGTCTCGCCGGCACAGATCGTGTCCGTCTCGACGGCGCTGATCCCGTTCCTCGAGCACAACGACGCGAACCGCGCACTGATGGGCGCGAACATGCAGCGCCAGGCGGTACCGCTGCTCGTGCGCCAGGCGCCGCTCGTCGGCACCGGCCTCGAGTACCGCGCCGCGGTCGACTCGGGCGACGTCGTCGTCGCCGCGAAGGCCGGCACCGTTGCCGACGTCGACGCCGAGAAGATCGTCGTCGAGACGAAGGACGGCCGCGAGGAGCACGCGCTGGTCAAGTTCATGCGCTCGAACCAGGGCACGCTGATCCATCAGAAGCCGATCGTCGGCCTGGGCGAGAAGGTGAAGGCGGGTCAGGTGCTCGCGGACGGCAGCTCCACCGACGAGGGCGAGCTCGCGCTCGGCGCGAACCTGCTCGTCGCGTTCATGCCGTTCGAGGGCTACAACTTCGAGGACGCGATCGTCCTCTCCGAGCGGATCGTCAAGGACGACATCCTCACGTCGATCCACATCCACGAGTACGAAATCGACGCCCGTTCGACGAAGCTCGGCGACGAGGAGATCACGCGTGACATCCCGAACCGCTCCGAGGAGTCGCTCGCGCAGCTCGACGAGCGCGGCGTCGTCCGGATCGGCGCGGAGGTGGGCGCCGGCGACCTGCTCGTCGGCAAGGTCACGCCGAAGGGCGAGACCGAGCTGACCGCGGAGGAGAAGCTGATCCGCGCCATCTTCAAGGAGAAGGCGCGCGAGGTCCGCGACACCAGCCTCAAGGTGCCGCACGGCGAGGGCGGCGTCGTCATCGACGTGAAGACGTTCTCCCGCGACGGTGGCGACGACCTGTCGCCCGGCGTGAACGAGCTCGTCCGCGTCTACGTCGCGACGAAGCGCAAGATCGCCGAGGGCGACAAGCTCGCCGGTCGCCACGGGAACAAGGGCGTCATCTCGAAGATCGTCCCCGAGGAGGACATGCCGTTCCTCCCGGACGGACGGCCCGTCGACATCGTCCTCAACCCGCTCGGCGTGCCGAGCCGGATGAACATCGGCCAGGTACTCGAGACGCACCTCGGCTGGGCGGCGGCGCACGGCGTCTTCGCCGAGAACGGCGACCGCAAGAAGGACGTGGACTGGAAGCACCGCCGCCAGGTGATCAACGGCGGCAGCCCGAGCGCGGTGGCGACGCCCGTCTTCGACGGCGCGACGCCGGCCGACGTGGACGACGCGCTGATCGAGTGGGGCCGGCAGAACCCGGACTCGCCGATCCAGTTCGTCGTCGACCAGAAGCGGCCCGAGGGCCGGAAGTGCTCCGGGAAGGTGCAGCTCTACAACGGCCGCTCGGGCGAGCCGTTCGAGCAGAAGGTCACCGTCGGCTACATGTACATCCTCAAGCTGCTCCACCTCGTGGACGACAAGATCCACGCGCGCAGCACCGGCCCGTACTCGCTCGTCACCCAGCAGCCGCTGGGCGGCAAGGCGCAGTTCGGCGGCCAGCGCTTCGGCGAGATGGAGGTGTGGGCACTCGAGGCCTACGGCGCCGCATACACGCTGCAGGAGATGCTCACGATCAAGTCCGACGACACGGTCGGGCGCGTGAAGGCATACGAGGCGATCGTCAAGGGCGAGAACATCGCCGAGCCGTCCATCCCCGAGTCGTTCAAGGTGCTCCTGAAGGAGATGCAGTCACTCGCCCTCGACGTCCACGTCCTCTCGGACGAAGGCCGTGAGGTCGAGGTGCGGGAGGAGGAGGACGAGCTGCTCCGCGCGGCGGAGGAGCTCGGCATCGACCTCTCGCCCGGCTCGCTCCGCGCGGTCGGCCGCGAGCCGACGGCGGAGGAGGCCGAGGAGGGCCAGGAGCGCGTCGACGGAGACGGCGAGCTGACCCTGCCGGCCGACGAGTCGCTCGGCGACCTCGAAGAGGTCGAGGTCGCCGCCGACGAGGAGCCGGAAGACGGTGAACCCGCGGAAGCGGACCTCGTTGACGTGGAACTCGAAGACTGAGCCAACAGAAGCCTGACTGAGGGACTGAGGAGAGAGACTTGATCGACATCAACGACTTCGACGCGATCCGGATCGGGCTCGCGTCGTCGAAGCAGATCCGCGACTGGTCTTCGGGAGAGGTCACCAAGCCGGAGACGATCAACTACCGGACGCTCAAGCCCGAGCGCGACGGCCTGTTCTGCGAGCGCATCTTCGGGCCGACCCGCGACTGGGAGTGCTACTGCGGCAAGTACAAGCGTGTCCGCTACAAGGGCATCATCTGTGAGCGCTGCGGCGTCGAGGTGACGCGCCAGAAGGTCCGCCGCGAGCGGATGGGCCACATCGACCTGGCCGCCCCGGTCTCGCACATCTGGTTCTTCAAGGGCGTCCCGAGCCGGATCGGCTACCTGCTCGACATCGCGCCGCGCGAGCTGGAGAAGGTGCTCTACTTCGCCGCCTCGATCGTCACGGCGGTGGACGTGGAGAAGCGCGCCTCCGACGTGAACGCGCTCGAGGATCAGGTCCGCGCCGAGTCGGAGCGGATCGACGTCGACCGTGACGAGGCGCTCGCCGCGCTCGAGGCCCGGCTCGCCCGCCGGCGCGACTACTTCGCCAAGGGCAAGGAGCGGAACTTCGACGAGGACGACGACTTCTGGGCCCGCGGCCTGAACAACTGGGCCGAGGAGCAGGTGCTGCCGGCGCTCGCCGACGCGCGCGAGCTCGTCTCCGGTCTGTTCGTCGAGCTCGTCCCGCAGATCACGACCGAGGACGCGAAGAAGATCCGCGAGCTGGTCCGCAACAAGGCGATCCGCGACGACCGCCGCCTCGCCCCGCGCGAGCTGGAGCAGGTCGCCGTCGCCGCCGAGCAGATCAAGGCCGCGATCGCGCCGCTCGAGAAGGAGCTGGAGAAGGCGACCGGCTCCAAGAAGGGCGCGATCACCAAGCACATCCACAAGATCGTCGACACGCTCCTCGCCGGCGGCGAGCTGTCCGAGGACGACCAGGCCGTCGCCTCGGGCGTCGATCCGAAGAATCTCGAGAAGGCGCGCGAGCTCGGCAACGGCCTGCTCAAGGAGACGATCGAGGCGATCCAGCCGGAGTCGGACGTTCGCGAGCTGGCGAACGACCTCTGCCTGCGCACCGACGGCCGGATCCAGAAGGAGGACCTGGACGCTGTCGTCCAGTGGGCGCTGAAGGTGCGCGAGATGTACCTCGACATCGAGTCCCGCCGCGAGGACGCGCGCGAGGCTGCGGTGGACTCGGTGCGCCGGCTGGAGCAGACGTGGCAGCTCTTCCGCGAGCTCGAGCCGAAGATGATCGTCAACGACGAGCAGATCTTCCGCGAGCTGAAGGACCGCTTCGGCTCCCCGTACGGCTTCGGCGTCTACTTCCGGGGCGGCATGGGGGCGGAGGCGATCCGCGACCTGCTCAAGGATCTCGACCTCGTCCTCGAGGTCGCGACGCTGCGCGAGACGATCCGCACCGCGAAGGGCCAGAAGCAGCAGCGCGCGATCAAGCGCCTGAAGGTCGTCTCGGCGTTCGTCACCTCGGAGAACCGCCCCGAGTGGATGGTCCTCGAGGCCGTGCCGGTGATCCCGCCGGAGCTGCGCCCGATGGTCCAGCTGGACGGCGGCCGTTTCGCGACCTCCGACCTGAACGACCTCTACCGCCGCGTCATCAACCGGAACAACCGCCTCAAGCGGCTCCTCGACCTCGGCGCGCCGGAGATCATCGTCAACAACGAGAAGCGCATGCTGCAGGAGGCCGTCGACGCGCTGTTCGACAACGGCCGCCGCGGCCGCGCCGTCACCGGCCCGGGCAACCGGCCGCTGAAGTCGCTCTCCGACATGCTCAAGGGCAAGCAGGGGCGCTTCCGCCAGAACCTGCTCGGCAAGCGCGTCGACTACTCCGGCCGTTCGGTGATCGTCGCCGGCCCGCACCTGAAGCTGTACCAGTGCGGCCTGCCGAAGCTGATGGCGCTCGAGCTGTTCAAGCCGTTCATCATGAGCCGGCTCGTCGACCGCAAGATCGTCCAGAACATCAAGGCGGCCAAACGGCACGTCGACCAGATGCACGCCGAGGTCTGGGACATCCTCGAGGAGGTCATCCAGGAGCACCCGGTTCTCCTGAACCGCGCTCCGACGCTGCACCGCCTCGGCATCCAGGCCTTCGAGCCGACCCTGGTCGAGGGCAAGGCGATCCAGGTCCACCCGCTCGTCTGCCACGCCTTCAACGCGGACTTCGACGGCGACCAGATGGCCGTCCACGTCCCGCTGTCTGCGGAGGCGCAGGCCGAGGCGCGCATCCTGATGCTGTCGGCGAACAACATCCTCTCGCCGGCCAATGGGCTGCCGCTCGCCACGCCGAGCCAGGACATGGTGCTCGGGTCGTACTACCTGACCTACTCGGACAAGGACTTGACGAAGGTCTCGGCCGAGGGCCTCAAGCCGCGGCCGCAGCGGTTCCGCAACGAGGACGAGGTCGAGTTCGCGCTCGACGCCAAGCAGATCGGGCTGCAGCAGCCGATCGAGTACCTGTGGAACGGCGAGCTCGTCGTCACCACGGCGGGCCGCGTGATCTTCAACGTGGAGGTCGACCGCGCCCTGCACGACGCCGTCGGCGGACGCAATGGCGACGCGAAGCGGGCTGTCTTCCACGACTACATCAACCGCACGCTGTCGAAGAAGGAGCTCGGCGACTTCATCTCCACGCTCGTCGACGTCTACGGCGCGCACGCGGTCGCGGTCGTGCTCGACACGATCAAGGACCTCGGCTTCAAGTACGGCACCAAGGCAGGCGTGACGATCTCGAAGAACGACATCATCATCCCGCCGGACAAGGAGAAGATCCTCAGCGGATACGAGGAGCGTGTCGCCAAGGTCGAGCAGGCGTACGAGCACGGCCTGATCACCGAGTCCGAGCGGCACGAGCAGATCACGAGCGTCTGGACGGAAGCCACCGAGGAAGTCGCGCAGGCGATGATCGACAACCTCGACGAGCTGAACCCGATCTACATGATGGCCAACTCCGGTGCCCGCGGCTCGTTCGCGCAGCTCCGCCAGCTGGCCGGCATGCGTGGCCTGATGGCCAACCCGAAGGGCGAGATCATCGAGCGCCCGATCAAGGCCAACTTCATGGAGGGCCTGTCGGTGCTCGAGTACTTCATCTCGACCCACGGTGCCCGCAAGGGACTCGCCGACACGGCGCTGCGCACGGCCGACTCGGGCTACCTGACTCGGCGTCTCGTCGACGTCTCGCAGGACGTGATCATCCGTGAGGAGGACTGCGGTACGGACGACTTCGTCGAGCTGCCGCTCTTCCTGCCGGACGGCCTGAACAAGAGCGTCGCTGGCCGGATCATGGCCCGCGACATCCACAAGCCGCTCGCGTCCGGCAAGCCGGGCAAGACGGTGATCGCCGCGAAGGGCGAGGAGATCACGGCACCGAGGCTCCGTGCGCTCGTCGAGGAGCTCGCTGAGGAGGCCGAGACGTTCTCGGTCCCGGTGCGCTCGGTGCTCAAGTGCCGGGCGGAGACGGGCGTCTGTCGGGCCTGCTACGGGACCTTCCTCGCGACCGGCGAGCTGTCCGAGATCGGTGACGCGGTCGGGATCATCGCCGCGCAGTCGATCGGCGAGCCGGGCACGCAGCTGACGATGCGGACGTTCCACACCGGCGGTGTCGCCGGCGCCGACATCACGCACGGTCTTCCGCGCGTGGTCGAGATCTTCGAGGCCCGCAACCCGAAGGGTGCCGCCGGGCTGGCGGAGATCGCCGGCACGGTCGCGATCGAGGAGACGGAGCGCCAGCTGAAGCTCACGATCGTCCCGGACAGCGGCGACGAGGCCGACGAGTACTCGATCACCGTCCCGCGCCGCACGCGGCTACTGGTCGTCCACGGCCAGAAGGTGGAGCCGGGTGACGCCCTCCACGAGGGCTCGATCAGCCCGTCCGACCTCCTGCGCCTGAAGGGCTACACCGCGACCGAGCTGTACCTCGTCGACCAGGTGCAGAAGGTCTACAAGTCACAGGGCGTCGAGATCCACGACAAGCACATCGAGCTGATCGTTCGGCAGATGCTCAAGAAGGTCCGCGTCGAGAACAACGGCGACACCGACCTGCTCCCGGGCCAGCTCGTGGACAAGATCGTGCTCGACCGCGAGAACGCGCGCGTCAAGAAGGCGAAGAAGGAGCAGGCGACCTCCGAGCCGTTGATCCTCGGGATCACGAAGGCGTCGTTGGCGACCGAGTCCTTCCTCTCCGCGGCGTCCTTCCAGGAGACGACGAAGGTGCTGACCGACGCGGCGATCGAGGGCAAGGTCGACCGGCTGCTGGGCCTGAAGGAGAACGTCATCATCGGGAAACTGATCCCGGCGGCGACGGGCCTGAAGCGGTACCGGACGATCGAGATCGGCCCCTCCGACAAGGTGCCCGCCAGTGCGCTGGCGCGGCCCGCGACGGAGGAGCAGCTGCTCGCGGCGCTGGAGGAGATCGGCTCCGACGGCGATGCGTCGCTGGCCGGCCTCGGCCTCGACTTCGGCGGTGCGCCGAAGACGAACGGTGGGGAGCCTCACTCGGACATCGAGGCGGAGGAGATCCCCGAGGTCGAGACGCCGCTCGACGAGGGGTAGCGCTTCGCGCGTAAAGGAACTGCGAGAAGGGGCGGCCGGAAGCCGCCCCTTCTGGTACCAAGGGGTCGTGAGGAGACGGGGCCTCGTCGTGCTCGCCGCGATCGCCGCGGCGTTCCTGTTCGCGGGGCGCGCGTCCGCGAACCCGATCTGGGGCGGCCAGTGCGGGATCCCGGCTGCGCCGACGGTCTGGGGGGAGTACGGCTGGCCGTCGCTGCTGCCGATCCTCGCGCATCCGGGGACGCTGCTCGCGGTGACGAGCGGCGCCGACTATCCCGGCCAGGCGCGCGCCGCCGGCGCCGCCACCTACTACTTCGACCTGCACATGGCGAACCGTGTCGGCACGCCGACGAACCCTGCCGACCCGTCCACGATCGCAGCGCAGGCGCAGAAGGAGTACACCTACTCCGTCGGCCAGAACGGTGGCTGCGCGACGCCGCTCGTCGTCGAGAACGAGCTCTCCGGCGCGGGCCTCGCGACACCGTGGACGGCGAACAACGCGCAGTACCGCGCGAACGTGCTCGCGCTCCTGCAGAAGCTGCACGCGCTCGGCGCGAATCCCGTCCTGCTCGTGAACAGCGTCCCGTACCTGAGCGGCGACGCGCTCGACTGGTGGCTCGCCGTCGCCGGCGTGGCGGACATCGTCCGGGAGGTCTACGTGCCGGCGCCGACGGTCTGGAAGGCCGGGCCGCTGCTCGGCAACCGGCTGCTGCGCCAGCGCTATCGCAAGGCTCTCGCAGACTTCACCTCGATCGGCATCCCGCCGAACCGGCTCGGGATCATGGTCAGCTTCTCGACCCAGACCGGCGGTGGCGGCCGCGAGGGGTTGCAGCCCGCGGCCTCGTGGTTCCAGGTAGTCAAGTGGGAGGCGCTCGCCGCGAAGCAGGTGGCCGCCGACACCGGCGCCGGCTCCGTCTTCTCGTGGGGCTGGCAGATGTGGAACGCGGCCGAGACCGACCCGGACAAGCCGAAGGCCGCCTGCGTCTGGCTGTGGGCGCGCTCGCAGCCGCTCTGCGACGCGCCGGCGACGCTCGGGCCGCAGTTCGACCGCTCGCTGACCGAGGGCCAGATCGTCCTGCCTTCAGGCACGTTCTGCTCCGGCGCCGGCGGTGGCTCGATCACCGTGCGGGAGTTGCGCGCGCTGCAGGTGCTCACCGGCGACCGCGATGCGGCGATGACGGCGCTCGTGGAACGGCTGACCGAGAGCCGCTGGACGACGGTGACGAACGCGCAGGTGCTGGCCGCCGAGCGGACGGTGATCGCGGACTCGTTCAGGGGCAGCCGCGCCGCGTACCTCGCGGCGCTTGCCCAGGCGCATGCGTCGCTCGCGATCGCGCGCGCCGCGCTCGCGGACGAGCTCCGCCGCGCCGCCCTCGAGGCGAAGCTGCCGGTGGCGGCGCCGAGCGGCGACGACGTCGAGACGTTCTACGCGACCTATCCGCAACTGCTCGTCCGCCGCGTCCAGGCATCGCCGGCGCCGTCCTGGCTGGGCGGGGCGAAGACGGGCCTGGCGCTCGCGGAGCTCGCGCCCGCGCAGATCTTCACGCTGCCCGGCGGGAAGAAGGCGGTCGTCGACACCCTCGGCGGCGCAGTGACGGTGAAGCCGGTCGGCGACGCGTTCCCGCTCGGCGCGCTCGCGCTCTCGTCGGCACGCCCCGCGATCACCGCGGCGCTCCGCAGCTTCGCCCGCAGCCAGGCCTTCGAGGCGTGGACGATCGGCAAGCAGAACGCCCTGGAAACGCGCATGACCTGCCTCCGCGACGAGTTCCCGGAGCCGGCCGCCGTCGACCTGACGGACTACCTGCCCTTCCTCCGCATCGGCTAGCGCCGTAGCCTTGCGGTGTGTCAGTGCTCCAGCGCTTCTGGGGGACCATCCCCGTCAGCCCGCAGACTCGCGGTAGGAAGGTGTTCGGCGCGGTCGGGCGGCGGTGGCTGCACGCGTTCGCGCGCTACGTTCCCATGACGCCGGCGATGCGCGTGTCGCTGCACCGCGCGCGCGGGGTTCACGTCGGCAAGCGGGTCTTCATCGGGACGGAGGTGTTCATCGACGACGCGGTGCCGTCCTCGGTGACGCTCGAGGACGACGTGACGGTGATCGCGCAGTCGACGATCCTCGGCCACACGTACTACCCGACCCACTTCCACCGGCTGCTCGGCGACGAGGAGACTCGCGCCGGTCGGCACACGACCATCCGCCGTGGCGCCTACCTCGGCTTGCGCAGCACGGTCCTCGCCGGCGTGACGGTGGGGGAGTACGCGATCGTCGGCGCCGGCAGTCTCGTCACGAGCGACGTGTCGGCGTACACGATGGTCGTCGGCGTGCCGGCGAAGGTCGTCCGTGAGTTCGGGCCGGAGGACGTCGCCTAGGACGTGCCGTCGGCCGCGGACAGCCCGCCCCGGCGCTCCGGCTTCGAGGCGTAGAGCAGCTCGTCCGCCCGCTCGAACAGCGCGACCGCGTCGTCCTCGTTCCTCAGCTCCGCCACCCCGGCCGACAGGCGCACGCGCCCCGCCTGGGCGAGCGGCCGCGAAGAGATCGCCCGCTGCACGCGCGTGACGAGCAGCTGCGCCTCCTCCTGACCGGCCTCGGGAACGATCACGCCGAACTCGTCGCCGCCGACGCGGCAGGGGATGTCGGCCGAGCGGACCGCCTCGTGCAGCCGCTCCGCCGCCTCGGCGAGCACCGAGTCGCCGCCGAGATGGCCGAGCCGGTCGTTGATCTCCTTGAAGTCGTCGAGGTCGAAGAGGACGAGCGCGAGCGTGCGCCCGTAGCGATGCGCTCGCGCGACCTCGCGCGCGAGCGTCTCGTGGAAGTAGCGCCGGTTGTGGAGCCCGGTGAGCGAGTCGAGATCGGCCTGGAGGCGCATCTCGCGGAACTCGCGCGCGTTCGCGATCGCCGGGCCGGCGCGCCCTGCGAGCTCCTCGAGACGCGTCACGTCCTCGTCGCCGAAACGGCGCGCCGAGTCCCGCGTGAAGATCGCGAGCAGCCCGGCCCCGCGTTGGTCGTCCGCCAGCGGGACGGCGACGCCGCTGCGGATCGGCTCGCCGGCGGCGTTGTCGGCGTATCGGTAGACCAGCTCGACGGCACGGGAAACCGAGCCGTCGGGTGGGCCGCTCAGCGCCTGCCGTTCGGCTTGCTCCGCAGGGATCCCGCGAGCCGCGACGATCGGGTCGCCGTCCCCTTCGAGGCGTACGAGCGCCGCATCGACGCCCGGCAGCGACTCCGCCGCCTCGAGCGTCTGCTCCAGCACCTCGTCGAGGTCGATCGAGCCTGCGATCCCGCCCAGGAAGCGGCTTCGGCGCGACTCCTCCTCCGCGCGCTCGACGGCGCCCGCAAGATCCCGCGCGAGCTCGTCCATCCGGCTCTCGAGCGCCGCCACGACGGTGCCGACGTGCTCGTCGCCGCGCCGCGAGGTGCGCCGAGAGAGCACGGCCACGAACACGCCGAGGACGACGACACAGACGCCCAGGGCGCCGCAGATGCCGATCAGGACATGCACCGTTCGAGGGCGCACTGTACGGCTCCGCGAGGCTTCCGGCGACGCCCCAAAGCGGGATTTCGCCGGGCAGCGTGTTTGCAGTGGCTCGCTGGCTTCGCTACCATGCCGCGGGCGGTTGGCAGGGGGACGACCCCAGTCGGCCGTCTCTTTGTGACTGCACCGAAAGAAGACCAAGACCCATGCCAACTGTGAATCAGCTCGTCCGGAAGGGCCGCAAGGCCGCGAAGGCGAAGACCAAGGCGCCGGCGCTCGCCGGCTCCCCGCAGAAGCGGGGCGTCTGCACGCGCGTCTACACGACCACACCGCGCAAGCCGAACTCGGCCCTGCGCAAGGTCGCGCGCGTCCGGCTCACGAACGGCATGGAGGTCGGCGCCTACATTCCCGGCGAGGGTCACAACCTGCAGGAGCACAGCGTGGTGCTGATCCGCGGCGGCCGCACGGCCGACCTGCCGGGCTTCCGCTACAAGATCATCCGCGCCGCGCTCGACACCGCCGGCGTCTCCGACCGCAAGCAGGCACGCTCGCGCTACGGCGCCAAGAGGGGCTCGTAGTGCCGCGCCGTGCCGAGATTCAGGTTCGTCCCGTCGACGCAGACTCCGTCTACGGCTCCCAGCTGGTCACGCAGGTGATCAACAAGATCATGCTCGACGGCAAGAAGTCGGTGGCGGAGAAGATCGTCTATGAAGCGCTGGAGACGGTTGGCACCAAGACAGGCCGCCCGCCGGTCGAGGTGCTCGAGCAGGCCGTGAAGACGGTCACGCCGGTGCTGGAGGTGCGCGGCCGCCGCGTCGGTGGCGCGAACTACCAGGTGCCGGTCGAGGTGCCGCAGCGCCGCGCCCGCACGCTCGCCGTGCGCTGGCTCGTGACGTACGCGCGCGACCGGCGCGAGAAGGGCATGTCGGACAAACTGGCCAACGAGATTCTGGACGCGCTCAATCAGCAGGGCGGCGCGTTCAAGCGCAAGGACGACGTCTACCGGATGGCGCAGGCCAACAAGGCTTTCGCGCACTACCGCTGGTAGGCGCAGGGGGGACAGGAGTTACGTGAGCACCAAGGTTTCAGAGACAGCAGTCGCGCTCGACCATGTCCGCAACATCGGGATCATGGCCCATATCGACGCGGGCAAGACCACGACGACCGAGCGGATCCTCTACTACACGGGCCGCACCCACAAGATGGGCGAGGTCCACGAGGGCGCCGCGACGATGGACTGGATGGCGCAGGAGCAGGAGCGCGGGATCACGATCACGTCGGCGGCGACGACGGCGTTCTGGCGCGGCTATCGGGTGAACATCATCGATACGCCCGGGCACGTGGACTTCACCGTCGAAGTGGAGCGGAGCCTGCGCGTCCTCGACGGCGCGGTCGCCGTCTTCGACTCGGTCGCCGGCGTCCAGCCGCAGTCCGAGACGGTCTGGCGGCAGGCCGACAAGTACAAGGTGCCGCGGATCGCGTTCATCAACAAGATGGACCGCACCGGCGCGAACTTCTTCGCCGCCGTGCACTCGATGACCGAGCGGCTCGGCGCGAACCCGGTGCCCGTGCAGATCCCGATCGGCTCCGAGGAGAACTTCCGCGGCGTCGTCGACCTCGTCGAGATGCAGGCGGTCCTCTACAAGGACGACCTCGGCCAGGAGTTCGACGTCGGGGAGATCCCGTCCGAGCTGACGGAGCAGGCGCAGGAGTACCACCACCAGTTGATCGACGCGATCTCGCACTTCGACGACGAGGTGCTGGAGGCGTACATCACGGACGAGTCGTCGGTGACGGCGGACATGATCAAGCGCGCGGTCCGCGCCGCCACCCTCGCCGACGAGATCACGCCCGTCCTGCTCGGCTCCGCCTTCAAGAACAAGGGCGTGCAGCCGCTGCTCGACGCCGTGATCGACTACCTGCCGAGCCCGCTCGACGTTCCCCCGATGATGGGCATCGACCCGAAGACCGCGCAGGAGATCGAGCGCAAGCCGTCTCCCGACCAGCCGTTCTCGGCCCTCGCCTTCAAGGTCATGTCCGATCCGTACGTCGGCAAGCTGACCTACTTCCGCGTCTATTCGGGCCGGATCAAGGCCGGCGACCGCGTTCTCAACACGACGACCGGCAAGACGGAGCGGATCAGCCGCATCCTCCAGATGCACGCGAACCACCGCGAGGAGCGGGAGGAGATCATGGCGGGCGAGATCGCCGCTGGCGTCGGCCTGAAGGCGACGACGACGGGCGACACCCTCGCCGCGGAGAACGCGCCGATCGTGCTCGAGTCGATGACGTTCCCGGAGCCGGTGATCCAGGTCGCGGTCGAGCCGAAGTCGAAGGCCGACCAGGACAAGCTCGGTTCAGGCCTCGCCCGGCTCGCCGAGGAGGACCCAACCTTCCGCGTCACGACCGACGAGGAGACCGGCCAGACGCTGATCGGCGGGATGGGCGAGCTCCATCTGGAGATCATCGTCGACCGCCTCAAGCGCGAGTTCAACGTCGACGCGAACGTCGGCCGCCCGCAGGTCGCGTACCGCGAGACCGCCGGCCGGCCGGTCGAGAACGTCCGCGAGAAATTCGTCCGCCAGACCGGCGGCTCGGGCCAGTACGCGGACGTCGTGATCAACCTCGTCCCGCGCGAGCCGGGTGAGGGCTACGAGTTCAGCGACAAGATCACGGGCGGCAAGATTCCGAAGGAGTACATCCCGGCGGTCAACGCGGGCATCCGCGAGGCGATGGACTCCGGCGTCCTCGCCGGCTACCCGGTCGTCGACATCGGCATCGAGCTCGTCGACGGGTCGTACCACGAGGTCGACTCGAGCGAGCGCGCGTTCAAGATCGCCGGCTCGATGGCGTTCAAGGAGGCTCTCAAGCGGAGCAAGCCGAAGCTGCTCGAGCCCGTCATGCTCGTCGAGGTGACAACGCCGGAGGACTACCTCGGCGACGTGATGGGCAACCTCAACAGCCGCCGCGGCCGCGTCGAGGGGATGACGCCCGTCGGCAACGCGCAGGTTGTCCGGGCGATGGTCCCGCTTGCCGAGATGTTCGGCTACGCGACCGACATCCGCTCGATGAGCCAGGGACGCGCGGTGTTCCACATGGAGTTCGATCACTACGAGGAAGTTCCTCAGTCGATCGCGAGCGAGATCGTCGACGCTCGGGTCTAGGTCTAGAGACAGTAAGGAGACAGGGAGCCACCAATGGCCAAGCAGAAGTTCGAGCGGACGAAGCCGCACGTCAACGTCGGCACGATCGGTCACATCGACCACGGCAAGACGACGCTCACCGCCGCGATCACGAAGGTCCTCGCCGAACAGGGTGGGAAAGGGCAGGTCTGGAAGTTCGAGGACATCGACAAGGCGCCGGAGGAGCGGCAGCGCGGCATCACGATCAACACCGCGCACGTCGAGTACGAGACGGCGAACCGCCACTACGCGCACGTCGACTGCCCGGGGCACGCCGACTACATCAAGAACATGATCACGGGCGCCGCCCAGATGGACGGTGCGATCCTGGTCGTCTCGGCGGCCGACGGCCCCATGCCGCAGACGCGCGAGCACATCCTGCTCGCCCGCCAGGTCGAGGTGCCGGCGATCGTCGTCGCCCTGAACAAGGCCGACATGGTCGACGATCCCGAGCTGCTCGAGCTCGTCGAGATGGAGGTGCGCGAGCTCCTCTCCAAGTACGAGTTCCCCGGCGACGACATCCCGATCGTCCAGCTCTCGGCGCTGAAGGCGCTCGAGGGCGACGCGGAGTGGACGCCGAAGATCCTCGAGCTGATGGATGCCGTCGACTCCTACATCCCGGAGCCGACACGCGACATCGACAAGCCGTTCCTGATGCCGATCGAGGACGTGTTCACGATCACCGGCCGCGGCACCGTCGTGACCGGCCGGATCGACAAGGGCCAGTGCAAGGTCGGCGACGAGGTCGAGATCATCGGCATCCACGAGAAGGTGGAGAAGACGGTCGTGACCGGTCTCGAGATGTTCCAGAAGACCCTCGACTACGCGCAGGCCGGCGACAACGCCGGTGCGCTCCTCCGCGGCATCAAGCGCGAGGACGTCGAGCGCGGCCAGGTCATCGCCAAGCCGGGCTCGATCACGCCGCACACGCACTTCAAGGCCGAGGTCTACGTGCTCTCGAAGGACGAGGGCGGCCGCCACACGCCGTTCTTCAACGGCTACCGGCCGCAGTTCTACTTCCGCACGACGGACGTCACCGGCTCGATCAAGCTGCCGGAGGGCCAGGAGATGGTCATGCCGGGCGACAACACGAACATGGAGATCGAGATGATCCAGCCGATCGCCATGGACCAGGGCCTCCATTTCGCCATCCGCGAGGGTGGACGGACGGTGGGCGCAGGCGTCGTCACCGAGATCATCAAGTAGGAAGAGAGGCGGCGCCGGTGCCACAGCAGAAGATCCGCATCCGTCTGAAGGGCTACGACCACCAGCAGGTGGACAAGTCCGCGCGCGACATCGTGGACACGGCCCAGCGCACCGGCGCCACCATCACCGGTCCTGTGCCCCTGCCCACCGAGAAGAACGTCTACTGCGTGATCCGCTCTCCGTTCAAGGACAAGGACTCGCGGGAGCACTTCGAGGTGCGCACGCACAAGCGGCTGATCGACATCCACTCGCCGACCCCGAAGACGGTCGACTCGCTGATGCGGCTCGACCTCCCGGCCGGCGTCGACATCGAGATCAAGCTCTGATGCGCGGGATCCTCGGCAGAAAGCTGGGCATGACGCAGCTCTTCGACGAGGAGAGCGGCGCCGTGACGCCGGTGACCGTGATCGAGGCAGGCCCGTGTCCCGTCGTCGCCGTCCGCACCCCGGACGCCGACGGCTACGAGGCGGTCCAGCTCGCCTACGACGCGGTCGCCGCGCGGAAGCTCTCGAAGCCCGAACTCGGTCACCTGGCGAAGGCCGGTGTCGACGGCGCGTACCGCCATCTGGTCGAGTTCCGCGGGCACTTCGCGGAAGCCGTCCAGGGCGAGAACGTCACCGTCGAGATCTTCCAGCCGGGCGACAAGGTCAAGGTCGCGGGGATCGGGATCGGCAAGGGCTTCCAGGGCACGATCAAGCGTCACAAGTTCCATCGCGGTCCGGTCTCGCACGGCTCGCACAACATCCGCAAGCCGGGCTCGATCGGTGCCTCCGCGACGCCGTCGCGCGTCTTCAAGGGTATGAAGATGGCCGGGCGGATGGGCGGCAAGCGCGTCACTCAGGTCGGACTGACGGTCCACTCGGTGGACGTCGACCGCAACCTGCTGCTCGTCAAGGGCGCCGTCCCAGGCCCCAAGAACGGGCTGCTCGAGATCCGGGAGATGAGCCGATGACCGCTCCCAAGGCACCGTTGCTCGGCGGCGCGAAGAAGGACGTCTCGCTCGACGAGGCGGTCTTCGGCGCGGACATCAAGCCGTACCTCGTGCACGAGGCCGTGCGCGCCGAGCTGAACGCTGCCCGCCAGGGCACGCGCGCCGCGAAGAGCCGCGGGCTCGTCTCGGGCGGCCGCTCGAAGCCGTGGCGCCAGAAGGGCACCGGCCGCGCCCGCCAGGGCACGATCCGCGCCCCGCAGTTCGCCGGCGGCGGCGTCGCCTTCGCGCCGACCCCGCGGAGCTTCGACGTGAAGGTCAACAAGAAGGCCGCCCGCGCCGCGCTCCGCTCCGCGCTGAGCGACCACGCGCAGGCCGGCACGCTCGGACTCGTCTCCGGCGCTGCGTTCGACGCACCCTCGACCAAGCAGGCCGTCGAGCTCCTGTCCGGTTGGGGCGCACAGGCGCCGACCGTCGTCGTCGCGAACGAGGACGAGGTGGGCCTGATCAAGTCCTTCCGCAACATCGAGCGGGTACTCGTGACGGTTCCCTCCGAGCTGGAGGTCGCGCAGATCGTCTGGGCGCGCTCGCTCGTCGTCACCGAGGCGGCGCTGCCACTCGTGCAGGGGAGGGCGTCATGAGCCTCCATCCCGGCGAGGTGCTGATCGCGCCCGTGGTCTCCGAGAAGAGCTACGGCCAGATCCACCTCAACCGCTACACGTTCAAGGTGCACCAGGACGCGCACAAGACGCAGATCCGCCAGGCCGTCGAGCAGCTGTTCGA
>Ga0265338_10004749_pt1 | contig 18175 bp, 15 predicted proteins | sample 42126metaG_FD_193579 | JGI IMG/M metagenome (GOLD analysis project Ga0265338, IMG submission 193579) | Rhizosphere microbial communities from Carex aquatilis grown in University of Washington, Seatle, WA, United States - 4-21-26 metaG | ecosystem: Host-associated > Plants > Roots > Rhizosphere... | reverse complement strand
TTGCGCGCGGCCACGATCCAGCCCGCCAAGGTGCGGCGTTCCCCAGGACTAAGCCCGCTGAACGGGCTGGCTGTTACTGGAAATACCGCCTGGGCTTGTCCGAACTCCATTTCGATCCCATCATATGACACTGCCGGTCGCGCGATCCGGCCATTTCCTGAACCCGGCACTTGGCGCGCATCTCCTCCAAGTGCCCTCCCGGGAAACACTTCGTAGCAAAGCGTATGCCACCCTCACCGTTTATTGTGCGCAAGTGCGCCGCTATGAGGACCGACGTTACGGCCGTCCGGAGGGGCGAGGTTTTGTGCGGCCTTCGCTCCCGTTAGGTAAGATCGAACGATTAAAATCGCTGGCCTGTGGCAATATCCACACAGGGCCGTTCACGTGACTGCGATACAGGGGCTTGACGTCACGCGACGTCAACCGTGGGCGCTTAGAGTACGGCGCTTAACAGCGTCCAGAAGCCATAGATGACGGCGAGACTGAGCAAGCTCGACGCGATCATCATTGCGAGGCCTTGCCGGCGCGCCCGCCGCCGCAATCCGTTCTCATTGGCGGCCGTCTGTTCCAGGCTGTCCCGCAACGTCTGTGCGCCAGCCATCCGGCGCCGCACGCCAACGTCGAGCTTCGCCGGCGCTTCGGCAACAAATCCAGCCAGGGTCGTCGAACTGTGGCTTGCGGACATCTGAAACGTTCCTCGGGAGCCTCATGTGTCAACAACGAACCGATAGCACAATACCGCTCGGCTTTCGTCACGGATTCGAAGATGTAGCACAGGATCGTGATCATGGCCAATCACAAACGGATCGTGATCCTGGCTGAATCGCAAACGGCGTCGCGCTTGCATTCTCCCCGGCATGTCGATCACCACGCTCGGCGAGGCCGCCGTTTCTCCGCCCCAGCCGCCTGCACCGCGCGGGTTGGTGCATGATCTGGACGCTGGAAAGTTCACATCCGCCTGCGCCGCCCTGATGCACCGGGTACTCGAAGGATTCCGGCCCGATCTGCTGGTAGGCGTCCGCACCGGCGGTCTCGTCGTCGCCGAAGCAATGGCTCGCGCTGCGTGGCCATCCGTCATTGTGTTGCCGCTGACCTGCCGGCGCGCCGGCACGGATATGAAGTCTCGCATCAGGCTACTGCCGACGATCCTTGCCCTCCTGCCCCGCCCGGCGGTTGACGGTTTACGCTGGCTCGAACACCACTTGGTATCCACGCGACGCCGCGCGCGACCTACCGTGCAGCATATCGACCATGCGGAGGCCGAAGCGATCGGCCGGCACCTCACGCAAATCTCGGCGTCGCCACGCGTGCTGGTAGTGGATGACGCGGTTGACAGCGGCGTAACCCTGGCGACGGTGTTGCGCCTGCTGCGAGAAGCCAGCCCGCCCGATACGCAGTTCCGATCCGCTGTCGTGACGGTCACGCTTGACCAGCCGTTGGTCGAGCCTGATTTCGTACTCTACCGCGGCGTGTTGTGCCGCTTCCCATGGTCGTTCGATGCCAAAGGTTGAGCCGGTCCTGATTTTCGACCTCGACGGGACGATTCTTCACCGCAACAGCTTTCCAATCTGGGCGGTGACAATGCTGGGTCTGCGCGCGCACGGCCTTCCGCTGCGCCGGCGCATGACGCTGTCGCTTGCCGTGCAACGTCTGTTGCTGGCCCGCAAGCTACGCCGCTTCGATCACGATACAATGCTGCGCCGGTTGCAAAGCCTGTGGAATTCGGTCGCCGCCGAACCCGGGGCGACAATCGCCGAACACGTGCAGACGCGGCTGTTGCGCATGGTAAGATCCAATATTGCGCCAATCTTGGGCCTGGTCGCCGAGGATGTGATGGACGGCATCCTCGCCACCGCTGCGGCGGGCGAGTACGCGATACCGCTCGGACGTCAGTTGGGCTTTTCCACCATCATCGCCACCGGGGTGCAACGACCGCCCGACGAGCCGCACAATTCCGGTGCGCACAAGCGCGACCGCGTGGTGGCGCTGCTGCACGAGCGCGGCTGGTCGGAACGGCCACGCATTTTCTTCAACGACGATCTCGCCGATCAGCCATTGATGCAGGAAAGCCAAGCCGTGTGCTGGTTCGGCAACGATCGCGACCTGGGAAAGGCGAAGGCCGCGGCGCCGAGCGTACGGTTCGTGCCTTGCCGGGCAATGCGGCCGAACGAACTAAGCGCAACGATCGCGCATCTTGGCCAAAGCCTTGCCGCTGCTCAGCTTGCCAGCATGCCGTGGGTGTTTCCCGCCGCACGCCCGCGCGCCAGGACCGCTTCGTAGATCGCCAGCAGGCCGTGCGCGTGGTGCTCCGCATCCGGCGGATCCGCCCAGAACCGAGCATAGGCCGCGGCACCTGCGGCAGCGACGATCGAATCGGACTGCACGACCTGCATGCAGTCTGCCAGACTCTCCTGGTCGCCGCTGCGGAAAACCCAGCCGGTGACACCATCGACCACGCGTTCCGACGCGGCGGAAATGTCGCTGACGATTGCCGGGACGCCGCGCGCGGCGGCTTCCTCCACCACCAGGCCGAACGTTTCATACCAGCGGCTGGGAAACACTAGGCAGCGCGCCTGTGCCAATGCCTGCGATACACCCTCGCCATCCAGCCAGCCGGTGACGGTGGCGCCAGTCGTCCGCATGGTGGCACGCAACGGGCCATCACCGGCAAACACGATCGGCATCCCCGCACTTTGCGCCGCCGCCGCCGCCAGCATCACGCCCTTTTCCGCATCGAGCCGGCCCAATACGAGGAGCGGGCGATTGTTTGCCACATCCACCGGTGCGCCACGCGGCACGTCGATAATATTTGGCAAAGCGAAGATATGTGAGCCGGGGGCAAGATACGGCTGCAACAACGCCACCGATCGGCGTGACAGAGCGATAAAGTCACGCACGCTATCGGGAAACCCTGCATAATGCCGCTGCGCCACGCCACGTGCGACGCGATACGCCTTGTGCAACGGGTGCCGCTTGTCGCAATTGGTCAACACGCAGGACGTAGACAGGGCACGGCGTTGGCACGGCTCCTCGAGCCGATAATCGTAGAACGCACCATTCGGACACGCGGCAAAGAAATCATGCAGCGTGCAAACCGTGGCGAACCCTGCGAGTTTGGCTGCCAACGCTGGGCTGGTGCTGAGCGCCTTGGTGTAGCCATGCAGGTGCACTATGGTGCGGGACTGATCCTGCCGTGCCAGCAACGATCGTGTGGCAGAGAAGGCCGCGCTGTTCCAGGCCGAGCGGAACGCTGCCCCGGGATGGCGCCAGACCTGGAGCAATTCCGGCTGGCCGAGCGATATCACTCCCACGCCGGCATCGCGTAGCGCCTCGCACGGCGTGCCAACTGCCGCCAGGAAGGTGACGTCCAGGCCGGCACCGCGTAGCGCGACCGCTTCGTCGATCGCCACCTTGCTGGCGCCGCCCTGCACATAGCAGAAGTCGTTCAGGATGATGGCGGCTTCGGCCGTTGCTGGCATCGTCAGGCGACGCTTGGCACGGCGGTCGGGCGTCTTGGACGCAGCCGCACCGACAGGCGCCGGCCGAACTCGTTGCCTGGCCGCTCCACCAGGTGTTCGGCTACGAAGGACACGGCTAACACGGTGACGACAACACCAATGAGATAAAGCGGCGTGTTGCGGAAGATGCCCAGCAGCAGCATGGTCTGGATCAATGGACCATGCACCAGATAGACGCTGTATGACATGTCGGTGCGCATATGCAGCACCGGCGTGCAGAGCGCGAAGCAGAACACGAACGCCGCGACCAGCAGCGGACGGATGCCGGGCGGGATCGGATGGATCCAGCTCCATGCGGCGAGGAACACCACGGTGATGATCGGAAACACCCACACCGGCACGCGGAAGTCGCGGGCGTAGAGATACAGCGCCATGCCCACGACAAAGAACTGCAACTGTCCCGGCAGTTGCTTGGCGTAGCGTGGGTCGCCGAGCTGTAACGCAACAACGTTGTACGCCACCGAGGCGAGGAAGATCAGCACCAGCACCTTGAAACCCCACCGTCTGGTGGCGACCGAGATCAGCGGCACCAGCAGGTAGAAGCCCAGCTCGATCTTCAGCGTCCATAGGCTGGGGTTGATGCCGGGCACCGTGAGACCGGAAAGCACGCCCCCAATGTCATATTGCAGGAAATTGGCGAAGGTCAGGTTGACCGCAAGATAACGCAACGTCGCATGCGGCTCGCTGAATGGCCCGCCCGGCAGCAGCGCGAGCATGATGCCGGCCTGGACCAGCACGATGCAGGCGTACATCGGATACAGGCGGAAGAACCGGCGGACGTAGAACGACCAAAGCCCGTGGGTGCGGGCATTGCTCAGCGCGATCAGATAGCCGCTGACCACGAAGAAGCAGTCCACCGCTGCATCTGCCAGGTTGAAGGGAAACGGTGGGTACTGGGTGCCTGACAGCAGCTTGAAATGTCCCAGCACTACCGCGAGCGACAGCAGCAGACGCAACGGAGTGAAGTTGTTGGTCTCGTCTTCCGCGCGGATCTTCATGGCAATTCCACCGCGTGCGCCGGCCGCTTGGGATTGTAGGTGAGTGCCGGGCCGCCGAAGCGGATCGGCGCGCCCCTGAACGGGTTGGACCAGGGTTTCGCATCGGCCATCTGCCGCAGCATCCACAGCATCCCGACGGATGCGCCAAAGTACAATTGTGAGACCTGATCCTCCAGCATCGACAGTGCCGCACCATAGCCTAGGTTGAACACCAGAATGGCCAAGGGTGTGAGTGCGACGACACGCGTGTCAGGCGGTTGGCGCAAGCCTTGCCACACCATCCAGCCGAGATAGACCAGGCTCAACACGCCGAAATTCGCATACATGAAGATAAAGAGATTGTCGGATGGATTGAAGAAATCCTGCGCATAAAAGCGTTGCGCACCGCCGATGCCGCCCAGGCCGACGCCGAACGGAAACAGGTTGTTGTTGCTGATCCAGCGCCAGGCGTCCGGCCAGGTGTCGGTTATACGCATGGCGAACGAGGCGAAACTGAACACGCCACCGTTATCCGCCACCAGCAGTCCGGAGGTGAATATCGGCAGCGTCACATCGAGCACGGCAAATCCAACCGCAGCCCAGCACAACAGGCGGTACCGCATGATGCCCGGCGTCGCGAGGATCAACGTGACCACGCCAATCGCCAGGACCGCGCCCTTCTGCGTGGTCATGAACACGGCGCCAACCGTGGCCAACAGCATCAGCATTCGCAAGATGTAGCTGCGCATCCGCAAGGCGATGACCAGCGCTACGGTCGGCAGCAGCATCGCGGCGGAGATCGAGCTTCGCGTGAAGCCGGCCGCCCGCTTGGTAATGCCGTTGTCATCGATATCCCAGCCGCGCGAAACATCGACGCTGATGCCGCCAATATGGGTCTCCATCCCCATCCACGGCATGGTGACGAAGAACTTGTCCAGTACGACACCGAACACGGAGACGACCCACACCAATCCGAGCAATAGCACGATCTTGCGACCTGGCAGCACCAGGGCTCGGGCAGCGATGAAACCGAACAGCACGTTGACCAGCAGCTTGGCGCCGTAGATGGCTGGGAGCGTCGTATGAAAATTCAATGTTCCGATGAGGCCGTGCAGCGCCACGATGGCGCCGAACGCCAGGAAAGCGGGATGCACCCGGGTCCGGAACGCCTGAGCCGCCAGCAGCAGGCATAGGGGTCCGATGATCAAGCCATCGCGCAGCAGAATGGCGCTGTCCTGGCCGACGCTATATAGGCCGTAGCGGATGACCCCCTCGAACGCATAGATCAGCAAGTACGCGACCGCACACAACGTGAACAGACTCTGCATCGTTCGTCCCTGCGTCTGAGCCTTCAAGTAGGCAGAGTGTCGCACAACGCAGGCCAAAACACGGCACTGCAGCATCAAACATAGATGACTTGTGATCGCACAACGGCTGCCTATTCTGGCATTGATGTTGCGTCAATCGGCCGACAGCACGAAGGCAAACAGCATGAGACTGTTGATGAAGCCGCATTTGGCCCGCGTTGGCTGGGCGATCATCCTGGCCAGCACAGCCGGCCCTGCGCTGGCGGCGCCTTTTTGTATCCAAAGCCAGGCCCTGCCGCCGCAATGCAACTATTACGACGCGGCACAATGCCAGAATGATGCCGCGCGCCAAGGCGGCGTGTGCTCGGCCAATCCGGATCAGCTCACGCTGCAACCGGGCATCGGACAATATTGCCTGGCGACGTCATACGGAGTCGCGTTCTGCGTTTATCCGGATCGCGGAAGTTGCATGGCGGAGGCGGCGCGCCAACACGGCGCATGCACGGCGGCGCCGAATATCGCCCCGGGCAAGGCACCGGACCCCTATTCGTCCGTCGGCGGATTATAGCAGGTTCGATGCGTTTGCTGGGTCGAGCATCATGTCGAGGGTTGGACCCCGACTTTGCTGCGTGATCCAAAAAGAAACACGTGGGTGGCTGGCCTTCGCGGGCCATGACACGGGATTGGCCAGCCGCTATGAACCTGAGCCGGACTGCAACAGCGGCACGACACGGCCAAAGCCGCGGGCGGGAAAGTCGCTGGCCTTCACTTCGCGATGCGCTGCGACATCGTCGAGATAGACACGGTATCGGCTGGCCGCGCCGAATGTTTCCTCGAGGAACGACGCCTGCAACGATCCGCCGGCATTGCGGAACGCCGGCACGTCGGGGTTCGCGTCATGCACGACGTATAGCAGTCCGCCGAGGATCGTGCTGTGCGCTCCCTGGTGATTCTCGATTACCGTGCAGTCGCCTTCGGTCTTGATGCCCAGCACCACCAGCGGACTGCCGTCATTGACGATGCGGCTGCCGCCGCCCTCGGTATCAAGCTGCCGGGCGTAGACCGGTGCCGCGCCGGCGATGTGGACGGTGCCGCAGCACACGTCCTCGATGAACGCGCGGCCGCCGCCGGCACCGCGTTGCAACAGCGACGTACCGGCGGTGACGATGTCACGCAACACCAGGTCTCGTGCCGCGGTCTGCTGCACCGCGAGCTGGTCGCCGAGGTTGGTCATGTCGAACACGACGCGCTCGATCGTTAGCGGGGGCCCCGGCTGATCGACGCGAAGCATGCCGGTGTCGCGAGCGAAGGCCGGATTGCGTTCCGGCTTGACGGTGATGCTGGCATTGAACCCGACGATGCGGCGCACCGTCGGCGGCACGCTCAAGCCATCGGTGATGGTGTAGCGGCCATACGGCAGGTAGATCGTCGAGGCACCGCTTGCCATGGTGCGACGCAGTGCCTCGGTGATGTCCGGGTCGCCGGATGACGGCGTGGCAAAACGCATGACGCTGACCCAGGCAGCGGGCGGATCGTCCGGCGGCGCCGGCGCATCGGGCAGCGACAGCGGCGGCAACGGCATCGCCTGGAATTTTCCGTCCTGGAAAACGCCGTGCAGCACTGCGTTGTTTGGCGCCACCTGCAGGTCGTCCACCAGGACTGCGCCGCGATTGGTGACCGGCCCGACATCGGAAGTGTTCCCGGACAGACGGGAATGCGCGAGCACCACCAAGCCGCCGGGCGCTGTGTTGGCAAGCGCTTCGCCTGCCGTATCGATCGTCAGGTCAGCCGCGGACACGACGTTGGAGGCATTCTCCAGCCCGATTCGTTGCTGCCCCGTCAACGTCACATGGTCGAGCGTGATGCCGTACTCGGTATTCGCGACGGCAATGCCGGTGGCAAAGCCGTGGACCGTCACGTGTTGGAGCAGCGCCGGCCCGATCCACTTGCGCTGCATGGCAATGCCGATTGCGCCGCTGCCGTCGGCGGCCCGAAGGGTAACGTTGCGCACCGCGCCGATGTTGTTTGCCAGGTAGTCGATACCGATCGCGCCGGGATTGCCGGCGCCAGCATCGATCGTCAGGTTCTCGACGAAGTTTTCGTAGGCGTCGTTGCCCTCGCCCTTTTGAGTATAGTCCTTGCCACCGCTGGTGGGGGAGCCATCCAGCAGCTTTGCCGTGGTCATGATCATGCCGCGCGGCGTGGCGGCGTCACCAAATCCAGAAGCATGGTCGCGCAAGCGTATCACCGTGGTTGATGGCGATTCGCCGCGCAGGCTCATGCCGGACGCGAATGCCCCGTTGGCATAGTGATGCGTTAGCGTACCGGAAATCAGGTACGTTCCGGCCGGAATATAGATGATACGAGTGCGCCAGAATGTCGGTCCCTCATTCGGTCCCGCGGCATCGATGGCCGCAATCAAGGCCTTCGTATCATCGGTGACCCCGTCACCCTTGGCGCCAAAGTCGCGCACATTCAGCACGCCGGCGTTCGCGGGTGGAGGCTGTGCCGCGCCCAGTCCAGGCGATGCCGCCAAAAGCAGGAGGCAGCACAGCAAGACTCTCATCTCACGCTTTCCGGCAAACGCGAACGCGAAACCGACGCGGGGTCGTCCGGTGCGCCGGTAGTAGCGGCAAGCAGCGAATGATAATGCCGTAAATAGGCATCGACCATGGGATCGATCGCGTGCCGCTCGGCAACCGTCTGCGCCGCTTGGTTCAGCCCCTGCAACGCGACCTCGCGCGTCGCCAAGCCTTGCATGATGGCGGCAAGGCCGGCCGCGTCGCCCGGTTCGAACAGGAAACCTGTCGAACCTTCGTTCACCAATTCCGGAATGCCGCCGATACGGCTGCCGATCACGCCGATTCCGTAGGCAGCGGCTTCAACAACGGCAACCGGGGCGTTCTCGTACCACAGTGAGGGGATCAGCAGATGGCCGGCGTTCGACAGCAGCGCGTGCTTGTCGTGGCCCTGGACGAACCCGGCGAATCGGATACGCGAATCCGCATTGGCAGCTTCGTGCACCACCGATTCCAGCGGGCCGCGACCGGCGATCGTCAGTTCGAACCGCAAGCCGGGGGGGAGCAGGCGCACGGCGTCCAGCACCACGCGGACACCTTTTTCTTCGGTCAAACGGCAGAGCAACAGGAAGCGGTCGGCGCCCCCGGATTCAGTCTGGCGCGCGGTTGGCACAGGAGACGGGATGCCGTTGCGCACGACGGCCGTGCGCCCCGTCGCCAGTCCGGCTTCACGATGCTTGTCGAGCAAGAATTGAGAGGGGCTGACGAACAGATCGATATCGGCCGTGGTGTGCAAATGCCAGGCGCGATACGCACGGCACGGCAATGTCGGCTGCGTGCAGATGCGCCAGTCCCGCGTGAGCAAAAAAGCGCGTGGACAGATCAGATGATAGTCATGCGCCGTATGAATCACCGGGACACCGCGCTGCCGCGCCCGTCGCCAGATCGAGGCGGAAAAACCATCGATCACGTGCGTGTGGACCACGTCCGGTTGCGCATCCGCAAGAATGGCACGGAAGCGGCGCGCGGCGTCGAGATTCCAGGTGTCGCGCAGATGCCAAAGGGCGTGGTTGACGCGGCCCTGCCCCTCACGCGCGAAGCTCCAATACATGTTGCGCGGAAAGAACCGCAACACATCAACGCCGTTGCGATGTTCTGCTGGATACGGCTCCATTTCCGGGCCACAGGTGGAAACCACGGTGGCGCGGTGGCCGCGCGCGGCCAGACCTTCCGCCAAATAGGCAACAACCAATTCGGCCCCACCCGCCATGATCGGCGGGTAGAGATTATTCACCAACAGGACGTGCATGCGCCCGTCAGAGCCACCGTCGCAGCCAGCGTGGAGCCGCGGACTGGTAGCGTGTTAGCACCGCGCCGACCACCATGCCCCCGGACGCACTGAGCGAGTTGCGCAATTCCAGCGCCACCGGCGCGCGCGTGCGGCCCGCTTCCAACACCAGGATATTGCCATCGACAAACCGCGACAGCAGCACGCCCATCGGTGCGTCGGATGCGGCCGGCGCGGCAATCACCACCAGGTCGAATGCCTCGCGCAGCTTGCCGAGGAAATCCGGCAGCCGTTTCACTGTCGGCGCCAGATCGAGCGCGCCTCGCATGGTCGGCATGGTCATGCGATACAAATCCAGACCGACCACCCGCGTTATCGTGCTCTCAACATCATCAAAGTCCTGCTCGTTGTTCAGCAGCGGTTCGCGCCGGCGCGGGGTATAATGATCCTTCGGGTCCAACTTCATGCCGGTGCCGTTGACGAACAGCACTCGCTTGCCGAGCCAGGCAGCACTGATATAGGCGAGATCGTAGACCACGTTCTCGGTGCTGGCATTGGTTTCCGGTGCGATGAACTGACAGACCACGCCGTTGCCGGTGTTGAGCGACTCGGCCAGCGAGTGGTGCAGCTTTACCAATTCACCAGGCGCCAACCCGTGTGGTCGCCCATCGACCTTCACCTTTGGTGGCAGTCGCCGCGTGGGAATCGGCAGACGGGTACGCTCGGCTGCAGGCCGGTTCAGGGTTGCTTGTGTCATCGTCCGCGTCTCCGGCCGTAAATGTTGCCGATGGAACCAGTGAAAATGTTCATGCATCCTTCCCGAACGTCGCCAGCACAGGCAGACGCAGGATCTGTGCCACGTCGTGCGGACTGCGGAGGCGATCATCGAGTGCTTCGGCCCCAAGCACTGCGCCGCAGGCCAGGATCAATCCGGCAAGCATGGTGCCGAGCGCGACCAACTTGCGCCGCGGTCGGGACGGCTCCTGCGGCTGAGACGGCGCGGCGATCACCGCCGCGGCGGAGATCTTCTCGGCGTTGCGATTGGCCTCGACCCGCGATTCCTCCGCCCGGATCGCCAAGGTGCGATAGGTGTCATCCTGGATCCGCACGGTGCGTTGCAGATCGTCGTTCTGCGTGCGCTTGGAGTCGAGGTCGGCCAGCCGCTGATTGATCTGATCAAGCTGCGACCCAAGAAGCTGCGCCGGCTCGCGCGCGCCCTTCGCCTGGGCGGAGGCGCGCATCAGGTCGGTCTTGATATTTTCGTAGACCAGGTTGGGCTGCGTGCCGGACCGGCTGCGCGCATCCGAATTGCTACGCTGTGCCGCCCCCTGAAGGCTGGCGATCGACGCATCGATCGACTGGAACACCGGACTGCCTGGCCGGTACGTCGCGGCCATCTGATCGCGCTTGGCCTTCAGCGTGGCAAGCTGTCCCGACACTTCATCGACGCCGCGATAGGTTTCGCCAGCCGCGCTGGTGGTCAGCAGCGGCGGTACGGACGCCAGCAGTTCCTTGTAGGCCGCCTCCTTCTGCTGTGCCTCCTGCACGACACCATTCGCCGTGGCCAATCTGCTCTCGACATCGGTGCGCTGTTGTAGCAACTGATTGACCTGGGCAGTCAGGTCGGAAATTTTGTTGGTCTGGCGGAATTCGCTCAGCGCCTTTTGCGCCGTATTCAACTTCTCCTGCGCCCGAGTCGCCTCGTCCTGCGAAAACTGCAGTTGCGGGTTGGCGTAGATCACCGCCTCCTGCGAGAAGAAGTGATCCAGCATGCTCTGCACGACGGCATGCGCGACCTCCGGATCGGGATTGAGGAACGACAGCGTGATGACGTCGCTCTGCAAGCCGACATCGACCAGCATGTCGCTGGAGAACGCCTTGAGCGCCTCATCCATCTGGTGTTGTTCGCCATGGCCGTCGGCGGCGATCTTCGGATAGACGCGCGCCAGGCCTACCGAGGCGATCGCGTGGCGGGCCAGGTCGGGACTGCGCAGGATATCCGCATCCGAATAGATGATCTCCCGCCGCTCGTTCGAGCCCAGGGGCTGCTGCGGGTTTCGGGTGCGGTCGATATCGGGCACGGTCTGCTGGTCGAAGCGCAACACCAGCGCGGCGTTCGACAGATACATCGGCGTCGTGACCAGCAGATAGCCGGCACCGCCAAGACACACCGCGCCGAACACCAGCAGGAACGTGAACTTGCGCCTGAAGAAGGTTAGGATCGATTCACGGAACGACGGCTGAACGATCATTTAGAGTTCCCTGCTCTTGGCTGGAGATTCGGCGACAGGCATGGTCGGACATCATTCAGGCATTGGTGTGTCAATGCGTAATCAGGGCGCCGCCCGGGTTGAGGATATAGGAGAACCCGACGCTCGGATTGACGAACTGCTGGACGTACTGGTTGTAGAACTTGTACACCTCGGCGATGCCCATCTTGGGCACGTACACCACATCGTACGGCGCCAGCCTGACGTCCGCGGTCGGGTCCCGCGCATGCTCCACCTCGCCGTAGCGCAACGACAGGAATTCCGGCTGGTCGTTCGCCCCGCGGCGGATCACGAAGATGCTCGGGTCGTCGCTGCTAAGCTTTAGGCCGCCGGCCCGGGCAATCGCCTGCGACAGAGTGAGCGTCGGCCCGACGGTGATGAACTCCCCGGGATTGTTCACTTCGCCGCCCACATAGATCCGCGTCGGCGCAAACGACTTCACCACAACGGAAATCCGCGGGTTTTGCAGGTCATGCGCGTAGTCGCCCCGCAGCGAGGTATCGAGTTCAGGAATGGTGCGCCCGGCCGCAACAACGTCGCCGGCAATAGTGGTGGAGATGTGACCGTCCGGCCGCACCGTCACTTCCTCGTTCAACTCCGGATTCAGCAGCAGCCGCAGATCGAGCACGTCGCCGACCTGAATCCGATAAGGCGGCAATGGTGCGGATGGGCCGAGTGCCACTGGCTCGGGCGGCGCGGGCGGCAGGTTGCTGGTGTTGGTGCAGGCCATCAGCCCGATTGCCGCCGATAACATAACTATCCCACGCAGCGCGCTCGATGCGTGCAGTCTTTGGCGCAAGCCCTGTGTTGCTTCGGAATATCCTGAAAGTGTATCCATTTCTTGCCACATCTCCCGTTTCGACCACACGGATTCGTGTCAGAGGACGTTGTGAAGGTAGACGGCCGTGAAGGCGCTATTGCGCTCCACGCTGGAGGAAGACGGCCGGGATGGTCTTCAGCAGGATTGCGATGTCGTGCCATAGCGTCCAATTGCGAACGTACCAGACATCGAGCCGAACACGACGCGCATAGGACGTATCGCTTCGGCCGCTCACCTGCCACAGACCCGTAAGGCCCGGCTTGGTCTCATAATAATAGTCTATGTCGTCCGCGTAGCGGGCGATCTCGGCCTGCACAATTGGGCGAGGACCTACCAAACTCATCTCGCCTCGCAAAACATTGAGCAATTGCGGCAGCTCATCGAGGCTGGAGCGGCGCAGGAACTCGCCAAGCCGCGTCACGCGTGGGTCATTGCGCAGCTTCTGCGTGGCAGCCCATTCCTCGGCCGCAGCCGGATCGTCCGCCAGCATACGCTGTAGTACGCGATCGGAGTTGAGCACCATGGTGCGAAATTTGATGCAATCAAAATTCCGCCCGCCGGCACCGATGCGCCGATGCCGGTAGAAGGCAGGCCCGCCATCCAGCCGTACCATCAATGATAGGACCACCAGCAACGGGGCCAGCAGAACCAGTAGAACCATCGCAACGGCGTGATCGAAGGCAGCCTTTAGAATCCGGCTGAACGGCCGCGCCAGGTTGTTGCGGCTGACCAGCATCACGACGTCGTGGCTGAAGAAGTGGTGCTGCCGCAGACCGACGACCGGAAGCCCCTCCATCGCCGGGATCAGTGCGAGCGAGCGGCGCGCTCGCCGCAGCGTGGCGATGACGTTGCGCTCGGCGGCCGTCTGACCGGTACCCACCCCAACCACGACGAACTCGGCGCCGCGCTGGTTTATGAGAGCGAGCAATTCCTCGTCGCCGAGGGTGGCAGCCGCATTGAGTTCGATGGCTCCCACCAGTTGGTAGCCCATCGCACGATCAGATAGCAGTGCGGCACGCGCCTGGTCGTAGACGCCAGGCCCGGCGATGACCAGCGTGTTGATGGTCCACAGCCCGGACATGTTCAACAATTCGCGCACGCCGGTGCGCAACAGCAACAGGCAGGGGCAGAAGAAGATCCAGCGCAGCAGGGCCTCGATCTCGACGGGCCGGTTGTAAACCGCGACGGTCAGAAAGATGTCGCAGGCCAGCGCGATGGCGCAGCCCATCACGACATCGCCAAGCTGGGTCCAGAACGGCACGCGCGAGGTATATTGGCCGCGCGCCGCAAAGAACCCCAGAAGGCTCACAAGTACGAGAAGCGTGCCCCAGCCATGCCACGCGGTCCCAAGCTGAAGCAGGTTGCCGATCGCGCGCTCCAGCGGCTCTGGACGCGTGGCGACGATTGCGGCAAATGCCAGGAAGACCGCAATGGCAAACGCCAGCACGTCGGAAGTTGCCAGTGCCATTGGGCAGAGCCGCAATGCCGCCTGACTGCGCGGGCGCGTGCCGGCATCCGACATCAAATCGCTTCGAGCGTCGGCTGCCAGATATTCCAACCGGTCAATTCGCCTAATCGGATACATGCGTCGTCCTTCGCAAGCCCCCGGCGATCGGGCGCAATATCGGCGTGTCGGTTACAGCAATCCGCGTGCCAAGATCGCGGAGCCATGCTGCACACCCGGTGATGCTGCTGTGTGGGGCACCATGGTCGGCACGCAGCCGCAAGGGACGTGCCGGTTTACGTAGCAACTCTGTTAAGCCGTGTTCGCGTCTGGCGTGTGCGACGCTTCTTGAACCGCGGGTCACGCACGCACCGGTGAACGGATCGACACGGCCTTGGCCACGCGGCGCAAGCCGCGCTGTGCGACCAAAGGCCAAATTTGCGGATGGCGTAGTACGGTACGGGCCAATTGTGCCGGGGCGGCGCCATCGGCTCGCAAGCGATTGAGCTCCTGGACCCAATGCAATCGCTCGAATGCACGAATGCGCTGTTGCAGCAATGCAGCGAATTCGCTCTCGCCCGCGCGCTGCATCGCGCCAAGCACTTCAGCGTTCGCTGCGTTCGCGGCGAGATAGTCGTAGCGCCACTGGCCTCGGCCGGTTTCCGTCCAGCGCCGCGATATCGTGCCGAACGCCTGGCGCCAATAGTACATAGGACGGGCCGTCAGCCAGGCACGCCCACCTGCGGCGAGGAATTCCAACATATACAGAAAGTCTTCCGACAATCTGGCATTTTCATGATACGCCAGGCCAGTCGCGCGAATGAAATCGCTGCGTACAATCGGCTTCAACATACCGAAATCGAAGTCGGAATATGGATCGCTGCCCGCAATGAACGCCGCCTTGTCGAGCAGTCGGCCGCTATCGTGGGCCGGGAAGGCGGTTCGGACGACCTGCGCGGCACCGTCGTCATAGAGGAACTGGTTGTCAGCAACGAGCTCCACCTGCCGGTGCTCCGCCGACCTTATCAATGTGGACAAGCGGTCGGGTGCGTACCAGTCGTCCGCATCCAACACGGCAATCCAGCGGCCACTTGCCGCGGCGACGCCCGTGTTCATGGCGAACGGCTTGCCGTGATTTCGCGGCAGCGTGATTACGCGCACCCGTGGGTCATCCGTCGCCAGGTTGCCGGCGATACGGCTGGCGTCGTCACGCGATCCGTCGTCGATAATCAGTACCTCAAGGTCGCCCAGGTCCTGCCGGAGCGACGAGTGTATTGCCCGGGGCAGCGTCGCGGCACTGTTGTAGGCCGGCACAAGCACCGATACGAGGCAAGTCTTTGCTGTCATGATTCCCCCACCATACGCACGCAACAACTTCCAACCCGCCGGAATGTCGTGCGGGGATGCTCGCCAATCAACGCAGGCGACCAGGCAAAAACGTAGGTAGGGAGCCAAAGGTTCGGCGAGGGCCATGCCGCATTCATGCGGGCCGCATCGGCGGGCCTCAGATGAGGGTTCAAGGCGGGTATTATCTGACGGCGGCGTATCCATTACGCAGTAGTGACCGTTGTAATTCCGTTCCCTTTGCCTGTGCAGCGCAGCCACCGCGGCAGTTCATTCGCGTACTGCACCATGTCAGCCAACGGCTTCCCGACTGGCGCGACGAGGCTCGCTGCAAGGATTTTGCAAGCATTCCTGCCCACGGCCGGTAAGACCGCGTGGAGTGCCGCGGCAGCCGGATTGAACCGCGCCGCAAGACACTCCAGGTCCGTCAGTACTGACCAGATCAATTACAAGAAGAAATAGAACGGTTCAATGCAACGGTATTACGCACGATTACTGCGGAATATCCTCGGTCCCGGCGCCCTATGGTGCCTTATTGCAATACATTACCGAATGTTAATCTCAATTTACTTTGATGTGCTCGCGGAAATGTGAGATGAACTTCATCGGTGTCGTGACAATCGCGACGCCCGGAAAGTTGCAGGAGCTCTCCATTTCCATGGAAACGCCCTCCCTGACGGCCGCCTCGGCCGGCAGCGCCCCCATTTTTGCGTCTGCGGCCAACGGTTTCCCGCGCATCGATGCCGCGGCAACTGGCCGTGCAGTCCCGCTGGATCGGACGCCGGCCACCAGACAGGGCGAAGCGGCCCCCGGCGTTTGGGAATCGTCATCGGGCTCGGGCCGGCACCAGCCTATATCCGCCGCCGTAACGGTATTGCGCCGCAACGGCCAGCCACGTCCGGGCCGGTCGCGCAAGCAAACCGGCCGACCCGGCGACCTGGCCCCACGCCGCCGCACCGCAATCGCCCACCGATTCTCCCCGGCCGTGGCCGGCTGAGCGTCCCTGTCGCCGCGCAAACGCGGCCTTCCCCTCGATCCTGAAAGTCCCAGCGCATGACAACCGCAGTCTCGGCGACAGCTTTCATCGATACACTCGGCGTCAATACCCATCTCGATTTCGGCGGCACCTATGCCAACCTGACCCAGGTCGAAGCGAATCTGGAATATCTCGGCCTGCCGATCGCGCGCGACTCCGCCGAGACGGCGGCGGATGCGCAGACCTGGCTGCAAGTTGCCCAGGCCACCGGCGTCAAGTTCGACGACTATATCGCCGAGGCCTCGCAGGCCGGCATGCAGCTCGACATGAGCTACATGACGCAACTCGCGAACGAAGGCATTCTCAGCGCCGTCGAGGGCGGCGATGAGGAGGACGACTCCTATCCGCAGTCGCTGGGTAACACGATGGCGGCGACGGCGCTGGTGCAACAGCAGCTCTATGCCCTGGGTCAGCAGCTCGGGCTGCCGGTGATCAACATGAGCTTCGGCTCCGGCTGGACCGCGGCAAACAATTGGCAAGGCGACTACGGCGCGGTCGGCAACCTGTCGGCCTATGCCACCTACGCCAATGCACACACCTATCCGAATCCCGGCCAGCTCCCGAACGCGACGATCGAAGCGTTGAATTCGGATGCGAAACTCGCGGCGGTCAGCCGGCCGGTGATGACTACGGAAATCGGCTGGACCACCACCAGTTTCAGCGAGGCAGCGATCGCCCAGTACGCCGTGGATGCCACGCTTGACGGCATGGCAGATGGCGACGCCGCAATGTACTTCTACGCGCTGTATGACGACATGTCCGGTACGTTTGGCCTGTTCGATTCCAATGGTACGGCGCGGCCGGCGGCAACAGCGCTGCATGACCTGACCACGCTGCTGAAAGATACCGGCGCCAACGCGTCGACATTCCAGACCGGCTCGCTCAACTACAGCCTGTCCGGCACGCAATCCACCGACAACTCGATACTGATCGAAAAGTCCGACGGCTCGTACTGGATCGGTCTCTGGAATGAAGGCGGCACGACGCATAGCGTGACCGTGACGCTGCCCTCGACGGCGTCTGCGATCGAGGTGTCCGATGCGATCACCGGCACCGCGTCGATCGAGACTGCCAGTAACGCCGGCAGCATTTCCGTCAGCCTTGGCAACGATCCGCTGCTGATTGAGGTCATCGGCGCGGCCTCCGGTTCAGGCGGCGGGGGCGGTACAACGGGCACCGGCAGCGGCGGGGGCACGTCGACCGGCAGCGGCGGGGGCACCTCGACCGGGCCTGCCATCATAATGCCCGGTGCCGCAACCGCAACGACCGCGAGCACCGTCGCAGTCACCGGCGGCTCGATCACGGATGCCTTTGCCGCCAGCAATCCGGGCACGCTGGTGCTGGATGTCAGCGCCGCCGGCGGCATGCTCGGGATGACTTCCGGCGGCGCCAAGCTCGCGGGCTCCGGCACGCATTCCATGTCGGTCACCGGCACATTGGCACAACTCAACGCCGAGCTCGCCACTCTGACTTATACCGCGGGCAGCGGCGCCGGCGGCGACACGATCATCGTTTCGGTCTGGGACCAGGCCGGCATCGAAGGCAGCAAGACCACCGAGGTCACAGTCACCGCGTCGGGCACAACAGGCGGTTCTACTGGCCCCACAATTGCCGTCCCGGCCAGCGAGAGCGTCACCGCCGGCGCCGCCACT
>Ga0265338_10004748_pt1 | contig 18178 bp, 15 predicted proteins | sample 42126metaG_FD_193579 | JGI IMG/M metagenome (GOLD analysis project Ga0265338, IMG submission 193579) | Rhizosphere microbial communities from Carex aquatilis grown in University of Washington, Seatle, WA, United States - 4-21-26 metaG | ecosystem: Host-associated > Plants > Roots > Rhizosphere... | reverse complement strand
TCGTACTGCGCCCGGTACACAGGGCCGGGCACGCCCTGCTCCTGCACGACGGACAGACCGGTCACGCCGAAAAGCGAGGAAGGGCTCTCCAGCTTCGGCCGGCCTCTCTTGTCCCAGTCTGCCGCAGAGACGATCGTCGACTTGCCCTGGTACCCCTGGGTGACCTTCGAGGTGACGTAGAGCACGGTGACCTCGTTGATCTCCCCCTTGCCTGCGCCTCCGATCACGCAGGACTGCATTGACTGGTGATCCAGAGTGTTCATGCTGTCGTAAAAACTCTCCACGATTTTCTGGGGCGGGTAGCCGCGCGTGATACGGGGGGCGAGCACGTTCTTGAGAATGCTCCCTGCGCCGGCGGCCACCACGGCAGCCGCAATGACAATGACCCCTATGACCTTCCAGTTTTTCTCCCAGAACATCCGCCTGCGGAAGCTTTTCCCCGACGCCTGCTGCCGCGATTGTGCTCCCTGCAGCGCCTTCTTCTTTTCCTCGGCCGGTAGAACGCGGAAAAGCTCCTTTTTCTGCCACGCGTCGAGTCTTTCCGACCATTCGGCAAGGGAGACCGCCCCGCGCCGGGACTTTCCCAGCCCCGCCATGACCAGCGCGGAGAGCTCCGGGTCCAGCTCGGGCACGATCCCGGACGGCGCATCGATCTCGAGCTTGCGGGCCTGCTCGTGCATTACTTCCGCATCCGGGCCCGTGAAGGGGAACCTGCCGGTGCTGATCCGGTAGAGGAGCGCGGCGATTGAAAATGACGCGAGGGCCTCGCCTTTCAGGTCGGGGTGATTGATCGATTCGTAGGTGTCACGGCTCTGCGCGAAGCTGTTGAGGTCCCGGATTTCGCGCATGACGTCGGGCGGGAGGAACAGCACACCGTCCGGGTCCTCGAATACAACTGAATCGGTCTGCAGGGGGAACCAGGGAATGCGTCTTTCAGCCAGCAGGCGGAGTGCCTGCACCAGCCGTGAAAGAAAGGCGAGCGCGGCCGGCAGGGGAAGAGCGAGCGCCGTCACAAGCGCCTGGCCTGCAACATGGGGACCGTACAGAAGCGGGGCTCCATCCTTTTCGGCAAGACCTTCGAACCGCCACTCCCGTATCTCGCTGCCTTTCACATGCCACCCGGGAGAGGTCTTCAGCGCGAGGATGCGTGTCAGGGCCCTTCCCCTGGCCGAGTCACCGACCTGGACCGCGAGGTGCTTCACACCTCCTTCCATCAGTTCCGTCATCATTGTGAAGATAACCTCTATTCTTTCTCCCCGAACACCTGTGCGCTGAAGATCTCGATCCGCGTCTGCTGCCGGCTCCACGCATCCCGCGGCAGCCCCGCTTTCAGACAGGTGTGAGAGAGGAACGTGTCCCTGTCCCAGCCCTGCTCCGCGGCCACCTGGGGCAGGAGCAGCCCCGAATGACTGCCCTGGCGGATCATGATGCCGTGCACGCCCACTTCGATCCGGTTCACATCGGTGATCACCTCGAATGGGGAGAGCACCGATACCTCGAGGCGGACGCGCCCCCACTCCTCCGGGCGCAGGGGAGGGAAGCGGGGGTCTTCGAAAGCGCTGGACAGCGCCACTTCCTTGATTGTCTCCACGAGGGGGCGCGGGCTCGTGATATGCCCGATGCACCCGCGCAGCCGCCCGTCTATTTTCAACGTGACGAACGCGCCGCAGTGCGCCGACAGGTCTGCCCCGGGTGCGGGGTAGTGCGGGCTGCGCAGTGCCAGCCGGGCCCCGATGGCCTCACGCGCGGTCTGAAGAAGAACCAGCCGGTCCTGTTCGGTGAGCGTGGAGCTCATCCCTCCGGGCGGTCACCCCAGTCCACACTCACCGCAGCGTAGTGCACGATCCGGGAAGGATCTGCATCCACGCCGCCCGAGCTGGACCGGGCAAGGATCTGCACGCGGCAGGCGCTTCCGGCAAGGGAAAGCAGCGCGGCGATTCCCGAGGCGCCGCACGTGCTGATCCGCCGCTTCTCCGCGGCGTCCAGTATGCCCTTCCAATTGCAGCCGGTGAGCAGACCCTCGAGCGCCGCTGCCTCCGCACCAGGGTCCTTCCCCGTCATGTAGGATGCCATGTTGGCGGTCACGATGAAGGCAGTATAGGGGGCGCCTTCCTCGAAGGTCAATCGAAGGCCACGGGTCAGCGCGGCCACGGTTGCCGCGTCGCTGCTGCCCACCAGCATGGGCACGATCGAGAGCCCGGGGAACAGGTGCGCGAGGAAGGGGAGCTGCACTTCCAGGCAATGCTCCTCCAGGTGCGGAAGGTCGTACCGGCGAAAGACAGGGTCACAGGCGCAGAGCGCCGCTACTGCGGCGGTGTCCACGGGAATATCCCCCAGCGGCGTGCTGAACGCATCCGATTCGGGCAGATAGATGCCGCGCTCGGGATCGCGGTGGACCGGTCCGATCAGGACCGCGGTCCGCACGGGACGCAGGGAAATGGCCCGGAAAGCGGCCGCCATCACCGTCCCGGCGTATTCGTAGCCGGCGTGCGGGGAGATCACGCCGAAACAGGCTCCTGCCGGCGTCGAGGAGCGCCCGCTCAGGTCATCGATCATTGCGGTCAGCGCGTCACGCTTTGCCGGGTAAAAGAGTCCATCAACGAGTGGGGGACGGATGCTCGCCCTGAGCGGTGTGACGCTCATACCAATAAAAAGTATCGTGGAATGCTGATGTGAATGCAAGGCCGGTCAATTCCGGCGCGGCAAATTGGTGTCCGTGTGCCTCGCGAATTCCGCCGAACTGCCCGCAGGTCGGCGGCGGCGCCTTGACTTAACGGAGGTTCCGCAATATCGTCAGCGTGCCCGAGAGGAGAACAAATAGGTGAGATTCGTTCCCCGAAAGTTGTTTCTGACCCGCGGAGTCGGGATCAACAAGGAAAAGCTGAACAGCTTCGAGATGGCCCTGCGAAACGCCGGCATTGCGCACCTCAACATCGTGCGAGTCTCGTCGATCTTCCCCCCCGGCTGCAAGATCGCCAGCCCTGAAGAGGGACTCGCCGCCCTGGAGGCAGGCGAGGTGACCTTCGTGGTCCTTGCGGAAATGGCGACCAATGAACCGGGACGGCGGATCGCCGCCTCCATCGGGATCGCGATCCCCGCCGACCAGAAGATGTACGGTTATCTCTCCGAGCACCACGTGTACGGCCAGACCGAAAAGGAGGCGGGGGACTACGCAGAGGATCTCGCCGCCTCCATGCTCGCCACCCTGCTCGGTGTGCCGTTCGACCTGGACAAGGACTACAACGAGCGGCGCGAGCAGTACCGCATGGGCGGTCATATCGTCGACAGCACAAGCATCACGCAGACAGCGGAAGGGGCTTCGGGAGGCGTCTGGACGACGGTCGTTTCGGCCGCGGTCCTCCTGTAATGCACGGACGCAGGCTCGACCCGGTGCCCATCACGGGCGGCATCGGGGTCGACACCCTTGTCGATGAGTTCTTCCTGTCCTACAACGCAGGACGGCTGCGGGAAGCCTGCCACATCTTTGCGGACAAGATGCTGGATGCGGACGTGACGGTCGGCCTCACCATCAGCGGCGCGCTCACCCCCACGGGCCTCGGATACGCTGCGTTCGTTCCTCTCGTGGAGGCGGGATTCGTGGACTGGATCGTGTCCACCGGCGCCAACATCTATCACGACATGCACCGGTCACTGGGCTTTTCCCTCTACGGGATTCCCCCCCAGGTGGACGACGTGGCGCTGCGGCGGGACAGTATCATCCGCATCTACGATATCGTTTTCGACGCGGACGTGCTGTTCAAAACCGATGATTTCGTTTCCGAGGTGCTGAAGTCGGACGAGTTCCAGAAGCGCATGTCCACCGCTGAGCTTCATTGGCGGCTGGGCCGGTATGTGCGTGAGCGTGAGAAGCTCCTGAAGACCTCATACCGTTCCGTGCTGGGCGCCGCGTACGAGGCGGGCGTGCCGATCTATACCTCCAGTCCCGGGGACTCCAGTCTTGGCATGGGCCTGGCCTCGCTGCGCCTGCAGGGGTTCGAGGTCGGCTTCGATCCGGAGCTTGACGTCAATGAAACCGCGGCCATCGTCTACGATGCAAAGCGGTCCGGGGGCAAGAGCGGCGTCCTGATCCTCGGCGGCGGGAGCCCGAAGAATTTCGCCCTTCAAACCGAGCCGCAGATCCAGGAGATCTACAAGCTGGCGGAGAAGGGGCATGACTTCTTCATCCAGGTCACCGACGCACGGGTGGACACCGGCGGACTTTCCGGCGCCACCTCGCAGGAGGCCGTCACCTGGGGCAAAATCGACCCTGAACAGCTTCCCGACACCGTTGTCTGCTACACGGATTCGACCATCGCCCTCCCCATCATGGCAGCATACGCCCTGACAAAGAGGCAGCCGCGCGCCCTGCGCCGCCTGTACGACAGGCGCGGGGAGATGCTCTCCCGCCTGGCCTCTGATTTCTCGAAGACGCAGAAATGAAGCGCTCCGCTAATCCTTCAGCGGCGTGATCCTGTTCTCCTCGAAAAACTTCTTCAAGTACGTGCTCTCTGGAATGTCCCGGTAGGCACGGGAGTAGCTGCGTATGATCAGAAAGTTGAAATTGGAGAGCATCTCGGGGTCCGGTCTCATGGCTCCTTGACATCTTCGCCGGCTCTGAGTTTTTCGATCCGCCCGGGGTCCAGCCTGATATGGAGATTTTTCTCCTGCGTGGGCAGCACGGTGCCCCTCTTTGCGCCTTTTGCCCGGCGCAGGTATTTGACCTGCGTGTAGTACACGTCACCCTGGCCCGAGGTCTTTCCCTTTGAATAGTGGACGGCCAGGGCGGCGGCGTCCAGCATGGTCTCCAGGGGCAGGCTCTTGCCAGCCTGCGCTTTCACGAACACATAGGCTCCAGGCCAGTCCCGCGCGTGGAACCACCAGTCGTTGCCGCGGACCTTCTTCCTCAATAGCTCGTCGTTCTCTTTTGCAGTGCGCCCCACGATGATGCGGAAAGAGTTGGAGAACAGAACGAGCCCCGGGGTGCCGGCGTCGATCAGGGGTTTGCGGGCACCCGCGGCTCTTTTTGCCACCGTGCCGAGCGCCGCAGGATCGGGATTGCTCGCAATGGCGGCGCGCTGCCTGCGGATCCTTTCGAGGGTCACGCGCAAATGGGCTATCTCTTCCTCGACCTTGCTGCGGCCCAGCCGCGCCTTCCGGTGGCGTTCATAATAGACTTCCGCGTTCTGGGCGGGCGTGAGATCCGGCTTGAGCTCGATCTCGACCGGCGCATTATCGTGGAAAAAGTCCTCCACCTTCAGCCACCTCTGGCCCCGGGCCACGGTGTGCAGGTTGCTTGTGACAAGCTCCCCCAGCTCCTTGAATCTGTCCAGGGAGGCATACTGTGAAAGCCGCGCGGTAAGGGATTCGAGGTTTGCCAGGACCTTGTTCTCGCTTACTTCCAGCTCCGCATCCGCGGCAGCGGCAAGCCTCTCCACGTTTCCGCTCGTTTCCAGCTCGCGGAACTCACGCTCGAGTTTTTCGTTGAAGGTGCCTTCGCCGGGGAGCTCCCGCACCGGGTACTCCCTGGGGGGGCCGGCCTTTGCATTCCGGGCGCCGGCCGGGGCCAGGGCCTCGAAAGGTTTCCTGGAAACCTCACCCCTCTTCGGCCTCCTGTAAAACGCGTCCAGGATGATGCCCTCCGCATCGGTGAGCACGGCGTTTGCCGCCGCGCCCCAGAGACGCACCCAGAGTATCTTTTCCTCACCGGCGTGCCGCAGGGCGATCCGTACGATCCGCTCGCCCGGGCCGTCAGGCGGGGCGTCGGCGTGCGCTCCTGGCGCAGTTGCGCGGAGTTGAGCTGCGCTTTCGATTCTCCCGCCGCGGATGTGCGCGCGGAGGAATGACGCGAAGCGCAGCGGCTTTTCAGGGTTGGCGACCTTCTCAGTGAGGATATGCATGCGCGGGAACCGCGCGGACAGGCAGATGAGGACCGAGAACTGCGTGCCATGGCGGAAAAGGTGCAGGACGATCCTGTCGTGGGAGGGTTGGTGCACTTCCTGGATCAGGCTGCCGTCCAGATCCAGCTCGGAGAGGACCAGGTCGATCTCTCTCCAGTTCAGGGAACCGCCGGTCTTTGTGCCGCTCATTGCTCCTCGCCGGCCGCCTGGATGAATACTTGTTCATCGGCCTTCGAGTAGAACTCCAGTCTCACCACACGGGGCGTCGGAAACGAGGCGAGGTAACCCTTGAGGGTCGTCCAGACCACCTTCGCCGCTTTATCCCGCGGGTAGCCGTATACGCCCGTGGAGATCGCGGGGAACGCGATGCTCTGCACGTCGAGCCGCGCGGCAAGCTCGAGGCTTTTCAGGTAACAGCTTGCCAGCAGCGCCTCCTCTCCGGCGGTCCCGCCGTGCCACACTGGTCCCACGGTGTGGATGACGTATGTGGCACGAAGTTCTCCGGCGGTGGTTTCAACAGCCTCTCCCGTCGGCAGCCCGTCGGGATATCTGTGCGCGCGGATGTTCCTGCACGCTTCGAGTATCGCCGGCCCGCCTGCCCTGTGGATGGCTCCGTCCACTCCGCCGCCTCCCATGAGTGAGGAATTGGCCGCGTTCACTATTGCATCCACCGAAAGACCGGTGATGTCTCCCGCGTCCACAACGAGCCTGCCCCAGAAGAACTCTTTCATCGGAGAAGCCTCCGTATTTCCGCCACCATGTAAAAGGAGCCGGTGACGAGGATTGGACGTTTTCCTTCCGATTCCTCCATGGCCAGTCGAAGCGCCTGCCGCGGGTCCGGCTCCAGAAGGGTGGCATCCGGTTTGACGGCCCGGAATATGTCCGCCACCTCTTTCGGGTTGCTCTCCTTGAAGGTTCCCGGTGTCGAGATGATGATCCGGAAAAAGTAAGGAGCCATGATCTCCGCCATTGCGCGAGGATTCTTGCCGGAGACGGAGCCGAAGAGAAGGATCGCCTCGCCCGGGAAGACCGCGCGGAAGGCGTCTTTCAATCGGGTCACGGCAAGGGGCGTATGAGCGCCGTCCAGGACCACGACAGGGTCCGTCCCGCGCAGCTCCATGCGCCCCGGGAGCGTCGTGTCCAGGAAGCCCTGCCGGTATTGCTCCCCCGTGATCTCGGGCCTCGTCCGCCTCAAAAGGAGATAGGCGAGCGCGGCGTTTTCCGCCTGGAATGCGCCGAGCATGGAAAGCCGGAACCTTTCAACCGGTCCCCCCGCCAGCCGCAGTGAAAAGGAGGTGCCCTTCGTATCCACGGCCGCGGTCAGCTCGCTCGTCTCCTCGTCCAGGAACGCGGGCGCAGAGCCGCGCTCTCGGCAGACCTGCCGGATGACCTCCTTCACCTGGAGCGGCTGGAGGCCGATGAAGCATGGCGCGCCCGGCTTGATGATGCCCGCCTTTTCCATGGCGATCTTCTCCAGCGTGTCACCGAGGATTTCCGTGTGCTCGAGATCCAGCGGCGTGATCACCGACGCCGCCGAGCTCACCACATTCGTGGCGTCCAGCCGTCCGCCGATGCCGGTCTCCACTACCGCCTCCTTGCATCCTGACTCCCTGAAGTAGAGAAATGCCAGCAGCGTAAGGAGCTCGAAGGTCGTGGGCCCGTAGTGACCGGGAAAATCCTCCGGCGGCAGCGTGTCGATGACTGCCTTCACCTCCCGGCCCACCCGCACCAGGAGCTCCGGTTGGCGGGGTTCCCCCGCAATGGCGATTCTCTCGAAATAGCTTTCAACGTGAGGGGACGTGTAGAGCCCCGTGCGCCGGCCCGCGGCATGCAGCACCGAGGCAAGGAGGGCGGAGGTGGAGCCTTTTCCTTTTGTGCCGGCAACATGGATGATCCGCAGGCGCGCCTCCGGATTGTCGAACATTTCCAGGAGGCCGTGCATCCGGTCCAGCCGGTAGACTCGCTTGTCCGAAGGATAGGACCCCCGCTCCAGGTTGGTGAATGATTCTGCCCAGGAGAAGACGTCCGGCGGTGTGCGGAACTCCCCGTTCATCTGCGCAGTACCGAGGTCTCCTTCTCCATCGTGCCGGTCATGAGTACTTCGTGGATCTTGTAGGTGCCGTACTTCCTGGCCTTCAGGAACCCGTTCCATGCCGCGTCCGCGAGCCGGCCCGCGCGGATGAGGTCCAGCAGCCACTGGTCGGCGTACTGCGGATCCTGCTGCGGGAAGCCGGCCTGGATCTCCAGGAGCCATGCCTGGTTGTAATCCTCCTGGGAGCCGATGTGCGGTGCCATGATGACCGGGATGCCCAGCCCGCAATAGAACGAAAGTTCGCTGGGCTTTGTCCAGAGCACGTCCGTTGTGTGCATGCACTCGGTGAATCCCTGGAAATACTCGTTCAGCGTTTTTCCGGAAACGATCTGGATCTGGGGAAGGGCGAGCTCCTTCTTGATGCTCTCCAGGTATTCCTTCACCTCGGGCCGGACGCCTGCAAGGATATTGTAGCTCACCTCTCCCTTGACGATTTTATCCCTGAGGCTCCTGGCAACCGTGTAGGAGATGTCTGTCTGCGCGCCCGCCCCTCCCACCGCGAAGGTGATCGTGAAGGCGCGTTTCTTTGCGAACTTGCAGTTCTTTGCCCCGAGGAAGTGCTCCACGTTCAGCCCGTGCATGGGCCAGAAGCGCTCCGCGGTCGGGTCCAGGTAATGCAGCCTCTGGCCCAGGTCGTGCTTCAATACACTGATGCTGCGGTCCCCCAGCAGCTCGAGGGGAATCGGAAAACCGGTGAGCCAGATCTGCTCGTTTGGAATTCCGTACTCGTTGAGCCTCCGCACGGCCCGGCCGCAGGGGACCAGGTACACGATTTTGCTGGTGCGCGGGTTCTCCGCCACCCACGCCCTGTTGATTTCCGCATCGCAGATGATGCTGTAGATCCGGCCGTAGCCGGCCATGTCAGCGGCGATGGCGGGAGCGTAGAACGTCGTGAGCAGCGGCAGGGGTTTGGCCCGGATCATTTTCATCAGCCCGCTGCACATCCCCTTCAGGATCAGCCCCTTCAGCCACCTGACCTGGAAGGAGGGGTTGGACATGTCGCGAATGGGGTAGAAGGGCGGGATGTTCTGCAGCCTGTCCAGGAGGCCGAACACCGAGTTGCCGATCAGGGGCCAGCTCTTTGTCCGGGAGAGAAACTCGTAGCTTTTGCGAAGGCGCTCCCAGAGCCTCTGCTCCGAAGGAGAAGTGTTCTCCGCTTTACCCAGCGTGATGATCCCCCCCTCTGCGATGTCACGCAGCGGGTAGGCCGCCCTCTGATGGCCGAGACCCATGTTGGCAGTTGTCAGCCAGGCCCGAGGGCCCTTGGGCGGCGCAGGCATCTTGCGAGATGTCCTGGCGGCGCGAGGCGTCACCTTCCCTGCGCGGGGTTCAGACGTGCCGGTCTTTTTCGGGCTCATTTCCTCTCCTTTCACGGAGCGCTTTTGCATGCGCGGGAAAACCTTCATAGTCGGCGAGAACTATCGCCGCGTCGCGGAGGGACTCGTGACCCTGCCGGGTCAGGTATGCAACCGAGGAGTACTTGAGGAAATCCCGCACGGAGAGTGGGGAGCTGGTTTTCGCTTTGCCGCCCGTGGGAAGCACAGCGTTGGCACCGATGGCGTAGTTGGCGAGGGAAAACGGGGTGTGCTGCCCAAGGAGTATCTCGCCGGCGTTTCGGATGCGGGAAAGGGTTTCCAGCGGATCCGCGGTGGCGATCTGCAGATGCTCCGGGGCTACGTCGTTTGCGATTTCGACTGCTTCGTTCATGTCGGCTGCAAGGATGATGCCGCCGTAGTTGGCCAGAACCTGGGCCGCATAGGAGGCGCGCGGTTCGGGCAGCTCGGACACGAGGCCCGGAAGGTAGTCTGCCACGGCCCGGGCGGAGGACGGGCTCGTGCTGACCAGGAGGGCCTGCGAATCCGGCCCGTGCTCTGCCTCGATGATCAGGTCAAGGGCGAGCAGCCGCGGGTCTGCCGAGTCATCCGCGAGGATCATGGATTCCGAGGGTCCTGCAGGCAGCCCCACGTCGATGACGCCGAACAGGAGTCTTTTTGCCGCCGTGACGTACTGGTTGCCCGGGCCCAGGAGCTTCAGCACGGGCCTGATGCTCTGGGTGCCGTAGGCAAGCGCCGCAATGGCCTGCACGCCGCCGACGCGGTAGACCTCGTGGACCCCGCACAACCGGGCGGCAAAGAGCGTGGCCGGGTCGCACGCGCCCGCGGAATCCGGCGGGCTCACCATGACCACACGGCTGACCCCTGCCACGTGCGCGGGGACCGCCATCATGTACGTGGATGAAGGAAAGCTCCCCTTGCCCCGGGGCGCATACAGGGCAACGGATGGAATGGGGGTGGCGCGCTCCCCGGCGTACACACCGGGGAGTACCTCACCGAAGCTCATGGCTCCGGGAAGCTGCTGTTCGTGGTACGCGCGCACGTTTGAAACGCAGAAGCGGATGGCGTCCTTCACCAGCTTGTCGAGGGATTTCTCGGCCTTTTCGAATTCCTGCTCGCTCACGGCAAGGGGAATGCCGCTGAGGTCCGCATTGTTGAATTGGCGTGTATACTCGATGAGCGCGGCGTCACCTTCCTCGCGTACTTTTTCGATGATTTCCCGCACACGCGGGAAAACAGCCGCGATGTCCTGCTCCGAGCGCTCGATGATTGTGCGTTTGTCCTGCTCCGCGAGGGAGCTCCAGGCAAGGACGCGGACTTGCATAGTGGCTACTCTAATGACAGGGGCTCCCGGCGTCAATGCGGCGTTGATTTCAGCGGTGCATCGCTGTCGTCTGCTTGACTTCCGAGCCTTCCGTATTTACATTTTTCCAGTCGGATGTCTCTCGTAAGAACAATACCAGGAAACGAATGACCGGTTTCCCCGGGCGGCAGAAAAGCGGGAGAGCCGCGCGCCCGGAAACGCGCCGCCTGGCGGCGCAGGAGAGAGCAGGACAAAGGAGAAAATCATGGGTCGTATCATTGGAATCGATCTCGGGACATCGAACTCCGCCGCCGCGGTAATGGAAGGCGGCAGGCCGGTTATCATCCCCTCGGCGGAAGGGGCCGGCGTTTCTTCGGGCAAAGCGTTCCCTTCTTTTGTAGCGTTCACCAAGGAAGGGGAAAGGCTGGTGGGGGAGCCCGCGCGCAGGCAGGCTGCCATCAACCCTGACGGCACCATCTATGCGGCCAAGAGAAAGATGGGGACCGACTACAAGTTCAAGGCCTTTGGAAAAGAATACAGCGCCCAGCAGATCTCCGCGTTCATATTACAGAAGGTCAAGCAGGACGCGGAGGCATACCTCGGTGACACGGTGGAAGAAGTGGTCATCACCTGTCCCGCGTATTTCGACGACAACCAGCGCACGGCTACCAAGGACGCGGGAGAAATCGCCGGCCTGAAGGTGCTGCGCATCATCAACGAGCCCACCGCGGCGTGTCTTGCGTACGGCCTGGAGAAGGCGGGCAAGGAGCTGAAGATCCTCGTGTTCGACTTCGGCGGCGGCACCCTGGACGTCACCATCATGGAAATGTGGAAGGAGGGCGGGTTCAAGGTCGTTTCCACCAGCGGGGACACCCAGCTGGGAGGCACGGACATGGACAACGCCTTCGTGGAGTACGTGGAAAAGGAGTTCATGCGCCAGACGGGCATCGATTTGAAGAAGGACACCATGGCCACCCAGAGGGTGCGGGAAGCGGCAGAGAAAGCCAAAGTGGAGCTTTCCAGCACGCTCACCACGGACATCAACCTTCCCTTCATCACGGCGGATGCCAGCGGGCCCAAGCACCTGACCATGACGGTGAACAGGGCAAAGCTGGAGGAGCTCATCGGTCCCATCGTCCAGCGCTGTCGGACCCCCCTGGAAACCGCGCTCAAGGATGCCAAGGGGGCATTTTCCAAGGACGGGGTGCAGTTCAGCGACAACGGGGCGGAGATCGACAAGATCATCATGGTGGGAGGCCCCACCCGGATGCCCATCGTGCAGAAATTCGTCGAGGACTTCTTCGGCAAGAAGATCGAGCGCGGCGTGGACCCGATGGAGTGCGTTGCCATGGGCGCCGCCATCCAGGCGGCCATCATCAAGGGGGAGGTGAAGGATGTCCTGCTCCTGGACGTGACCCCGCTTTCCCTCGGCATTGAGACCCTGGGCGGCGTGAGCACGAAGCTCATCGAGCGCAACACCACGATCCCCACGCGCAAGAGCGAGATCTTTTCCACCGCGGCGGACAACCAGACCGAGGTCACGATCCGCGTGCTCCAGGGCGAGCGGCCCATGGCGAACGACAACGTCGAGCTGGGCAGGTTCAACCTGGTGGGCATTCCGCCCGCGCAGCGCGGGGTGCCTCAGGTGGAGGTCACCTTCGACATCGATGCCAACGGCATTGTCAGCGTTGCCGCCAAGGATCTGGGGACCGGCAAGCAGCAGTCCATCAAGATCACGGCGCCGAAGAAGCTTTCGAAGGAAGAGATCGAGAAGATGGTGCGCCAGGCCGAGCAGTTTGCGGCGGATGACTCGAAGAAGAAGGAAGAGGTGGAAGCCGTCAACCAGGCGGACACTCTTGCCTACTCGGTGGAAAAATCACTGAAGGACTACGGGGACAAGGTCAGCCAGGCAGAGCGGGCGGACATCGAGGCCAAGCTCAACGATCTGAAGTCCGCCATCAAGGAAAAGAACGTGGATCGGATCAAGAAGGGAATGGAGGAGCTGACCAAGGCGTCCCACAAGCTGGCGGAGGAAGTGTACAAGCAGGCCGCCGGCAAGCAGCAGGGGGACGGTCCGCAGGCAGGTCCTGGTCCGGCGGATTCGCCGAACGGCCAGGGTCCGGCAGGGGCAGCTTCGGGCAAGAAGGACGACGACGTCATCGACGCGGAGTTCCGCGAAGAGAAGAAATAGCCGAATCAAGCCCCGGGCAGCCCCCGGGGCTTTTTGTGAGAAAACATGTCTGCAAAACGTGATTATTACGAAATTCTCGGCATCAAGAAAGGCGCCACCGTCGAGGAGTTGCGCAAGGCCTATCGCGAGCTCGCGCTCCGCCACCACCCTGACCGCGTGGCGGCGGACAAGAAGAAGCAGGCAGAGGACACCTTCAAGGAAATCTCCGAGGCGTACGGCGTGCTTTCGGATCCGAAGAAGCGCACCCTGTACGACCAGTACGGCCATGATGGCGTCGACAAGAACTTTGCCCGTGAGGACATCTTCAGGGGCACTGATTTCCGCAGCGTCTTCGAGGGGGACGAGGGCCTCAGCGGCAGCTTCTTCGAGAACCTGTTCGGGGACTCGGGGTTCGACCTTTTCGGGACGCGCAGCAAGCGCCGAAAGACAAAGGGCTCTTCATCGGAGGGCTCCCGGGGCAGGGACCTCGAGGCGGCCGTCTCCGTGACCCTGGAGGAAGCGTATCGAGGAACTGAGAAGACCATCTCCGTAGCCCGCCGCGACTCATGCCCCGCCTGTGGAGGAAGCGGCGCTGCCCCGGGAACAAGCAAAACCACCTGTCCGGATTGCCGGGGCACCGGCAGCAGGCTTGTATCCAGCGGGATCTTCCAGATGGCCCAGGCGTGCCCTCGATGCGGCGGAACCGGCTCCATCATCCTGTCCCCCTGCCCGGAATGTGCGGGCCAGGGGAAGGTGACCGTCACGAAATCACTGTCCGTCACGATCCCGCCCGGCGTGGACACCGGCGCGCGCCTCCGCATGAAAGGGGAGGGGGAGTCGGGAGAAAAGGGCAAGGGAGACCTGTTCCTGGTGGTGGAGGTCCTCCTTCATTCGCAGTTCCAGAGACAGGGCGCCGATCTCCTGACCGAGATCAGCATCAGCCTGCCGCGGGCCATTCTCGGCGCGGAGCTCAGCGTGCCGACCATGGATGGCGCGGTGGTGATGAAGATCCCTGCGGGGACGCAGAGCGGCACCGTGTTCCGGCTCAAGGGCAAGGGGATGCCCGAGCTGCGCGGCAAGGGCAACGGTGATGAGCTCGTGAAAGTGTCCGTGGTCATCCCGCGAGCGGTGAGCCCGCGGCAGCGCGAGCTCATGGAAGAGTTCGAAAAGACTCTGCAGTAGCGCGGCGCGGTATTCCGCGCATGTACATGTCATTTCCCGCTGAGGACACCCTCGTAGATCACACACTCGTCCCCGTGCAGCGTCACGGTAAATCCGTCTTCCAGCAGCACCATTGCGCCGGTCACCGAGGCGATCACCGCGGCATCCGGGGCGATCTGCCGGATCTGCTCAGGGCTCAGGTAGGAGGACTCCTCCAGCACAATGCCGCTGACCCCGGTGAGGATGGGCAGGAAATCCGGCGTGAGGAAACGCGCCAGGAGGATTTCCGAGCCGTCGTGCTTCAACCGGAGCTCCGCGTCCAGCGCATCCTCGACACGGACGATTTTCCCCGATCTGTAGCCCCCGAATCCCCGTTCGCCCTTTGCCAGGACATTGCCGACAAAATGAACCTTGATGGTATTGAGCATGATGGGCGAGTACAGCGGCACCCCTGCCACGATGACGACCTTGTCGTTTTTTTTCACCAGTCCCTTGTCCATGGCTGCAGTGAGCGCGTTGTTCTGCATCGTTTCGGAATTGTCGGCAAGATCGCACAGCAGGGGATAGACTCCCCAGTACAGGAGCAGCCGCCGCTGGACCGACTCCGAAGGGGTGATGGCAAAGATCGGCTGCGACGGCCGGTACTTGCTGATCAGGCGCGGTGTATTGCCGCGGAGCGTCGGGGCGATGATGGCCGTGGCATGGATTTCCCGCGCGACCAGGAACGCGCTTCGCGTGACCGCCTGCGCGATATCCTCGTCGATCTCGTCGAGCCGGAAGAACCGCCGAACCCGGGACTCGTATTCAGGCGAGGATTCCACGGTCCGCGCAATTGAGTCCATGACCTGCGCGGCCGCCACGGGATATTTCCCGCTGGCCGTCTCACCAGAGAGCATCACCGCGTCGGACCCGTCGAATATGGCGTTGGCCACGTCTGTGGCCTCGGCCCGCGTCGGGCGGGGATTGTGGATCATCGAGTCCAGCATCTGCGTGGCGGTAATCACCGTCTTGTTCTGGCCGTGACACTTGAGGATGATCCTCTTCTGCACCAGCGGGATCTCCTCCGTGGCAAGCTGAACACCCAGGTCTCCGCGGGCAATCATGATGCCGTCCGAGACCCGGATGATCTCGTCGATGTTCGCCACCCCTTCCCCGTCTTCGATCTTTGCAATGATGTGCATGTGCGAGCCGTCTTTCAGCAGGATCTGGCGGATTTCCAGGATGTCCTCGGGTCTCCGGACGAAAGAGGCGGCGACGAAATCCATATCCCTTGCCACGGCGAAGCTCAGGTTCTCAATGTCCTTCTGCGTCACGGCCGGCAGGCGGCTCCTGATGCCGATGATGTTCACGTTCTTGTGGGAGCCGAGCAATCCACCGGTGCGCACGGCGCATTGCGTCTCCCGGCCCTGCACGGAAACAACTTCAAGGTCGATGAGCCCGTCCGCAATGAGGATGTGAATACCGGGAGTGACCTGGTCCGGAAGGTCCTTGTAGGTGAGGCTTATGCGCTCCGTCGTGCACGGGCCGTCATCCACCGTGACCGTCACCACGCTGCCCGCGGCCAGGTCCACCTCGCCGCCGGCGGCAACGGTTCCGGTGCGTACCTCGGGTCCCTTGATATCGATGAGCAGGGCAACGGGGATTCCGGTTGCACGGCTGGCCTGGCGCACCTTGGAGATCATGGCAGCGTGGTAGTCAAGGGTGCCATGAGCCATGTTGAACCGCGCCACGTTCATGCCCGCCTGCAGCAGGCTGGACAGGACTCCGATGTCATCAGTGGCAGGGCCCAGCGTGCAAACTATTTTTGTCTTCCGCACCCGCAGATAGTAGGAGGGGGGAAGATGGCGGTCAAGGCGGCCACGGTACGAATGGTCACAGCGAGCAAAGCGAGCTCCTGCCATTTGAGCGGTACTCCGCACGCCGTGGCATTTGGCGGGCTGCCTGTTACACCCGCCACGAGGCAAGCCGGGACATTGCGTCCTGCACGAGTGAGAGGCAGGTCTCGCGTTCTTCTCCCGCCGCCTCGCTGCCCCACAGTGCCAGGAAGTGTTCCCTCGCCGCTTCAGGTGAGACGCCAGCCGCACTCGCGGCCGCGGCCGCTCCCAGCGCCAGGGCCTTCGGCTGGATACCGGCCTCGAGCGCAGCCCGCATCGTTCCGAAAAAGCGGTCGCTCCAGCCCAGCTTGCGTTTTGGGTCGCGGATGATCCGCTCCACATCGTCATGGAGGAACGGGTTGGTCATCCGTTGAAGAAGATCATCGGCGTACGCCTCGTAGCCTGCGGCAGTAAACAGCGGATCGCCCGTCTCCCTGTGCCGCCGGATCAGCGCGGGTCCCGATTCCTGGAGGAACGCCCGGCGCCCGAGCGCAAAAAGCTCCGCGTCCTCCCGGATGCTGCTCATGAACCTGTGGCCGCGCACCTTTCCAAGGTAGCCCAGCAGGGCGTGCACAGCGTTGTGACCGTAGAGCTTTGCCTCCTCGAACGGAATGAGGTCGTCCTTTTCCTCGAACACACGGATGCCGCGCGTGAAGCCGGGCAGCGTGATTTTAGAAATGAGGATCCGGTTGAACTCTTCAACGAGCACGCATTTGTCAAGACCCGGTACCAGGGGAGCGAGCTCAAGCAGACGCATCTCCTCTGCAGTCGTGATCAAGCCGCTCATCTTGCCGATCACGGTATCCAGGGCCTGGAGCCCCGGGGGCTCCCGGCGTGGTGACCGCTTCGCCATCTCACCCATGAGACGCTGGGCGGCGTAGTTATTGTTCTCCGCCGCGTAGAGAACGCGCGCGTGCCCGCCCGCGGCACCCTCCGCAAGCAGGGCAGCAACGGATGCCTCCCCTCCGGCCCCGTAGAGCTCGACGCTCGGGATTGCAGTGGCAAGCTCCGTGGCGGACCTGATGGCGGCCACGATGTCCTTCCTGTCCGAGCCGACCCGGGGATTGAGAAGCCGGACCTCCGGCAGATTCATCCTGCGTATTCCGGTCTCTCCTGCTATGTTGATTGTGACCGTGTCTCCGTTCCCATGAACCGCGTCCACCAGGGCCTGGTCCACCTCGGCAACAACAAAGTGCGCAAAGTTGCCCGACTGCTGAGCCTCGTAGAGCATCAGGCCGGCCTGTATGGGACCGAAACCGAATCCGACAAATGTGCCCGCGGGCATTGAGGCGCCTCCGTCGGTAAACTAACACGGAATCGGACAGCGCGTCCTCTGCACCGGCGGGCGTGCGGGTTTTCCCTCCTACCAGCCCAGCGAGATTCCGGCGCTCATCGTCACCTGGAACTTGCCCATCGGGTAGCCTGGAATGTCAGTCGCCGGCACAGGCGAAAGGTACGGGATGTAGACCACCTTTGCGCTCAGGAGCAGGTTTTCCAGATTGAGGGCCAGACCTGCTCCCACGAACGGGAAGAGTGAAAGGGACAGGTCCTGTGCGGGACCCGGGCCCGTGGACATCGTCTGCTGGCCAAGAAACACGCGGCCCGAGCTGCCGACGCCTGCCTGGAAAAAGGGATCCAGGAAAAATCTGCTGCCCAGGGGGTGGAAGCTCAGGAAGAGAGCAGGGGCATGCCAGTCCAGCCACCAGTGCTGACCGGCATTCTGGGAGAAGCTCACCATGTAGTCTCCCCCGAACCCGAAGTGATTCATGATCACTTCCCATCCAAAACCCCAGAAAAGGGGCTGGTCACCTGCGGTGAATCTGTTTATGCTTTGCTGGAGCGAGTTGCTCCCGAGAAAGTCGGCCGAGACAATTCCCGTCAGGTGCACGGCGCCCGCAAAACACGGCATGCCGAGTGCCGCCAGCGCCAGCATAACTACGAGGAATGTTGATTTCATCAGAATGCCTCCTCTGTGGGATATCATATGAGTGCAACACCCCGGGATTTGGAGGGTGTCACTGCGCGGAGTTTTCCGTGTTATAGTCTGTGATGAGTGGGAGAAACCGGTGGCGCTGGACGTCGATGCCCTCTACAGGAAGTACGGACCCATGGTCCTGCGCAGGTGCCGCGCCCTTCTCGCCGACGAGGAACAGGCAATGGATGCCGCCCAGGAGACCTTCGTGAAGCTTCTGCGCTTCCAGGAAAAGCTCACGGACAGGGCGCCGTCGAGCATGCTCTATACAGTCGCCACAAACGTATGCCTGAACATGATGCGCACGGCCCGCAGGCGGCCGCAGTCGGCAGGGGAAGCGCCCCTGGACCGGATCGCCTCCGCGGATGACGTGGA
>Ga0265338_10004746_pt1 | contig 18180 bp, 13 predicted proteins | sample 42126metaG_FD_193579 | JGI IMG/M metagenome (GOLD analysis project Ga0265338, IMG submission 193579) | Rhizosphere microbial communities from Carex aquatilis grown in University of Washington, Seatle, WA, United States - 4-21-26 metaG | ecosystem: Host-associated > Plants > Roots > Rhizosphere... | reverse complement strand
TACCGTCGTCCCGTCCCATGTACAGGTCCGCAGCGAGCAGGAGCTGCCGGAGGAGGAAGGCGGAGACCAGGACGACGGCAGTTATCCAGGCGACCCGGTCGAGATGGTGCGTGAGGTGGATGCGGATCGCGGCCAGCGTGAGCGCTGTCAGCACCGGGGCGAACGGCGTCAGCAGCGCTGCGCGGGTGAGCGTGGGCCGCGCAGGGGCGGGCTCGGCGGCTTGCTGTGGGCTCGCCGAGTAGGCCGCCACGGCGATGACGAGATAGGAGGCGACCCAACCGATGTCGACGATGTTGCCGGTTGAATATCCGGCTACCTCGGACAGGTAGGCGTAGACGGCGTCGGAGGCGGTCATGGCGACAAGCCCGAGGAGAATGAGCCAGAGGTCGACCCGGTCGCGGTCGGTCGTGCCGCGGATGACGAGGACGATCAGGAACAGGAGCACGGCGTCGCCGGCCGGGTAGGCGACCATGACGAGGCCGCCGAGCGTCGACATGTCGGCCGACCGCCAGAGCGGGCCGAGCAGAACCAGCCACGCGATGAAGAACACAGACGCCGCGACCACGCCGCCGTCCAGGATCGCGCGGACCTTTCCCGCGGCCCTCCCCTGCACCGCCGGGTGCGCGAGCAGCGCTGCGGCGGCGAGCGGAACCGCCGCGAGGTAGGCGGCGTCGGCCCAGGAGGGGTGGGGCACCGACCCGCCGCCGAGGTCGTAGACCGCCCAGAGCAGCTCGCCGAGCGCCCAGCTGCCGCTCGCGGCGGCGAGCAGACCCCAGAAGGTGCGCAAGCGCCCGCGCTGTCTACCGCTCGCCCGCAGGCAGAGGACGCCGGCGGCCAGGGCAGCGGCGAGCGTGAGGAGGTCGTCGGCGTACCGGACGGCGGTCTGGCCGCCGAACCCGCCGGCAATTTCGGCCGCGAACAACCCCACGACGACTCCGACGAGTGCGAACGCCTTCATCCAATCTCCCATCGACGCGAGGAGCCGGACAATCGTGCGTAGTCCGCCGCACTGCGGCGCGGCAGAAATCCTGCGCCGTTACCGACGGTCGGGGTGACTCGGGCGGCTCAGCCGCCGAACCAGCGCGCACGCCGGGTCGGCGCGAAGGTCGCTTTATCCGCTGCGAGATCCTCCGAAGGGCCGACGACCTCTGCCCTCGGGGACGGGCCGCCGAGGAAGTTCGCCTCGATCTGTGCGACGCGGCCGCTCCCGAACTCGATGTAGCAGTTGCCCTCTCCTTCATACCGCCGCTCGAGCGTTTCACCGCGGAGGCTTGCCGCGATGTGGTCGGCCACGAAACCGGCGGCGTTCTCCGCGAACGCGCCCGCCTTCGCCATCGGAAGCGCGACGACGTCGCCGACGGCGTAGACGTCGGGGAACGGAGTGAGCAGCGTGTCGGGATCGACCGCGACCCAGCCGTCCGGCGCCAGGCCCGACTCCGCGACGACCGCTGGTACGCGGTGGATCGGGACGCCGATGAAGAGGTCGTACGCGATCCGCTCGCCGCTCTCGAGCACGGCCTCCTTCGTCGCCGGATCGATCTCGACGACCGTCGTCTGCGGCGTGAACTCGATGTCGCGCGCGGCGAGCTCGTCGAGGAACCGCTGCGAGACCTCGGCCGTCACCGGCACGGGAACCGACATCGGCGCGACGACGCGGATCTGCGTGCGGTCGCGGATCCCGCGCTCGACGAGCTGGTCGTGGAGGAGGAAGGCGCCTTCGAACGGCGCGGGCGGGCACTTGAACGGCTGGCCGAGGATCGCGAGGAGGATCGTTCCGCCGGTGAAGCCTGGGAGTGCGTCGCGCAGCCGTTCCGCTCCGGGGATCGAGTAGTACTCGTAGCCGCCCGCGGCGAAGCCGAGTGTCCCGGCGACGTCGTACTCCGCGCCGAGCGCGACGACGAGGATGTCGGCGTCGTACTCGCCCGCGTCGGTCGTGACGCGGCGAGCGGCGGGGTCGATCGCCGTGATCGTCTCCTGCCGGAACTCGACGCCGGGCTTCGCGATGTCGCGGTAGAGGAGCTTCACGGCCGCAGGCTCCGCGCCGCGGAAGACGATCTCGAGCTTCGAGAAGCCGAACGTGAAGCCGTCGTTGCGGTCGATGAGGGTGACGCGCACCTCGCCGGCGAGCTCGTCGGAGAGGCGGCTCGAGAGCTCGAGCCCGCCGAAGCCGGCGCCGAGGATGACGACGTGCTTCACATGGCCAACCCTACGCCCGGTCGGTCGGAGTCGTCGCAAAGACGGGGAGAGCCGGCAAGCCGGCTCTCCCCGTGATGCTGCGTGTTTGGCGCTGCTACTGCGACTTCGCCTTCGTGGAGACGCACTTTCCGAACGTCCCGTACTTGGTCTTGAACGCTGCGGGATCGGCCTTCTGCTCGCTCTGGCAGGAGCGGGCAGCGTTGACGACTGCCTTGCCCTGCGCGCGAGAGGACGCCTGTGCGGTGCTCGAGACGCACTTGCCGAAGGCATTCGAGCCATCGGCATTCGTCCCGTAGTACTGCTCGAAGGTCTTGCCGCCGTGATTGACCGCGAAGGTCGAGCCCGACTGCTGCGATCTGCACGAGCTCGACGCTGAGACCTCGTTCTGGACCTGTGACTTGGCGGTTGCCGAGACGCACTTGCCGAACGCGTTGTGATCGTTGGCGTTCTTGCCGTACGTCTTGGCGAAGAGAGCCGTGCCGAGCTGCGAGCGGATCGAGCGGCACGTTTGAGCCGGATTGATGCGGCCGCCTTGCTCCGCCTTCGCGTTTGCACTGGCGACGATCGAGACGCATCTGCCGAACGCGTTCTTGCCGTTCTTCCCCGTGCCGTAGTACTGGACGAACGTCTTGCCGTCATGGCTTGCCGGGAAGGTCAGGTCGGACTGCTGCGCCGTGCAGGTGTCGTGGGCGCTCGCCTGCACCTGATTCTCAACCGGCGTGTAAGCGGATACGCAGGCCCCGAAGGTCGCGTATGCCTGGTAGAACGCGGCCGAGCCCATCGTCGCCCGCAGCTTCGTACAGTCTTGCTGAGCACGGGTTGTGCTCGGCGATGTCCCCGCGAATGCCGCCACCGGCGCGAGGACCGCAGCGACGACGAAAGCCAACATGAACCGTTTCATTACTCATACCCCCGTGTCGGACTCTGGAGAAGTTGCCTACGAAGCGAGTCTCACAACCCGGCGCAACGTTCTCGTATCGGCGGAGTAAAAGGGGCGTAAAGGCTTCCTGAGCCGTTTCGCGCCTCTTTGGCTCCCTTGGTGCGCGTCAGGTGGCCTCTGACGCGGCCAGCGGCGGGGACGTTGTCGGCAAGAGGGGGTCGGGGATGCGGTGTCCGAGCCGAAGAAAGCCTCCTCCGGTCACTGCTAGAGCAGCGGCGCCACCCCACCAGATGGTGTCGGGTGATGTTCCGAGCAGCACGCCGCCGACGGCGGGTCCGAGAGCCACACCGACCACGAAGCTCAACTGGTAGAGCGACATGTAGCGGCCGAGCAGATGCGGCGGCGCGATTTCCGCGACCAGCGGGCCGAGCACGATGAACTGAGCACACTCAGCGATTGCGATCACGATCGCCACGCCGGCCAAGACGGTGGTAGCGGCGAGCGTCGAGCGCGTGAGCGTCGCGAGCAGGACCGCGAGCAGGCCGACGGCGAAGATGGCGCTAGTGGCGAACAGGACGTGAGTGCGGCGCATGCGCGCCACCACCCGTGTCGCCGGCACCTGCGCTACGACGATGAAGAAGGTGTTGACGAAGACGACGACACCGATCTCGCCGGCCCCGACAGGTGTATGCGTCAGCGCGAACGGCGGAAGGATGAAGGAGAAGAACGCGCCGCCGATTAGCACGAGAGAGAGGTTGCCCGCGATCAAGGCGAGCAAGAGCCGATCCCGAGCAACAGCTCGGAAACCCCGTGCGCCCGCACTCGCCGACGGAGCATCCGCGAGGCCAGGATCCGGGATCCAGACGAGCACAAACAGCGCGAAGGCGACGTACGTGACTGCGTCGAAGAGGTAGAGCCCCTGGAACGCCTTGAGGTGATGATGGGTGGCCGCGACGATGAAGCCCGCAACCGTCGCGCCGAGGCCGAGACCGAAGTTGCCTGAGACTCGTCGGAGCGCGGTCGATGCGGCGCGCTGCTCCGCCGAGACCAGGGTCAAGGTCAGGAGTTGGCCGGCGGTTCCCACGAATCCGAAGCCGGCACCGCCGACGGCAGAGCAGACGAAGCCTTGCCAAGGACGGTCGACAAACGCCAAGCCCCCGTAGCCGAGTGCGTTCACAACATTGCCCGCGATCAGGATCCGTTTCGGGCTGAAACGATCGAGGAGCGCGCCCGAGGGGAGCGTTACCACTGCGGCAGTGCCCATGACCGTCGCCAGCACCAGCCCCGCGGTCGCCGTTGAGAAGCCGCGGACCGCGTGGAGGTAGATGATCTCGAACGGAAGGATCAGTCCGGTGCCGAAGTTATTGAGGGCGTTCCCGCCCTGAAGAACGAGGACGGGCCGCGGTAGGCCCGTACGCCAGACGGCGAACACACGCGCGAGAGTGCTGCTCACGAAGGGGTTGACACCGCGCCAGCCGGAAACTGGGCGTCCCGCGCGCGCCAACTTTCGGATCTCGCCGGTGTCCACATGGGTGGACGACGATGGCGACAGCGAGGACAGGCGATGCAAGGATGGCGGAATGGCGACGGAGCTCCTAGCCCGAGCCCGCGATGGCGACGAAGAGGCGTTCGCGAATCTCGTCGCGCCGTACCGGCGTGAGCTACACGTCCACTGTTACCGCACGCTTGGGTCGTTGCAGGAGGCCGAGGATGCCCTGCAGGAGACCTTGCTTGCCGCCTGGCGCGGACTCGCCGGCTTCGAGAGTCGCGCTTCGCTTCGCACGTGGCTTTACCGGATCGCGACTAACCACTGCCTCAACCTGATGCGTTCCGCCGGCCGTCGCCCACGCTCCACCGAGCCTCGCCCGGATTACTTGTTGCCCGAGGCGACGCCCTCAACCGAGCCGATGTGGCTCGAGCCCTACCCCGATGTGCTGCTCGACGAGTTGCCCGATGTCGCTCTCGGCCCGGAGGCGCGCTACGAGCAACACGAAACGATCTCGCTCGCGTTCGTCACCGCACTTCAACTGCTTCCGCCCCGCCAGCGGGCCGCTCTCATCCTTCGCGATGTCCTTGGGTTCCGCGCGAGCGAAGTCGCGGAGATCCTTGACTCGAGCGAAGAGTCGGTCACGAGCGCACTGAAGCGAGCCCGCACCGCGCTCGAGGGTCGGCTGGCCGATACGGCGCATGAGCCGGCGCCGAGCGCTGAGGTCGAAGAGGAGCTCTTGACGCGGCTGATCGCGGCGTTCGAGGCAAACGACGTCGACGGGATCGTCGCTCTTCTTAGCGACGATGTTCGCTTCTCGATGCCGCCGCTGCCGTTCGAGTACTGCGGTCTCCCCGCTGTCACGCGAGTCTTCGCCGTCTCGACGGCTCACGATCCGCCTCCGCGGCGCCGCCTCGTCCCGACCCACGCCAACCGACAACCGGCCTTCGGCATGTACGTCGAGGATCCCGGCAGCGGCCGCTTTCACGCTTCCGGCGTCTACGTCCTCACCATCGCCGGCGACCGCATCGCCGAGCTCACTCGCTTCGAGACCAGCGTCCTTCCGCTCTTCGGGATGCCGCGAACGCTCCCCGCGGGATAGTCCAGCGGGTCTAAGAGCGGGAGCAACCCGCCGCACCCACGAGCAAGGGTTGCGTCGCGCCCTGAGTTGGGCCACGATACGCGCTTGCCCATCCCGACTCGCCGAAGACGGCAACTGATTGTCGTAGGGGCCCTCATGGTTCCCGTCGTGTTCGTCGCGCTGTTGCTCGGTGGAGAGTGGAACGGCCGGCCCACCGCGGCCACGCTGAGGCTCGCGCTTTTGCGCGCAGTGGGCAGCGATCAGGCCGAGGCTCCCGATTCGGCCGGCAAGGCACCTCACGGCCGTCGCTACGTGACGGCGTTCCCGCAGGGGAACGCGGTCCGGGCCGCTGTCACGAACGGCGGCACCGGCGGGGTGGCGTTCGGCGTGCCGACGATCGCCGGCGTCGGCGGCTGGGGCTTCGAGTCTGACTTGCGCCTCGATCCGAGCAACGCGAGCCGCCTCTACATGAGCTCGCCCGACTCGGCAGGCTCCGACACGAGCTGGATCTGGCGGTCGCTCGACGGCGGCAAGACGTTCAAGTGGATCCCGGCGGCTGCACCGCTCAACGGCAAGGTCGACGCCTGTCCCGGCGGAGGTGACACCGAGCTCGCCGTCGACGGCGCCGGCCGCCTCTACTTCAACGACCTCTCGCTCGCCAACTTCAGCGTCACGCGCTCCGACGATCAGGGACGCACCTTCCTGCCTTGCAACTCGACAGCCGTTCCCGACGGCGGAGTCGACCGCCAGTGGTACGCCGTCGACGGTGACCCGACCGCGGGCGGCTCGCTCTACCTGACGAACGACGAGGTCGGAAGCGGCGCCGTGCAGTGCGGTTCGACCCAGGTGAACAACGTGCTCGTGATGTACCGCTCGCCGCTTCCGAGCGCCGGCGCGACGGCGGGTCTGCAGTTCGGTCCACCCCTCCGGATCACGCAGCCGGGCTTCTGCGACGAAGGGATCATGGGCAACGACGAGGTGAGCCCTGTGGCCACGACCACCGGCCAGCTCGTCAACGGCGTGCCCACGACCCTGGCCGCGCCGGCCAAGCACGTGTACGTGATCCACGACGACGGCAGCCTCAGCAAGATCCTCATCGCCCGCTGCTTCCCGGTCGCGTTCGGCCCGGCGATCCCGAACGTCAGCGACCCGAGCGGACTCAACTGCGTCGACCTCCCCGTCGCCAATCTCGGCGATCCGGCGACGGTGCGCACCGGGGGCAACTTCCCCTCTCTGGCCATCGACCGCGCAGGCAACCTCTACGCCGTTTGGGAGCAGACGCCCATGAACGGGACGGTGGCGGGGGATACGTCGCTCATGTACTCGTACTCGACAGACGAAGGGACGACGTGGTCGAAGCCGGTGCAGGTGCCGACGCCCGGGCTCGCCAACAACGTCTTCGCCTCGGCGGCCGCGGGCGACGACGGACGTGTCGACATCGCCTGGTACGGAACCGCGGCGCATGTCGATCCCTCCGGCGGGCCGCAGGCCTGTCCGGACGGCGGCCCCGACGCCACGCCCGGCCCCTGGAGCCTGTACCTGACGCAGACGCTCAACGCGCACGCGGCCACCGTCAATTTCACGCAGCCGGTGCTGGCCTCCGAGCATCCGATCCGTCACGGGGGCATCCAAACGATCATCGGCAACCAGTGCGGCGGCTCGACCAATCTCGGACTCAGCGGCTCAGCGCGAACCCTCGGCGACTTCCTCCAGCTGCGAATCGGAGCGCAGGGCCAGGCCGAGATCTCGTACGCCGACTCGGAGAACATCGACGGCAATCTCTACGGGTCGCACGCCATGTTCGTCGCTCAGCGCGCCGGCAGCGGCGTCTTCACCGCCGTGAAGCCGAACACGGCGCAGCCGCCGCTCGACCAAACCACCGACCCGGCCGGAGACGCGACCTACGACACCCTCGGCAGTTCGACCGTGTCGATGTCGAACCTCGACATCCTCGCGTCGAAGGTTGCCTGGCCGTCGACCTCGAGTTGCCACCCTGCGGGCACGGCCTGCCTGCGCGTGATGATGAAGCTCAACAGCCTCAGCCTGGCGTCGCCCCTGCTACCGGATACCGACCCGGACATCGTATGGCTGACCCAGTGGCTTCTGCCGGCGAGCGCCTCCTGCACGTCCCCTGCGGCTTCGTGCGTGAACGGCGGCGTCAACGTCGACGTGTACGCCGAGTCGAACAACAAGGGCGCAGTCCAGTGCTGGACCGGCCAGAACGCGCTGGAGCAGAACGCCGAGGGCGTGCAGCTCACCTACCCCGGCTCCACGCAGCTGACTGCGCCGGGCGCCTGCGCCTATGTACCGGGCCGCAACGGGACGATCACGATCGACGTTCCGCTCGCCGATGTCGGTCTCGATCCCGGCGTTGCGGCGTTCAGCAACCGCCTCTACAGCGTCACGGCGAGCACGATGACGTTGCCCGCGCAGGCGAGCAGCGTCCCCTCCTTGGGCGGGGTCGGCGGTTTGTCGTTCAACCTGATCGATGTTGCGCCGGCATACGACGCGGCACACTGAGCACTGTCCACCATCAGCGGTGGTTACACTCAGGAGATGGACGCGAGCGAAGAGAAGCTGGTTGAGCTCGGGCTGACGAGCTACGAGGCGAAGGCATACCTCGCGCTCGTCCGCCGCGACTCCTCCGCCGCCGCTGACGTCGCCCGGCTCTCGCGCATCCCGCGGCAACGCATCTACGACGTGCTGGGGACACTCGTCCAGAAGGGTCTCGCCTCCCAGCGGCCCGGGCCGCCCGCCAAGTATGCGGCCGTTGCGCCGGCGTTCGCGATCGAGCGGCTCGCCCTCGCCCGCCGCGAGGAGCTCGACCGTCTCGAGCGCTCGAGTCGGGAGCTGATCGAGCTACTCTCGCCGGCCTTCGCCGAGGGGCAGAAGGAGCGCGACCCGCTCGAGTACATCGAGGTCCTGCGCGACCGCTCGGCGATCAACGAGCGTTTCGCCGAGTTGCAGGAGGGGGTTCAGGACGAGATCCTCGTGTTCACGAAGCCCCCGTATGCCAAGCCTGCTCACGAAAACGTCGAAGGGCTCCAGGTCACCCGCAAGCACAAGGCCCGGAGCGTCTACCAGTGCTCGGCGCTCGACGATCCGGACTTCGCCCAGGGTGTCCGTCGCTTCATCCAGGCCGGCGAGGAGGCACGCTTCGTCGAGCAACTGCCGCTGAAGCTCGTGATCATCGATGAGACGGTCGTCATGTTCGGGATGGAGGATCCGGTCGCCGGATCGTCCGAGTTGACGATCGTCGTCGTCGAGCACCGCGCGCTCGCTCAGGTGCTGAAGATCGCGTTCGACGCTGTCTGGGCGCAGGGGCTGACCGTCGACGAAGTCACCGCCGGCGCGCCTGAAGCGCGCGCCAGCGTCGCCTAGCCCGCCCGCGCCTGCTCCGCGGTGCGGCGCCCGCAATCGACCTGATCCCGACCAGCAACGCGTCGTGGACGTCTAGCGCATCTCTTCTTCGCGGGGCTTGACACCACGCATAGTGGTGGTTATATTCCACCACTATCAGTGGTGGCACACCCCTTCATCGCGCCCCTCACGGGCTCTCACATCGGGAGGACTCAATGAGCACCACCCTTCGGACAGCGATGCTCATCGCGGCACTGATGGCCTTCGTCAGCGTCATCGGCACCCAGGCAGCCGCACCGGCCTCGACCTCCGGGCTGACCAACGCCAAGCATTTCTTCTGGGCTCCCGGCCAGAACCCGGCCGGAACCGTCGCAGACTCGACCTCGAACGACCTGATCTGGCACGGCGGCAACGCGGGCGCCGGTGCGATCGGCGTTGAGCAGCGGCCCGCGGTCTATCTCGTCTACTGGGGGTCGCAGTGGGCCTCCGGCTTCGAGACCGCGGACGTCAACGGGAAGCTGTACTCGAGCAAGACCCTCCAGAACTACGTCGACACGTTCTTCAAGAACGTCGGCGGCAGCCCGTGGGCGAATATCCAGTCGCAGTACTGCAACGTCCTGCTCGCCGGCTCGACGTCATGCATCGGAGGCGCGGGCTTCATCACGAACCCCACGCACCAGCTCAAGGGCACCTGGGTCGACCCGACGCCGGTTCCGGACGACATCATCGCGCTCGGTCTCGCCGAGAATCTGTCCGACGATCCGATCGCGGCCGAGGCTCAGCGCGCAGCCGCGCACTTCGGCTTCAACCCGCAGGCGACGTACATCATCATGACGCCGCCGACCACGATCGCGACGGGCCAGCCGGTCTACTGCGGCTACCACTCCCAGACCACCTCGATCGACGGCCTGGGCAACCCAGACCGCCTCCAGTACGCATTCATCCCCTGGCAGAACGAGAACTGGCCGGTGCTCGGCACGTCCGGCTGCGGGATGCACAACGTCAACGCCTCGAGCGACTCGTTCGGCAACGGCGTGTTCGACGGCTACAGCATCGTCATGGGCCACGAGTACGCCGAAGCGGTCACCGACCCTGACAACTTCCTGTCCGTGCAAGACGGCTGGAATGACGCGCAGGGCAGCGAGAACGGCGACAAGTGCGCCTGGACGAACACCCAGAACATCGCTCTGGGCGGGCACCAGTTCGCCGTACAGCCGCTGTGGTCCAACGAGGCGTACGACGCGACCGGCAACGGCTGTGTCGTCGGTAGGTGACGGAGGTCCTCTGATGTCGATCAACCCATCCCACAAAGGAGTCAAGGCAATGAAGCGCCTTCTTTTTGCAGCCGTCATCGTCGGAGCCTTCGCCGTGCTGCCCATGGCCACGGCCGGCGCCTCGGCGAGCACGACGTCGTCGTTCCAGTCGCGGATCGGAAAGATCTACGGCCTCATCCCGACCACAGACATGGCCGCGGGCGGCGCTGTGTCCAACAGTGCCCCCGCCAGCGGCTCGCTCGATTACAACGGCGGCCCGGTCATGACGACGAGCACCGTGTACTCGATCTACTGGGCTCCGTCCGGCTATGCGTTCCCGGCCGGCTACACCGCCAACATGAATCAGTACTTCAAGGATCTGCAGGCGACGAGCGGGACGAACAAGAACGTCTACGACGTCCAGACCCAGTACTACCAGCAGAACAGTTCGGGCACGAAGACGTACATCCAGAACAAGACGACCTTTGCCGGCTCGGCGCTCGACGCGAACGCGCTGCCGCCGCTCGATCCGGTCAACTGTCCGGACACACCGGTCGCCGCAGCCGGCGGCGCCAACGGCAACCAGTCCACGACGGCAGGGTGCGTCACGGACGCGCAGGTGCAGCAGGAGATCTCGGCAGTCGTGAAGGCCCACAACTGGCCGGTCAACAACAACACCGAGTTCTTCATGTTCACCGCGCCGAACATCGGCACGTGCTTCCCGGCGACCGAGGGTGTGTCTCAGAGTGGAGTCGGGACGCAGGTCACCGCGCCGCTCTGCTCGTTCTCGTACTTCTGCGCGTACCACAGCGCGTACTACGACTCGACGATCAACTCGAGCTCGCAGATCATCTATTCGAACATGCCGTACGCCGCGCAGACGAACGGCAACCCGGTGACCTGTGACGAGGGCCCCCGCCCGAACGGCAACCCGTCGGACGCGGAAATGAGCGTCACGAGCCACGAGCACATCGAGTCGATCACCGATCCGTTCGGCACCGGCTGGTGGGACAGCAACTCGAACGACAGCGCCGCAGGCATGGAGATCGGTGACATGTGCGCCTGGGACTTCGGGAACACGTCCGGCGCGTCCGGCGCGGAGTACAGCCAGACGATCAACGGCCATCACTACCTGATGCAGACGGAGTGGGACAACAGCACGAACGGCTGTCCTGGTTCCGACTCGTCCGGTAACGCGGTGCCGAGTCAGCCGAACTACGACACGCCGCAGATCAGCCTGACGCCGAACATCGGCTACGGAACCGCACCGTTCAAGATCCTCGGGCAGTTCTTCGCAGTCGGCGACAGCGTCTCGAGCACTTTCACGGACGCCGGCGTCACCACCGCGCTCGGTTCGGCGACTTCCGACCTGACCGGCCACTTCACGCGGATGGCGCAGGTGCCGGCCAAGGCGAAGGCGGGTACCGCCACCGTCACCAGCACCGGGAGCTCGGGGAAGGCTTCGGCGTCCTTCACCGTCCCGAACTAGCTCCTTCGTTCTCAGCTCTGCACGAGGCGGCTCCGCAAGGGGCCGCCTCTGCGTCTCGGCCGGTCCCGCGGGGACCCGTTGACGTTTGGCTCCGAAAAGCGGGATGATGTTTCGGTTCCCGATCTTAGGGCCCTAGGTGGAAAGGGAGGACTCATGAAGAGAAGGCTCAGATGGGCGTCGGCGGTGACGACCGTCGCGCTCGCCGCGATCGCCGCCGTGATTGCCACGAGCGCGTACGGCGGTGCCAAGACGGCCCCGGTCATCGTCGACGGGTCGACGGGCACGGTCGTCAACATCGACCCGGCGAACGAGTACGACTACGACTCGTTCACCGTCGACCTCAACATCTTCCAGGGGCTGTACGGCTTCCCGCACGGCGCGAAGCTCGCGCCGGTTCTCGCCACGGGTTGCACCCACTCGACGAATCTCAAGACGTGGACGTGCCATCTCCGGCACGGCGTGAAGTTCTCGAACGGTGATTCCATGACGTCGGCCGACGTCAAATACTCGTTCGACCGCGTCGTGAAGATCAAGGGCGACCAGGGCATCTACACGCTGCTGTCGGCTCTCAAGAGCGTGTCGACGAGCGGCGCGTACACGGTGGTCTTCCACCTGAATACGCCCGACTCGATCTGGCCGTACATCCTCTCGACTAACGCGGGCTACATCGTTGACAAGAACACGTTCCCGTCGGACACGATTCTCGCCAATACGGATACCGGGCACATGATCGGCACGGGCCCATACGTGCTGACGAACTTCACGCCGTCCCAGCAGGCGGTGTTCGGGATCAACCAGCACTACTGGGGCACGAAGCCGAAGAACGGCGGGCTGATCATCCAGTACTACGACAGTTCCTCGACGATGAAGCTCGCGCTGCAAAACAAGACGCTCGACATGGCTTTCCAGACGTTCGCGCCGAACGAGATCACCGCGATGAAGAAGAACACGTCGCTCACCGTCCACTCGGGGCCGGGCGTCGTGATCCGCTATCTCGTCTTCAACGTGAAGCGGAAGCCGTACAACAACATCAACGTGCGTCGGGCGATCGCCTATCTGATGCCGCGGCAGGACATCGCGAAACGCGTCTATCACGGGACGGTGTCGCCGCTCTACTCGATGGTCCCGAAGGGCCTGCCCGGTCAGACGGATGCCTTCAAGAAGATGTACGGAGCGAAGCCGAGCCTCGCGAAGGCGAAGGCCGCGATGAAGAAAGCCGGCGTGAAGAAGCCGCTGCCGATCACGATCTGGTGGACGCCCACGCACTACGGCTCCGCGTCCGCCGATGAGTACGTGGAGATCCAGCGGGCGCTCGACGCGTCGAAGCTCTTCAAGGTGACGCTGAAGTCGGCCGAGTGGGCGACGTACAGCGGCGCACTCGGGAAGCAATACGGCGCGTTCCAGCTCGGCTGGTTCCCGGACTATCCGGACGCCGACGACTACACGGTCTCCTTCTACCAGACCGGTTCCTTCTTCTCGAACGGCTACAGCAGCAAGCAGATGAACTCGCTGATCAAGAAGGAGCGGGGCGCGAAGACCGAGAAGTTGCGCTACACGTACCTCAGGGACATGCAGATGCTCGGGGCGAAGGACCTGCCGACGATCCCGTACTGGCAGGGGAACATGATCGCCGTGAGCCAGAAGGCCGTGCAGGGGATCGGCAACACGCTGGACGCGACGTTCTACATGCGCTTCTGGCTGATCTCGAAGTAGTCACACCGAACGCCAGGGAGGGGCGTCCCCGCCGGGACGCCCCTCCTGCAACACTCATGCGCCTGTGACCGGCACCTCGCTCAGGACATACCTCATCACGCGGCTGGCGCTTGTCGTGCCGATGGTGTTCATTCTTCTGACGCTGGTCTTTCTGCTGCTGCGCGTCGCGCCCGGGAACCCCATCCAGGCGGCGCTCGGAGGTCACGTCCCGGTCAAGGTGGTGCATCAGATCGAGCACCGCCTCGGCTTCGACAAGCCGTTGCTCACGCAGTACGGCGACTACCTCTGGAACATCATGCGCGGCAACCTCGGCACCACGATCACCGACAACCGGCCGCTCTCCCAGATCATCAAGCAGAACGGCGCCGCGACTCTCGAGCTGACCTTCTTCGCCATGCTCATCGCGATCGTCGTCGGTGTCTTGGTCGGCCTCGTCGCCGGCCGCTACCGCGACACTCCACTCGACGTCGGCGGGCGCCTCTTCGGGGTCGTTATCTACGCGACGCCCGTGTTCTTTCTCGGACTGATGGCGCAGCTCGTCTTCGGCGTCTGGCTCGGCTGGCTGCCCGTCTCCGACCAAGCGAGCCCCATCACGCAAGCGTTCCTACAGACGCATACGAACATCTATTTCGTCGACGCGATCTGGGACGGGAACTGGGCGGCGCTCTGGGACATCGTGAAGCACCTGATCCTGCCTGCGAGCACGCTCGGCCTGGTCACGGCGGGAGTCTTCATCCGCCTCACGCGCGTCAACGTGATCAGGACGCTGCGCGACGACTACATCGAGGCGGCGCGCGCTCGCGGAATCTCCGAGCGCCGCGTCCTCTTCAGCCACGCGTTCAAGAATGCGCTCGTCCCGGTAATCACCATCGTCGGCCTCAACTTCGCGACCCTCCTCGGCGGCGCCGTTCTCACCGAGACGACGTTCAACTGGCCGGGGATCGGCCACGAGCTCGTCCTCTATCTCGAGAACCGCGACTACGCGGGCGTGCAGGGAATCATCGTCGTCTTCGCGCTCGTGGTCGTCGCGGTGAGCATCCTCGTGGACTTCCTCAACGCCTACGTCGACCCGAGGATTCGGTACTAGGTGGCCGCGACGGCTGCGACCCCCCGCACACCGTATGGCCGCGCGCGTCTGATCGCCCTCGGCCGCGCGACGAAGCCGATACGCGAGGCGAGCGGTATGGCCCGCGCAATGTTCTGGAGCGGCGTAGGCATCACGCTCGTGTTCGTCGTGCTCGCCGTCTTCGCACCGCTCATCTCGCCCTATAACTTCAGCCAGTATCGATCCGGAGGAGTTCGGTTCCCGCAGCTCGCGCATCCGTCCTCCACCCACCTCCTGGGAACGACGGTGCAATCGGTCGATGTCTTGGCGCGCGTGCTCTACGGCGCGCAGACGGAGCTGGAGGTCGTCGCCATCGCGCTGGCGATGTCGTTGAGCATCGGCGTGCCGCTCGGTCTGATCTCGGGCTACTTCGGCGGGATCCTCGACCGCTTCCTCGTTCTCATCATGGACGCGATCTTCGCCTTCCCGTACCTGTTGATCGCCATCGTCATCGCGTTCGTGCTCGCGACGTCGAGCATCGGTGGCGGGATCCTGACTGCGGCGATCGCGATCACCGCCGCCTACGTTCCCTTGTATTTCCGGGTGGTGCGGAACCACGTGATCAGCGTGCGAGAGGAGCCGTACGTAGACGCTGCGCGCGCACTCGGCGCGCGCCCGCGAACCGTGATTCGCAAGTACGTCTTCTTCAACGTCGTGCAGAACGTGCCGCCAATCGCGACCCTGAACGCCGCCGACGCAATCCTCCTCCTCGCCTCGCTCGGCTTCCTCGGGTACGGCATCCAGCCGACGCAGGGCGCCGAGTGGGGTTACGACGTCTCGCGAGCGGTCTCGGACGCGGCTTCCGGCATCTGGTGGACGGGTCTCTTCCCGGGACTGGCGATCGTCCTTCTCGTCACCGGACTCACGCTCGTCGGCGAGGGCCTGAACGAGACAATCAACCCGGTGCTGCGCCGGCGCCGCTTCGGACGCTTCGAGTTCGAGCCGGTTGCCGGTCCGGTGGAGGAGACGGAGGAGGGTTGAGCGAGGCGATTCTCCAGGTCCGGAACCTCCGCGTCTATTACGGCACGCCCGGGAAGCCCGTGCGCGCCGTCGACGGCGTCTCGCTCGACATCGGCGAGAGCGAGGTCGTCGGCCTCGTCGGCGAGTCGGGCTGTGGGAAGTCGACCCTCGGCCGCGGCATCCTCGGCCTTCTCCCCGACGGCGCGCGTGCCGACGGCGAGGTGCTCTACGACGGGCACAACCTCGTGGCGATGCCGCAGAGGGACGTGCGACGGATGCGCGGGCCGGAGCTCGGGCTCATCTTCCAGGAGCCGATGACCCGCCTAAACCCGCTGATGCGGATCTCCGACCACTTCCGCGAGACGCTCGAGCAGCACGAGTCGAAACTGACCGACGCCGAAGTCAGACGCCGCTCGCTCGAGACGCTCGGCCGCATGGGGATCCCGCCGACCCGGTTCCGCCAGTACCCGCATGAGTTCTCCGGTGGGATGCGGCAGCGGATCATGATCGCGCTCGCGCTCGTCCTGCGACCGAAGCTTCTCGTCGCCGACGAGCCGACGACCTCACTCGACGTGATCGTCGAGGGGCAGATCCTGGCGCTGCTCGCCGACCTCAAGAACAACTTCGGAACCGCCCTTCTCCTGATCACCCACAACCTTGGCATCGTCGCCGAGTCGTGCGACCGCTTGGCGGTGATGTACGCAGGGCGGATCGCGGAGGAAGGGCCGGTGCGGGAGGTCTTCGCCGACCCGGCGCACCCGTACACCCGGGAGCTGCTGCGCTCGACGATCTCGCTCGACACGAAGACGCTCCATTCGATTCCCGGCGCGCCCCCGAACCTCATCGACCCGCCGCCGGGCTGTCGCTTCCATCCGCGCTGCCCGAGCGCGATGTCCGTCTGCGCCCAGCTGGAACCGGTGGAGCAACAGCCCGATGGCGCTCGCCGCGTTCTCTGCTGGCTGCATGGGCCGGGCGACCGGATCCCGGTCGGCGGCAGCGCGCCCCTCGAGCGTGAGGCGATCGGAGTTGCGGATGAAGCCTGAGGCCGCCGTGGCGGCGCACGAGATCGCGGAGGGCGAGCCGCTCGTTTCGATCCGCGACCTCCGGACGTACTACTCGATCCGCGGCAGCTTCGCCGACCGCCTCGTCGGGCGGGAGGGCGGCGTCGTCCGGGCGGTCGACGACGTCTCCCTCGACATCCGAAAAGGAGAGGTGCTCGGCCTGGTCGGCGAGTCGGGGAGCGGCAAGACGACGCTGGGCCGAACGATCCTCGGCCTCGTGCGCGCGACGTCCGGCGTCGTCGAATTCGAGGGGCGCAACATCGCGCATGTTCCCGAGCGCGAGTTTCGCGCGCTGCGTCGACGCATGCAGGTCGTCTTTCAGGACCCGCACGCGTCGCTCAACCCTGCGATGACGATCGGCGAGGCGGTCGGCCATCCGCTCCAGATCCACCGGCTAGAGCGAGACCGCGCCCGGCTCCGGTTGACAGTCGCCGAGGCTCTCGAGAGGGTCGGTCTCGCACCCGCCGAGCAGTACATGGACAAGTACCCGTCGGACCTCTCGGGGGGGCAGAAGCAGCGGGCGGTAATCGCGCGCGCGATCATCCTCAACCCAGTTCTGCTCATCGCCGACGAGCCCGTCTCGATGCTCGACATGAGCGTCCGGGCCAAGATCCTCGAGCTGATGGCCGAGTTGAAGCGCGATTTCGACCTCACGTACCTCTACGTGACGCACGACCTCGCGACGGCGAAGTTCTTCTGCGACCGGATCGCGATCATGTACCTCGGCCGGATCGTCGAGATCGGGGATGCGGAGTCGATCTACGCGGATCCGAAGCACCCGTACACGCGGGCGCTGCTTCGGGCGATCCCCGAGCCGGACCCCGCGCGTACCGTGCCGCGCGACCTGCCGCGCGGTGAAGTGCCGGACGCGGCGTCGCCGCCACTCGGCTGCTCCTTCCACCCGCGGTGCCCGCTGGCCTTCGAGCCGTGCGGGTGGGAGTCGCGCGACCTCCGTGACCTGCTCGAGGCACGCTGGGCCGCGGCTGCGGGAGAAGCATTCGTCGACGACGAAGAGGCGCTCTTCCACGACCTCGATGCGCTGTCGGCTCCGGCGACCTCGGTGCGGCTGGCGCCGTCACGCGGCCGGACGGCGGAAGAGATGCTCGCTGCGCTTCAGCGCATCCGCGAGGAGAATCCCGAGGAGCCGTTCTGGAAAGGCGTCCGGCGGCTCGAGGTAAAGAATGGTGCGCTCATGCTCGAGTTCCACGAGCCGCACGATCCGGCGTTGATTTCGTCGGGCGACGTCGAGGTCGCTTGCCACCTCTACAACGCTCCCGTGTAACTGCCGCCGGTGGCGCCTGGGGCTGCGTTTCCGCTGTTTCCGCCGCTGCCCGCTGCGCCCGATCGCGGCACCGTCGACGCTTCCTCGCGGACGCGTATCGCCGTGCGTGGGGCCGGCGGGGGTAGAGTCGGAACGTGGGCGGACTCACGCGCTCCAGCCGACGCCGCCTTGCCGCGCTCGGCGTGCTCGCGGCGATGTCCGCCTTCGCCGTCGGCCTCGTCTTCCTCCGCTTCGCCCTGAGCGGCGGCACGCAGTACGCGAACCTGCTCTGGAACCTCGTGCTCGCCTGGGTGCCGCTGCTGCTCGCGCTGTTC
>Ga0265338_10004745_pt1 | contig 18182 bp, 12 predicted proteins | sample 42126metaG_FD_193579 | JGI IMG/M metagenome (GOLD analysis project Ga0265338, IMG submission 193579) | Rhizosphere microbial communities from Carex aquatilis grown in University of Washington, Seatle, WA, United States - 4-21-26 metaG | ecosystem: Host-associated > Plants > Roots > Rhizosphere... | reverse complement strand
GCTTCCATACGCTTGGCTGATTTGCTAATCTTGGTCATCGGCTGGTCTCCTTTTGCACCCTTGAGTGCGCTGCGGTCAGCTTAGCTGCTCCGCGAGACCAGCCGTCTCATCCCATCTAAAGCCCGGGCCCTCTATTTGCGTCCGCGCGGCGGGCGACCCATCCACTGGATGGGTTCCCCGGTCCCGCCCTTACGCGGTTTCATCCTTTGCGAGGAGTTTTTACGGAGCTGTGGAGGCCGCTGCTCCGTCCGGATTGTGCTCTAGTTCCCCAGGTACTGCGCAATCGTCTTGTCGAATACCTCGTAGGGCACCACGCCGATGATGCGCACTCCGTCGATCTTGTCGCTGCCCGTCTTGCCGATCACGAAGCTGGGAGTGCCGCTCACCCCGATGGTGTTTGCATCGGCGGCGTCCTTGCGGATCGATTCCGCGAACGGCCGCGACTCGATGCACGCCTTGAACGAGGCGGAATCCAGGCCGATCTTCTGCGCGTCGCTCAGGAAGCCCTGCTGGCTCAGATCGGCGGATGGGTCCTGGATCAGCGCGTCGTGCATCTCCCAGAACTTCTTCTGCTGCCCCGCGCAATGCGCCGCTTCCGCCGCCGGCTCGGCATTGGGATGGAAGTCGAGCGGCAGGTCGCGGTGCACAAAGCGCACCTTGCCGGTATCGATGTAGTCCTTCTTCAACTTTGCCCAGTCGTCCGACTCGAACTTGCGGCAGAACGGGCATTGGTAGTCGGTGAACTCCACCAGCGTGACCGGCGCGGTGGGGCTGCCTATAGCCTCCCACGCGGGATTCACGCTCATCTGCACCTTGTCCGATGCCGGATGAACAGGCGCCGGAGCGGGCGCGGCCTGGGCCTGCGTTTTCTGCTGGGCCTCGAGCAGCTTGTGAATCTCCTTCAGCTCGTTCAGGATTTCGTCCGCCTGCTCCCGCGTCATCCCCTCCGGCATGTTGATGGTGACAGACTCTGCTTTGACGGACTTGCTCTTTGCGGTCTCAGGCTCGGCCGGTCTTGACGACCTCGCAGTTTTGGAGGGTGCCGCTTTGGCCGGCACCGAATCCCGATTCATCGTCGCTTGGCTCTGAGGTGAAGCACTCTGTGCCAGTGCGACTGCACCGAACAACAGTCCTGCCAGAACAAAATTACTCATATTCTCCTTCAACACTGTCACCATGACGTCCGCATGGCCGCGAATGTGTTTCGCCGGCGACGAGTCCTGCATCTTGTATTGCACCTCGATCCCTGCATCGGCGCGAGTCGTGCCCGAGCTGCAATTGGCCGCGGTTTGCAGCCCGCTGACTGTGACGCCAACGGGCTACGGGACGGGCGAACAGGTGTCCGTTACTTGAGCCCAAGTCCCGTTGCTGCAGGAGTAAGCACACGAGCCGCTATAGCCCGAGGAGCACGTCCCCGCGGTACCGCCGCTGTTCGTTAGTGTTAGATTACAGTTGCCGTTTACAGTTGTTGCCGAGCACTGGGCGGCACAGGTGTTCGCTACTTGAGTAAAAGCCCCGTTACTGCAGGAGTAAGAACACGCGCCGCTATGGCCCGCGGAGCACGTCCCCGTGTCGGTATTGCCGCTGCCCGTTGTTGTTACAACACAGTTGTTTATAGTTTGTGCCGAGCACGCGGCGGGGGCACAGGTGTTCGTTACTTGAGTAAAAGCCCCGTTACTGCAGGAGTAAGCACACGAGCCGCTATAGCCCGCGGAGCACGCCCCCGTGTCGGTAGTGCCGCTGTTCGTTGTTGTTACAAGACAGTTGTTTATAGTTTGTGCTGGGCAGTTGCTGGTGGTGCATGTGACCGTGACATTCGTCACGTTGGCGGCGCCAACCGGCCCGCTGCCGTTGGTCACCACGCAGGTTTGCGCCGGGCTGGAAGGGTTGGTAAGCACAGTCACGGCATACGTGCCGAGACTGTGGATGGGCGTTGTAAACGTGAAGGTTCCGTTGGCGCTCAACGTCAGGTTGTTCCCGCCGTTATCCTGGAGAACAAGCGAGTCACCGGCGGCGAGCCCGCTCACAGTGCCGCCGATGGTGTAGGTGGGCAGGGCGCAGGACGCCGCTTCGCATGATTGGCCGGACGGACAGACATGGTTGCAGGCGCCGCAGTCGTTGTTGTTGGTTTGCACGTCAACGCATTGGCCGCCGCAGTTGGTAAAGGCGCCGTTGCAGGTGACTCCGCAGGTTCCGCCAGAGCAGACCTCAGTGCCGTTAGGGGGCGATGCGGGGCATACAGTGCCGCAGGCGCCGCAGTTGTTCAGGTCGTTTTGTGTGTTAACGCAGACGTTGCCGCAGAGAGTCTGGCCAGAGGCGCAAGGGCTGCACACGCCGGCTACGCAAAACCCGCTGGCGCAATTTGCACCCGAGGCGCAAGGAGTTCCGGTCGGGCCAGGGGCACAAGCTCCACTCGCGCATGCTAATCCGCTCGGGCACGCAGTGCCGCAGGCGCCGCAGTTGGATGGATCAGAAGCCGTGTTGTCGCAGAACGTGCCGCACATCGTCCCGGTCGTGGCGCAGGTGTCAGTATCGCCCGCCGCCGCCATTTTGTACTCGACCAGGAGATTCGCGTCCGCGCCGGTATTCGCCGCGCAGGTAGAGCCGGTGCGCAGAATCGACTGCAGAGTCGCGCCTCCGGCAAAGGTCATCACGATGGGTCCGCTATCGGACCAGTAGGCGCCCGGAGCCAGCACCAGATCCTGGCCCTTGGTGCCGTCGGTGAAGCGAAACACCGCGCCAGGACACCCCGCGCCGGTTGGGGTTTTGGCCGTTGCGGCAATGCGCAAAATGGTGATCGGCTGGTCGATCGTCACCTGTCCGCCGGTCCATGTTCCGTTCAGGTTGCCGGGGAAGAAGGACGGAAAGATCATTCTGGCATTGGTGTCCGCGTCAGTGCCTGCCGGTCCTTGCGCTCCGGTGGCGCCGGGAGCCCCGTTTAGCCCTGGGTTGCCTTGAAGTCCCTGGATTCCCTGTGGCCCCGGGGCGCCATTGGCTCCATTCGCCCCGTTTACGCCAGAGACGCCTTGAGGTCCCGGGATCCCCTGTGGTCCGGTTGCGCCGTTGGCTCCATTCGCCCCGTTTGCGCCTGGCGCGCCTGCTGCCGCCATCAGCGTCCATGCCGGACTGCTCAAGTCGGGAGTGGCGCCATTCGCGGCGATAGCGACGGTGGCTTCGTATGTCGAACCGTTGAAGGTGGCCACGTCATACGGCTGATAGGTATTCCCTTCACTAAACGGACCGGTGAAGTTGAAACCCGTTCCATTGGCGCCCGGAGTTCCGGGTGCGCCGGGCGTCCCGGACGGACCCGTGGGACCAACCGGTCCTACGGGTCCGGTGGCTCCTGTTGCGCCAGTGGCTCCCGGAGTTCCGGGTGCGCCGGGCGTCCCGGTGGGACCAATCGGCCCAACCGGACCAATCGGACCAGTTGCTCCGGTTGGCCCAATAGCCCCCGCGGGTCCGGTTGCTCCGGTTGCGCCTGTCGCACCGTTAGGTCCGACAGCTCCCTGCGGGCCCGTATGGCCGGTAGGGCCGTTAGGTCCGACAGCTCCCTGCGGGCCCGTATGGCCGGTAGGGCCGGTTGGTCCGGCAGGTCCTTGCGGTCCTGTGTTGCCCGTGGGGCCGGTTGGCCCCGGAGGCCCTTGCGGTCCGGAGTCAGTCAGCAGGTATTGGAGCACCGGCCCGTGGCTGGTCTGGTCGTTTTGCTCGCTATCGAAGGAGAAGCTGCCGTTGTGTCCCTCCAGCAAGAGGGCGATGCCGTTGTTGGCCTGGCTGCCCGAGAGCCACTCCTGAACCAGCGACGTGAGGTCGACGTCCACAAACTGATTCTGGCTCGCGATGGTCAGGGCGATGGGATGTCCTCCGGTCGCCGAAGGCCCGAGTGGGGGAGCATTGAGGAATGTGATGCTATCCTGCAGCCACGGCGCCTCCACCGGCGCCACATCGAAGGACCCGTGCGAATTCACATCGTCCACATAGAGCCGGAGAGTCGCCTGCTTCAACGTCGAGCCGGCCGGAATCGTGGAGAGATCGAATCGGAGGTAGACCGTCTTTCCGGGCGCGACCTGAAGAAGTGGATTCCGATCTGCGCCGAGCGCGTCATTCTTCTGGTCAGAAGAGACGGTGGCGTTGGCCACCGGGCGCGCTAACTGGGCAAGCGAAACCGCCGTTGACGCAAATACAACGCCGAGACAGAGCAAGGCGTTCGAAAGAGCGCGAAAACGCATCGGACCTCCAAGCAAACGTTGCAGCTGAGCTTACGCGGCCGGGGAATTCGGAAACCAAATTGTGGTGGGATGAAACCCCTGGGAATTCAGTAAAGCCTAACAAAGCCTTCGCGGCGTTGACAACTAAATTATTTTCCCCCCAAAAAAAAGACGGCCGCCCGGGACCATGGTCCCAGGCGCCGTCATTCCGCCCCCACCGCCTAGCCCATGAACCCCAGGTACGGATTCGAGCCGAAGTTGCCGAAGTTCGGGAACACCTGCCGTATCTGCCCATCGGAGAGCCCGAACCAGCTCGCCAGCGTGCCCGCATACTGCTCCACTGATGTTGTGGGAATCAGCCTTCCCTCGCCCACATCGTTTGCCGCGTCCACGCCCACCTCCGGGAACTGGCCGTACATGTTCTGTCCCTTCACCGCCGGGTGCCCCACCCTTGACTAGCCTATGAAGTGGGTGCCCCATCCTTCGCTTTTTTCTAGCGAAGGGTGGGTGACCCCCAAGCCCGAACCCGGTCCCCGGTGGGGTAGAGCCCCAAACTCAAACATTCGTCCTAAAACTCAAATCAAGTGCATTAAAATCAAAGAATTACGTGCCAAATCGAATAGTTCAACTAGTTTTTGGCATTTCTGCACCGTTTCTTGTGCAATTTGGCCCCCGCTGTCCGCACTTGCAAAGGAGAACAAAAGGCGAATCAGGCAGGCATTTCGCTCCTCTAAGCCCCCAGGCCGGTGCCCAGCGTCGGGGTATGCCCACTCGCCCCCCCAATCGCCGGGTGCACCGGACCCTCCCGCTCGGGGACTGGTTCTTAGAGATTTTTGAGAGTAAACTGTAAACAGCTGGGAAACTGCGGGACGGATATCACCACCGCAGCCTTTCAGCCGGATTTCTGAGCAGGAACTGGCCCCCGCCAGCGGCCCTTCGCTTCGTTCGCATTCGCAGAGAAATAGAGCGATGAAAAGGCGAATACAAAACCTGCAGTTTCCCCCCTTAAACAACTCATCCCATTAGATATAGCCGTTTTTTATTTTCGCCGCCCCTACCCCATCAAACCCTTGTGCCCCAGCCAGCTGCACAGGTAAGAGACCTGCCCCACGTGGTAAGTCTCATGCCACGCCATGAAGTTGATGGTGCCGCTCATCTTGCCGTCCGCGCTGGGCGGCCCGGGCTGCGGCGCGGGCGAGTCCAGCCTCTCGGCTGAGGCGCTCTCCAGCGCCTCTGAGAGCTTTCCGCTCGCGTCCTTCCACGCATCCAGAAGCGCCTTCGCGGATGGGTAGGCGGCCGCCGGATCAAGCTTCTCGCCGCGCGCAAACAGGCCCAGCCACGGCACATCCCACTCCGTTCCCAGCCGCCGCAGCACCTGCTTGCGCGACCACACCAGGTGGCCCGCAATCCAGGCAAGATGGTTGCCCTTGTCGTCTGGCCGGCGCAGCCACTCCTCCGGCGCCAGATCCTTTGCTGAGCCTTCAAGGTAGCGAGTGTTGAATGCGTACTGCTGGGCGGCTGTGGCAATCACGTCGGGAACAGGCATGGAACCTCCGGGTTCGATCGGGATCATTTGCAGTTCAGGTTCATCGAATACCCCATCGGCTGGCTCCGGGTCAACCGTGGCGCAACAAACTGCGGCGGATAGATAAAGGACGCCGCAAGGGCGTCCTCGATTCTGGATCTGGTTTGGGCCGGGTTATGCGCGGCTCAGGTAAGCGCCTTCGCTCGTGTCCACGCGGATCTTCTCTCCCTCGTTAATGAATGAGGGCACCTGCACCACAAGACCGGTCTCGGTCTTTGCCGGCTTGGTCACGCTTGAAGCCGTCGCCGACTTCAGTCCCGGCTCCGTCTCCACAACGGTAAGCTCCACCGCACTCGGCAGCTCAATGCCCACGGCCTGCCCATCGTGATAGCTCACCTTGATCTGAAGGTTGGGGGTCAGGTATTCCACCGCCTCGCCCAGAGTAGACGCCTTCAGCACGGTCTGCTCGTAGTCCTCCGGGTTCATGAAGTAGTAGTCGTCCCCGTCGCTGTAGAGGAACTCCATGGAGATTGCGTCCACCACAACCTTCTCAATGGCATCGCCTGACCGAAACCGGTGCTCAAACATCGCCCCGCTCTTTAGATTGCGGAGTTTGGCCTGGATGAAGGCGCGCAGGTTGCCGGGGGTGCGGTGCTCCACCTTGAAGACCAGATGAAGCTGCTCGTTATGCTTGATGATCATCCCAGGACGCATCTGGGTGGCGGGAATCGCCATAGAAAGACTCCTTGCATGGTTGCGCGCACAGCGCAAAAAAAATTGGCCTTGGCCCATTTGTCATTGTAAATGAGGGCTGGCGGCGATCCTCCCGCTACTGGCGTCTTCGTCAGGCAACCGCATGATCAAAGAAATCCGGATTTGTTGGAATCCGGATTTGTTTGAGCCGGGAAAGACCGGCTAAGATGCGGGCATTGCCTGCACTCGCTTGGGAGGGGTGCCAAATGCCTCGTTTGCTTCTCGTTCCAGCCCTTTGCCTCCTCGGAGTCGGGATGACCGCGGCTCAGTCCGCCGTGCCCGCCAACGCGCCCTACAAGAACCCCAAACTGCCGGTGGAGCAGCGCGTCGCGGACCTGCTGAGCCGCATGACCCTGAAAGAAAAGGTGTCCATGCTGGCCGGTTCGGGCTGGATGGAGTCCATGCCCATCCCGCGGCTGGGCATCCCCGCAATCAAGATGGCCGATGGACCGATGGGTGTGCGGGCATGGTACGGATCTTCGGCCATTACCAGCGCGGCCAATGCGCAAAAGAAGGTCTTCTCCACCTCGTTTCCAGCGGGCGTGTCGATGGCGGCCACCTGGGACTCGGCGCTCGTCCAGCGTGAGGGCGATGCGATTGGGCAGGAGGTGAAGGCGCTGGGCCGCGACATGATCCTGGGGCCCACCGTGAACATCAATCGGCAGCCGCTGTGGGGGCGCAACTTTGAGGGCTACGGCGAGGATCCGTATCTCTCCGGGCAGATGGGCGCGGCCTATATCCGCGGCGTGCAAGGCCAGGGCGTGATCCCCAGCGTGAAGCACTTTGCCGCCAATAACGAAGAGTATGAGCGGCATCGCATTGACGAACACATCAGCGAGCGGGCGCTGCATGAGATCTACCTGCCGGCGTTTAAAGCGGCCGTGGATGCGGGGGTGTGGAACGTGATGTCGGCCTATAACCTGGTGAACGGCGCGCACATGTCGGCAAACTATCTGCTGCTGCATGACGTGCTCGAGAAGGAGTTCGGGTTCAAGGGATTTGTGGTGTCGGACTGGGCCTCGACGTATTCGACGGCGCCGACGGTGAATGCGGGCATGGACCTGGAGATGCCCGGCGGCGCGGCGATGGAGGCGTTCCTGAAGAGTCCGCGAGCGCAGGAAGAAAACAGCGGCGACGGGTGGCTGGTTGCCGACAAGGTGCTTGCTGAAGTGAAGGCGGCCCGAATCAAGAAGGCGCAGATTGATGACACCGTGAGCCGCATCCTGCGCGTGGAGTTTGAAACCGGCCTGTTCGAGCACCAGCATGAGGGCGGCGGCGAGGTAGACACGCCGGCGGAGCGGGCCGTGGCGCTTCAGGGAGCGACCGAAGGGATTGTGCTCTTGAAGAATGACGGCGGCCTGCTGCCGCTCGATCCGGCAAAGGTGCACTCAATCGCCGTGATCGGACCGAACGCCGCTGTTGCGCGCACCGGCGGCGGGGGGAGTTCGCTGGTGCGGCCCAAGAACGCGATTGCTCCGCTGGATGGAATCAAGGAGCGAGCCGGCGGTTCAATGCAGGTGAGTTACGCGCTGGGTGCGGGCATGGAGGGCGAAGACCCGGCCCGCGATACAACGGAGGCGCGCGCGAAAGACCTGAAGGAGGCCGTGGATGCCGCGAGCAATGCGGACGTGGCGGTTGTGTTCGTGGGCCGGTACTCGGGCAATGAGCACGAGGGTGCGGATGTGAAGACGATGGATCTGCCTGGGGGGCAGGACGATCTGATTGCCGCGGTGGAGAAGGCCAACCCGCACACGGTAGTGGTGCTGAATACCGGCGACCCGGTGGCGATGACGAAATGGATTGACGCGACGCCGGCGCTCGTCGACATGTGGTATGGCGGGCAGGAGGGCGGCAAGGCGATTGCGGCCATCCTGTTCGGCGATGCCAACCCCTCAGGCAAGCTGCCGGTGACGCTGCCCAGGCAGTTTGAGGACTGCCCGTGCTACGGACATTACCCGGGCAAGGACTTGAAGGTGGATTATGCGGAAGGAATCTACGTGGGCTATCGCTACTACGACACGAAGAACGTTGCGCCGCAGTTTCCGTTTGGGTTCGGGCTGAGTTATACGAACTTTGCTTATACCGATCTGCGGGTGCAGCCGGGGGCGACGGCGGGGACCTGGAATGTGAGTTTCGATCTGCGCAACGTGGGCAGCCGCGCTGGCGCGGAGGTGGTGGAGCTTTACGTGCACCAGGACAGCCCGAAGATCGATCGGCCGGTGCATGAGCTGAAGGGCTTTGAGCGCGTAGAGTTACAACCCGGCTTGACAAAGACAGTTCACTTCACGCTGGATCGTTCGGCGTTTTCGTACTGGGATCCGGGGAAGAAGGCGTGGACCTCGGATGCAGGGAAGTTTGAGATTCAAGTGGGGTCGAGCTCGCAGGATATTCTGCTGAGAACGCCGCTGGAGATGAAGTACTGATTCCGGTTTAGTTTTGAAGGCGTCGCGGACAATTGCGACGTAGGAGAGAAGCTTTTTGCGGGAACCGAATCGAAGCGCATCTCGCCGCGCAACACCATTTGTCATCTATCTCGTCGCCTTCTTCGTTGTCTGGTCGACTGTATGGGTAGCGGGAGTTTATCCGTGGGCGGTTCGCCGCCTCGGCGATGCCACGCTTGCTTATGCCTTAGTCAATTTAGCCTTCCGATTCGCGATCTGGGTTCTACCCGTGTTCTGGTATCTGCGCGTTGTCGATCGCGTCGATCCATTCGAGTATCTGCGACTGCGGCTGCGTTGGAGGCGCGGCGTGGCCGTGGGAGTCGCTGTCTCCTGCATCAATTTCGCGCTTGCCGCATGGCGCTATGGATGGCCGCACTGGCATCTTGCAAACATTACGTGGAACAGCATCCTGAGCACATCCATACTCATTGGGTTCTTTGAGGAGATTCCGTTTCGGGGATTCATGCTGCAGAAGCTGGAAGAAGGATTTGGATTCTGGATCGCTGCCACGATTTCCTCTGTTCTATTCGTGGGAATTCATGTACCCGGATGGGTGCTTTATGGCAAGCTGAACGCCTCCAACGTTGCATTTGTAATGGTGTTCGGCATGATCATGGCGCTCTTATTCCGGTACACGCGATCATTGTGGGCTCCTGTCGTTGCCCACAGCCTCAATGACTTCATTTCGGCCGTCTTGTTTCATCTATAAATGGGGGCATCGGACGCGTGCCGCGTAAACACCCGCAAAACTGCCGGTCGGGAGACAGGTGGTACGCGCACTCCGGTCATTCTCCCGCAGGGACCAGCCTGCGCTGCAGTGCTTCCAGCGTCTGGCCCTTGGTTTCGGGATAGAAAAACAACACCACCACAAACTGCACCACCGTCATTACCGAGAAAAAGATGAACGGCGCGCTGCGGCCAATGGAGGTCACCAATACCGGAAACGCCAGAGCGATGATTGCGTTCATGGTCCAGTGGCTGCAATTGCCCACGCCTTGCCCCTTGGCGCGGACGGCGTTGGGAAAGACCTCGCCGATATAGACCCAGATGACGGCACCCTGGGAGAGGGCAAAGAATGCAATGTAAGTGATGAGGATCCAGACCAGCGCGCCGGGATGCGCCTTGGAAGCGAACATCCACGCCACCGCGCCCAGGCACGATGCGGTTCCAGCGGCGCCGATGAGGAGCAGCGTCTTGCGGCCGAGCTTGTCGATGACGCTCATGCCCACGATGGTGAATACGAGGTTGGCGAAGCCGATACCGACTGAGTGCTTGTAAGCGGACAACACGGTCTCGCCCGCCGATGCGAACAGGTCATTGAGGTAATAGAGGATGGCATTGATGCCGGCGAGCTGATTGAAGGCGCCGATGGTGATGGCGAGGAAGAGCGGGTAGCGGTATTTCCAGCGGAAGACGGGAACGTGGGCGGTGGCTTGCTCCTGGGCCAGGGCGGCGCGGATATCGGCCAGCTCGGCCTCGGGATCGGGGTCGCCCATCATTTTGAGCACGGCAAGAGCCTCCTCGTTGCGATTCATTGAGGCGGACCAGCGCGGGCTGCGGGGGATGCCGAAGAGGAGCGCGAGGAAAGCAACGGCGGGGATCGCCGCGACCCCAACCTGCCAGCGCCATTCCGACGGGCCAAGGTTCAAGGTGTGGACGAAGTAATTGGACGTGTAGGCCACCAGGATGCCGAACACCACGTTGAACTGGAAGGCGCCGACCAGCCGGCCACGCCACTTGGCCGGCGATAGCTCCGCAATGTACACGGGGCCGAGGACCGAAGACGCGCCGATGCCGAGGCCGCCGATAAAGCGGAAGACCAGCAGCGCGGGCCAGTTCCACGCCAGCGCGCTGCCCACTGCGGAGATGACATAAAGAATGGCGGTGATGCGCAGCGTTTCCCGGCTGCCCAGCTTCTGTCCCGCCTGGCCGGCGGCCAGCGCCCCAATAATGGTGCCGATGAGAGCGATGGCAACCGTCCAGCCCTTGCCCTGCGGGCTGAGGTGATAGAGGCGCACCAGCGCATCGATGGCGCCGGAAATCACCACGGTATCAAAGCCGAAGAGAAGGCCGCCGAGCGCCCCGGTGAGGGTGGCCTTCATCAGATTGACGTTGGGTCGCATGCGTAATCCTCTGATGAACACAACATGCTACAGGGACAGGGGGATGGAAAGACAGGGAATAGGGAATAGGGAGTAGGGAGGGCTGCAACGAGAGCTGCGCTTGCGCCATCTAAAATAATCTCGGGTTCGAGTCCAGGTTCTCATCCCCCAAATCATGAGGCTAAGCGGGCAATGAACAACTATTCAAAAGTCCTTCGTCTAATGTCTTTTGTCCTTTTTCTGGTGGTGTTGGGCGCGGTTGCCGGCACTCGCGCCCAGGATGCGAAGCCCGCCTCCGGCGCGGCTCCCGACGTGCTGGTGCTGAGCGACGGCGACGTCCTGCACGGCAAGCTGGTAAAGGCGGTCGGGGGCAAGGTTACCTTCCACACCGAGTCATTGGGCGATGTGGAAGTGGCGTGGGACAAGATTAAAGAGCTGCATGCGGCGGAAAAGTTCAGCGTGCTTGAGAAGAGCGTAAAGCTGCGCGGCAAGAAGTCAACGGCACAGATTCCGACAGGCACCATCGACGTGGAGGGAGCGGCGATTACAGTGCTCGGGGAGAATGCGCCGGCGGCGCCAATCGCGGTAAAGAACGCGGCGTTTGTTGTGGATGCGGACGCGATGGACAATCAGATTCACCGCGAGCCAAGTTTCTTTGGGGGCTGGAACGGCGCGGCGACTGCCGGAGCAACGCTGGTGCAGGCCACGCAGAACCAGTACACCTTTTCCGGCGGCATCGGCCTGGTGCGGACCGTGCCCACCGTCAGTTGGCTTGATCCGCGTAATCGCACGCAATTCGACTTCACCGGATCGTTCGGCAAGATCACACAGCCTGGTACCACGCCCTCCAAGTCAGCTATCTACCACATGGACGCGGAGCGCGATGAGTACATCTCGTCGCGCCTGTTCCTGCTGGTGCAGGCGGCCTGGGACCACAACTTTGCGCAGGACCTCCAATTGCAGCAGATCTACGGCGGCGGCCTGGGCGTGGCACTGATGAAAATGCCGAGACAGGAAGCGGATGCCAAGGCCACGGTGCAGTACGAGAAGCAGTCATTCATCGGCGGAACGGAGAGCAACCAGAACCTGATCGGCTCAACCTTTGCGTTGAACTATGTCCGCCGTTCCAGGCTGTTCGCCTTCACGCAGGAATTGGACTTCGTTCCCGCTTACAATACTCCGTCTGCCTACTCGGCCAGCGAAAACGACACCGTGGCTTTTCCCACCTATAAAAACTTTGCGTTTTCAGTGGGAACAATCGACTCCTACTTGAACAATGCGCCCATGGGGGCCAAGAGGAATTCGTTCCAGTTCACCATGGGGATGACGTACGCCTTCAAGTCGAAGTACTGAGAGGCGAGGAGTAGGGACTAGGGAATCTGCAGGCAATGGCGGTAGGAGTTTTCAGTGTCGGCCATACTCGAATAACTATTCGACTATAGTTGAATATCTCAAACTGAGGAGAACTGAATCAAGCAGGCGCCGCCGGAGGACTTTTGAAAGGGCGCAACGACGATTCTTCAGTCCTTCCAGCGTGAAGGCTCTGGGAGTATCGCCGCCAAGCGTGAAGTCACAGAAGTTCCACCAAACATTCACCTTCCGCAACCGCGGAAAACCGACAACGGAGAACTGACCCACTGACAACTACAACTGTGATCTACGACACAGCGGCCACCGAATTACCGGCCCATACTCTGAATCATTGAAAGGAGCTTCCAATCGGAGCTCCTTTCGGCGTTTGAGGGGAGAAAATGACACCCCCCGCCCCCCGATTTGATATCAATGCCGTCATTGATAGCGTTGATATCAATGACGGCATGAGGTTCCATCTGTGCTCACCGTTGCAATCACCAACCCGAACCATCAGCCCACGGCCCAACTCCCGGCGGCCTCGCCCCTTTCCATCCGGGAAGAGGAAAACATACCCCCCACCCCCCGTTTTGATATCAATGCCAGCGTTGATAGCACGCCAAGGCTCGGTGAAAAACCTACCCCCTCCCATCAATTTGATATCAATGACAGCGTTGATAGCATGCCGAGGCTCGGCAAGAAACCTACCCCCCTCCCCCAATTTGATATCAATGCCAGCGTTGATATCACCCCAATGCAGGGCGAAGAACACACCCCTCCCCCCGTTTTGATATCAATGCCAGCATTGATATCACCCCACTTTGAGGCTTGAACATGGCTACCATCTCGATTCGCAATCTGGACGACGAAACCAAAGACCGCCTGCGCATGCTGGCAGCCAGGCACCGTCACTCCCTGGAGGCCGAAGTCCGCGACATCCTCCGCAACAGCGTCAAGGACGCCTCCACCCTGGCCTCGGAAATGCCTCCACCCGTCGAGCCCCCGCGTGACCTGCCGCCTTCAGCAGACCCGGAGAAGCCACGCGCCCCCTACTGGGAGACGCCCCCGTCGAAAGACGTGGCGATTGCCATGGTGAACCTGGAGCTTGAAAAGCTGGGCATGAGCCAGTTCGCGGTTTCCGCAGACATGCTGCCCGATTGAGCCGCCTCAGGCAGGCTTCTTCACCGCCGCCCTCTGCTCTTCGCCCATGGCCGCCGCCGGGCCACCCACACCGACAGCGGCCTGCTTCCGACCGTGACTCGGGTCACAGGCGCAGAACCTGCCCTTGCTCAATGATCTATGGTGCGCGCCGGACTCGCGCGCGTCAGGATTGGAGCCGGCGAATCATGTACAGAATCGTTGAAGCGCGGCCGGTGGGGCTCAATATCAAGCAGTTTGAGATTGAGGCCCCGCGTATCGCGCGCAAGCAGCGGCCGGGACAGTTTGTCATCCTGCGCCTGCATGGCAGGGGCGAGCGCATCCCGCTCACCATCAAATCGTCTGACCCCGCGGCCGGCACCGTCACCATTGTGGTGCAGGGAGTAGGCAAAACCACCAGCCTGCTCAACTGCCTGGAGACGGGCGACTGCGTGATGGACATCGTTGGGCCGCTGGGCAAGCCTTCGGAGATTGAGCATTACGGAACCGTGCTGATCCTTGCCGGAAGCGTGGGCACGGCGATGGCGCTTCCCACAGCCAGGGCGCTCAAGCAGGCCGGCAATCACGTCATCTTTGTTGAAGGCGCGCGCAGCCGCGAGATGGTGGTGTTTGAGGACGAGGTACGCGAGGCTTCAGGCGAATCCTTCTTCATGACCGACGACGGCAGCTACGGCGAGAAGGGGCTGGTGACCGCGAAGCTGAACCAACTGCTCGCCGCGGGCCGAAAGATCGATTTTGTGCTGGCCGTGGGCCCGGTTCCCATGATGCGGGCGTTGGCGCAGATTACGCGCCCGCTGGGAATCAAGACGGTTGTCAGCCTCAACTCCATCATGGTGGATGGCACGGGCATGTGTGGCGGCTGCCGTGTACTGGTGGGCGATAAGAGCAGGTTCGCCTGCGTGGACGGGCCGGAATTCGACGCAGCCCAGGTGAATTTTGAAGTGCTGATGCAGCGCAACGCCATGTATCGCGAGCACGAATGTGAATCGCTGAAGCGGTTCGACGAACACAAGCAGGAAGAGCTGGCGCAACTGCGCAGCGAATTGGCAGCCAGTGAAGCGGCGCTCGATCACCTGCGCGGGGAGATCGCCGATCTGAGCGCGGCGGGCGAGGCGCACCATGCCTGACCAGAACACCCTGCCGCTGAAGCAACGCATGGCGATTCCTCGCACGCACATGCCGGAGCTGGATGCCGCGGTGCGCAGCCGCAACTTTGAAGAAGTGAATCTCGGCTTGCCTCCGGCGCGTGCCACGGTGGAGGCAACGCGGTGCATCGAATGCGCCAAGCCGGAATGCGTCGAGCAGTGCCCGGTGGGCGTGAAGGTCAAGCAGTTTGTGGCGCTGATTCATGCGGGCGATTACCTGGGGGCGGCCGCCAAGCTGCGCGAGGACAATGCGCTGCCCGCCATCACCGGGCGCGTGTGCCCGCAGGAGTCGCAGTGCGAAGGCGGATGCGTCCTGGGCCGCAAAGGCGCTCCGCTGGCCATCGGCTACCTGGAGCGGTTTGCCGCCGATTACGAGCGCGCCAGCGGGCGGCTCAGCCTGCCGCACATCGCGCCGCCCACCGGCAAATCGGTGGCCATTGTGGGCAGCGGGCCGGCGGGGCTTTCCGCGGCCGGCGATCTGATCCAGAAGGGACATCGCGTGCAGGTCTTTGAGGCGCTGCACGAACTGGGCGGCGTCCTGGTGTACGGAATTCCCGAATTCCGTTTGCCCAAAGCGATCGTTCGCGACGAGATCGACAACCTGCGCCGCATGGGCGTGCAGTTTGAAACCAATGTGGTAGTGGGCAAGAGCGTCACCATCGATGAGCTGATGCGCGACGAGAACTATGACGCGGTGTTTGTGGCCACCGGAGCCGGCTTGCCGCGTTTCTTGGGAATTCCCGGCGAGCACCTCAACGGCGTCTACTCGGCCAACGAATTCCTGACCCGCGTGAACTTGATGCGCGCCTACCGCGCTCTCGAATACGACCAGCCGGTGTACGACTGCCATGATCGCGATGTGATGGTGGTGGGCGGAGGAAACACCGCCATGGACGCGGTGCGCACGGCGCGGCGGCTGGGCGCGCGATCCGCGACGCTGGTATATCGCCGGTCAGAGGCGGAGATGCCGGCTCGCGCGGAAGAGGTGAAACACGCGCGCCAAGAAGGCATTGAGTTCTGCATGCTGACCGATCCGGTGGCGTTCCTGGGCGACGAAAAGGGATGGCTCGCCGGGGCCCGCTGCATGCGCATGGAACTGGGCGCGCCGGATGCGAGCGGGCGGCGAACGCCTGTTCCCATCAAAGGCTCGGAGTTCGTTTTGCCGGTGAATGCGGCCATCATCGGCGTGGGCACCACCGCCAATCCGCTGATCCAGAGCACCACGCCCGATCTCCAAACCAACGCGCGGAATTACATCGTGGCCGATCCGCAGACCATGCGCACATCCAAGCGCGGCGTTTTTGCAGGCGGTGACATCGTGACCGGCGCGGCCACCGTGATCCTGGCCATGGGAGCCGGACGCAAAGCTGCCGCGGCCATTCACGAATTCCTGACCACTGGTGCCTGGTAATTACCGGGTTTCCCTCGGTCCCTTGGTCCCTGTAGTTCAGTGATTTCGCCGGTACTGTCCCCGCCGCGCGGGCAGGATGTCCACGTCGTCAGGGCTCTCCCAGCTACTCACTCGCGGCGATTTAACCGGCGTCTTCGGCGTCTTCGGCGCTTTCGGCGCCTGCTCGCGCTCCGCGGCCTCCGCAATGAAACGCGGCGGAATGATCTCCGGCCGTGCGGTTACAGAGTCGCCGGGCTGATTGCCGTTTCCATCGGGGCCGACCGGCTGCGCGTAGATGGCGCGCTCCGGCAGGCGTTCCGTTCGCGTCTCGCTCTGCGCGTCGGCTTTGCGCTGCTCCGCTCCCTGGTGCAGAGTCTGGATTCCCAATGACACAAGAAGATTGCGCAGCCCGCTCAGCCGCGTGGCGGCGTTGTAGAGAGCCTCATCATTTTCTGAAACCGGCGCAGCTTCGGGAACGGCCGCAACCTGTTCAACGGGTTTCTGCGCCACCGGCTGGGCTGCCGCCACCGGCTGGGCTGCCGCCACGGGCACGGGCGCCGGCTCGCGCACCGGGACGTGGACCGCCGCCGGCTGCTCCAACGGCGCCGGCCGCTGCTCCAGTGGCGCTGCCGGCTGTTCCGGCGCAACCAAATCCTCCCACCACTCCCTCAGAGGCTCGCGGCGCGCGCCTGCTGCCCTCATCTCGTCAAACGGATCAATTTGGCGGAAAGGCACATCCTGGCTTTCTGAAGATGCGACCGCCGCAGGCTGGGTCTCCTTTGCTTCCGCCGGATCGTCCACATATGCAGTTTCAGCCTCTGCCCGCAGCCGCTCGCGCCACGCATCCGGCACCTCTTCACCAGTCAGTGGAGCGGACGGGCGGCCGCCCAGGACTACGTGCGCTCCTTCGCGGCCCCGCGCCGGCCTTGACGGAGCAGAGATCAAGTTCAGTGAACGGTTTCCGTTTGATTCGGCGGTGCTGGATGCCGCGAGCGCGCTGCCGCGGAGTTGGCCGGCCGCATCGTAACGGAGCGCCGGATCGGGCACCGTTTGCAGCCTCGCCGCCCTTGTCCCGGCCTCATCCTGCTGCACCTGCCGCTGAGACGCAGTTTCCCAGATGGGCTCCGCGGGCTCCAGCGGCTCCTTCAGGAAAGGCGCATATTCCACTTCCGTCGCGGAGGGCTGCGGCGCGTGCAGATACGAGGAATGCGAGCCGGCTTCTTCAGCGGTCAATGCGAAATCAGGATCGGAAGCCCCTGCGGCAAAGGCAGCGTGAGCGCCCGTGTAAGCGTGCGTCGCATCCCCGGCAAAATGCACACGTGATGCCGCGGCAACTTCAGTTTCCCAGGGAAGAAAGCCGTCTGCCTCTTCTGTCCGCAGCTCGGCGGGATACGGTGTGCGCCGCGCGCTTGCGGCGGCCGGATTCACAGGCTCAACCGGGGACATAGGGCTCTCCGTCTGCCGCGCCGGGGACGCATCGGCCCTGGCTGCCGGCGCCGCATCCTCGTCCGCAGCCGCGCTGATCGGCTGGGTCACAAACATCGCTTCACGTGCCGGGATGAATTTCTTCCCTCTCTTCGGCTCGTCCTCGCGCAGATCGGCGGCAGGTTCGTTCGCCGGCTCTGGTGGGGCCTCCCACAGCCGCCGATACGCTTCCTGTCGCTCCGGCGCCTCGGCGGTTTCCGCGGCGGGAGCCGGTCCCCGCGGGCGCTTCCGGTCAAATGCCCGCGTCTGCGCCTTCAAGTGCTTTTCAACCGCGCGCACCGATTGGCGGAAGGCAGGATTGCCCTTCGCCATGGAAATGCGATTGAGCACAAACCCCACTGCCGCCACGTCCAGGCGCTCCAGCGTCTGCGCTACCTCTCGCAACTGCGCCTTGGTGGTGACCCCGGATTCAATGACGACGATGGCGGAATCAACAAAGCGCGCCAGGTACTCGGTCTCGCCGGAGATCAGCAGCGGGGCCGTATCGGTCACCACAATGGTCTCGTCGTTGGCTTCAGTCACCTGCTGCAGCAAGGCTGTGGAACGGCTGCCGCGCGGCATGTGCACCAGCCCGCTTCCCGGATCCACAATCTCTTCAGGCGGAGCGCCCACCGCATCCACCAGCGCG
>Ga0265338_10004744_pt1 | contig 18183 bp, 14 predicted proteins | sample 42126metaG_FD_193579 | JGI IMG/M metagenome (GOLD analysis project Ga0265338, IMG submission 193579) | Rhizosphere microbial communities from Carex aquatilis grown in University of Washington, Seatle, WA, United States - 4-21-26 metaG | ecosystem: Host-associated > Plants > Roots > Rhizosphere... | reverse complement strand
CTTGCCGACCGAACGGTGATACCGGAAGAGAACCGCGCCGATTTCTCAGAAACCGTGGCCTATCTCCCGCATTGCTATTTGCCGAACGATTCGACGCGGGAGCTTGCCGCACCGCCGAGCCGCGGCGCTGCAGGCCTGCCGGAGAATGCGTTTGTCTTCGCGTGCTTCAACAACCTCTTCAAAATCACGCCCGAGACGTTCGATTGCTGGATGCGGCTGCTTGGCGGGGTTGAGGGGAGCGTGCTCTGGCTGTCGCAACCCAACCCGAGCGCCATGCGCAATCTGAAGCGCGAAGCCGAAGCGCGGGGCGTTGCGGGCGAACGCATCCTGTTCGCGCCGTTCGTCGCGAGCCCCGGCGCGCATCTCGCCCGGCTTTCGCTGGCCGATCTGTTTCTCGACACGCTCCCCTATAACGCGCACGCGTCGGCTTGCGACGCGCTTTGGGCGGGCGTTCCGGCTCTCACGTTGAAGGGCGCAAGCTTCGCCGGGCGGGTGGGCGCGAGCCTTCTTTCCACGCTGGGCCTGCCCGAGTTGATCGCGCAAACGCCGGCGGAATATGAGGCAACCGCGCTTCGCCTCGCGTGCGATCCCGGCGCGCGCACGGCGTTGCGCGAAAAACTCGCGCGCAACCGGCTCACCCTGCCGCTGTTCGATACGGCCCGCTTTACCCGCGGCCTCGAAGCCGCCTATCGCACCATGTGGGAGCGCCACCAAAGCGGCGCGCCGCCCGCAAGCTTCGGCGTTCCCGAAGCCGCCGCGCCATGAGCGAAGCGCCGATCCAGACCGCGCTGATGCACCACCGGGCCGGGCGGCTCGACGATGCCGCGCGGCTCTATCGCAACGTGCTTCAGACCGAGCCGCAAAATGTGTGGGCGCAGTACCTTCTCGGGTCGCTGCATTTCCAGCGCCGCGAATTCGTGCAGGCACTGGCGCGCTTCGATCTTGCGCTGGCCGTCAAGCCTGGCCTCTTCGAGCCGCTCGCCGGGCGCGGGGCGGCCCTATCCAATCTCGGCCGGCACGATGAGGCGCTCGCGGCCTATGACGCCGTGCTCGCCGCGAACCCCGGCCACGCGCAAAGCTGGAGCAACCGCGGCAATGCGCTGCTGACGCTCGGCCGCGTCGAAGAGGCGGTCAGGAGCTACGACAAGGCGCTCGCGCTGATGCCGGATTTTGCCGATGGCTGGCGCAATCGTGGTTCCGCTTTGATGCAGCTCGGCCGCATCGAGGACGCGCTCGCGAGCTTCGACAAAGCGGTAGCCCTCAATCCCGGTTTCGCCGATGCCTGGGAGGATCGCGCAACGGCGCTGACCCAACTCGGCCGCCGGGGCGAAGCGGTCATCGCCTATGATCGCGCGCTCGCGCTCAAGCCCGGCAGCCCGGAGCTGTTCTACAACCGGGGCAACGCGCACGCGATCCTCGGTCATTATGCGCAAGCGGCCGCCGATTGCGAAGAGGTGCTGGCGCGCGACCCGGATTATCCCTATGCACGCGGTGTGCTGATCCACTCCAAGCTGCAGGCTTGCGATTGGACCGGACTGGAAGATCAGAGAGCGAAAGTCTCGGCCGCACTCGCGCAACGCAAGCGCGCCGTCTCGCCGTTCAATCTCAAGGCGCTGTCGGATTCCCCGGCTGAGCATCTCAGTGCCGCAGAGATCTGGACCGCGGATCAATGTCCGCCCGCGGCCAACCCGCTCGCGAGAGGCGCGCGCTATGCCCATGAGCGCATCCGGCTGGTCTATGTCTCGGGCGATTTCAACAACACCGCCGTCGGAAATCTGATGGCCGGCGTATTCGAGCGTCACGACCGCGCCCGCTTCGAAACCATCGCCGTCTCGTTCGGGCCGCTGGATCGCACACCGTCGCGGCTTCGCCTGGAAGCGGCGTTCGAACGTTTCGTCGATGTGCGCGCGCGAGGCGACGAGGACATTGCGCGTCTCATCCGCGGCATGGAAGCCGACATCGCGGTCGATCTTATGGGCTTCACCGGCCAATGCCGGAGCGCCATCTTCGCGTGGCGCCCGGCGCCGCTGCAGGTGAACTATCTGGGCTTTCCTGGAACCATGGGCGCCCCCTACATGGATTACCTGATCGCCGATCCGACGCTCATCCCGGAAGAGCAGCAACGCCATTACGCCGAGAAGATCGCCTACCTGCCGCATTGCTATCTGCCGGGCGACCGCTCGCGCGCGATTGCAGATGCGCCCTCCCGCGCCTCCGCCGGTTTGCCGGAAACCGGCTTCGTCTTCGCCTCTTTCAACAACAGCTACAAGTTCAATGCCGCGATGTTCGACATCTGGATGCGCCTGCTGCGCGAGGTTAAGGGAAGCGTGCTGTGGCTTCCGGCCAACAACGCCGAAGCCCGGCGCAACCTGGCGCGCGAAGCGGAAAAACACGGGCTGCCGGCGGAGCGCATTGTCTTCGCGCCGCCCATCCCCGCCGCCGATGCCTATCTGGCACGGCTTTCGCTGGCCGATCTGTTTCTGGACACCGCGCCCTACAACGCGCACTCGACCGCCATGGATGCGCTGTGGGCGGGCCTGCCGTTGCTGACCCTCATCGGCAACAGCTTCGCCAGCCGGGTTGCTGCGAGCGCGCTCAAGGCCGTGAACTTGCCCGAGCTGATCGCCCAGACGCCCGAACAATACGAAGCCATGGCGCTCAAACTCGCGCGCGATGCCGCGTCGCTGGCGCAAATCCGCGCCCGGCTCCGCGAAGCCCGGACGACGGCGCCCCTGTTCGATGCCCACACCTTCACGCGCGATCTGGAGTCCGCTTTCGAGACCATGTGGGCGCGCCACCGGGAGGGCGCTCCGCCGGTGAGCTTTGCTGTCGCAAGGCCGCGCTAATTATGCTTCGATTGCCGCACACATGAACGATCGCATCCTTCAGAACGCCTGGCGCCTGCATCAGTCGGGCCAGCTTGCCGAGGCCGCCCGGCTCTACAATCAGGTGCTGAGCGCCAACCCCAAACATGTGGGCGCGCTGCAGATGCTCGGCTACCTGCATTTCCAGCGCGGCGAGCTTGCCGACGCCGACCGGCTGATGGAGCGCGCGCTGAAGCTCAACCCCACTTCGGTGGATGCGCTCTACAATCGCGGCTGCATCCTGCAGGCGCTCGGCCGCGCGAAGGACGCGCTGGGCTGTTTCGACCGCGCGCTGGCGCTGAAGCCCGATTATGTGCCCGCCATGGTCACGCGCGGCAACATGCTGGCGCAGGCAGGGCGCTTTGCGGATGCGCTGGCGAGCTACGATCTGGCACTTGCTTTGGTGCCGCCATCGCCGGAATTGCTGCTCAACCGCGGCAATGCGCTGTTCGAACTCGGCCGCCACGCCGAGGCGCTTCAGAGCTACGAAAAAGTGCTGGCGAAGGAACCCAATCACCCGATCGTATGGACCAATCGCGGCAATGCGCTCGCCGAGCTTGGCCGCCTCCCCGATGCGATCATGAGCTTCACGCGCGCCATCGCGCTCGATCCGAAATCGCCGGATTTCTATTTGAGCCGCGCTCTGGCGCTGGCGAAACTCGATCGCGACACCGAGGCGCTTGCCGATTTCGACAGATTGTTGGCGCTCGAGCCCGCAAGCATCGCAGCACTCCACAGCCGCGGCCGGCTCCTGCGCAAGACGAACCGTGCCGCCGAAGCGCTCGCCGCGTTCGAGCGGATGCGCGCGCTCGACCCGAAGAATGCGGATGCCTCCATCGAATGCGGCATATCGCTGATGGCGCTGAAGCGCTACGACGAAGCGCTGGCCGCTTTCGATGCCGCGCTTGTGCTCGCGCCCGGCAATCCGGAGGCGCTCACCGACCGGTCCAGCGTCCTGATCCGCATGAAGCGCATGAAAGAGGCCGAGCGCGACGCCGCCCGCGCGCTCGCGGCCGATCCGGACAATTCCGCGGCATGGCACAATCGCGGCAGCGCGCTCTCCGGGCTGAAGAAGCACCGCGAGGCGCTCGCCTGCCTCGACAGGGCGCTTCAGCTCGCACCCGACAACGCCATGAGCTGGAACAATCGCGGCGCCGCGATGGTTGCGCTCAAACAAGAGAGGGCAGCGCTTCCCTTCTTCGACAAGGCGCTGCAGCTCAATCCCAACGATCCCGACATCTGGAGCGCGCGCGCGCGCGCCTATCAGAGCCTGAAGCTGTTCGCCGAAGCCACCGCGGACAGCGAGCGGGCGCTGCTTCTCGATCCCGATCACGCGCCCGCGGTGCGCATCGGCATCCATTCGCGCCTGCATATGTGCGATTGGCGGCGGCGTGAGGCCGATATCGCGCGCACACATGCCGGACTGAAGGCGGGGCAACGCTTCGTCAACGTGCTCGACCATCGCGCGCTGATCGATTCGGAGGAAGAGAATCTGGTCGCCGCGCGGCTGTGGGCGTCGGAGGAATGTCCGGCGGATGCCGAACCGCTATGGCGCGGGGAACGCTATCGCCACGACAAGATCCGCCTCGCTTATCTGTCGACGGATTTTCGCCGGCACGCCGTGGCCACGCTGATCGTCGGCTGCTTCGAGCAGCACGACAAGAGCCGGTTCGAAACCATTGCCATCTCGCTCAGCCCCGACGAACAGAGTGAAACCCGGCAGCGCATCGAAACCGCCTTCGACCGCTTCATCGACGTGCGGGCCATGAGCGACGAAGAAGCCGCAAACATGATGCGCGAGATGGAAATCGACATCGCCGTCGATCTCAACGGCTATACCGGCGATGCGCGGACGGGAATCCTGGCGCTGCGGCCCGCACCCGTGCAGGTGAATTATCTGGGCTACCCCGGCACCATGGGCGCGCCGTTCATCGATTACATAATCGGGGATCACACGGTGATACCGGACGGCCACGCGGTCCATTACAGCGAGAAAGTCGCCTATCTGCCGCACGCCTATCAGGCGAACGACAGGAAGCGGCGCGTGGCCGAGCGCACGCCCACGAGGGCCGAAGCGGGTCTGCCTGAGAAGGGCTTCGTCTTTTCCTGCTTCAACAATACCCACAAGATTGGCCCGGAGATGTTCGCCATCTGGATGCGGCTCTTGCGCGATGTGGAGGGGAGCGTTCTGTGGCTGCTCGCGGACAATCCGCTGTGCGCGGAGAATCTGAAGCGCGAAGCCGCTATCTTCGGCATGGCGCCGGAACGCCTCATCTTCGCACCGCGGGTCATGCCGGACGAGCATCTGGCGCGCGTGCCGCTCGGCGATCTGTTCCTCGACACGCTTCCCTACAACGCGCACACCACGGCCAGCGACGCGTTCTGGATGGGCCTGCCGCTGGTGACCTGCCCCGGCGAGACGTTCCCGGCGCGCGTGGCGGCGAGCCTGTTGAAGGCGATCGGACTCCCCGAACTGATCGCGCCAACGCTTGCCGATTATGAGGAGATGGCGCGGACGCTGGCGCAAGCCCCGGAACGGCTGGCCGCAATCAGGGCGAAACTCGTGAAGAACCGCGACACCGAGCCGATGTTCGATACGCCACGCTTCACACGCTATCTCGAAGCGGCCTACACCGGGATGCACGAACGCCATCAAGCGGGACGGCCGCCCGAGAGCTTCAGCGTTCCGGCTGATATATAGATCGTCCGCCCCGGGTTACGGGAACGTGCTCGCGGCGCGAACGGAGGGGCACTTGCCCGAGACGAGTCCGAGCAAATCCGAGTTGGCCGAGAATCTGGCGCGGGCGCATTTCCAGTCCGGCCGATTCGCCGTGGCGTTGCGGCTGCTCGACGATGCGCTCGCCGCCGAGCCCCAGCGCGCGCAGGCCTGGAACCATCGCGGCATGGTTCTGGCGGCACTGCGCCGTTTCGAGGAAGCGGCGGCGAGCTTCGGTCGCGCGCTCGACCTCGAGCCCGGATTTGCCGGAGCACGCCACAATCGGGCCCAGACCTTGATGCTGGCGCACCGTTATGAAGACGCCGCGTGCGATTACGAAACCCTGCTCAGTCTCGATCCCCATGTTCCGTTTGCGCGCGGTAGTCTGATCCGTGCGAAGCTGCAAACCTGCGATTGGCGCGGACTGAAGGAGGAATGGGAGCGCGCGCTGGCCGATATGCGCGCCGGCCGCCCGGCCGTTCCGCCGATGGTCGCAACCGCAATGTGCGAAGAGCCGGAAGATCAGCTTCTTGCCTCGCGCATCCTGACGCAAACGCGATTTCCCTTAGCCCCTCCTTTATGGACCGGCGAGCGCTACCGCCACGGCCGCATCCGCGTGGCCTATCTGTCGGCCGATTTCCAGGCTCATGCGACGGCCACTCTGATGGCCGGCGTGTTCGAAGCCCACGACAGGAGCCGGTTCGACACTTTCGCGATCTCCTATGGACGCGACGACGGCAGCCCCATGCGACGGCGTCTCGAATCGGCGTTCACGGAATTTCTGCAGGCCGGGGACAGGAGCGATGCGGACATCGCCGCTTTGTTGCGCGCAAAAGAGATCGACATCGCAGTCGATCTCAAAGGCTTCACCGATCAGTCGCGCCCCCCCATCATGGCCCGCCGCCCGGCCCCCCAACAGGTGAATTTTCTCGGGTTTCCCGCCACCATGGGGGCGCCCTATATGGATTACATCGTCGCCGACGCCGTGATCGTTCCGCCTGCGGACGATGCGCATTACAGCGAAAAGATCGTGCGCCTCCCCTTCAGCTATCAGCCGAACGACAGGACCCGCGTCCTTGCCGCAACGCCGTCGCGCGCGGAAGCCGGATTGCCGGAGCGCGGCTTCGTCTTCTGCTGCTTCAACAATGTCTACAAGATCGCGCCCGCGATGTTCGACATCTGGATGCGGCTGCTCAGCGAGGTTGAAGCGAGCGTGCTGTGGCTCGTGGAGGATAATCCGGCCGCCTCGCGCAATCTCAAACGTGAAGCGATGGCGCGCGGCGTTGCGCCCGAGCGGTTGGTGTTCGCAGCCCCTGCGCCGGTCGAACGGCACCTGGCGCGGCAGCATCTCGCCGATCTGTTCCTGGACACCCTCCCCTACAACGCCCACACGACGGCGAGCGACGCGCTCTGGGTTGGTTTGCCGCTCGTCACCTGTACGGGCCGCACGTTTCCCTCGCGGGTTGCGGCGAGTCTGCTGACAGCCATGGGACTGCCGGAACTGATCGCGTCTTCACTTGCCGGATATGAAGAACTCGCTCTGGCACTTGCGCGCGATCCCGAACGGCTGGCCGCGATCAAGGCGAAGCTTTTAACGGCACGCGAGGAATCGCCGCTGTTCGATGCCGGCGGCTTCGCGCGGCATCTGGAATCCGCCTACACGGCGATGTGGGAACGCCAGCAGCGCGGCAAACCGCCGGTGAGTTTTTCCGTGACGGCGTAAGTCCTCACCCTTCGACAGGCTCAGGTTGAGGAAAATATATTCCTCATGCTGAGCATGTCGAAGCATGAGAGCGTCAATATTGGGAACCGGAGAATCCGTTCGAACCTAACCCGGCTCCATGCCGGCCCGGCGGAACGCGGGCGCGGCGGCGGGTGCGCTCAAATACTTCACCAATGCCTTCGCGGCATCGGGCGCGGTTGCCGAATTGTGCAAGGCCGCCGCGAAGACGGTGGTTTCCTGCACGTCCGGCGACAACGGTCCCAGATAATCGATGCCCTTGATGTGAACCAGTTCGCTCACCTGCTGAAAGCCGATGTCGGCGTCGCCGCGCGCGATCGCAATCCCCACCGGCGTATCGGGCTGCATGACGACGACCTTCGCTTTGATCGTGTCCCAGATGCCCCATTGCTGCATCAGCCGCTGCAGATAGACGCCGCTCGGCCCCGTGGACCAGGCGACTTTCTTCGCTTTCAGGATCGCGCTCTTCAGCGCCTCGCCGGAACCGAGATCGGGTTTCGGCGCGCCCGCCGGAATCGCCACCCCGATGCCGGACTTCGCGACATCGGCGCGGCCGCCGGGTGCGAGCTTGCCCGCTTTGGTCAATTGCTCGATCTGCGCCACGGGCAGGATGACGACGTCTGCCGTCTCGCCGCCGCCCACCCGTTTGGTCACGTTGGCGACGCCATCCCAAATGGTGATGACGCGGTTGCCGGTGGCCTTTTCGAATTGCGGCACCAGCTCGGTATACGCCTCACGCACACCGGGCGACGCGATGACATGAATCTCGGCCGCATTGGCGACATTGCCGAACATAATTATGGCCAAGGCAAAAACTGCAAAAACGGGATTCATGCGCAAGCACTCCTTTCCCTCTCCCCTTGTGGGAGAGGGCGGTTCGCGCAAGCGAACCGGGTGAGGGGCAGACTTTACATACTCAACTCACGCCAGATTCTGTCCAGCACACCGTCAAAGGACTCAATCAAGTCCAGATTCCAGAATCGCAGAACACGAAACCCTTGGCTTTTAAGAAATGCGGTCCGCACAGCGTCGGCTGCTGCATTCTTGTCGTCAGCATGTTGCCCGCCATCGAGCTCAACAACAAGTTTCGTCTCGAAGCAAACAAAATCGACGATGTACGGACCAATGGGCTGCTGCCGTCGGAACTTGAATCCGTCAATGCGCCGATCCCGCAACTTGTACCAAAGTTTCCGTTCCACATTGGTTTGCTCGCGTCGAAGACGCCGCGCAAAAGCGTGCTTCACGACCCCTCACCCGCACACGCTCCTTCGCCCAGCTCAGGAGCGCGTGCACCCTCTCCCACAAGGGGAGAGGGTATCATTGCCATGCGGAATAGACCTGCTTGCCGACCAGGAAATTCGGGTTCACGCCCTGGCGCGGAGCGAATTTCTGCACCCGTCCCGAATCCACTTCGGCGACATAGAAATTGCCTTCCTGGTCCACGCTGAACCCGTGCACGCCCCAGAAGCCGCCGGCGAAATCGCCCCATGTGCCCCAGCTGTAGAGGAAGTGCCCTTCCAGATCGTATTTCAGCATCTTCGAGGTGCCACGGTCGAACGCCCACAGCGTGCGGTCGGCGCCGATATAGATCAGATGAATGTCGGACGGCTCCACGCCGAAGCTCCAATCGTAGAGGAACTTGCCGTTCTCATCGAACACCTGCACCCGATGATTGCCGCGGTCATTGACGAAGACGCGCCGGGTCTGCGGGTCGACCGCGATGCCGTGCACATTGTTCATGTAGCCGGGGCGCTTGTCGCTGCCGTTGGAGCCTTTCTGGCCCCACGCCATCAGGAACTTGCCGTCCTTGTCGAATTTCGCGACGCGCGTCCCGTTATAGCCGTCGGCCACGAACATGGTGCTGTCCGGCAGCCATGCCATGTAGGTCGGCCGATTGAAATGGGTGCCGTCCGCGCCTTCCTGCTCCGGCGTGCCGATGGTCTGGACCAACTGCTTGCCGTCATGGGTGAATTTGTAGATGGCGTGCATGTGGTCGTCGATGATCCAGACATGCTTTTCCGGATCGTAGGGATTGACGGCGACGAAATGCGGCCGCTTCAGGATCTTATCCCATTGGGTCCAGCGCTCGATGATGTCGCCCTTGGAATTGATGACGACGATGCAGTTCTCCCAGTTCGCATCGACGCCGAGCTTGCCGTAATAGAGCCGCATGCCGTCGCGCGGGTCCTGGCCGGTGCCTCCGGCCGCGGGCGGTGAAGACACCGTCGCATCGCGATAGGGAAGCCGCCCGATGGGGAACAGCACGGAGGGGCCGAACTCGTCCAGCTTCTTGGTCGCGGGCCGTTTGATGTTCGGAAGTTCGCCGCGCTGAAGCACATAGATGCGGTCCGGGCTTTCGGCATAGATGCTCTGTCCTGCGCCCCAGGTCCATTTTTCGTTGCCGGGAACGGTCGAGATGTCCTTGGGCCAGCCCTTCACCACGTCGTAGGGGCCGAACATGTCCTGCCCCCCGACGGCGCCCGGAATGGCCGCAAAGCCTGCGCCCGGACGCGGCACCGCCTCGATGGCCGAGGTTTGCCGCGTCAGCTCGACGCCGCCGATGACGCCCAGCAATGCTGCGGCAAGTGCCAGATGAGATTTGCGCATGATGTTCCTCTCCCCGATTGTTCCCTGGGCGAGAGGATTATCACAAGCGTTTGCGAACCGCGACGGTGGGCTATTCGGCGGGGTTGAGCGTCTCGCGGCCCAAGCCTGCTCCGCGGCCGGTCCGCTCGCCGAAGAGCGGGATATGCCCGACCGCCGCCGCCGTAACCAGCACCGGAATGGCGAGCACCGAGTAATAGGCAAGCCGCTGCCAGCCCGCTCCGATCAGAAGGCCGCCGAGATAGGGCCCGACCACCGCGCCGAGACGGCCAAACCCGATGGCCAGCCCCGTCCCCGTGTTGCGCACGCGTGCGGGGTAGATTTGGGGCACCAGCGCATAGAGGCTCGTCATCGAGCCGATCAGGAAGAACCCGGCCACGAAGGCGCCCGTCATCACCGGCACCAGGCCGGAGCGCAAGGCGCCGAAGCCGACGATGGCAACGAACAGAGCCACAAACATGTACGGCGCCAGTTTGCGCGCATGCGAGCGGGCGGCAAAATAGCCGAAGGCGAGCCCGCCCAATATGCCGCCGACATTCAGCAGCACCGAACCGAAAATGCCCTGCGAATTGGTGAAGCCCATATCGACGAGGTTCTTCGGCGTCCAGGAGAGCACGAAATAAAAGCTCAGCATCAGCATGAAGAAGCAGATGCAGATCAGCAGCGTGCCCTTCAGGAAACGCGCATCGAACACGCCGATCACGGCGCGGGTGGAGATTTCATCGCGGGTGACCTGAGGCAATGCCGTCATCGGCGGGTGGCCGAGCCGACGCATTACCGCATTGACGCGGGCGAGCGCATCGGCGCCCCCGCGCGCCAGGATGAAATCGATCGATTCCGGCAAATACAATACAGCCGGCAAAAGTACGGTCGAGCAGGCGCCGCCGAAGATGAAGGCCGCACGCCAGCCGAACGCCGCAATGAGATAGGCCGCAATGGAGCCCCCGATGATGGCGCCTCCGGAATAGCCGACGACCATGAACGAGATGGAGAAATCGCGCCATTTGTCGTTTGCATATTCGGCCAAAAGCGTGTTGCCGCTCGCGAGCAGCCCGCCGATCCCCAGCCCCGTTGCGAAGCGCAGGGCCGACAATTCCCACACGGTCGAGGTCGCAGCCGAGCCCAGCATGCCGGCGCTGATGATGGCGGTCGACAGGAACACCACCGCGCGGCGGCCCCAAATGTCGGCCAGCGGCGCCAGGGTGAGCGAACCCAGCGCCATGCCGGCCAACCCCGCCGACAGCAGCACCCCCAACGTCGCGGGGTTCACGCCCCATTCCTTGGCAATGGCGGGTGCGGTGAACGAGATCGCCAGCACGTCGAAACCGTCGATCATGTTCACGAGCGTGCAAATCGCAACCACGGCGATCTGGAACGCCGTCATGGGACTCTCGCGCACCAGCGTTCTTGCGTCGGCGGTCATGGCTCTATTCCGCAGGCTCCCGCCTGATCGTAGCCCAGCCACCGGCCCGTATCCATCGCACGAGGATCATGCCGGTCAGCATCGCGCCCGCAAAGATGAGGACGCCCGTCCGGCCCGACGCCAGCGAGACCACGGCCGGGCCGGGGCAATAGCCGGCCAGACCCCAGCCGACGCCGAAGATGGCGGCGCCCGCGATAAGCGGCGCATCGATGAGCGTTGCCGTCGGGAGCGAAAAGCGGGAGGCCCAAAGCGGGCGCGATTTCGGCACCAGCAGCCGGTAGCCCAGGAACGTCACGGCGACGCCTCCCGCCATCACAAAGATGAGGGCCGGATTCCACGCCCCCGCGATGTCCAGGAAACCTTGCACCACGGCCGGGTTCGTCATGTTCGAGAGGCACAATCCCAAGCCGAACAGAAGTCCCGTCAGAAGTCCTGCCGCGATTTCGCGCATCACACACCCCCCAGCATATGACGGACAACGAAGACGGTCGCGATGCCTGTCAGCATGAAAACGCCGACCGCGGCCATGGAGCGCGGCGACAGCCGCGAAATCCCGCAAATGCCATGGCCGGACGTGCAGCCCCCGCCAAGCGCGGTGCCGATCCCGACGAGAAGCCCCGCCGCGATCAGCGTCGCCGTCCCAACCGTGGGCGCCCCGATGTGATCATCGCCGGTCAGCACCCGCAAACCGACCGGCGCCAGCACCAGCCCCAGAATGAAGGCAAGCCGCCAGGAGCGATCGTCGGCCGGTTTGGGCGGCAACAGCCCGCCGATAATGCCACTGATCCCGGCGATGCGGCCGGAGAGCGCCATCAGCATCACGGCCGATAACCCGATCAGAACACCGCCAATGGCGGCAAGAACAAAAGGATTCATGGTCTCGAAGTCCGTTTCCAGGCAATGCCGGCCCAGCTTCCACACTTCCTTCGCCCGGGCAAGGCATGGAGGTGAGCCCTCTTCGTGCTAGGTTCGAAGCGTTACCGAAAATGCAGGGACGATGAGTTCGGATACCGATTACGACGCAGCGCTGTCCCGGTGGTTCTCCGGCAAAACCGAAGCCCCCGACGATTCCGACAGCCTGATGAGCCCGGCCGCCAACAACGCCGCACAGCTCGAGGCGATCGAACGCGTGCAGGGCTGGGTGCGCGCGCGTTTCAGGCTTCAGCCGGATGCGGCCATTCTGGTTTCGGAGGTCGCGTGCAAGCTTCCCGGCTGTCCGCCGCTCGAGACCGTGGTCGCGTTCTGGGAGAACGAACAGCGCCATCACTTCAAGCTGTTCAAGCCGGTCGCCGATGTCACCCTCGACAATCTTCCCTTCGCCTGGATGAAGGAGACGCTGATCGTTCCGGAAGGCTTTGGCTGCGAATGCTGCTGAGGCCCAGCAAGAAACGGGCGCAAACGGAAATTTCCGCTTTCCCGATTGGAGACAATTTGAATCGAATGCGGAATTCATCCGTGTACGATTTAATATGAGCTAACCAGAAAATCGCAGCTTTTCCCTGCCTCTCGCGGCAGCCGGTTGAACGCGCGACCCAGTAATACAACTACCAATGGCGCAAGGCCGCACGTGAATTAGCACCATCCCAATTCTGTGCGACACAAGCGCGTATATCCGTCCGCTGACGGATTATATACCACGGCCGTGCGATGCATCGACCCATGAACAAGAAGCTCCCGACCTTAGCGCGCGCCGCGTTTGCCGCCGCGCTTTTCGCCTGTGCGCCGTCTTTGGCGCACGCGACCCTGATCCCCGACACCACCCAGAACGTCTCCTATGCGGGGACGTCGCCGATCAATTGGTACGGCGGCGGGACCGCATCGACCGGCGACGCGGTCGAAGGCGGCAACGATTTCAACACCGACCGTGTCGACATCTCGACCGGTCCGCGCACCTTGATGCTGAGCTTCTACACGCAGTTCGACGGCGACGATCTGGGCGCCCATTACGCCGATGTGTTCCTGGCGACCGATCCTCTTCATCCCGACAGCTTCAATTACGCCATCGCCTTGGGAGCACAGCTTCCCTATGGCGGCGTCGGGGCCGGCCTCTACGCGATCACCAACAATTACATGACATCGATCGATCGCTGGAAAAACACCGGCTACATTTATGGCGGCAAGTACATCTCGCCGAACGACGGACTTGCGCACGACGCGCCGACCATCGTGACCGGCGGGTCGGCGCTTCCCGGATGGACGGTGGACGTCTCGCAGAACGCAAGCGGCGACGCCACCTATCCCTATCGCGTGGACGTGAGGCTGACGGCGCTCACCAACAACATCCTGAACACGGTGTTCACGGCGGCCAATGTCGCGCTGATGTGGGGAACGGGCGATTGCAACAACGATACGGTCTATGTGGCGCAGACAAACACGCCGAAGCTGGCGGTGCCCGAACCCGCCTCCGGCGCGCTGCTGCTGACGGCGGTTGCGGCCTTTCTGTGGTCGCGGCGGAAGAAACCGGCGCGTTTCGTTAGCTGAGCTTCGTTCCCTCGCGCCGCAATGCTAAGGTTCCCGCAGCCGCTCTGAGACTCGCGCGCCCATGGACCGCTTGATCGCCGGACTGAAATCATTTCTGCCGGGCCCGGCAGCCGCAATCCTGTTGCTGCTGTGCACGAACGCCGTCCCGGCGCCCGCGCAGCCGGCACGCCCGCGCCCCACCGTTGCCGTACTTCCGCTCGACAACGCGTCGGGCGAAGCGGACCAGGAATACCTCGCCGACGGTTTGACCGACGAGATCGCCTATGCGCTGACCGGCGCACCCGGCGTGGGCGTGGTGGCGCGGTCGTCCGCCTTCCGCTTCAAGGAGGGAAACCGCGACTTGCGCGCAATCGGGAAAGCGCTGAACGCAACCTATCTGGTGCAAGGCACCGCGCGCCTCGTTGCGGACCGCGTGCGCATAAATGTCTGGCTGGTGGAGGCGGACACCGGCGTTCAACTGTGGTCGCAGGATTACTACACCGAGCTTCCGAACATCTTCGACATCGAGGAAGACGCGGCCGAAAACATCGCCGCCGCCCTGAAGGCGCAAATCCCCGCCGGCACCATGCTGGTGCGCAACCGGACGCAAACCATCGAGGCCTATCAGGATTTCCTCCGCGCCAAGGTCGCGGGCCGCGCGCGCGGCGCGCAGGCGCTCGCCGATTCAGCGAAGATCCTGGAAACCGTGGTGGCGCGCGAGCCCGATTACGCGCCGGCCGCCGCCATGCTCGCTTATGACGACGCGCTGATTCCCTTGTTCCAGCAGGCGCTCCGCAGCAACGCGCCCGATCAGGAACGCCAGATCGTGGAGCGCACGATTCCCAAGGCCGACGCGCTCGCGCGCGCCGCGGTGCAGCACGATCCCAAGGGCGCGGATGGATATGTCGCGCTTGGCTATGCCAATCTGGTTCAGCGCAAGATGATCGCCGCCGAAGACGCGTTCAAACAAGCGCTCGCGCTCGATCCCAACCAGGCGGACGGACTGCACGGCTACAGCCAGTTTCTCGCCGCGATGGGCAAGATCAAGGAATCGCTCGTCATGCGCGACCATCTGCAGGCGATCGAGCAGTTCATCGTCAATTACACCGCGGACACCGCCGAAATTGTCTGGTTAGACGGCGACACGGACAAGGCGCTTGCCATGCTCCAGCCCTTCCGCCCCGGGCGCACGCTGGAAATGGCGCTGATCCAGGCCTCCGCCGGACGCTACAAGGAATCGGCCGCGTTGATTCGCGAAATGCCGGCGACGAATTATTTCCCCGGCTTTACCGAGAACGCAGCGAAGGTGCTCGAATCCGCGCCCGTCAAGGCCGCGTCCGAGAGCCTGCCCAAGCTCGGCAGCATGAGCTTTGCGTATATGCATGTGGGTGCGCCGGAACGCGTGCTCGAATTCTACGAAGATGAGATCAAGGCCGGTTATTTCCAGCCGATCTCGGCCACCTGGTTCTGGCATCCGAGCTATGCCGCCGTGCGCAAGACGGAGCGTTTCAAGAAGCTCGCGCGCGATTTGGGGATGGTCGATTATTGGCGCGCGCGCGGCTGGCCGGCGCAATGCCGGCCGATGGGCGCAGACGATTTCGTGTGTGATTAGACGCGAATAGCGAACGGCGAATGGTTTCTTCTATTCGCTATTCGCTATTCGCTATTCGCTATTCACCATTCCCCTCAATTGATCGCGAAGCAGTAGAACAGCCCCGCCCCGCCGGTCGCCACAAGGTCCGCCTGGCTGCAGCCGCGGCTCGCATGCGCGGAATTCCACGAGGTGTTGCCGCCGCCGCTCCGGTCGGAATGGCCAAGCTGCGCGGTGCCCGTGGTGCTGCTCGTCCAGTTGTTGCAGGTGTGATCGGTATTGTCCGTATACGCACGGCCATCGGCCTGCGAGCCGGTCAGCATATCGTGCGTGTTCGGCATGTCGCCGAAGCCGTTGACCACCTGGCCCTTTTCGGTCAGCGCCGATTGCTTGAACAGATTGCTGCCGCGCTGCGCCTCGATCAGCGTGTCGCCGTGCAGTTCGGACTGGGTGTCGGAAATCGGCTGGCCCTTGGAATTGTACCAGGGGCCCGTGCCGATGCGGTCGCGCGCGTTGATCGCGGGCTGGCCGGGGCGCGCCTGCGTCGATAAATAGGCGTGCCACGTCTTGTTTCCGGCGCCCACCGCGGTCGCGAGTTGCTGGCAGTGCGCATCCGCGCCCGCAAGTCCGCCGAGATCGGCGCCCTTTCCCATGCCGACACTGGTGACGAAGAAGGTCATCGGCCGTTGCTGCGCGGCAAACGCGAAATAGGACCCGGCAAGAACAGGCAGCGCAGATGCGGCAACCAGCAATGTTTTTTTGATCATCTTTTCTTTCCTCGATACGCGAATGGCGAGCAGCGAATGGCGAATAGCCACTCGCTATCCGCCACTCCCAATTCGCCTAATTGACCGCGAAGCAATAATACAGGCCGACGCCGTGCGTGCGGCGAAGATCGGCTTGGCCGCAGCCCGTCGTGCTGTGCGCGGAATTCCACGATCCGTTGCCGCCGCCGTTGCGGTCGGACATGCCGACCTGGACGGCCGCGCCCGTGTTCTGGCGCAGATTCTCGGAATTGCCCTTGGCCTCGCTCGTCCAATTGTTGCAGGTGTGGTCCTGATTGTCGGTGAAGGCGCGCCCATCGGGCATCGAGCCGGTCAGCGTCTCGTGACGGTTGGAGGCGGGATGGGCGGCCATGTAATCCTCATCCCGGTCGTTCGGGGCCTGAAGATCGTACAAGCCCGGCACCACCTGTCCCTTTTCGGTCAGATTGGTGACTTTGTTGATGTTGTTGCCCATGCGCGCGAGCTCGATGGTGTCGCCATGGAGATGGGCCTGATCCTGCGCGATCATATCGCCTTTGAAATTGTACCAGGGGCCGCTGCCGATGCGGTCGCGCGCGTTGATTGCGGGCTGGCCGGGACGCGCCTGTGTGGAGAGATAGGCATGCCAGGTGTGGTTGCCCACGCCTGCCGCGGTGGCAAGGTCCTGGCAATGCTTGTCTGCCCCCGCGAGCCCGCCGAGATTACCGCCGTGACCGCCGCCGACGCTGGTGACGAAGAAATTCATCTTGGGATTGGGCTTCGCATTCGGATCGGGCGGCAGCTGGGCGTAGGCGAAAAGGGAGCCGGTCATCACGCATATCGCGGAAGCGGCAACCAGCAACGGAGTCCGGGTCATTGTCTCTCTCCTCGTCTCGGCGGGCCGGAACCTAGCAAGGCTCGGGTTCGGCTTCCAGATGGTCACGCCGGGAAGGGGGGGCTAAAGTGACCGAAAATAGGAGATCACCTTGCGCCGATCCTCCCTCCTCGTTTCGCTCAGCCTCTCGCTTCTTGCATCGGCCGCGGCGATCCGCGACGGACGGGCGGCGGCCGCTTCGCCCTCGCTCCCGGACCTCATGTCGTTTGCCCTGATGCGCACCGATCAGGGCGCGCCCAAGGCGGTGAGCGTCGAGCAAACGGCCGACGCGCTGAAAGACTATGACGTCATCGTGATGGGCGAATGGCACGATCACACCGGCAATCATCTGGCCGAGATGGCGCTGCTGCGGGCCCTCTACGCACGCAATCCGCAGCTCACCCTCTCGATGGAGATGTTCGAGCGCGACGTGCAGCCGGTGATGGACGATTATCTCGGCAACAGGATCGGCGAGGACGCGCTGCGCCGTAAGGGCCGGGCCTGGAGCAACTACGCCGAGAGCTACCGCCCGCTGGTCGAATACGCCAAGGACCACGGGCTGCCGGTGATCGCGGCCAATGTGCCCAACAACGTGGTGCGCTGCGTCGGCGTGGAAGGGCCGGGCTTCCTCGCGACCATTCCGCCGGAGAAGCGCGGCTGGGCGGCGGCCGAATTGCACCTGGATGACGGTCCGTACAAGGATAAATTCATGCGCTTCCTCGCCGAAGACGGCGCCCACGGTCCCGATGAGAACCGCACGCCCGAGCAGAAGAAGGAGGCGGCCGAAAGGAGCTTCGCCGCACAGGTGACGCGCGACGACACGATGGCGGAATCGATTTACCTGTCGCTGCAGAAGAATCCGGCGCGCAAGGTCGTCCACATCACGGGCGCTTTCCACGCCGAAGGCGGGCTCGGCACGGTGGAGCGGCTGAAGCTGCGCGCGCCGAACCTCAAAATCGCGGTGATCGTGCCGGCCGAAGCCGAGCACCCCGATGCCCCGTCGGTCCAGGCCGACGACGCCAAAGGCAACAATTTCGTCTTCCTGCTGCGCGGCTCGCCCAAGGAATATGTCAGCGACGCGGAACAGAAAGAGGCGGAAATGCGCATGCAGGCGAATTTCCGCAATTTGAGACCCGCAACGGGCAAGTGCACGCTTTAGCCAATGCA
>Ga0265338_10004743_pt1 | contig 18185 bp, 11 predicted proteins | sample 42126metaG_FD_193579 | JGI IMG/M metagenome (GOLD analysis project Ga0265338, IMG submission 193579) | Rhizosphere microbial communities from Carex aquatilis grown in University of Washington, Seatle, WA, United States - 4-21-26 metaG | ecosystem: Host-associated > Plants > Roots > Rhizosphere... | reverse complement strand
ATGAACCCGAAAATCATCGTGGTGGAACCGATCACGGCGGTGCCGATGAGCACCGGCTTGGCGGTGGCCTTGAAGGTGTTGCCCGCGCCATCGCCCTTTTCAAGCTCGATTTTTGCCGTGTGGAAATCCGGCTTGAAACCGAAGTCCCGTTCGATCTCCGCGCTGATGCCCGGCTGCTTCTCGATGCGGCTCAATTCAAAGACGGACTGCGCGTTGTCGGTCACCGGGCCAAAGCTGTCCACGGCAATGGTCACCGGCGCCATCGCGAGGAGGCCGAAGGCCACGAGACCGAACGCGAAGATGGGCGCGCCGAAGGAGAACTTTGCGGGGATGAGCGCCACGAAGTCGGGATGCAGCGAAAACAGAAACGAGATGAACATCAGCGCCAGGATGACCATGCCCATCCAAAATGCCGAGAAATTGCCGGCGACGAGGCCGGACAGGACGTTGAGCGAGGCCCCGCCATGGTCGGAGGCGTCCGTCACTTCCTGAACGTGCTTCGACTTGGTGCTGACGAAGATTTTCGTGAACTCCATGATGAGCGCCCCGGCCAGGGAGCCGCAGGCGATGATGCTGGAGAGAACCCACCAGAGATTGGGCAACGGCACCTCCCGCACCGCGCCCTCGACGGTCTGGTTGACGGCAAAATCGCCGAGCAACAGTTTGCTTGCGCCGAAACAGGCGACAATCGAGACGAGGCTCGTGATCCAGACCAGGTCCGTCAGCGGCGCCTCCCAGTTGAAATCCTTGTCGCCCCCGTAACGCGCCCGGGCCAGCGCCATGTTGAAGTAAAACGAACCGAGCGACGCGAGCACCATCAGCGCCTGGATGGCGAACATCCAGATGATGAGTTTGGCGCACAGGGCGGGCGACAGCGCGAGGGCCAGCGCCAGGAAGGCGATGAGGGCCACGCCGGTCACCCCGTAGGTTTCAAATCCGTCCGCCGTCGGGCCGACGGAATCACCGGCGTTGTCGCCAGTGCAATCGGCGATTACGCCCGGATTTTTTGGGTCGTCTTCCGGCAGGTTGAAAACGATCTTCATCAAATCGCTGCCGATGTCGGCTATCTTGGTGAAGATGCCGCCGCCGATGCGCAAGGCCGAAGCCCCGAGCGATTCGCCGATGGCGAAGCCGATGAAGCACGGCCCGGCGAGTTCCGTGGGGACGAAGGCGAGGATGCCGATCATGCATGCGAGTTCCACGCAGATGAGCAGCAAACCGATGCTCATGCCGGCCTGCAACGGAATGAAGAGCGTTTTCAGCGGGCTGCCGCGCAGGGAGGCGAATGACGCGCGGCTGTTGGCAATGGTATTGATGCGGATGCCGTACCACGCGACGCCGTAACTGCCCAGGATTCCGAAAACCGAGCAGGCCAGAATAATGAGCACCTCGCCCAGCGGTTTTCCCTGCAGGCCGCGGAAATAATAAATCATGCACACCGCGATCAGCGCCCAGAGACCGGCCAGAAATTTCCCCTGCTGCCACAGGTAGGTCTGGCAGGTTTCCCAGATGATGTGGGAAACTTCGCTCATCGAGCGGTGGACAGGCAGCGCGCGGGTACGGACGTATTCGAGCAAGCCGAAGGCCGCGCCGACGGCGCAGACGAACAGGCCGAAATACAAAATGGTCAGACCTGTGACCGCGCCGTGGAAAAATTTCACCTGCTCCAGTCCGGGCAATTGAATATCCGCCTCCCCCGCCCGGGCACCGGTAACGCAAAACAAAATTGCCCAAGCCATGATGGTGCGGAAAAACAGATGAATCTTTGACATAAGCCCATGCAGGCTGCCGAAACTATTTTTGATTTTCCAGCATTTAATAATGAAAAATGTGCACTGCCCGGTTTGGATTCGTCACGTTCTTTTAAATGCGGTTCATTCCCAACCACTTCAACGCATGACCTGGAATGAAAAGCAAAAGCCTTCCGGAGCAGACCGGAAGGCTTCGCCAGTTATCGGACGGTGGTTAAATTACCGCTAATTTCGCAGGGCGCCCGTATCCGCGGAGCGGGTTTCCGAGCCTGAATGGGTCGTAGATGGTCCACTTGTGGCTACAAAGATCTTTTTGGCGGCTGTTGGTGGCTCGTCATCCACCGGCAACAGCGGGATGACTTTTTCCTCGGGAATGCGCATGCAATAGAACGAGCGATAAACAAAGGTCAGTGCGATGGCAGCGAAGAACAGCCCGATGCCGGTCTTGACGTGTTGATTGGTCATGGTCACGGCGATTTCGACGGCGAGCAGGCCGAACAATGTGGTGAATTTGATCACCGGGTTCAGCGCCACGGATGAGGTATCCTTGAACGGATCGCCCACGGTGTCGCCGACCACGGTTGCGGCGTGCAGGTCGGTGCCTTTCTGGCGGAGGTCCACCTCCACGATCTTCTTGGCATTGTCCCAGGCACCGCCGGCGTTGGCCATGAAGATGGCCTGATACAATCCGAAGAACGCGATGCCGATCAGGTATCCAATGAAGAAATACGGATCAAAGAACGCCAGCGCCAGCGCGAGGCAGAAGATCACGATAAAAATGTTCCACATGCCCTTTTGCGCGTACACGGTGCAGATGCGGACCACTTCCTTGCTGTCCTCTTCCGAAGCCGTCTTTTCGTCGAGATGCATGTGCTCCTTGATGTAAACCACGGCGCGATAGGCGCCGGTCACAACCGCCTGGGTGGAGGCGCCGGTGAACCAGTAAATCACCGCTCCGCCCGTCAACAGACCGAGGATGACCTCGGGTTGCACCAGGCTCAAATGACTGACCACATTGCCGAATTTATTTTCCAGCAGCATGATGATGCCGAACACCATCGTCGTTGCTCCGACGACTGCCGTGCCGATCAACACCGGTTTGGCCGTGGCTTTGAAGGTGTTGCCGGCGCCGTCGCCCTTTTCGAGCAGATACTTGGCGTTGGCGAAATCCGGGGTGAATCCAAAGGTTTTCTGGATGTCTTCCTTGATGCCCTTGATGCCTTCAATCTGGCTCAATTCATAAACCGACTGGGCATTGTCCGTCACCGGCCCGTAGCTGTCCACCGCAATGGTCACCGGCCCCATGCCGAGGAAGCCGAAGGCCACGAGCCCGAAGGCGAAGATGGGCGCGGCAAAGGTGAATTTCGCCGGCATGATGGCCAGCAGCGCCGGATTTTGGGAAAAGAAATAGGAGACAAACATCAATAACATGATGACCAGGCCCATCCAGAACGCCGACATGTTGCCGGCCACGAAACCGGACAGGATGTTCAGCGAAGCGCCGCCGTGCTTGGAACAGTTCGTCACTTCCTTGACGTGCATGGAGTTCGTGCTGGTGAAGATTTTCGTGAATTCGGGGATCAACGCGCCGGCCACCGTGCCGCAACTGATGATGCAGGACAACACCCACCACAGGTTGGGATTGAGGTCGGATTGGGGATGCAGCAACACGTAACTCGCGCCAAACGTGACCACGATGGAAACAAAGGAAGTGATCCAGACCAGATGGGTCAACGGCGCCTCAAAATCGAAGTCCTTCAGCTTGCCGTATTTCACGTTGTTGACGAAGGCGTTTACGAAATAGGAGACCAGCGAAGTCGCCACCATCAGCGCGCGCATGACGAACAGCCAGATGATCAAGGTTGCGCAGGTGCCCGGACTGGCCACCAGCGCCAGGGCCAGGAACGAAATCAACGCGACGCCGGTGACGCCATAGGTTTCAAAACCGTCGGCTGTCGGCCCGACACTGTCACCCGCGTTGTCGCCGGTGCAATCAGCGATGACGCCGGGATTCTTCGGATCATCCTCGGGCAGCTTGAAGACAATTTTCATCAGGTCGGAGCCGATGTCGGCGATCTTGGTGAAGATGCCGCCGCAAATGCGCAACACCGAGGCACCGAGCGATTCGCCGATGGCGAAACCGATAAAGCAGGGGCCGACCAGTTCCCGCGGCAGGAAAGTAAGGATGCAAATCATGAAGAACAATTCCACGGACACGAGCAGCAGGCCGACGCTCATGCCGGATTGGAGCGGAATCAGCAGCGTTTTCAGCGGGTTGCCCTTCAGCGCCGAGAACGCCGTGCGCGAGTTGGCCACCGTGTTGATGCGGATGCCGAACCACGCCACGCCATAGGAACCCAGGATGCCCAGGACCGAGGCGAGCAAGATGACGCAACCGTTGCGAATCAGCACGCTGTGGCTCAAATCATTGTCCGGACTGCTCCAAGGCAGGCCGATGAAATAGTACACCATGCAGACTGCAATCAGCACCCAGAGGATGAGCAGAAACTTGCCCTGTTGGAAAAGATAGGTTTTGCAGGTTTCCCAAATGATGTTCGAAACGTCGCTCATGCTTTTGTGCACCGGCAACGCCTTGGTCTGTTTGTATTGGAACAAGCCAAAGGCCGCACCGAAGGCGCACATCACGATGCCCAGATACATCAGTGTCACGCCGCTGACGCCGCCCAATCCGTTGAAGGTCACCTGGGTCAGGTCAGGGATTTTGATGGCCGCCTCGCTGCCCAACGCGTTGGTCGCCAGGCCGGTCAAGCAGAACATTGCAAATGACCACAACAGAATTTTATTTTTTCTCATAGTAAATTTAACTATTTAACAAATGCCACGAGCATAACCTATGAATCCGCCGCTGCCCACGCCAACCGTTTTTGGCAAAGAACTCTCCCAAAATTGACTGATCCGCCACCGCCGATTTCAAGACCATCTGCCTGACGCAGGCCGACGCGGCCGTGCCGCGGTGCATTTGCCTTGTCGCTCGCGGAACGTTTCCGCATCTTTCCCGTGATGCCCGAACGCGCGGTCTCCACTTTGAACAAACCCGACGCAGCGCTGGAAATGACGCTGCGGCCGTCGTTGTTTTCCGAATTCACCGGCCAGCCCAAGGTCAAGGAACGGCTGGAAATCGCCGTCGCCGCCGCCAAACAGCGCGGCGAGCCGCTTGACCACATCCTGCTCAACGGCCCGCCCGGCCTCGGCAAGACCACCATCGCCAATATCCTCGCCAAGGCGATGGGCGCCAGCCTCAAGTCCACCAGCGGCCCGACGATTGAAAAGGCCGGTGACCTTGCGGGCCTGCTCACCAATCTCGAGGAAGGCGACGTGCTGTTCATTGACGAAATCCATCGCCTCCAGAAAACCATCGAGGAATACCTTTACCCGGCGATGGAGGACTTCAAACTCGACATCATCATTGACCAGGGGCCGAACGCCCGGAGTGTGCGGTTGAATCTCCCGCGTTTTACGCTCATCGGCGCAACCACGCGCAGCGGCCTGCTGACCGCGCCGCTGCTCACGCGCTTTCCCATGCGCGAACGGCTCGATTATTACGTGGCCGAGGATTTGGAAAAAATCGTCGTTCGTTCGGCGCGTCTGTTGAATTTGGAAATCGAGCCTGCCGGCGCGCATGAGATAGCCCGCCGCAGCCGCGGCACACCGCGCATCGTGAACAACCTGCTCCGCCGCGTCCGCGATTACGCGCAGGTCCGGCACGACGGCCGCATCACCGCCGACGTCGCGGACAAGGCGCTGGCCATGCTGGAAATTGACCAGAACGGCCTCGACGAAATGGACAAGCGCATCCTCGAGGCTGTCATTATGAAATTTGGCGGCGGCCCGGTCGGCGTGAATTCGCTCGCCGTGGCCGTGGGCGAGGAGCCGGACACGATTGAGGAGGTTTATGAGCCGTATCTCATCATGGAAGGTTTCCTGAACCGTACCTCCCAAGGCCGCATGGCGACGGAATTGAGCTACAAAAAGCTTGGCTTGAAACCGGCGGCAGGAAACCAGCCGAAATTGTTTTAGCCACAGATTGAATACCGATGAAACACGGATGGATTTTGGCTTTTAATCTGGGTTCAATCTGTGTTTCATCTGTGGCCGTTTAATTTGCCATGCCAAAACGCACCGACATTCACAGCGTCCTCATCATCGGCGCCGGACCGATCATCATCGGTCAGGCGTGCGAGTTCGATTATTCCGGCACGCAGGCCTGCAAGGCCCTGCGCGAGGAAGGCTACCGCGTCATCCTCATCAACTCCAACCCGGCCACCATCATGACCGACCCGGAGTTCGCCGACCGCACCTACATCGAGCCCATCACGCCCGAGTGCGTCGAAAAAATCATCATTCGCGAGAAGGACGAGATGAAAAAGCTCGGGGCGAAGGGCAAACTGGTCCTGCTCCCGACACTCGGCGGCCAGACCGCCCTCAACACCGCCATGGCGCTGAACAAAAGCGGGGTCCTGAAGCGTCACGGCGTTGAAATGATCGGTGCCAAGGCCGAGGCCATCCAGAAGGGCGAGGACCGCCAGGTGTTCAAGGACCTCATGCTGTCCATCGGCCTCGATGTGCCGATTTCCGGCACGGCTCACAACATGGACGAAGCCCGCGCCGTCTCGGAAAAAATCGGTCGTTTCCCGCTCATCATCCGACCGGCGTTCACACTCGGCGGCACCGGCGGCGGCATCGCCTACAACCGCGACGAATTCGACGAACTGGCCAAGCGCGGCATGGACCTTTCGCCCGTCAGCGAAATTCTCATCGAGGAATCGCTGCTCGGCTGGAAGGAATACGAAATGGAAGTGATGCGCGACAAGGCCGACAACTGCGTCATCATCTGCTCCATCGAGAACTTCGACCCGATGGGCGTCCACACCGGCGATTCCATCACCGTCGCGCCCATCCAGACGCTGACCGACAAGGAATTCCAGATCATGCGCGACCAGAGTTTTGCCGTGATCCGCGCCGTGGGCGTGGAAACCGGCGGCTCGAACATCCAGTTTGGCGTCAACCCGGACAACGGCCGCATGGTCATCATCGAGATGAACCCGCGCGTCAGCCGCAGCTCCGCTCTGGCATCAAAAGCGACGGGCTTCCCGATTGCCAAGATCGCCGCCAAACTCGCCGTCGGCTACCTGCTCGACGAACTCAAGAACGACATCACGCGCGAAACCCCCGCGAGCTTCGAGCCGAGCATTGATTACGTCGTCACCAAGATTCCGCGCTTCGCCTTCGAGAAATTCCCGCAGGCCGACCCCACGCTCACCACGCAGATGAAAAGCGTGGGCGAAGCCATGGCCATCGGCCGGACGTTCAAGGAAAGCCTGCAGAAATGCCTGCGCTCGCTGGAGATCGGCCGCAGCGGCCTGGGCGGCGACGGCAAACCCTGGCGCATCGGCACCGAAGTCTATGGCGACCGCGACATCCTGCCCAAGGACGTGATCAGCCGCAAACTGAGCGTGCCCAACGCCGAGCGGATTTTCTTCATCCGCCACGCCCTCCGCGCCGGCTTCACCATCGACGAGATTTTCAACCTCACAAAAATCGACCGCTGGTTTCTTGTCCAGATTAAGGAAATCGTGGATTTCGAAGAAGAACTCGCCACGGCGAAGAATTAAATTATGGACGTTGACTATAAAGTCCTTTTTGAGCGACTGACGAAACGTTATGGCAACGTGACGCCCAAGGCACTTGAGAGCATTCTCTGTCCGGTTCTCATTCCAATTCACACGTTGGACAAAACGATTCACAAGATTGCGAAGCAGAGTCACTACCGGGCGAATTTCACCATCAAGATTGACGCCGACTGCGAGGATTTGGTTGCGCCGGGACGCACCGGAAAGTTTGTGTCGAAGGCTTACAAGGATGGCGGCGTCTGGCGGGAGATTGCCAAAGGCCGGATTCTTTCAGTGGATCGGGCGGCAGGCGTTGCCGAAGGAGAAATCTACACCGGCTCGGCTTCAAAGAAATCAGAGCTTGAGAAAGTGCTGGCGGTGCTTTCTCAAAATGATTTCTTGGAAGTTGACCAGTATGGAGCATCGGCAAAAGTTCTCAGCGGTTTGGTCGAGTATTCGCTCGTTCAAGTTTTGAAGGGGGCTGGATATAAAGTGCGCCGGATGCCGGAGGACATGGCGAAGCACATCGGGCTCTATACTTATTATGATTTTGAAGTCGAGAAAAAGGGTGTCATCAAGAAACTCGAAGCTAAATCACTTTGGGGAACGAATACTAAATTCGCGCGCTTGATTCACAGTTTGACCGATGGCTATCCAACAAGCAGTTGCAAGTTCGCCACACAGGATTTCTTTGCGGTCAGTTTGTTCCTCCGCACCGGCAACATCCAGGACTTTGCGTTTGCGCGTTCAGTTCCGAAAGACATCAAGAAGTATGGGCTGCCGCGAGCTGGAAAATTTCCAGAGCATGTGAACCAGAATCCGCTGTGCGAGGTTGGCGACGGGACGTGGTTTGGTTCGCTGGATGAGGTTTGGAAGTTGGCTTGAAATTCATCTGCCGCCACGCCGCCCCGGCATTCTCAATAGATTCCTTGAAGTTCTTTCGGATGTGGTGAAGCTGTTCTTCGCATCTGGAAATTTCCGCAGCCTGACGCTGAAGCTTCGGCAAATCTTCCCGTCGAGCGGGCAACAGCACTTCTGAAAGACATGACTCATCAATCGCGGGATACGCGATGCCTACGTTGTTTCGCATGAGTTGGGCAATCACGAATTCGGATTTGAGCAGGTAAGCGAGCGTCAGCGAATCAATGCTGGTTGGCCGCAACACTGCCAGCCCGGTTGTGCAAACCGAGCCGTCTTGATGCGGCCCAACGATGCCGACCGTTCCGCGTTCTGGTCGCACCGTTGAAACCAGCACGTCACCCGCCTTCACAATTTTTCTTGCCCGGCTTGGCGCGACTGACGTTTCTATGCTATTGGAATAGACCACGCACGTTTGAGAATCTATGTCCGAGATTTCAATGTAGTTAAATTGTTTGTCTCCCGAGCGGCGCGGGTCGGCGCGCTCGTCCACGAGTTCGGCTACGTCCGAGATCAGCAAATCCCCCTCTGCCTTGCGGTTTAATCGCTGTTCGACCTCGGCTGACAACGAAGCGTGATGTTGAGCGTCCCACCGTTCAAGAACATGGGCATCCTCCAACCATCTTACCAAGTTTGGCTTGGGCGGCGGTTCAGTAATTTCATTTAGAATGCGCGGAAGATCACCTTCGCCCTGAACAATCTTCATGCGCTGATTCGCCTTTGTCGCAACTGTAAATCCGATGTCCTGACAGATAGCGAACGCCGTGCGATGCGACGAACCGTTGGCTTTCGATTTCTTGCGAAGATGGAGAATGGAAGTTTTCGTATTCGTGCCCGCGACACCAAACGTCACGCTGGGCAACGAAACAATTGTGCATAAATCAACGTCGTTTGCGATTCCCCGGCGTAGTTCCTCAAACACCGCCTTGTTGGTCAAAATACTGTCGGGCACGATGGCAATGAGTTGCCCGCCGGGAGCAAGCCAGTCGAGATAACGCTCCATGAATAAAATTTCAGAATCCAGCTTGCCCGGAAAACGACGTGCCCATTGCGTGGCGACCTTATATTTCACAAGATCATTTCCTTGGAAGGAAGCGCCGAACGGAGGATTTGTCAGAATCAATCTGACTTTGCCAACCAGGCTGTCCGTGATTTTGGCGTCTGCTCCGTTTCGCGAGAGCGAGTTGGCGAGGTGAAGTCTGGCCATCGGAAAACCGAACATGGCAATGTTGGTTAGCGCCAGCCGAACCATTCTCTCGCTCTTGTCTATCCCGACCACCACGCGCCCAAGCAAGGCATTAAGCCAAGCCTCGCGCTGCTTGGCGTCTTGCGTGCGTTCTTCCATTCGTCCTTGAAGCTGGTGAACTGTTTCAGCCAGAAAGGAAGCCACACCACACGACGGGTCGAGAATCAAACCGAAGTCGGCACACCGTTTGGGATCACAAAGCGTCACGAGTTCCGAATTAGACAATCCGTGAATCGCCAGTCCAATCATGAACTTCACCACTTCAGGCGGCGTCAAGTATTGGCCAAGCTCTTTCTCGTCAATAAACGAATCCGCCAGAAATTTTCCAAACACTTCGTTGAGTATGTCGAAGCCGGAAAAACTGAATGAAGAAGTTTGCCGCTGTAATGTTTCAAAGCACTCAATCAATTCTGCCGCCAAATCATTTTCCTGTGGCTTCAGCTTCAACTCAAAGTCCCGTGCATCCACAGAGTGCGCGAGCGATTCCGGCAAGCTGCGCCGCATCGTTTCGTCCACATGCTCTTTCAAAGCTGCGGCCAGACTGTGGCCGTTTCGCGCAACGGTCTGTCGGGAAATACCCCCGTTGCCACGGCGCAAACCTTCGACGTGAGCAAAGAGCAGCTTGGAAAGTTCATCCAACGCTTGGCTTCGCGATGACAGATGAGCGCGCTTGTGCAGAATCTCTCGAATCGAACGGAGCGTTGCGTCAACCGCCTCGGTAATCATCGGATGATGCGGAGTGACGCGATAGGCTGGCGGCGTCTCCCTTAATTCGGACGGCTGGTTCACCAGTTCGGAGTAAATCTTTCGGAGCTTGGCTTCGTAAGCGGGACGGGGCTTAGCTGCGCCAGTCACCCAGCGTTGAACTGAGGCCGGCGATGCTTTGAGTTGAACGGCCAGCAGTTGCGGGTCGCCGGCGTGGAAATCCAGCACAGCCTTTAATACTTTTTCGACAGAATCCATGTGCCGATTCTAGCTGCGGGATTTATTGTGGCAACACTTTTCTACACGTCGTGTTCGAAAGTGTTTTCCATTCTTGCGCGGGCGTGTGTGATTGTGGTTCGCGCAACCCAGAGGCAGTTTGCCTCCGCCTCATTTGCTTTCCGTTGTCCGCTCGACAGGGTTCCCGCCGCCGAATACCTTTGCGCCATGCGCGAACCATCATTGAATTTCCTGCGGACGCTCGTCAACACACCCAGCCCGACCGGCCACGAAGTCCGCGGCCAGCGCGTGTGGCTCGATTACGCCAAGAAATTCGCCGATGAAACTTTTTCCGACGCCTACGGCAATTGCGTCGCGGTGCTGAACAAGGGCGGCTCGCCGCGCATCATGCTCGCCGCGCACGCGGACGAGATCGCGATGGGCGTTAACTTCATTGACGCCGACGGATTCATCTACGTCCGCAAGATGGGCGGTGTTGACGCGGCCATCACGAAAGCGCAGCGCGTCGTCATCCACACCAGGAACGGACCGGTCAAGGGCGTCGTCGGCAACGTCGCGCCGCACCTTATGAAGTCGGACGGCGACCCGAAGCCGCCCAAAATCCACGACCTGTTCATTGACATCGGCGCGCGGAACAAAAAGGAGGCGCAAAAAATCGTCCAGATCGGCGACCCCATCACCCTCGCGGATGAATTTGACCTGCTGCGCGGGGATCTGGTCGTGGCGCGGGCGTTCGACAACCGCATCGGGACTTTTGCCGTGGCGGAGGCGCTGCGCTTGCTGGGCGGGAAGAAATTCAAGGCCGAAGTCTGCGCGGTTGCAAACGTGCAGGAGGAGGTCGGCCTGCTGGGGGCCCGGCAGATCGCCTATTCGCTGAAGCCGGACGTGGCGCTGGTCGTGGATGTGACGCACGCGACCGATTATCCGACGGTCAGCAAGGCACAGCACGGTGATGTGAAAATCGGCGGCGGACCGACCTTGACGCACGGCGGCTGCAATCATGCGGAGATTGTCAAACGATTGGAAAAAATCGCGGGCCAGGAAAAAATTCCCATCCAGCACGAGGCGATGTCTTCAACGAGCGGCACCGACACCGACGCGATTTTCTGGACGCGCGGCGGCATCGCCAGCGCGCTCATCAGCCTGCCGAACCGCTACATGCATTCGCCCGTCGAGGTGGTGAGCCTGAAAGATTTGGAACTGATTCCCGAACTGCTCGCCGGTTTTGTCCTCTCGCTTAAAAAGGGCGAGGAGTTCAAGGTGAAGATTTAAGCGTTATTCCGCCGTTCAATTGATGGTGGGCGACGGAGCACCGTCGCCTTACTGAAATCAAATCCAACAACCCAAGGTTGGAGCAACGCACCTGCCTTGGGAAACCGTCCCCGCAAATTCATCAACTCTGAGGAGTTGCATTTCATCTGCTTCCGCGTTGCCACAACTCCTTCAGAGTTGTTTCCATTTTGCCCGTTTACCCAGAGTAGCCCGACTTCATCGGGCAAGGCTGGGCTGGATGCCACAACCGCGTTGCGGTTGGCTGGGCGCCACTGTCGCGCCGCCTTTTTCTTCTTTTATGGCAACATCACGGCGCGGTAGAATTTATTGCCGTCAACCGGGTTCCGGTCAATCCACAGGTGGGGGCTGGAATTCAACAACACGGTGGCGATCGGGTTCCAATTGTTCATGTCGGGCGAGGACTGGATTTGGTAGGTGCGCCCAACGTTGCCGGTGATTTGCAGTCCGGGATATGTTTTCAATTGCAGGTTGGCGGCGGCAACCGACTGGGTCGGTGCGTTAAAGGTGAGGTTGCGAATGCGGTTGTTGCCGTTGTCTGCGACAAAGATCATGCCCTGCGAAAGACAGCCGCCAACGGCGGAGTTGAAAAGTGCGGTATTGCCGGGGCCGTCGGCGTAACCCGTCTGGTAAAACGAGCCGGCCAGGGTGGTGACGTTGGTCTGCACATCCATTTTGCGCACACAACTGCCGCACATGAGATACAGATTGCCGCTGTGGTCGAAAAACATGGAGTTAATCCCGTTCAAACTGGCATTGGTGCCGGTACCGTCCCCCGGTGACCAATAGCCATTCCCGGCAATGGTGGTCATATTCTGATTTTGGTCCACGCGGCGAATCCGTCCATTGCCGGAATCCCAGACGTAAAGATTGTCAGCCTGATCACAAGCCAGGGCCGTGGGCCCGGAAAAGGCGGTGAGCAGAGTTCCCTGTCCGTCGAAATATCCGGAAATGCCGCTGCCGGCAAAGGGCTGGGCGACACCGGTGCCGGAATTATAACGGTAGATCCGGTTGCCGCCGGAATAGTAAAGGTTGTTGGCGGAATCGAAACAGATGCCGCTGCCGGTGCCGAGGTCGGTCAAACCTCCGTTGACGATGGACACATAGCCATTGGTGCCGATGGTGAGCAGGTAAGTAAGACCACCCCAATAACCGCTGGCCATCACCAGCCAGAGCCGGTTGGAATTGTCCATCGCCAGCGCGCCGACCTGTCCCCAAGACAGCGAAACGTTGGTGCCGTAACCTTCCAGGTTATTTCCGCCGCCGATAAACGTGGAAACTGTCCGGTCAGGGGTGATCTTTCGGAGCCTTTGATTGTTGTTATCCCAGACGTACAGGTTGCTGGCGGTGTCGGAAACGATTTGCGACGGGTCGTTAAAGGCGGTGAGCAGACCCTGGCCGTCCACATAGGCCGGGATGCCATAACCGGCAAATGTCGCTGCCGCGTCGTTGTTCGCATCGTAGATTTGAGCCCGGGCGGACCAGACAAAAAGGAACAAGCCCCAGGCAATGGAAAGCGCGACGATTTTGGTTTTCATATAAGAAGACTTATCTGAGTCTGCGGAATGATGTTTATAACTGATAAGTCGAAGATTGGCAACTCCCCTGTTTGTTACGATTCGGTTTACTTCGCCATCGGCCGGCAGTCGTGCCACAGCCATTCCAAGGCTTCGGGCAACGTTTGTTGTTTCACGCTGCGGTCGGTGTGGCCGGCGTCGTGGGCAAGAATAAACTGTCAACTCGCCTTAAGGCGCTGACGATCCGCGCCGGTAAGGTTCAAGTTGGTTGAGCAAGTTCGTCAGCAATTCGCGCAATGCGGTCGGGTCGGGAGGTTCTTCGCGGAGAAGCGCGACCTGGCGGGATGGCAGGCCGCGCATCGCGACGAGTTGATTGGCTTCGAGAATATTGGCGGCGGTCTCGGCCAGGTCCAATCCCCGCGCATACGGCGCGTTCGTGTCTTGCAGCCAGGCGACCCCGTTTGTCACGGTGCGCGTGACCCAGCCTTCACGGTCGGGCAATTCCAGCACCACGTTGGTGCCGCGGTTGCGATAGAGGCCGAGAATGGCGGCGGGAATCGCAGGGTCGCGAACGGTGCCGTCGGGATAAAAAATGCCATGCACGTTGCCCCAATACTTCGTGATCATGAGTTCCCAAATGTAAAAGCCGACGTGTGCCTTTGAGTATTCCTCGATGATCATGTCATAGGGATTCGCCCGGCCGGTGCAGCCGATTTCCGTGTTGATGACGGGCTTGCCGACCTTGGCGGCAAACGTCACCGCGGCGGTGATGTTGCTGCTGATCTCTTCGCGCGTGGGGAGATAATCGTGGAAGGAAAGCACGTCCACCACGTCGGCGTTTTGTTCCATGGTTTTTTCAAAGGCGTAACCAATGGTGACGGGAGTACGCGGCCGGCGCGGGTCAAGTTCCCGGAAAATTTCGGCCATCACGCGCGCACGGGCGATGCGCGCCGGGTGATTGGTGCTGCTGGGCGGGTAATCGGGTTCGTTGAAAACGTCCCAAAACGCCAGTGCCGGTTCGTTGCCGATGGTGGCAAGCAGGTCCTTGGCCCAGGCGCGCGCGAGCGGATACGGCGCGGCTTCCCTGATCATTTCACTTGAGTAAGTCACCACGGGCATCAGCCCGATGCCGCGGGCCTGGCAGGCGCGGGCGAGGTGGATGAGATTTTTCCGGAAGGCTTCCTGGTTGGTGACGTAAGCGGGGTAACTCAGAAAAACCCGGACCTGGTTGATGTTGATTTTTTTCGCATAGTCCAAATCGCGCTCGGTTTCCTTCGGGTCGTAATGGAGCCAGTGTTCAAGGTGGTGGCCGTCGGCCGCGCAGTAATTGGCGCCGCGAATGGCGGAGTAGTCCAACGAGAGAAAATTCGTGTCCGACATTGAATCGGCGCGGGCGGTAACGCAGGTGATGAGGCAAATCAAAAAGACGAATGGGGAGGTGGCGCGCATAAATTTTGGAAGACTAGTCAAACCAAAGGGGCTTTCAATCAAATACTCAGCGTGGCAAATGCGAACGTCTTTCGCTACTGCATCGCCGGCGGGTAATCGTGCCACAACCATTCCAAAGCTTCGGGCAAGGTTTGTTGTTTCACGCTACGGTCGGTGTGATTGGCATTGCGGGCAAAGACAAATTGATAATGATATTTTTTTGCGGCGAGGACGCGCGCCATGTTTTCATTGGCGACGACCCAGTCGTGCATGCCGTCGTGCATACCGTTCGGATTGAAATTATCGCGATCGCCGACTTCCAGCCAGATGCGCAGCGGCTTGACCGGGCTGCTCGGGATGAAGTGTTCATGAAATTCCCAGGCACCGTGCGGAGTTTCAGCGTTCGGCGGCCACTGCTGGTTCACATAGGTGCCGGAGTAGGTCAGCACGCGGTGATAAAGTTCGGGATGATACCACGCCATGATGAACGCACAGGAGCCGCCGGAACTCCCGCCCATCGTTGCCCGGCCAGCGGGGTTTTTTGTCAGGGTCACGTGACATTGTTTCTCCACGAGCGGCAGGACCTCCTGCTCGACGAACTCCGCATACCGGCCGGACAGGGTGTCGTATTCCAGGCCACGTTCGCTGCCCTGGGCGTCGCCACTGCCGTTGCCGATGGATATGGCAATCATCACCGGCACCTTGTGTTCGGCAATCAGATTATCCAAAGCCGTGAACAACACGCGGTCGGGTCCGTCCGCACCGACGATGAAAGGCGCAGCCGTGCCCGGGACATATTGTTTGGGAACATAAACCGATACCTTGCGGGTGTAGGGAGCCGGATGGCTGGTGGTCACCACCAGTTTGGCGGGGTCGGCGGGGTCCGGTGTGCCAAATGTGCCGGGCTCGCGCGCGATGCCGGGATAGATTTTGCTGTCGGCCGAACTCATGGTGAAATCAAATGCCGTTCCCTGCCGCGCGTTGGCGGTCATTTCCGGTGCGGGATGATGCGTCGGGCCAATGATGAAATTTCCATCGGCATCCGCCGGCGGAATGGTGCCATCGGGCAATTCCGTGGCGGTGACATATCCCGGCGTGTGCGGATCGCGTGTGGGCGGCACGGGCCGGGCGGGGCGGTTGGTTGTGGACTGGGCTTTGGCCGGATTTAAGCCGACCAGCAGACTCAACATCACGCCGAGCAATACGACATTACGGAACATTTTGGCAATTTTCATTTTACTGATCACCCAATTATAACCGGGAAGGATTTTGAGGGTCGAAGCATTTTTTCGAGCATTGTAGCGTCCGTTGCCGAACGCCGCTACAAGAACTCATTACCGAAAATAGGTGTATCACTTAAGCGGATTAGCTGCGACTATCCCAAGTTGATTGCCGATCATGCACATTTCATCCGCCATATTTGACTGCAGCGCGCCGGACCTGGATTCGTGTCCGGACGAGTCCCTGCCGGAATTCGCTTTCATCGGCCGGTCCAATGTCGGCAAGTCTTCCCTGCTGAACATGCTGTCGGGCGAGCTGGATCTGGCCCGGGTCTCGCCCACGCCGGGGTACACCAAACTCATCAACATCTTCACGATAAATAAAACCTGGCGGCTGGTGGATCTGCCGGGATACGGGTTCGCCGCCGGAGCGCGCAAGGTCAAGTTCCAGTTCAACCGGGCGGTGGACGATTACCTGAAGCATCGGACGAACCTCTGCTGCGTTTTTGCGCTGCTCGACTCCGGGCTGTCGCCGCAGGAAATTGATGTCGAATTCATCGAATGGCTCGCGCGCAATTCCGTCCCATTCGTCCTTGTCTTCACGAAGACCGACAAGGTAAAGCCCGCGACGGTGCAGGCGAACATTACGGCGTTCACGGCCCGCATTTCCGGATGGTTCGAGAAACTGCCGGCAATCTTCACCTGTTCCGCCATGGTGAAACATGGGCGGGAGGAATTGCTCGCTGTGATTGCAGAGGCGATGACGGCCATTCAAGCTGAATCCGGGTCAGTTCCGGTCTCCGCCGAAGGCTCTCCGGCCCCGGCCACGCAGGCGGGCACCCGCGAAACCCGCAAGCGGCGTCCCGATCGCTCACGTCCGTGGTGAGGTTTTGGTCCCGCCGCTCCTTGCACTTTTCCGGTTCCGGCATACTTTGTCCGCGCTATGGATAAAAATTCACCGGCGGCCCCGCACCTGTTTCAACCGCTGACCATCCGCTCCATCACGCTGCGCAACCGCGTGGGCGTGTCGCCAATGTGCCAGTATTCGGCGGAGGATGGCGGGGCCAATGACTGGCATTATGTCCATCTCGGCTCGCGCGCGGTCGGCGGGGCCGGGCTGGTGATCGTCGAGGCCACGGCGGTCGCGCCGGAAGGCCGCATCACGCCGGGCTGCCTGGGGCTCTGGGGCGAGAAACACATTGAACCGCTCGCGCACATCGCAAACTTTGTGAAGCAACAGGGCGCGGTGGCGGGAATCCAAATCGCCCACGCAGGCCGCAAGGCGTCTGCCGATCTGCCGTGGAACGGCGGCGCGCATCTGGCCGATGACCAGGGCGGCTGGCCCACGATTGCGCCGAGCGCGATTCCTTTCGGTGTCGAACTGGCCAAGGTTCCGCGAGCCATGACGGAAGCGGACATCGTCCGAGTGCAGAATGATTTTGTTGCGACGGCGAAACGCGCATTGTCGGCAGGCTTCGAATGGCTCGAGTTGCACGCGGCGCATGGCTATCTGTTCAGCGAATTTCTTTCGCCGTTCGCGAATCAGCGCACGGACCGATACGGCGGCAGTTTCGAGAATCGCATCCGCTTCCTGCTGGACGCGACGCGGGCGGTTCGGCAGGTCTGGCCGGACCGGCTGCCACTGGCGGTGCGGATCTCGGCGATTGACTGGAAGGAAGGCGGCTGGGACATCGAACAAAGCATCGGGCTGGCAAAATTGTTGAAGGCCGAAGGCGTGGATTTGATTGATTGCAGCTCAGGCGGCGTGGTGCCGGACGCGAAGATCACCGTCGCTCCGGGCTATCAGGTGCCGTTCGCCGAAAAAATCCGCCACGGTGCGAACATTGCGACAGCCGCTGTCGGTTTCATCACCGAACCGAAGCAGGCGGACGACATCGTGCGCAACGGGCAAGCGGACGTGGTTCTGCTCGCGCGGCGAATGCTGGTGGACCCATATTGGCCGGCGCACGCCGCGAAGGCGCTCGGATTCAAACTGACGCCGCCAAACCAATACGCCCGGGCCTGGTAAACCAATATTCCGATCGCGCTTTCGCGCCAAGGACGCAGCCCGGATTTACACCCGCACGTAAACGTAGATGGCAAACAGTACGGCAGCAGTGCCGGCCGCCGTGGCCAGCGACCACAGAAAATTCCGCTTCTGCGCCGCGATGGCAAATGTGGCGATGATGACCGCGGCCTGCGCGGCCAGCATACCGAAGAAAAACTTTCCGCTGCGTTTGTGA
>Ga0265338_10004741_pt1 | contig 18187 bp, 20 predicted proteins | sample 42126metaG_FD_193579 | JGI IMG/M metagenome (GOLD analysis project Ga0265338, IMG submission 193579) | Rhizosphere microbial communities from Carex aquatilis grown in University of Washington, Seatle, WA, United States - 4-21-26 metaG | ecosystem: Host-associated > Plants > Roots > Rhizosphere... | reverse complement strand
ATATAAAACGGATATGATCGAAGGAATCAAAAAAGCAGTAGAAATGGAGCATATCAAAAATGCAGTAATTATTACAGGGATAGGTTCAGTCACAGCATATTCCATTCATGCAGTAAACTCAGACACATTCCCAACAAAAAATATCTTTCTCAAAGAAAAAAGCCCTTGTGATGTATTAAATCTCAGTGGATATATATTCGATGGAAAAGTCCATGCACACATCACACTCTCCGATACAAAGAAAACCATTGGAGGACATCTGGAACCCGGTACCCTCGTGTATACCTATGCCATCATAACCATTGGAATACTTCCCGAAGATGCAAAACTCGAGAATTTTGACAACAAAGAGTGGCGGTAAAATAGATGCCCCCTCGGGCAGTGCTTTTTTAATAAAACTGTATAAATCTTTCCCCTATCAATTCCGAAAAGTAAGATGGCTGAGCATAGTCGAATAGCTATCGAAAGGTGGCTGAGACTCGCATTGAGCGTAGTCGAAATGGCAGCCGAAGCCCCGTGCACAAAGATGACCAAGCCTTGGCGTGAGCGTAGTCGAATGCACAGCCTAAAGGCGGCTGAGCGACTTGCACTGAGCGGCTTGCACTGAGCGTAGTCGAAGTGAGTCGAATAACTGTCGTAAGGTGGCTGAGCGTAGTCGAAGCCCCATGCACAATAAACAACCCCGTTGAATAACGACTCCTTTGTATAGGTATTTATATACAATTCACCTGTACACACTAGAAAAACAGCCTCCGCCAATCTGCAAAATTCAGAGAATCTTGCAACCCTGAGTAGGATTCTTGCATCCTAGAGTTGGAGTGGAGCAACCTAGAGTAGGATTCTTGCATCCTAGAGTTGGAGTGGAGCATCCTAGAGTTGGATTATTGCATCCTTGAGTTGGATTATTGCAACCCTGAGTTGGATTATTGCATCCTTGAGTTGGATTCTTGCATCCTAGAGTTGGAGTGGAGCATCCTTGAGTTGGATTCTTGCATCCTAGAGTTGGAGTGGAGCATCCTTGAGTTGGATTCTTGCGTCCTAGAGTTGGAGTGGAGCATCCTAGAGTTGGATTCTTGCATCCTTGAGTTGGATTATTGCAACCCTGAGTTGGATTCTTGCATCCTAGAGTTGGAGTGGAGCATCCTAGAGTTGGATTCTTGCGTCCTAGAGTTGGAGTGGAGCATCCTAAAGTTAGATTATTGCATCCTGAACTTGTAGTCGAACAATCACGCCGTTAAGAATAACAACCGCGATGTTCATCGAAACATCCGCAAACCACAAGTCCGCTAAACCGGCGGACACAATTCTCTACACCCCTTCCATTAATGTGTGAAAAATGTAATTTCTTCTTGAAATTATGTAACATACTAACCACACTCTCATTGTACTTTTATGATATTAAAAGTTCCAGAATATTCTCGATTATGAAAAAACATAGCCATCCAAATAAACAGAATAACAAACAGATTGTGAAGAAGAAAGAAAATAATCTTTCTGAAAATCCAACAAGCTCTGTTGATTCAGATACTGATGAAAACAAGATTGTAAACAATGAGAAGAAATCCAATATGGAGGATAAATCCGATGTGGATATAAAAGAAAACAGATTTATTAATGATTGGTGATTATTAGTTAAGAAATCTGATTAAACTGATATAGAAAAACCTTTAAAAATCAACCCCCATGAAAAACAACAATAAAAATCAACCCGAAATATCAACGAATAATAATCGTCCCGACAACCAACGATATTCTTCAAAGGAAAATAGAAACACGCCTTATGATGAATATAAAAACATTAATAATGAAGGCATTTACAAACCTCTAGATTCAAGAAGAACGGAAGGAAGGGGCGGCGATTTTATTACTGATTGGTATATTAACCGCAATTAAATTTATTAAAAAATAAAAAACCGGAACAATGAAAGGAAATGACGATTTACTAACAGTATTAAATTCGCTACTAGCGGATGAACTAACAGCTATTAACCAATATATGGTACACACTGAAATGTGTGAAAACTGGGGTTACAATGTTTTACAAACAGCCATCCGGTCGCAGGCAATGGACGAAATGAATCATGCCGAATGGCTAATAGAAAGGATTTTATTCTTGGATGGCATACCAATAGTATCAAATCTTAACGCAATAAAAATTGGCAATACTGTTTCAAAGATGATTGATAACGACTTAGGGCTTGAGTTTACAGCTGTGATAAATTATAATTCGGCAATCAAACTGGCACATGAAGTTAAAGATGAAGCCTCTGTTGACTTACTAACCAAAATACTTAAAATGGAAGAAGACCATGTAGATTGGGGTGAAAAGCAACAAGCTCAAATAAATCAAATGGGTCTGGAAAACTATCTAAATAGTCAAATCGGAAATTCCAAAAGTTGATTCGATACCTTTTAATCAAGAATGTAAATATCAGGATATTTACATTCTTTTTCACGTAATTAATTATGACACAACGGTACAAAATACTCAAAAGTGACATAAACTAAAAATGAAAGAAAATGAAAAAATTAACTCCTTTAATCAAATCAATTACAATTTTTTCAATAATTGTAGTGACGCTCACTTTTGTTAGTTGTCCAAAAAAAAGTGACTCCTCTATAGAAATGCAGCATAAAATTGATTCAATGCAATTAGTTTTAAAAAGCACGAATGTAGGAAATGCCACATTAAAGAAAAACCTTTCAACCTTCGATACCCTCGACTATACTGTGTTCAGTAATCAAGAGTGGGTTCGAATACATGAAAGTCATGACCATGATGTAAAAGTAAACTGGCCCGACGGACATTTCACAATCGGCATTGAGAAACATATTCAAGACCTTCAAGCCATGTTTGTATATGCACCGGATACAAGAATCAAGCAACATCCTATCCGTTTTGGTTCAGGTAATGGTGAATGGACTTGCGTAACAGGAGTATTTGAAGGAACTTTCACCAAACCAATGCCAATTGCCAATGGTAAATTTATTCAACCAACAGGCAAAGCATTTAAAATACCGATGTGTACCATTGGACATTGGAAAAACGGAGTAATGATAGAAGAATCTTTATTCTGGGATAACCAAACTTACATGAATCAAATTGGATTGGGAAAATAATAACCATTAATAATAATATTCCTGAGACTATAACACTCGGAAAAAATAATAGGAGGACAAACAATGAGTAAGTTAAAATTAAGTATAACAATAATCATCTTAGGTTTTTGTAGTTTGCAAAGTCAAGCAAAAGAACCTGCAAAAAATAAAATAAACAATAACACTAAAAACAAAACAGTCATGGAAAACCCAAACAAGTTTGAATTTCAACCGCTACCTTATGCTTATGATGCTCTCGAACCGTATATCGACAAACAAACAGTAGAAATCCATTACAGCAAGCACCATAGAGCATATTATGACAATTTCATGGCTGCCATAAAAGGCACTGAAATGGAGTCAATGAATATCAGAGATATTTTCAAAAATATAATGAAATATCCTTTGGCAGTCAGAAATAATGGTGGTGGCTATTTCAATCACACATTTTATTGGGAAAGCATGAAAGCTCATGGAGGTGGTATACCAACAGGTCAATTATTGGAAGCAATTAATAAAACCTATGGATCCTTTGATGAGTTCAAAAAACAATTCTCGGAAGCGGGTAAAACCCGATTTGGTAGTGGTTGGGCTTGGTTATCAATTGATGATAAAGGTATGTTGTTTATCTGCTCAACACCAAACCAAGACAATCCTATAATGGATATAGCTGTACAAAAGGGAATACCTATTCTTACCATGGATGTATGGGAACATGCTTATTATTTGAAATACCAAAATAGAAGAGCCGATTATATAGATGCATTTTGGAATGTAGTAAATTGGGATAAAGTAAGCAGTAGATATGAAAATGGATTAGCTCAATTAGGAGTGAAATAAATTTTCCCGATTTATGCCTTGGATTATCAAATTCATTTAAATAGATTATTAATTAAAAAGAAAAATTATGAAAATTAAGATGTTGTTTTCATCAATCCTGATAGCAGGATTAATGCTAAGTAATTTATCAGTTGTTTATGGTCAAACAGTAACAAAAACTACTGTGACGAAAAAAACAGAGAAGAAAAAAGTCATGTATACATGTCCGATGCATCCGGAAGTAGTTCAAGATCATCCCGGCAAATGTCCTAAATGCGGGATGGATTTAGTTGTAAAAAAAGACATCAAGAAAAAAGTAGTAAAGAAAACAATTAAAAAGGAAAAAGATGATAAAATGATGGATAGCAAAAAAGCTATGTAATTCTCATCATCATTTTTATCTAACAAATCAGGGCAAGGACATAAATATCCTTGCCCTTTCTTTTTTTATAACACACTATAAATTATATACAAACAATAAAAAACTTTAAAGAAAAACATGAGAATAATATAACATTTTTAGGAAATTATGTAACACATTACTTAGTACGACCCCCTAATTTTATGCCATAGAAAGATATAAAACAATATGTCCTTATAAGACCTTTTCAATAAGAAAAAATCAACAATTATATGAACAAAGTAGCAATTATTTTAGGAAGCACTCGCCCCAACCGCAATGGTAAATCTGTAGCAAAATGGATATTTGAAAATGCAAGCAAACGCAGTGATGCAGAGTTTGAATTGATAGACATAGAAGATTATAACCTGCCACTTTTAGACGAGCCTATACCCTCTTCACAAGGAAAATATTCAACAGAGCATACAAAGAAATGGGCGGCAAAGATTGACTCTTTCGATGCATTCATTTTTGTAACAGCTGAATATAATCACAGCATACCGGGCGCTCTTAAAAATGCTATTGACTTCTTATACAAAGAATGGAACAACAAGGTAGCCGGCTTTGTAAGCTACGGAAGTGTTGGTGGAGCTCGGGCGGTGGAGCATCTTCGATTAGTAATGGCAGAATTGATGATAGCAGATGTGCGTGCACAGGTAATGTTTTCGCTACAAACTGATTTTATAAACTATAGCGAATTTACACCCGATCCTATACATATGGAGGAATTAAACACCCTATTGAATCAAGTGATTGCATGGAGCAGTGCGATGAAAACCGTACGAGAATGAGAATAAGACTAATACTCGGAGAAAGATAAGATGAAAGCTACACAACAATTAATACGTGAGCATGAAGATATTAAGCTTATGCTAAATATCTTGGAGACAATCTCCGGGAAGCTAGAAAAAGACAACGAACTTAATATAGCTCATTTTGAAAAAATTCTCGATTTTATAAAAAAGTTTGCAGATAAATGTCATCACGGAAAAGAAGAAAACATACTTTTCCCGGCAATGGTAGCCCATGGAATACCAAATGAAATAGGACCAATAGCCGTTATGCTAGACGAGCATAAGTTAGGCCGACTTTATTTAAATTCCTTGATAAATGCCTTCGAAGAATATCTGACTAACAAACAGGCTTCATACAACAATATTATTTCAAGTTCTAGAAGCTATGTTGAGCATCTTAGAAATCATATTGAAAAAGAAAACGATATTCTATTCAAGATGGCAGATATCGTATTTAACGAAACTGAACAATCAAAAATATATGATGATTTTGAAAAGCTGGAAATGCAAAAATTAGGTGATGGGAAAAGCAAAGAATATCAGCGCTTATTAAAAGAGTTAAAAGCAATTTATTTATAGCCGCATTTATCATTTCGTAATCTCTCAAAGAAAAAATAATAAATCCATTAAAAAAACAAAAATCATGGCTATAAAAAAAGTTTGGATAGACGAAGGTTGTATTGTATGTTGTGTATGTGAAGATATTTGTCCTGAAGTTTTTAAACTGATAGACCATGCAACTGTAATTGATGGAGTAAACTACTCTAATTATGAAATGGGAATAAAAGAAACGGCAGAATATTGCCCTAACTATATTATAAAATACAGTGAGTAAGAAATTTTAGTAATAATCTAAAAAACAAAGATCATGGCTATAAAAAAAGTTTGGATAGAAGAAGGCTGCACCGTATGTGGCGTTTGTGAAGACATATGTCCTGAAGTTTTTACACTGAAAGACGAAGCAACTGTAATTGAAGGTGTAAACTTCTCCGATTATGAAGATGGAATTAAGGAAGCTTCAGAAAGCTGCCCCGCCGATATTATAAAATACAGTGAGTGAAAAATCCTGTAAGGAATTTACCGCCAAATTATAATTACATCTATGAAAAATCTTAAGACAAAATATATGGGTATCAATATAGATAACCCTATTATTATTGGAGCTGCTAATTTGGTGACAAATTTAGATAAACTTAAAAAGGCTGAAGAAATTGGAGTCGGAGCAATTGTATATAAATCCTTATTTGAGGAACAAATACAGCTCGAAACACTTCAATTGGATGAGAAGCTTACTGAATTTAATGATATTTATGCAGAAATGCTTACAATTCATCCTAATATAATAAAACATGCTGGTTCCGAGGAACATCTGTTGAATATTAGAAAAGCTAAAGAAAGTTTATCTATTCCACTAATAGCAAGCCTTAATGCTATCAACAATGATACTTGGATTGAATACGCCAAATTATTATATCAAACCGGAGTTGATGGAATTGAGTTGAACTTTTACCAAACCCCTTCGGATTTTAATAAAGATGCTAAAGAGATAGAAGAAGAACAGATCAATATCGTAAAAGCAATTAAGCAAAACATTTCAATACCTGTTAGTGTCAAATTAAGTTCTGATTATTCGAATATACTTAATCTCATAAAGAATCTTGATTTGGCCGGCGTAGATGCCTTTGTTCTCTTTAATTCTTTTTTTCAACCTGATATTGATATTATTGAAGAAAAACACATCAAAACAATTAATCTTAGTAATGATGGAGACTACAAAAATTCATTAAGATATGCCGGCTTATTATACAAAAATATTAAAGCTGATATATGTAGTAGCCGTGGAATATTTACTGGAGAAGATGTGATTAAAATGATATTATCAGGCGCATCATGTGTACAATTGGTGAGTACATTATATAAAAACGGCTTGACACAAATTAATACTATTAAACAAGAAATAGAAGATTGGATGGATTTTAAAAACTATAAAAACATCGATGAGTTTAGAGGAAAACTATCTGAATATATGCTCAATAATAGTCCATTTGTTTACAAAAGAGCTCAGTATGTAGATTTGATTATAAATTCAGAGGAAGTATTCTCATCCGATAATTTTTAATAAGAAATTAAGACAACAGCAAAGCTGAAAAGAATAATAAGCGATAAGCGATAAGTTTAATTTAAATTAAAAAAAAGATTTATGAAAACAAAAACATTATTCAGTAAAATTACAAAAGCATCTTATTTGGGTGTTGTATCTATTTTGATTAGCCTTTCTCTGCTAAACACAGGATGTAGAAGCAATTCCAACGAGCCTACCGAGCGTCAGAGTTATGTACAAGTGAATCTTGTATCTGATATTGCAGGATTTAATGCCGCAAGAACGGATGTTAATTTGGGAAATCCTTGGGGAATTGCCATAGGACCTACCGGATCATTTTGGATTTCTGCCAACCATACCGGTTCTACAGTGATTTATGATGCTAGTGGAAATCCATTATTAGCACCGATAAATATTCCTTTAGGAGCAGCACCTAATGGTTCTTCACCAACCGGAGTTATTTACAACGGTACTGCTGATTTTGCTATTCCTATTTTTGGCACAAGCACATTTATTTATGCCACAGAAGATGGAATCCTCTCTGCTTGGAATTCAAATACAGGTACGACTACGGTAACGGTTGTTGACAATTCTTCTACCGGTGCAGTGTATAAAGGACTCACAATGGCGAATGATGGAGGTGCCAATTTTATTTATGTCACAGATTTTCATAATGCAAAAATTGCAGTGTTTGATAGAAACTTTGCTCCTATCACCACAAAACCTTTTAGTGATCCAACTATACCAACTGGCTTTGCTCCATTTAACATTCAAAATATAGACGGTCTATTGTATGTTACTTATGCAAAACAACTCGCACCTGATTTTCATGATGACGAAGCTGGACTAGGCAATGGATTTATAGATATTTATACTCCAGGCGGTATTTTTGTTAAACGCTTTGCTTCGAATGGAACACTTAACTCTCCATGGGGTGTTACAAAGGCACCTGAAAGTTTTGGACAAGGAGATAATATAATACTTGTAGGAAACTTCGGCGATGGACATATCAATGTTTTTAAAAATAGTGGTGTATATCTAGGTCAATTGCAGTTGCATGAAAAAATAATAGCTATTCCAGGTTTGTGGGATATCACATTTAACAGTATTGCTCCTTCAAACCCTAGTCATTTATATTTCACAGCCGGACCAAATTCAGAAGCCGACGGCGTTTTTGGGTATCTAAGACCAGAATAAGTATTTAACAAAATCTAAAACAACAAATCTGCAAGTCAAAGAATGACTTGCAGATTTAGTTTACTCGAATAACAATATTTTATAACTAGTACTGATGGAAAATTTATTTTGATAAAACAATGCATAATATGGCTAGGGAAGAATATATTGAGGTTGAACCCAATGTGCATCTTTACATTACTGATATGGGCAAAGGCAAGCCCATTATATTTTTACCAAATTGGCCAGTAAATAACGGAATATATGAAAACCAATATCGTGATCTTATAAATAATAACTTTCGTGTAATTGGCATTACTTTAAGAGGTTTTGGTAAATCGGATAAACCTTATGGATCATATAATTATGATGTACATGCATCGGATATAAAGAAAGTATTGGAAAAACTGAAAATAAAGGATGCTGTATTGGGCGGATTTTCTATGGGGGGAGCCATTGCACTTCGTTTTGCAGCAAAAGATAATGGAACTCATATTTCTAAGTTAGCTTTATTTGGAGCAGCTGCTCCTCTTTGGACACAACGCAAAGATTTCCCATATAATCATCCACAAAGTGTTGTTGATGAATTAATTGAAATGAACATTAAAGACAGACCAAGGCTGTTAGCCTACTTTTCAAGAATCTTCTCCGGTACCGAGATTATATCTAATCAAGGTATTGGTAGTTGGTTAACCGGATTTAATATAAGTGCATCTTTTCATGCAATGGCTCAAAGTTTAATTGCTTTGCGCGATACAGACTTGAGAAGTGATTTGTCAAAAATATCTATTCCCACCATGATTATGCATGGTAGAAAAGACAAAATATGTTCTTTCGATTTAGCAGAACAGATGAAAGCTGGAATTTCAAATTCACACATCATTGATTTTGAGTACAGTGGCCATTGCTTATTAAAGGAAGAGGCGCACAAATTTCATTCAGAATTAATCAAATTTGCTAGAAAATAAACTGATTTATAAATTTAATAAAAACAAAATAAATAATAAAAATAATACATGAAAAGACAAGACAATTTCAATAAAGAAAAAGACAATTTCGCTACATATTTTGAAAGTACAGATAAGTCTTATGTGGAATTTACACACATTATAATTCGGAGGATAGTTAAAAACATTGATTATGTAGCCGAATTCAACTTTAGTTTTAACGGTAGAAAACCTGTAATCGAAACGATAATTCATGGAGATTCTCCGCTTAGCTGCATCAAAATGGTAGAGAAATATCTTAACACTAAGATTGATAGTTCGGAGTACTCTTTTCATGGGTGATATCTAAAACATAATATTGAATATTACTTGTCTTAAAAAATAAATACAAATATGACAACAAAGTTGAAAAAGGTATTGATTGCATTGGATTATGATCCAACAGCTCAGAAAGTTGCTGAAACAGGGTTTGCATTAGCTAAAAAAATGGGAGCCGAAGTTACATTACTACACGTTATAATAAATCCATTATATTATTCTTCTCCGGAATATTCTCCCATAATGGGATATTCTGGTAGTATGGATATGAGCCAGTTGATGTTAAACCCCGTTGATGGCTTAATAGAAGTAACTCAGCATTTTCTTGATAAATCAAAACAACACCTTGGTGACGAAACTATTCAAACAGTTATAAAAGAAGGTAGATCGAGTGATCAGATATTAAAAACAGCAAATGAATTACATATAGATGTTATTGTTATGGGCTCCCATAGCAAACAATGGTTAGAAAATATCATTATGGGAAGCGTTACAGAAGAAGTGTTACGACACACCACTATTCCACTTTTCATTGTTCCAACAAAAAAACGTAAGTAGTTAAAGTAATGCAACTTTTTTCACTTTCAACAAATTATAAATATTAGTGAACAAGTAATTACCCATTAAAAAGAAAGAAAATGGAAATGAGCTATCTTTATTTAATTCCAGTCATAATCATACTTCTTATGGGAATAAGAATTGTAAGACCCACTGAGCGTGGACTAATTGAGAGACTTGGGAAATACCATAAATTTGCTAATCCCGGATTTCATTGGATTATTCCAATTATTGACAGACTTTTTATGATCAACATTACCGAACAGATGGTAAATGCTGACCCACAGGAAATAATTACGAATGATAACTTAAACGCCAGTGTTGATGCACAAGTTTATTTCAAGGTGAAATCTGATGAAGAAAGCGTTAAAGGCTCAACATACAATGTAAATAATTATAAATGGCAGATTGTGAACCTGGCACGCACTACATTGCGTAATATTATCGGGACTCTTACACTTAAATCAGCCAACAGCGAACGCGGAAAAATCAATTCGGAACTGTATAAAACGCTACACAATGAAACCGAAAGTTGGGGTATTGAAATTGTGCGCACAGAGCTAAAAGAGATTGACCCACCAAGAGATGTGCAGGAAACCATGAATAAAGTAGTAAAAGCTGAAAATGAAAAAATTGCTGCCATAGATTCTGCAACAGCTGCCGAAACAGTTGCCGATGGTATAAAACGAGCAAAAATTAAAGAAGCGGAAGGTTTTAAGCAATCAAAAATATTACATGCAGAAGGTGACGCAGAAGCCATTAGATTAGTCAATGAAGCAGCTGATAAATACTTTATCGGCAATGCCCAATTATTGCGTAAACTAGAAGCACTTGAAGCGTCACTCCAAAACAATGCAAAAATTGTGTTACCAACCGGATCTGAATTAGTTAATATTATTGGAGAAATGGCTGGAATAGTGCCAATAAATAAGAAATAAGAGAATTAAAAAGAAAATAAGAACTGCATTAAGCAATATTTTCAGCATTTAAGGAAATGTTTATTTAGCAGGTTCCATCCGATAGTTATCAAAATAAAATTAATTAAAATAAAATTACAAAAACGATGATTAACAATCCTTTGAAAAGATTAGGAACGCTTGGTCAATCAATTTGGCTTGACTATATCCGAAAAGATTTAATTGCAAGTGGAGAACTTCGAAACATGATTGAAAATGATGGACTGGCAGGGATGACTTCTAACCCCTCCATCTTTGAGAAAGCTATTGCAGAAAGTACACTTTATGACAAAGACATTCACGAATTAGTTCTCCAAATAAAAGATGTCAATACAATCTATGAAACTATCAGCCAAAAAGATGTACGAAATGCAGCTGACGAATTCAGAGCGGTATATGACAAAACAAACGGAAAAGATGGATATGTCAGCCTAGAGGTCAATCCACATCTGGCTTATGACACGAATGGAACCATTAAAGAAGCTAGTCGGTTATGGTCGGCAATAAATAGACCTAATATTTTTATCAAAGTGCCCGCTACATTGGAAGGATTACCTGCCATTAGGCATCTCATCAGCGAAGGCATTAATGTCAATGTAACTTTAATCTTTGGCCTACCTCGTTATCGAGAAGTTGCGGCAGCCTATATTGCAGGTATCAAAGATCGCATATATCAAGGAAAGCCTGTGAATCAAATAGCTTCGGTAGCAAGTTTCTTTTTGAGCCGTATTGATGCTGTGATTGATCCAAAAGATCAAGAATTTGCTGCTTTAGGTGGTGAACAAGCACATTTTGCAACACATATCCGAGGACAAGTTGCCATTTCAAGCGCAAAAATAGCTTATCAAATTTATAAGGATATTTTTGAAGATGAAGACTTTGAAAAACTAGCTCAAAAAGGTGCTTCACCCCAAAGACTGCTTTGGGCAAGTACCAGTCCTAAAGATCCTAGTTACAGCGATATTAAATATGTTGAAGCACTAATAGGATCAAATACAGTCAATACTGTTCCACCCGAAACTCTTGAAGCTTATCGCGATCATGGTGACCCTCAGCTACTACTGGAAACCAAATTAGATAAGGCCGCTTGGGTAATGTCTGAACTTGCGGAAATTGGTATAGATATACATAGCATTACTGCAAAACTAGAAAAAGAAGGTGTTGAAAAATTCATTACATCATTTGACAAACTGATTGAAAACATAACTATAAAGTCATCTAAGTAATTCAGAGAGACCAATGAAATAATTGAGAATACGATTCGATTTAATCCTCTAAGGGTGTTTTTAGCATAATTATTTTAAAATTATTTCAATAATCTATATGACATTATGAAAGAAGAAATTGACAAAAGAAAACCGGTTTACAGTTTTTTACCTAGAAATATTGAAGGTTTTGATTCACTTGCAGAACTTGCTCTCGACATGCGATGGTCTTGGAATCATGAAGCTGATGAATTCTGGGAACTACTTGATCCTGATTTATGGAATCTCACTCATAATCCGTGGGTAGTTTTGCAGACAGTTTCAAGAGACCAATTTCAAAAGGTAATGTCCGACCCCGTCTTTCGTAAAAAAGTAGATGATCTTTTACAATCCAAAGAGCAGGAATTTAAAATGCCAGCTTGGTTTCAGCAAAATTATCCACAGTCTCCAATTACATGTGTCGCTTATTTTAGTATGGAATTCATGCTACATGAAGCACTACCTATTTATTCTGGAGGCTTAGGTAATGTAGCCGGCGATCAACTCAAAGCAGCTAGCGATCTAGGAGTACCCATAGTTGGAATAGGTTTACTCTATCAACAAGGTTACTTTCGTCAGGATATTGACAAGAATGGAGAACAACAGGAACTTTACCCCTATAATGATCCCGGACAATTACCGATTTCCCCCGTGCGCCAATCTAATGGTGAATGGTTACGGTTGGAAATTATGTTACCGGGTTATTCTATTTGGTTGCGTGTTTGGCAAGTTCAGGTGGGCAGAATCAAACTCTATCTGTTAGACAGCAACGATGCAGCAAATTTCCCGGTTCATAGGGCGATAACGAGTGAATTGTATGGTGGAGGATCTGAACTTCGACTAAAACAAGAAATGGTACTTGGACTTGGAGGATGGCGTCTACTCAATGAGCTCGGCATTCATCCAGAAGTATGTCATCTTAACGAGGGACATGCAGCATTAGCTATACTGGAACGAGCTTATGATTTTATGATTGAAACGGGTCAACCTTTTGATGTTGCCTTAGCAGTTACAAGAGCCGGCAACCTATTTACTACACACACAGCTGTTGCAGCGGGATTTGATCTTTTCTCGCCAATACTCATAGAGCAATATCTTGGTAAATATGCTGAACAAAAGCTTGGAATTACAATACAAGAGTTATTGGCTTTAGGCAGAAAAAACTCATGGGACAAATCGGAAATGTTCAATATGGCTTATCTCGCAATTAGGGGAAGTGGTGCCGTGAATGGAGTGAGCCGCCTGCATGGAAATGTGAGCCGTCATATCTTTGAACCGCTATTTCCTAAATGGCCAACAGCAGAAGTTCCCGTTGGACATATAACCAATGGTGTGCACATGCCAACTTGGGATTCCAAAGATGCAGACGAAATATGGACAAAACATTGCGGCAAAGACAGATGGAAGGGAACTAATAAAACCCTGAATCAAGAAATGTGTCAAGCTCCCGATGAAAAGTTGTGGGAACTGCGTATCAATGCAAATAAGTCGCTCATCAATTTCGCCTCTAACTATTTTTCTAGACAGTTACACAGCTTAGGAAATTCACCCGATTCAATTGAACGGACAACCCAATTATTTGATTCCAATATCTTAACGCTTGGTTTTGCAAGACGTTTTGCCTCCTATAAGCGACCTAATTTATTGCTTCATGATCCACAAAGATTACTCCGGATATTAACAAATCCTAAGTTTCCTGTCCAACTTATTATTGCAGGAAAAGCTCATCCTGCGGATATAAAAGGTCGAAATATGATTAAAGAATGGATACATTTTATTCGACAAAATAATGGCATTCATCCTCCTGTAATGTTTCTAAGTGATTATGATATGCATATTTCAGAGCAACTGGTTCAGGGAGTTGATGTTTGGATTAATACACCGCGTCGCCCTTGGGAAGCAAGTGGAACCAGTGGGATGAAAGTACTGGTAAATGGAGGTATTAATCTTTCGGAACTAGATGGCTGGTGGGCCGAAGCTTACACACCTGAAGTGGGCTGGGCAATAGGAGATGGTAATGAACATGGTGACGATCCTGCTTGGGATGCCATCGAAGCCGAACAACTTTATAAGATACTAGAACAAGAGGTGGTTCCTGAATTCTACAACCGCAATGAAAATGGAATTCCCACTGCTTGGATATCCAGGATGCGGAAAAGTATGTCACAATTAACACCTCGCTTTTCAGCCGACAGGTCAGTGCGAGAATATACTGAACAACATTATCTTCCGGCAGCAAAAGCATATCTTGAACGGTCTGCGAATAAAGGTCAAAAGGGAAAGCAAATGATAGATTGGCTGCATAACCTTGAGCAAAAATGGAATTCAATGTATTTTGGCGAAATAAGTTTTAAAACTACTGACGAACAGCAGCAATTTGATGTGCAAGTTTTCTTCAATTTTATCGACCCTGATTCAATAGAGGTTCAGCTATTTGCCAATGGATTGAATGGAGAAGCTCCTATAATAGAACAAATGAAACGTGGAGATAAGATAGAAGGCAAAAACAACGGATTTATTTATAATGCCACAGTGTCATCAACTCGTACATCGGCTGATTTTACAGCTAGAATAATACCAAAATTCGACGGCGTTTCCATTCCATTGGAATCATCTTACATATTGTGGCAACGATAATTCAATTTCAATTAGAGTATAAATATTAAAAAAGTCAGCTAAATTATAAATCTAAACATGGAAACAAAAAACAATCCCTTATCACAAGATCTTTTGCATAAAATAAATGCCTATTGGCGAGCTGCCAACTATATATCAGTCGGTCAGCTCTATTTGCGCGAAAATCCATTGCTTCGGGAACCGTTAAAACAATCGCATGTTAAGTCCATGTTGTTGGGGCATTGGGGAACTACACCCGGACAGAATTTTATATATGTACATCTTAATCGAGTTATCAAGAAATATGATTTGGATATGATTTATATTTCAGGTCCCGGTCATGGTGGTCCGGCATTAGTAGGAAACACCTATTTAGAGGGAACATACAGTGAGATTTATCCAACCATAACAGAAAACGAAAACGGTCTTAAAAAGCTGTTTACTCAATTCTCTTTTCCTGGAGGAATTCCGAGCCATGTCTCACCGGAATGTCCCGGTTCTATACACGAAGGTGGCGAACTGGGTTATTCGCTTAGTCATGCGTTTGGTGCGGCCTTCGACAATCCCAAACTCATTGTAGCTTGCATTATCGGCGACGGTGAAGCGGAAACCGGACCATTAGCAACAGCTTGGCATTCTAATAAATTCTTGAATCCAGTTACCGACGGAGCCGTGCTACCAATATTGCACCTCAATGGGTATAAAATAGCCAATCCAACTGTGTTGGCTCGTATCACACACGAAGAACTAAAACAGTTACTTCATGGTTATGGCTGGAATCCTTACTTTGTAGAAGGTGATGAGCCTGAAAAAATGCATCAACTCATGGCTGGTATTTTGGAGACCGCTATAGAGGAAATAAAACAAATACAAAAAAAAGCTCGTGAAAATAAAGATGCAACACGACCACGCTGGCCGATGATTGTACTCAGCTCGCCCAAAGGCTGGACAGGTCCAAAAGAAGTAGACGGAGTCCCAAATGAAGGAACTTTTCGTTCACATCAAATACCCTTATCAGTTGATGCAGATCATCCAACTCATCTCAATTTACTTGAAGAATGGATGAAAAGTTATAAACCCGAAGAACTATTTGACAAGAATGGCAAGCTCATTCCTGAACTGGCAGAACTTGCCCCAACAGGTAATCGACGAATGGGTGCAAATCCAAATGCTAATGGAGGTTTGATGTTACACGACCTTATCTTACCTGATTTTAGACATTACGCTGTAAATGTGCCATCACCGGGAGCCGTTCAAGCTGCTGACACGCATGAGCTTGGAGAGTTTCTTCGCGAAGTGATTGTTCTTAATAAAGAACAACGAAACTTCCGGATTTTTGGTCCAGACGAAACGCTTTCAAATCGCTTGAATGCAGTTTTTGAAGTTACTGATCGACAATGGGAAGCAAGCATTCAAGAAAACGATGAGTTCTTGGCAACCGATGGTAGAGTAATGGAAATGCTTAGCGAACATCAATGTGAAGGTTGGCTCGAAGGGTATTTACTAACCGGAAGACATGGTTTGTATAATTGCTATGAAGCATTTATTCATATTATCGATTCGATGTTTAACCAACATGCTAAATGGCTAAAAGTTAGTGCAGGATTGCCTTGGAGAAAAAAAATAGCTTCGCTAAATTATTTGCTTGCCTCTCATGTTTGGCAGCAAGCTCATAATGGTTTCACTCATCAAGACCCTGGTTTTATAGATAATGTTGTAAACAAAAAAGCCTCTGTCGTGCGGGTATATCTTCCACCTGATGCCAACTGCCTGTTATCGGTTTGGGATCATTGTTTGAGGAGTCGACATTATGTAAATGTAGTAATTGCCGGCAAATATCAAGCTCCTCAATGGTTGACGATGGATGAAGCAATAGAACATTGTACCAAAGGAATTGGTGTATGGCAATGGGCAAGTAGCTATAATGGCTCAGAACCGGACATAGTGATGGCTTGCTGTGGCGATGTACCTACGCTTGAAACACTTGCCGCAGTTTCCATTCTGCGCGAACATTTGCCTGAGTTGAAAATCCGTGTAATCAATGTAGTCGATTTGATGAAATTACAACCAAGTACGGAACATCCACATGGGCTCAGCGATGATGATTTTGATGCTTTATTCACAAAAGACAAACCTATTGTGTTTGCTTTCCACGGTTATCCGTGGTTAGTTCATCGTTTAACTTATCGCCGTAACAATCACGAAAATTTGCATGTTCGTGGTTATAAAGAAGAAGGTACTATCACCACTTACTTCGATATGACTGTTTTAAATGATATGGATAGATTCCATTTGGTGCAAGATGCTATATTTCGCCTGCCACAATTAGGTACTAAAGGTGACACGCTCAAAAGAATGGTACAGGAAAAACTTGTAGAACACAAACAATATATTGATAAATATGGTCTTGATATGCCTGAAATTCTAAACTGGAAATGGAATCAAGATTGAACAAATTATAGTAGTTACTAATAAGAAAAGAGGATGATACACATTGGAATAGCTGCAGATCATGGCGGTTTTAAGCTAAAAGGACAACTAACTTCTGCTCTTACAAATATTGGATACGAGGTAACTGACTTTGGCTCTTACGAGTTGAACACTGAAGATGACTATCCTGATTTTGTAATACCATTAGCCAAAGCTGTGGCTAAAAAAGAAGTTTTCAGGGGTATTGCTATTTGTGGAAGCGGCGTTGGAGCCTGTGTTGCGGTAAATAAAATTCCCAACATACGAAGTTCTTTAATCACAAACTCGTTTTCCGCCCATCAAGGCGTAGAGGACGATGATATGAATATTATATGTCTTGGTGGACAAATTACAGGATATGACTTAGCATTAGAATTGGTTTTAACCTTCTTGAATGCCAGTTTCAAAGGAGAGGAAAGGTTCAAACGCAGACTTACAAAAGTAGAGGCATTGGAAAAAAACAAACACTAATGCTATCAAGGTAAAGGCAAATCTATTCCATTAGTTTAGAAGCCAATTAATGAAAGAATTAGCTTATGAAAGAATAGAGAAATCTGTCTTGTATTAACGAAAAAAATGGGAATGACACAAATACAATGAGAAAGAAAATCTTTGCATATTAAACTTTTTTATAAACTTGTTCCTTTATATTCATAATATCAGTAATGTTTATTAATTGAATTGAATTTG